>Ga0334882_1001686_pt1 | contig 25264 bp, 30 predicted proteins | sample GraSluR1_MG_5_FD_207226 | JGI IMG/M metagenome (GOLD analysis project Ga0334882, IMG submission 207226) | Sludge microbial communities from methane-producing bioreactor in Wageningen University, Netherlands - Granular Sludge_15_04-R1 | ecosystem: Engineered > Bioreactor > Anaerobic >...
CACGTTGTTCACGAGCTGTTTTGCGTCTATACCGAGGTGATCACGAAACGCCCTGGCAAGGGTGTTCATGAGACCACCGTTATCATACCAGCCAGAGATAAGCATCACACGCATCAAATCAACTCCGCGCGCTCGAGAGCTAAAACGAGACGATTGTATGACCGACCAAGCGAGAAGTACGAACAACGCTCAACACCAAGCTTAGACATGTCACTAGCGAACTCGGGACTGGTAAGAAGTCGCTCAACACGATCGCGGATGCCAGAACAATCAAATGAGCGCTCAACGATGAGCTCAGGAAAGATAATGTTCATGGAATAGGTATTCGCGCACCCAACCGTTGGTATACCAAGAGCAGCCGCATCGACAACGCCACGCCCATACACAACATCCTGTGTAACATCGACGTTAATGAACATGCGAGACAGCAAATCGAGATACACCTCGTAATCATACCGATGATGGATATGATCGAACAACGACTCAATCGACGGAGCAGCATGTGACCGTTCCGAGACATTAACCAGTGACGTGCGAATGCCATATTGCGAACGGAGGGCATTGAGCGCATAAAAGTACGGATACCAGTTATCGTTGTACCGATGATACTGACACGAGATTGTAACAGGCTCTTCCGTGGGCCGGACAGCAACGTGTTCGCGTATACCACCAACATCAACAGGATGAGGCAAGGTATACACCTTCCGACCAAGGTAATCAGAGAGAATACCAGCACCAATTGGTTCAACATGAAAAACCATATCACATTTATCGAGCACAGACTTGAGAATCATGGGGTCGATGTTGTTCCAAAGCGTGACCGCAAAATCAACATTTGCTATGATTTTAGTGTCGCTGTGCTCGCCAAGTACATCACGTAACGCAAGAACGTAGTTACTGTTCCGCGGAGTGTAGTTGACGTGAACAATATCGAACTGTTCGAGTGCATCACGAGACATGTGTGGGAAAATGATGCCATGTCCACCAGCCTGGTTAACAGCTTCGGCCCACTGAAACAAACCGCCTATACCGAAAGAACGAGGACGGTCGACAGCGACAGGGTCCGGAAGAGGTTTAGTCGGATCCACACCATACAAGCAATAACTAAGTTTTCGAGTCATCGAATCACCTGGGGTGCAGGGGTAGCGGAAACCCCGGTCTTTAGGCCGGAGAAGTTGACTTGCCACTCCTAACGTACCATGCAACAGTTTTCTCTATCGCCTCGTCCAGAGACACCTTAGGTTCATATCCGATTAGTTTTCTGGCCAGAGACGTGTCAGCGACCATTTGGCGGACATCGCCGGGACGCTCGCTGTCATGGACGACACTACAGCCAGCATCGAACAGATCAGCGATAGTAACGACCAATTCTTCTATGGTAGTCTCAACGCCACTACCAACGTTAACTGCACGACCATGAGCTCCCTGAGTATGATACAAGCGGATCGCCGCACCGACAATATCTCCAACGTATGAGAAGTCTCTGGTGAACGATCCATCACCATGAACAATCGCTGGTTCACCAGCCATGCAGCGTTTGATGGTAGCAGGAACAACGCCAGCCCACTCAGCCATGTTCTGACGGGGACCAATAACGTTGAACGGGCGAACGATAACATAGTCGATCCCGAACGTTCTACCATACGACTCGACCAACAGGTCGCTGGCCGCTTTGCTGGCAGCATATGGAGTCATCGCATCGAATGGGTGCGATTCGTCCATAGGAATACACCGGGCAGTGCCATACACTTCGCTGCTCGAGAACTGGACCAAGGTATCAGCATACCCATCCCTAACCAGCTCACACATAGAAGACGTAATAGTGGTGTTGGTGTCGTAGGTGTCCTTCGGACTGGATAGAGACGCGGGCAACGGAATGACAGCCAGGTTGAAGATGACATCGACATTACCAAGGGTGCGGCTAAGAACACTTTCAACGTTGCTGTAAATGCGTGCGTCGCGACCAGCGACAAACAACTTGTCGCTTTTGGGGAGGTTTTCGAGCTTGCCAAGAGACATGTCATCGACTACCAACACTTCGTAATTGAGACGAAGGAGCTCTTCGACGAGATGGGATCCTATGAACCCGGCTCCACCAGTTACAAGTGCGGTTTTCATTCCGTCACCTGGAAATACATGTCACCAATCTGCAGGATGGGGGCTTGCATTGCAAAACACCCTTCCACGCGGAGGTCGGTGAGAACATCTGCATCCTCGAGGTCTCGAGTCATAAAATCTATTCCAAGCGAACCGAGCTGTTTCTTGAGTTCGGCGCATCTAGGACACACGTCTGTAGTGTATATAACAAGCATGTTACACCTCATACGATTTTAGCAGGGTTATGATCGATTCAACTACGAACTCCTGATCTTCCTCGGTGATCTCGTGGTGGAGAGGAAGGGTTAACAGATGGTCAGCGAGAGCTCGAGCGTGGGAAAATTCATCACATGAAGCAAACAGATCCGGAAGATAGTAAGTACCAACCTGTGTTTCGATACCGAGTTCTGCGAGATCGTGGATAAGACGGTCACGGTGTGGAACATAAGCACAATACGACTGTGCAGTGCGGTAACCAATGTCGGTTCGACCCCACTTAATACCACAACCATCGCATAACTTATCATACAACCGGGCGAGATGGCGTCGGCGTTCGATTATATCATCGATACGTTCAAGTTGAGCAATACCAAGAGCTGCGTTAATATCGCTAACCTTGAGATTTGTACCACCTGAGAAACCAGGACCGCCAAAGTTCTTATAGCGGCGAATAGAACGTGCAAGGGAGTCATTGTTAGTGACTACCGCGCCACCCTCGCCGATTGTGACGATTTTCCTGGGATGGAACGAAAACACCGTCGCAAACGCACGAGAACCGACATTGTGTCCAGAAGTGTCACATGCACCAAGAGAACATGCAGCATCTTCGATCACGCGAACACCATAGTCACGGGCCTCGTCATAGAACTCAACGGGAAGGGGGTTTCCACCCCAGGAAACAGGAACAACACCATCGATGTTGTTGCAGTGCGCAACACTATCAAACTCGAACTGGTCGACGTTACCAGTGGTGTGATTCACATCACAGAAAACGATACGGCACTTCTTGTTACGGGCAGCGAGAGCGGTAGCGGGATGGCTAAACGCTGGAACGCATATTTCAGCACGGGGAGGGAAAGTCACCATGAGAAGTTCCAAACCAATAGTAGCATTGGGAACCAAAATCGCGTGCTTGACACCAACATACTTGGCAAGGTCTTCCTCAAACTCGGCCACCTTTTCGCCTTCAGTCAGCCAACCACTGTCCATGACATCGAGAACTGCCTGTTTCTCGGCGTCGGTAATCCAGGGTTTGGCCAGTCTAATCTGACGCATCATACACCCCATCAACGATTTCGTCTTCCCACCCAGTGACCATGATAAAATACTCATCGTCCGCATGTGGAGGATTATTTACGAACATGGTATTCAACGCCACAACCGCACTAGAGACCGTGTCGTACTCAACATCGTAAACATAAAGAGCGCCACCATCTGGCTGACCTGCTATCTTATACTTCATCTTAACCTCGGGGCGCAGGGGCAGCGGAGACCCCACCCTTCAGGGTGGGGAGGAGCGTGCCCCGCCAGCTGTTTCGGTTACCGATACACATATATCTAGTCAAGTCTACCACCTAATTACTCAAGAGCTATGCTCCGTCTGGGCACCTCGCAAGAGGTCAGGGCACTCGCCGCTATACGGCAGACACGGCTTCAAGTCCCGGACGTCCTGAGTTTCGAACCAGAACCCAAAATGCCTCGGGAGGCAAGGTGGGAGTAATCCCTGGTCTGACATCCGTATCTGAGGGCACTTTCCGAGGTAGGCCGCTGGGGGTCTCCCCCCATGAGGCTTTACGGAGCCAAAGTCAACCGGCCAAATGTAGTCCAGTTTAACCGGAACTACAAGCCCCTCCCTTTAGGGTGGGGTAGTTGACGCCCACCACTCTTAATCCACTCAGCAATCTCCATATTCTCAACCGCTTCCGAGATAGACACCGGAAACTCATCACCTTCGCGAACGCACCGAACGAACTCGGACAGTTCGTTCTTGAGTGGTTCGTCCTTGGGGACAATTATTTTTTCGACGACGTTCTCCTGACGATACTCGCCAGATCCAAACGAGAACTTGCCTGGAGGCCGGATTATGAGAAGTTCAGAAGTAAGCAGGTTACCAACCAGGGTGTAATCGTCGCACTCAACATATATCTCTCGGATTTTCTCGGCACCGACCCGGCTGGCAGACATCGATACAACGATATCACCGAAATTCATCAGAGCGTGAGCAACACCATCGGACACCGACGATTGTACAGCATCTGGCTCGTACCCAAGGAACCGATGACGCGCCAGGTCGATATCGTGAATCATGAGATCGTCAACGACGGTAGAATCCGAGATCCTAGAAGACCCTGGGTTGTGACGTCGAAATGATATGTATCGAGGGTTGCAAATCAGTTCTGCAATAGCGTTGGCAAGCGGATTGAACCTCTCAATGTGACCAACACCAGATCCTGGATTCGGGTCGAGTGAGTTAATGACATACGCATCTTCGAGAGTACCAGCGATCGGTTTCTCAACCAGGAACGGAACGCATTCTGCAACGACGGCACAAACGACGTCTTTGTGGAGAGGGGTAGGCACACATATACTGACCATGTCACACAACTGAAGCATATCGTGTAGATCAGCAAACGAGTGTGCGCCATATTGTAGCATCCGGTCTGCAGCAGACGGATCCGGATCATATACCAGCACGTCATGCACATCGCGGAGCTCAGAATAAACCCGGACGTGGTTAGACCCCATGCTTCCGCAACCGATAACTCCAACAATCATATATCCTCCGCAATATCAGGCCGTTTAGGAGAAATATCGTTCTGTGCAACGACGGCCATGGTTTTAGCATCGTCTAGTGCACGAGTTATCCTGTTCTTATCGAGAGGGTGTGGGGGAAGGACTACAATAACATCATTGACGACCAAGGTGACGATCTCACCACCTTTCAAACGATGTTGACGAGCCCATTCAATGGGAACGGACACCTGGTACGACCCACTCGCTGCTATTATTGATCGGTTAACAACCTGGACCATGCGATTACAGATGTATTGGTATAGTATTTATAGTTTCCCAGTGGGTAAACAACGGTCGTGATTAAATAGCAACCAGTGCATAAATAATAGCCATGCCCGCATTCGTGGATCCGAAACGTGTTGCGTACTCTCCAGAATCTTTACTGGAGTCGCAAGACGTGAATCCAGTGGCCGTCGGCGGTACCGTGTTCGCAAGGTACCATGACTGGCCACCGTATTATGTAGAGATAGAACGAATGACTGTTGAACATGGCGCACAAGACCTATCCGTAGTGGTGTCAGCAGATGGCTACTCGAGAAAGATGACGTACCACGCGAGGGCAGGTCCACTGGACACGTGGTCAGGACCAATTGCAGACCCGACGAAAGTAACAGTCAGGGACACTGCAGAACTGATGGTCTTGCCAGAAACGGGTGTCGCAGACGCGAACATCACCGCGAGATGGAACATGACCGTGCGGTACCCAACCGTTGCAGACAAACTGCGGCTGGAACAGGCAACATCGTATCCCGTGCCGATGAATGCAGCAGAAAAAGCAATCGTTGAAAAGTACAACATGCGAAACATGCTGAAAATGGGAATGCTGCCAAGAAACGAAGATCTGTTAGGAGACAACGTGTTCAAGTGGTTCGACGAGATTCTGGTGGTAGGAAGACAACTACCAGACATAGCCGATGGTGATGAGTGGATATGTGGCGGGGAAATGAAAGTCCCTTACAGAAAGTGCTTCACACTACTTGGAATAGAGTTTGACGCCACTGCAGCAGCCGCAATCCAGGGAATCGCAAACAACGAACTGTGGATCAAGATAGACCGAGACGCCACGAACGATTACATGGTGCTCGACGCGTTAACGATGCCAACCGACGGAACGTCGGGACACGCAACATTCATGAGCAGACTGTTCATGCCAGCGCTCGAAAAGATGGCAATAAGAGTAGACAACCAGTCGGGGGCAGCAGTTTCAGAAACAGACGACGTGACGATGCGGTTCATATACGGTGTAAGAAGTCTTAACGTATTCGACCACCTGATGTGGCAGTACCCATTCTTCGATGAGAAGGACGAGGACGCTGCAAACGCATTAAACGACGAGTTTCTGCTTACGGAAAAGATCGCGGCTGGACTGATAGACCCACTACAACCAAACCAGATGATGAACCTGAAACTGCCGTGAGGATACAATGTCACGAATTGACGACGTTAGGCAGATGCCCTACGTAGTGGCCGGGTACACGTTTGCGGTAGGGGGAGAAGACGACCTATTACAGCTCGACTTCGAAAGAGACGCTGCACAGGGGTTCGGCACGCCAGCGAAGTCGTTCGTGGTACGAAACACCGGACCAGGTGTAGTATCGTTCATGTTGTCGGAAGACGGAGAACACTGGAGCGGGATAGCAACCGTGCCAGCGGGGAACGTCGAAGGGTACGACTATTTTGATGGCATAACGGTCAAACAAATGAAACTCTGGGCATCGGCAGCAAACACTGTAGTGAGTGTACGGGCAGTGCCCGGAAGGAAGGAGTAACATGCCATTCTTAGAAGGGGTGGGGGGAAAGCTGACCGTCCGGCCAACAATAGAACTGTGCAGAGTAACAGTGAATGGCAAACCAACCCTAACAACTTTAGGAGCAGCGCAGGGATACTCACTACCAGTGTACAACGACGATGACGAAGAGCTGTTCTTCCGCGACTTCATACCAGTGAGATGGAACGGACAAAGCGATTTCACAGTCCGGGTGAAAGGATACCTGGACAGCGCGGAAACAGTGAATGATGATTTCCGACTACAACTTAGCTGGGTAAACAAGTCAGTGGGTTCCGGCGTGATGCCAGCAACCACGACTGATGTTGAAGTAGAAACGAACATAGACACGGGGAGAAGCGCCCAGTACTCAATATACGAAATAGATTTCACGATAGACTGGGATTTGCTGACACCGAACATCGCATCAGGAGATTATTTCGCGGGAAGGCTGAGACGGATAGCAGCAGAAGGCACGGAGATCGATGGAGAATTTGTAGTCGTTGATATAACGATCAGATACAACGTCAACAAAGCGTTTGGACAGTGATCTCATGGTCTACATGGCCCAGTCGAGTATCCGATTCGAGATATCAGAGTTGAACGTATCGAAATCTGGGTGGACAACACTCTTCGTGGACGGTTCGTACACCACGGCAAGCGACGCAAATGATGGATATTCATGGGAACACCCAAAAAAGACGATATCTGGTGCACTGGCAGCAGCGAACCCATGGTGCAAAATATACGTGAAATCGACCGAGTATCCAGAATCAGTGACAATTCCATACGAACACGTCCAGCTAATCGGAATGACCGAAGACGGGCCATCCGTAGCGAAAATCGTAGCAACCGGGGGAACAGGAATAATCATCACAGCCGGTTTCTGCGAAATCATGAACATGGCGGTGGAAGCAACAAACCAGCACGCCATCCAAGCAACATTGCCAGGCCACCATTTCCACAACTTAGCAATAAGCCTGGTAAACACGTCGGGCACCGCGAAATATGGGATATGGGCGAACGACGCGGACAAGTGTGAAATAGACAACTGCCACATAGACGGGAACGGCGACGACGAGGTTATAGGAATATTCGTCGGAGACGATTGCGTAGACGTTAACGTGCACGACAACTACATAGAAGGGTTCGGAGACGGAATAGGAGACGCTGGATGCGTGGCCGGTGTATGCACAAACAACGGATACTGCATCGGAATAGCAGAGTCGGCACAGCGAGTACGAGTGCACGACAACGTGTGCATCGATGGATGCGTGGGGGTATATTTCTACAAAACCGGGGGAGAAGCATACAAAGGGCATTCGATACTACACAACCAATTTTACGAACTGTGCAACTACGATATTTTTGATCAGTTCGACCCGGACGACGACTCTAACCCAAGCGGGATAATGATTCGAGAAAATTTTTTTGGATACTTGGGGTGGTACGGAGACGACGACAGAGACGGCAGAGCCAACTACATGGTAGACGCCGGATCAAATTTTGACAGAGCACCACTAGCAAACCCAAGAGCATGGGAAACGCAGGCGATACAGAGGTCGAACAACATATGAAACGAGAAGCAAAAATCAGACCGAAAGGAGACGGTAAGGGAAAACTGAAACCACGCAAATTGAAAGGAACACTATGCGGAGAACCACACACATTCACTATCCAGCCAGAGGCACGCAGAATTGATCCTGCGAAGTGGGAACTACCCAAACCACCGGAAAAAGAAATGCCACGCAGAAAGAAACAAGGGGTGAGGTGATGAGAACAGACCCATACGCAGGAGTACCGAGCCACACAAGCATGGTAGACGGGTTTGACGACGCGGACATCGACTCAGCAGTATGGGGAACCAAAGTAGAAAACGGCGGATCTGGAGTGGACGAAGCCGGGGGATTCCTAACCATTGCAAACGCGGCAGGCGCAGCAGGAATTTCGTACTTACCATCGGCACGCGAGTATGGAAACTACACGATCTGCAACGTTGGTATAACGGTAGTGGACGGAGAAGCAGCAGGAGACGGCGAACGATGTGAAGCGTCTCTAGTATGGTACAAAGACGCGGATAACTACATCAAATGGGGAGTGTACAGAGACACAGGCGGAGCAGTAAACTCGTCTGGGTATTTGCGGTACAACATCGGCGGAGCGGGCGAGGTCGCAACCGATATAACAAGCGCAGTTATAGACAACGATGAACACACATTTAAACTAATCAAACACGAAAGCCAAATAGAGATTTATTACGATGGTGAATATCAGACAGGATTCGCATTTACAGACCTAATCAACTACAACGTCAGACTCGAAGCAGGAACGGAGAACGCAGGCGACACGATAGACATCAATTTCGACAATTTCAAAATGCTAAACGCGGTCGATCCGTTCGGAACCGACCTATCCGGGGTGAACTCCGACCTAACAACCATATTGACGAGATTCTCTGCAGTAAGAGCCGGATATATTGACCTACTCGCAGACGGGACCGTCGGCCTGGCCGCAATCGAAGCTTTGGTAGACGACCTAGAAACAAGGTTATCAGCAACAAGGGCTGGGTACTTAGACTACCTAGCAAACGGGACATACGGGTTATCGGCACTGAACACGGACCTGGATGCGATAATAGCATCGCTTGCAGGAGGAACAGTAACAGTTGGGACGGGAACAATGACCCTAACCAACACCAACGCGGTAGCATTGGAGTTCAAAACAGGCACATGGGGATCTGCGTTTGAGTTATCCTTTTTCGCAGACCTAGATAAAGCGACAACAGGATTTGTAGATCGCGCGGCAGCGGACACAATACTCGAAGTATCCTATTTCAGCAAAATCGAAAGTGCATACCCGGACTTACCACAAGACATATTCGCATACCAGGAAGGAAACACAGTAGACCGAAACATAACAATAGACTTCCTAAGATGTGGTTCGGATACCAAAATAGTGCTACAATTGGACAAAGTCCCAACCGCCGCCGTTAGCATACCATATCGATATATCGTAAGGAGGATTAAGACATAGCCGTGGTATCCGGTAAGCTGGCAAACCTAGCAGCGCCGCGCCAGATAGCACTGACCATTTTCAGAAATCCAACTGGTTCGGCACTAACAGGGTACAGAACGACGTTGGACCCAGCAACGATAGCCAGCAAACTAAACCCAGGAACCGCGCCAGAAATGATCCAGATAGCCACACCAGACGACCAGATTATCCAAGCGAAATGGCAAGAGAGTTACGGGACAGACATAGACGATTGCAAAGTGTGGGCTAAGATTTCACCAGGCGCGAACGCACCAACCCCAATTATAGTGTACGACACACCACCAGGAGGCGACGAGGACAACGAAGACGACGAGCACAAAACAGTAGTAACAGACATCACACTAGAAAAGGGATACGCGGTACATCTACTGTATGCCGGTGGGGCAACACCAGACGGGTGGACGCTGGAGTCGGGAGCTGGAGGATATTTTGAAGACCAGTTTCCAGTAGGGGCACAAGCCGGACTAGTTGCAAACGAAGACGAAAACGGACCAACCGCAACGCTGGTAAGTTGCGGCGGATCAAGCAGAAACGATGTGCAATCGGAGGATATTAACGATTCAATGGACGCGTTGCACACACACGGGCAAGGAACAATTAAAGCGGGAACATCAAACAACGTGCCGTCATACATGGCACTAAAAGTCATACGACAGAACAAAATAAAAGCATCAATACCGAAAGACGCTATAATAATATTTGACGCAGCCGTCCCATCGGGATTCACACGATATTCAGGAGCAGACGGATACTACATAAGAGGAGGAGGAACCGCAGGAGCAACGGGAGGCGCCGCCACCAGAACATTCCCAGTATCAGGGACCACCGGGGCATGGGGAGGCACAGCAAGATGTGAAACAACGGAATTTTGGAGCAAACGCACGGACAATGTTCTCCACACCCACACATTTTCAGCGAACTCTGCAGCGATCAACAACGATCCACCATACATAAACGTGATACTCGGCAAGGCAAATGCAGACCTGGCATACATCCCAGAAGGAGCAATTATAATGTTCGACGAAACACCACCAGCAGCAGACTGGGAGGTGTTGGCATGGGGAGGCAAACTGCTAAAAGGCGCAGCATCGTATGGCGGAACGGGAGGACACGCAACGAACACGCCATCAAATCTAACCGCGAACACGGGATACACATCGGTAGGATCCGACTGTCAGGCAGACATTGGCACGGGACGTATAAGCTCCTCAACTCACCGACACTCAATGACATTCAGATTCTCCGCGGTTTCAACTTATCCGAAGTGCCGACCAGTGATTTTCGCCAAGGCCAAGCACCAGATAGACTCCGACGGTGAGAGCGCGTGTGTGATACAAAACAACATTAACGTCATTGCAGGAAGCGCATATCACACGCTGTACTCAAGTTCAGGAAGACACATAGCAATAAGAAATAAAGGAAATGACCAGGGCGAACTGCATTGCTGTTTCGCAGCGGACGGTGGATCGGGAAAAGATTACGTATACCACGGAAAATCAGTTGATGGTGGGAAAGAATGGACAATAGAACGAATAGACGCCACAACCAATTGCGAACAAATAATGGCAGACATAGTAATAGACAAAAACAATAACATACACTTTGTGTGGGCGGAATCGGACAACGCCGATCCAGCGCACAGACAAATAAAGTACAGGAAACTAAGTTCAGCAGATGAATGGGGTTCGGTAGAAACGGTATCGACTGCAGGAAATCCATATTTCCAAGCAGACCCATGCATACAAGTAAAGAACGATGGAACAACGATAGGAGTGGCATGGGTAGGATGGGGATGGGGAGACCTAGACGCATTTGATTTAGCATATAGAGAACGAACAACAATAGCATGGGGAGCAGAAGAACGCATAACATCAAACGCGGACGCAACGCATGACTACAGAATACCAGCAGTAGATTTCGACTCAGATGATTATCCACACATAGTAGCAGACCATGGAAACTCGCTAGTATGGAACGACTCAAACATGTACTACTGGCAAAAAACCGCAGGGGGATGGCAAGCACCGGAACAGATAAACAATGATGCAGGGGACAACAACCTAACAGAACACAACTCAAATATACTAATAGACGAGAATGATTACATCCACGTAGCATACATAACATCAGAAGCAGGTGGAACACTAGACGTATGTTACAAGAAAAAAGCACGGGGAGGCGCGTGGCCAGCGAAGGAAATAGTAGCTGCGAATGGTGGAACACGACGACATTACGCGCCACAAATACAACTTAATGGTGACGGGAATATATATTGCGTCTACACGATAAAATACAACTCAAATAGCAACTACGCAATAGCGTACAAAACAAAAACGACGAGTTGGCAGTCGGAAACAATGATAAAAACCGGCACGGGGAGACATTTCAAGTATGCACAGATGTTATGGAGCAGGCAACCACTGAGAACAGGAATATATCAATCGCTATCACAACAGTATATGATAGTGATATACACATCAAATCCATCAAATGACGAGTACGTAGGAGACATTGAATTTTATGCAGAACCGACGACTGTTGTGGGAGACATACCAGACACAGTAACCACAGAAACATACCGCACGAAACGCCGGGGGGCGCTATGCAAAACAAAATTCCAGAACAAGGCCGCGCCATCGAAGATATCGTAAACTATATATACGATTATAGACACCATACCGACTATGGCGACCACAGTGCAAGTAACGGTAAAAACAAGAGATAAATTGAAAGGCATGGGGAAGAAAGGGGAATCATACGACGACATAATCAACAAACTGATAGACAGAGCAGAGGGAAAAAAATGAAATGGATCGTGATGATATGGCTGATAACGGGGCTATCAAGCGCAGCCGGTGCAAGCGAATTGTTCACAGACACCGGACCAGAGAGATGGGCGATAGACGAATGGAACAGCACCATAACAACGCAGCAACCATGCAACAATAGCACGGAAATGGACAATATACAAGAAATACTAAACAAGTACTACCTGGCGAGTGACATAGTAGACAGCAAGTTCGACTGCTCGGATATATCGGAAATAATATGGTACGTACTAGAAACAAATGAATATGACTGCAGTGTGGTAGCCAACGCTGGAATCTACGAAGGGAACGAATCATACCACATGTTCGTGTGGGTAAAAGAAAACGACGGTGTAATCGTGGTAGAACCAACGTGGCAAGCCGACCCAAAGAAAAGAATAGGAACGGTACTACGAGACACGACGGAAGACGATACATTCTACCTACACGCATGGGAGTTTGGAGACCCGGCAGAATTCATAGAGATGACAGGATTAACAGGAGATATGATGGGCGTCACAACAGAGACGACGATAACAGACCTACAAATAAGAAGAATATACACTGAAGAAGAACTGGAGCAACATCAGATAGAGATATACAGAATACTACATGGGGATGATTAATACGATAGCAAGATACGCAATAGATTTTATATTTCGTTTCGAAAATGATAACCTGGGTGTAGCAGAACTGGTCCGGACGGGAGACACGGCAAGCTTCTACGTGTTGGTGGACGGAAACAGGCAACCGAGTTGCCTGAAAATACCACCACGAACGGTGCTGGAAATCGAAGGTGTAGAAATATACTTAACACCAACAGCAGGAGACGAAATCCACTACTATAAGCCTCTGGAATATGTACGACTTGAAGTAAACGAGGAAGAAATCGAGAACATAACTTTCAACGAACTGATGGCACCATTCTTCCCTGCAGGCGGAATGTCGGTAGGGAAACCAGCGTTTAGAGACGCGAGCACATGCATAAACATAGGGAAAGCTCTGCTGGCAGGAGGATCATCTGCAACACCAACAATAAAATTGCGAGCAGGGGACGAACTGAGAGTAGTGGTGAAATCACCAAGAGCGATACGCGGGGGAGTTACAATTGATGAAAACCTGTTTGTACGGGTACATGTATGCACTGCCGACGAAACAGACCTGGCAACAAAATACCCGGACGGATTCATCGACCAGAGCATACCAGGTTACCCCAAACGCGTTCCAGCAACAGTAGAAGAATGGATTCAGTGTCACGGCGGAAGAGAAGTCAAAATGCCGTGGGTTGAAAGATACATAACGTACGCCAAAAACTGCAAAGACACCGAACCACACATACCATACGTGATGTCAAAACGGATGCAAACCGTCGACGAAAGCTGGATGAGCCTGGAATGGGAAGTGAAAAACGGCGACATCGTACAACTAGCACACATAGGTGTATCGGAAGACGAAACCAACTTCTACCACTCACCACCAAACATATCGTACATCAAAGTGCCACACTACCCGGAAGAGCTACTCGTGTTCCCAAACACCCCATACCAGCAACTGTCCAAATACCCATTTCCGTTATCGCACACGCTAGACCCAATCTACGGCGGGCCAGGGGAGCTATCAATACCAGTAACGCTGTACAACGAAAACGAGAGTATCACAATACGAGACAGAGGAACCGCAGCGACGGGGTGGTCAACGACAGAGGTAGGATTCATTGTAGGAGTATGGGGGCTTCGATATAAACTCTACTAAAATATCATTATGCATGATAGTCCGCAACGAAGAGGAGACGTTGCCAACCGCATTGGCAAGCGCGAAAACACTGGCGGACGAAATAGTAATCGTGGACACAGGATCAGAGGACGACACAATAACCGTGGCAAAATCACTCGGTGCGAAGGTGATAGAAGGCGGAGACCGGATGCACAAGGGCGAATCGCGCAACATAGCAGCAGACAACGCAACGGGAGACTGGATCGTAGTGCTAGATGCAGACGAAACGATCCGCGATCCGGCCAGACTGAGAGACCACATAGAGAACACCGACGCAAATGCAGTATTCATAAAAATGTCAGACGGGACGAGAAAATGGCATCAGATGAGAGCGTACAGAAAAGGAAAATGTGAATACCGATACAGGGCACACGAAGTGCCAGTTTGCCGCGGGAAAGCAGACTATACTGAATTTATATTCGACCACCACCAACCGACCGGAAGGTGGCCATGGAAACTAACTTACACAATGGACAGACTGCTGCTGGACGTCGCGGAGAACCCAACCGACCCAAGACCACTATTCTACTTAGGACGGCAATACTCGTACTTGAAAGAATATCACAAGGCAATAGAAACGCTAAAAAAATACCTGGATGTGGCACCGACCGGATTCGACGCGCAAGATGCATGTTTGACACTAGCGGCATGTTTTGATGCGCTAGGAGACGAAGCAGCGAGCATAGAAAGCATATACAGAGCATGCGTCGCACAGCCGAGAAACAGGTGGCAATGGTACTTACTAGGTTCAAAATACTACAAGAACGGAGCATACGACCTGGCGACAGGGATGTTAAAAATCGCGCTCGAGATCAAAAAAGAGGTCGGATACGAAAGAACAAACGAAGTAGACATACTAGACTTACTCGCGCGATGCTTGTGGAAGCTACACCGATTCGAAGAGGGCGCAGGATTCGCAGAGATGGCCGTAGACCAACGACCGCACGACAAACGACTACTAACCAACCTAGACTGGTTCAAGTCCAAACTGGGCGACATGGACGCGTTCTACAGAGTGTACGGACCAAACGCACACACCAACCAACCGAGACACGAGATAATTGCGTCGTTGGTAGAAGGGCCACGTATATTAGACATCGGGTGCGGGACAGGGGATCTACTACTTCTACTAGAGGGAGATGTACACGGAACGGACGTGTCTGCAACTGCATTGGGAATGGCAAGAATCCGGGGAGTAGAAGCAACATTGCATCATACAGAAGAAGTGCCAACCGGACCCTGGGACACGATCATAATATCGGAGGTATTAAAACACATAGACGACACAAAAATGGTTTCAGCGGCGCTGAAAGAACTAAATCATGGAGGGAAATTAATAGTTTCCGTGCCAAACAGAAACCGAGTCCCAGACCCGAACCACGTGAGAGAGTACACCGAAGAATCACTACTAGAGTTGCTGGGTGGTGGAGAAATAATTCCGTGGGAAGACTCATATAGAATACTAGCAATAAAGAGGAAGTAGATGGCATACGACCCAAGAGTGGTGGCCAGGCGAGAAGAACTGCTTGGAAAGAGACACAATCTGACAGCCGCCGCAAACCCAACGGTTGCAGACGACGAAGTAGACCACTACAGGGCGGGGTCCGTATGGTTTAACCAACTGACAACCCAAATTTTCATGTGCCTGGACGCAACAGAGGGAGCTGCGGTCTGGGAAGATTTGACCGAACAAGGACCGACGGGACCAACGGGACCAACAGGACGAACTGGTCCAACCGGGGGGGTAACTGGATCAACTGGCCCGACCGGAGCCACGGGACCGACAGGTCCAACTGGAGCTACGGGACCAACCGGTCAAACCGGTCCTACAGGACCGACACAGGCGGGTCCAACTGGTCATACGGGACCGACGGGACCAACTGGTCATACGGGACCGACGGGACCAACTGGTCATACGGGACCGACGGGACCAACCGGTCAAACCGGTCCTACGGGACCGACACAGGCGGGTCCAACTGGTCATACGGGACCAACGGGACCAACTGGTCATACGGGACCGACGGGACCAACTGGTCATACGGGACCGACGGGACCAACCGGTCAAACCGGTCCTACGGGACCGACACAGGCGGGTCCAACTGGTCATACGGGACCGACGGGACCAACCGGTCAAACCGGTCCTACAGGACCGACACAGGCGGGTCCAACTGGTCATACGGGACCAACGGGACCAACAGGTGCAACGGGACCAACAGGTGCAACGGGACCAACCGGTCAAACCGGTCCTACAGGACCGACACAGGCGGGTCCAACTGGTCATACGGGACCAACGGGACCAACAGGTGCAACGGGACCAACAGGTCCAACGGGGCCAACAGGTCCAACAGGAGTGACCGGCAGCACAGGACATACTGGACCAACAGGACACACCGGCCCAACCGGACCGACGCAAGCTGGCCCAACAGGTCCACAAGGCGACACAGGTCCAACCGGACCGACAGGCAACACAGGTCCAACGGGACCAACACAAGCCGGACCAACTGGAGCTACAGGACCGACAGGTCCAACCGGACAGACAGGCGACACCGGCCCAACTGGTCCAACTGGTCATACGGGAACCACAGGACCAACCGGACCAGCCGGCATTTCGTATCGGTACGTTCTTTTCTTGCCTCAGAGCTTTGGATACCCGGCGACTAACCCGGCTGAGCTGATCGAATGGGTCGGAACGAACACCACCCGACAGGAAGCTCGATTCGACGACACGACCGAGGAATTTGTGACAGGTGGATTCCCCGTTCCAGCTGATTACGATTCATCTGGGACGATCACCATAATGGTGATTGGAAGAAGTCTCACCGCTGCTGCCTCGAAGAACGTGGCGTTTACGTTCCGACACCTTCCATTAGCCGATTCTGAGGCGATGGATGCTGCTTATACGTCGTCTGCGTCCGGTAATTCTGCTACTGACGCAACTCAGGGGGATCTCGAAGTTCATTCTTGGACTGTAGGGACGCCGGGATGGGCGGAGGGCGACTGGGTCGATTTCAAGCTGAGCCGGAATCCATCGGCAACGAACGATCTGACGGGTGACTGGTGCTTGAGGGCGATGGTTCTGAAGATTCCGGTAACGGGGTGATTGAATGAGAAATGAAAAGTCATTGGTGGAGATGGGCCGCGAATCGATGATATCTTCAGAGGTCATCTCGCCGGAAGATATCAACAAGCTCGACGCGATCCAAGATTCGCTGATGCTGTCGGTGGACACTCGGACGATCTGGCGGACTCAGGTGGAGGCCGAAGTCTCGGTCCTCAACGATCTGAAACACCCAACTCCAGCAGCCAAGTTCCATCAAGCCGCAAAAGAACAGGTAGTGTTTTTTGACAACTTACATCACCTAAGTTTCGATTATCGGCGCAAGTTGCTAGATCTAGAAGAGATTGACCAGAAAATAGCCGATGCCGAACCAGGATCGATTGAAGCCCGCCGTCTGGAGATTGACCACGAGGAAGCGATCTATATGCTGGCGGTCATGCAACATGAGGGCCGGGAACGGGTGCGAGAGATCGTGATGTGGGAGGAGATCAAACAAAAGTGTTTGAAGGCTGACCCCACAATTCACCCCGAAGATAAAAATGCAGACCAACTAAGGGGGTTTACTCTTCGATATATTCGCGAATTACCGGCTGCCTTTAGATCAACGACAGATCCGGGTTCCGCCAACAATATCATCGGCCAGGCCGCGTCTGGTTTAGCGGAATGCGACCGACTCAGAATAGATCTGGGGGTAGAAGGGCGGGCGGCAAAACGTCTTTTGGAAAAACATAAGGTGATAATGTGACCGAATGGACCGCTGGCGGCAATCTCGGAACCGCGAGGAGATACCTTGCCGGAGGAGGCGATTCTTCCAATGCAATTTGTATGGGGGGTTATACCGACAGCAATTCCAACGTCACTGAAGAATATAATGGGTCATCGTGGTCTGCTGGCGGCAATCTCGGAACCGCGAGGAGATACCTTGCCGGAGGCGGTGATTCTTCCAATGCAATTTGTATGGGGGGTTATACCAGCAGAAATTCCAACGTCACTGAAGAATATAATGGGTCATCGTGGTCTGCTGGCGGCAGGCTCAGAACCGCGAGGAGAAACCTTGCCGGAGGAGGCGATTCTTCCAATGCAATTTGTATGGGGGGTTATACCGACAGCAATTCCAACGTCACTGAAGAATATAATGGGTCATCGTGGTCTGCTGGCGGCAGGCTCGGAACCGCGAGGAGAAACCTTGCCGGAGGAGGCGATTCTTCCAATGCAATTTGTATGGGGGGTTATACCGACAGCAATTCCAACGTCACTGAAGAATATAATGGGTCATCGTGGTCTGCTGGCGGCAATCTCGGAACCACGAGGACCGAGCTTGCCGGAGGAGGCGATTCTTCCAATGCAATTTGTATGGGGGGTTATACCGACAGCAATTCCAACGTCACTGAAAAATATAATGGGTCATCGTGGTCTGCTGGCGGCAATCTCGGAACCGCGAGGAAATACCTTGCCGGAGGAGGCGATTCTTCCAATGCAATTTGTATGGGGGGTTATACCGACAGCAATTCCAACGTCACTGAAGAGTACATCGCCGAAACCGTTGGGGGCGGAGCAATATGGATGTAATCAATATCGATACAAACAAAATATTTTTTAGTGAACACACACCCGATACAGAATATGAATCGTTGCCTTGGGTTAAACTCCAGGATATCGATTTTTCGGGAATCTGCATCGATCCATCGACCACCGAAGGAAAAACGGCCCTACGACGAGTAGCACGCGGGTCTTACGTGATCGAGAACTTGGTCGCCCGATGGAAGACCGAAGAGGAGTTGTACGATCTCGAAGCCGCCAGATCGGAGAAGATGAAACAGCTCCATCTCCGAGTGCTGGAGGTTGTCCGGGACAGGGCAGGGGCGCAAGTAGGCGAGCCGTGGCGAGGGCTGCTAGAAGAGATTTCCGGTGATCAGGTGGCCATCTTCGGATCGCTTACGGGGTTATGTTACCTCCTCGGAAAAACGATCTCCACTAATGATTTCAAGACGGCATACGTAGATCTCAAGGGTCAGATCGAGGCGGCGACCACGAAAGAAGAACTGGACGCCATAGTGATACCGTGAAGCGATGTGGGCGCACCTTAGCGCCCGATCCTCGCCCCGCAGTGGACGCAGTGGTGGGGGTCTTTTTGGAGGACGTATAACAGATATATTCCTCCGAACAGATACCATACCTTGCTATTCTTTTTTACCAGCACAGTTTCCCGTTCACATCTAGGACATATAATTTCTATCACCTCAATATCAGCATAGCGATAGCCGTTGCCAATAGGATGACGACGGCGGCGTTCATCCCTCCACCACCCCGCCTTCGATGTCGATTATGTCCGGGGAGTCTCGCATCTCGGCGGAATCATAAAGGCCCCCCAGTTGCTCGGGGAGAGCTTCGCGTAGGGCTCCGACGAGGGCGCATTTTCGGCACATGACACCCGGCATTTTGAGCCAGTTTGCTTGTTTCTTATCGAACTCCTCGCGGCGGATCGTGTACTTGAACGGCACCTCGCGCCCCTCGAGGTAGACCACTGCCCACCCTCCGATCAGGTCTTCGCCCTTCGCAAAGAAGGTTCCCTCCCTCTCTGTCGTTTCGTCCCCCCTCTGGACGATCACACCCGCCCGGAAGTACCGGAACTCTGGCGTCTCGGCTGCGCGACGAGTGAAGGCGTCTTTTCCGGTGACGATCTGCGCTTTGTCCTTTTCGTTGTACTTGATCAAGTAGACTTCCGATAGGAAGGGGTTAAGGCCTCTGCCGGCATCAGGTTTTTTTCCTCCACCATCGAGATTGTCCCATCGGCCCACTTGACTCGGACCCCTCCAGGACGACAGATGAAGAGTATCTTTACATTTTCCCAGGCCGCGAAGGTCACTCCCTGGATGTGGTGATAGACCTTGACCCGCATTGTGTCGCCTTCTTTCACGCCATCACCTCGCGCCGGGGTCTCCGGCTCCCTTCTTCGGCGCGTCTCCCAATCTTGTGCCCCTCCCGGCGATCTCCACCAGGATCATCGCCACCAGATTATCCCTCGCTCCTCTGGCGTTGCCCACCGCCGCGTGGTGCTGGACGGTGGCGGCATAGGCGGCGACGAGGTTGCGGCGGGGGATCATTTCTCCTCCCTCTCCAGGCCGTCCAGGATGTACTCCCTGGCGACCTCTGACATGGGTTTCCCCTTCCCTCTCGCCACGGCCTCAAGCTCAGCCCTCACATACGGCGTGAGCTTCACCGCGACGCCATCTGTCAGTCTTTCAGACATGCCACCATCTATCTATCTGATCATATATCTATCTATCTTTCCCTCTATCTTAACAACAAACTATTTATCATCATAGGATAAGCTTAGTCCATCGGATCGGGCGCGGCGCGATAAGCTCCCTCTTCGCCGTAGCTCGATTCGCGTTCGGCCTCGATGTCCATTATGCTGGACCAAGCTCTGATAAACGCCGGGGCCGACAAACTCATATTGATGGAGCGCCATAGAATGCCCTCCTTTACCTGGCGGCTCGGAGATGCCAACCGGGCCGCCTCATCTCTCTCTCTTTTCTTCGACCGTTATCTTTATATCCTATATGGTACTATGTGGTACTATGTCGAAAGAGTCAGTAATGCGACTTAGGCGCGTCGAGAAGAGAATCGACGAGGCCAGGGCGAGATACGATAGGACGGGTGAGCTCTGCGATCTGGCAGTGCTTCGGGAAGAGATCAAGAGGCACCGAGCCCTTCAGGGCATACCCTACGAGGCACCGTGAGGAGATGAAGGAGATGAAAAAAACAAAACCTCAATGTTATAGATGTGGTTACATTGTGGGGTTGCATTGGCACTTGAACCAGTGGGTATGTAACCACTGCATCGATGAATTGGGAATCCGGAGAGAAATCAAAAAGGAGGCACCGTGATGCCAGCCCAAAAACGACCGTACGTCTCACCCGAGACGGCGGCACAGCTCGCCGATCTCAGGAGGCGGATGAGCGCCACCGAGGGGCGAACTGTGACCACGGATGAGGTGGTCTCCAGGATGCTGGCAGGGTCGGTCTACATCGCCCCATGCGACCATGGACAACGACGGATCACGGTATCGATCTACATTGATGAGGCGCGGTTTTTGGGGGCCGCCGATCCCGAGAAGGAGGCGCGGCGAGCGATGATCGAGTATCTGGAGGACTTCGAATGATATTACAGGGCGATTGCCTGGCGCGTCTTGCGGAGATCCCGGACGAGTCGGTTCACTGTGTGGTGACGAGTCCGCCTTATTTTGGACTTGCTTCAGCGACGATGAACGATTGCCTCGGGCGGGTGCTGGATCTCGCCGAAGCGATGAGGGACGGGGGCGCGTGAGGATGAGAACCCCGATATTTGTATCGTGGTTGAAATACCAGTGGCGGATGCGAAGAGCGAAGACCGTCGCCGGGGCGCTCCTCGCCGAGCTAGATTACATCAATGCACACCTCTCAAAGCTTCAGCGCCGGAAGATGGGCGACATTAACATGATGAGGATGACCGACCTCTTCCACCGGCGGAACTTCCTGATGACGTATTTAGGCCCGTCGGATTGTGAGGAGTGAGGCACGTGCCGAGTGTATATTTAGCAGGTAAAATGTTTGTCCGGGGAACGGGCCATGATGTAGAGCCGATCCCCTGGCGCGATTTGTTCTTTAACTCGACCCCGCCGGACCTGAACTCAAACTATCTGCCCGGCGAATATCAGAGCCCCACACACCTATCAGAATCTGAGATCGAGTACGCTACACAGACGAAAGGGCGATACCCCATTCGTAAGAATGCAATTGACTTACTAGCCTATACGACGAAACCGCAGGATTTCGGTCCGGCTGACAGAGTTAAATTTGATTACGTCGGCCCGTTTTTTTGGGGAAGGACTCGGATGGGGTGCTATCAGCACGGGGTGCTAATGGGGGTATGCGGGGGCGCGAAATGTGAATTTGGTATGTGGGAGCCCCACGGCGGCGGGTGCATAGGATCGTCCTCGGATTATTCATCGCCATTTTTCGATTATTACATCGGCGAGCACTCGTCCGATCCCGCCCCGCAACGCCCGTGGATCTATGGATGTCCGGAACCTACCCTCGACACGGTGATGAAGAGATCTTTAGAGGCCATTCAAACGGCAGACCTTGTGATAGGAGTAATCGATTCCCCCGACTGCTACGGCACCCTATACGAATTGGCATATGCTGCTGGATTAGGTAAAAAAATTCACGTCGCGCATAACAAATTCGCGTGTTCGAGGGACATGTGGTTCCCATTGAGCGCATTAGGCAGTATCGAGTCGGGAGACGTCGCCGACTGCGTTAAGGCTTTAAAGAACCGCCCGGCCAATCTGTGGTCTGGTGTGGAGGAGGCCGAGCCCAGTTCGGAGGGGGGGTGTTATCTTTATGTGATAAAATCGGGCGACTCTGCCTATAAGGTCGGGATATCTGGGAACCCTATAACACGCCTCAATCAGCTTCAAACTGGGAACCATAATCGCCTATCGCTTATGTTGCAGCAGCCGTTCAAGACGAAAGCCGAAGCGCAACGGATGGAGGCCAAGATCCACGCCAAAATCAGAGCTTATAATTCCGCTGGCGAGTGGTTTAAGATCTCATCGGGTATCCTTGGAGCCATAGTCTTTGAGTGTCTGGAGGAGTAAGCCTTGGTACTGGCGGACGATACCATTAAGGCCGCCATCGAGGAAGACCGATGGATAGGATTTTCGGCCTACCTTCCCCCCTGCATCGAGGGCGTCTGGGAAGAGGGGGCAATCGAAGAGACGGGGCGATCATGTCGGCTTATAGCCCTGTATTTCAAGGGGATCATCGATCAGCTCTTCAAGGGCGAAGGGACCGCCGAGACGCCGTTCGCGTCGTGGCTTGAGGACGAGATCGGCGGCGGGACCGAGAACCTCCAGCGGTTCCTCGACTGGAACGACCGATGCAAGAAGCCCCTGTCGAAAAAGGAGATCATCGGGATAGTTTACCGGGTGATCGACAGCCCCCGGACATGTCCGACCTGTAAAGAGTTGAGGTCGGTTGCCGGGACGGGGATATATTGCGAGGAGGAGGACTGTCGCCGGGCGAAGAAGGCCCCGAAGGTTCCCGGAACCGAGCCGGAGCCGGAGGAGAAGACGCCCGAAGAGATCAGGACGACGGCTGAAAAGATTTTGAGGGAGGGGACCCCGCTTGACCTGATCGTAGATAGCTGCGAGCGGTTCGTTTTGGGGGCGAAGGACGCCATCAAAAAGCTTGTCTGCTGTCAGATGGTCCAGATGGTCCCGTCGTCGCGGGGCCTTCACCCGAAGCTATCAGGTGAGAGCGGAACCGGGAAAACCTGGTGCGTTAAGGTTTTCCTCCACCATCTCCCGGAAGACGCCTACATCGCCGGAGGGCTCACCCCCAAGGCCCTTGCGTATCATGACCTTGGAAACCGCCTCTTCATTCTGTTGGATGACTACGTGCCTAATGAGGATTTGGACACGATCATAAAACAAACGTCATCTAATTTTCATAAGCCGTATATCCACCGGACGGTAAAAAAACAAGAGGCCGCAACCCTCAAAATAGGGTCGGAGATGACATGGTGCGTGACGTCGGTGGACGCATCTCAGGACATCCAGGTGCTCAACCGCCAGATACCCCTGAATACCGACGACTCTCAAGACCTGACCGCGAAGGTAAACGGGTTTACGATATCGTCTTATGGTGAGGGCGTGGGGGAGCTATACGTCGATGACACGGTGATCTTGTGCCGTGAAATATTCCGCCAGTTGAGAGAGCTGGAAGAGATCAAGGTGCGAATACCCTTCGCCGACCGGATCGAATGGCTTGATAACACGAACCGCCGCAATCCGTCGATATTTATGGACCTGTTAGTGGGCGTGACGGCGTTGCATTGCTTTCAACGGGATCAAGACGAGGAGGGGTTCTATTTGGCGACGGAGGGGGATTTTAAATGCGCCAGGGAACTATTTTCAGAGGGCGTCGATGTGGAGGAGATGATCAATCGGCTCACGAAAAAGGAACGCCAGTTCGCGGAGATGCTGATCGCCTATCCCCTGGGATTGACCCGAAAAGAACTCTCCGAAAAGCTCGGCGTTTCCCCGGCGCGTATCTCCCAGATCGCGCGGGGAACGAAGGGCGACGGGGGCCTGATGCAGAAGCTTCCTGGCTTCGATCTGGTGAATGTCACAAACCGGATCACTGAAGATCAGACCGAAAGCATTCAGGTATATCGGCTTGGGTGTTTTGACCGGCTGGCGGGATTCGATGATGTGGTTAGGCTGAGTAAGGAGCCGGTTAGGGAGAAAGCTAACTCAAAAATCGGTAAGGGGAGTAGTAGTATAGGTAATAGTAAGTATAGTAAGTATATAATGACTAAGAAACCCTTACTGGGAGATGGTAAGATTCTCTCTATTACTCATCCTCCGAAAAAGGCTAACTCACCTAACTCCGGTAGCGGGAACCGCCTTACCGACGATTTACCGGCCCAAAACGAGGCTAATTCCCTAACTCAGCTCCTCGCCACCTACGCCCGGAAGGGCGAGCCGATCCGGACGAGGGACTATCCTGACTACGACGAGATGGAGATGCTGGAAGCCATGGACAAAGGAGGATGGACAGAAAAACGCGGCGTCTGGTGGCCGCCATCGGAGGAGACGAGATGAAGATCATGATGGTACTGGAAGATATCCCGGCGTTCGTCGGGCTGGATGATAAGGTCTGGAAGCTGCGGCGGGGCGACATGGTAAGCGTGAACCCCGGACTGCCTTTTAAGCAGGCCCGCCTACTGATCAACCGAGGAAAAGCAAAGTGGGTAGGTGATTGAACCATGATAGATCCCGTAGAACATTGGTGGCTGGATGCGTGAGGAGAAAAAAGACTATGGTGATATTCCAATTGACTGAGAAGGCGTCGATCAACCTGGA
>Ga0334882_1001687_pt1 | contig 25257 bp, 25 predicted proteins | sample GraSluR1_MG_5_FD_207226 | JGI IMG/M metagenome (GOLD analysis project Ga0334882, IMG submission 207226) | Sludge microbial communities from methane-producing bioreactor in Wageningen University, Netherlands - Granular Sludge_15_04-R1 | ecosystem: Engineered > Bioreactor > Anaerobic >...
ATGCGGATCGACTTGTAACGGCAGGGGGAGAAGGAGAAGACGCTTTGCGCGACACGGCCGTACTCGAACTGATGTACGGATGCGGCCTGCGGATCGCTGAACTCGTGAACCTCCGGTGGCCGGATATAGATCTCGATGAAAGAATGATCCGCGTGTTCGGCAAGGGGGAAAAGGAAAGGATCGTACCTTTCGGAATGTGTGCCCTCAGGGCACTGCAGAGGTGGAAGGAATCGCTCCCTGCACAGGGGGAGTTCCTTTTCGAAGGACGGAAGGGAGCCCCGATCACTGTACGGACAGTGCACAGGATCGTGCTCCGGGCAGCCCGGAGGGCAGGGATCCGGAATGTGACCCCCCACGTGCTCAGGCACAGCTTTGCGACCCACCTTCTCGAAGGAGGCGCGTCGCTTCGTGTTCTCCAGGAGCTTTTGGGGCATGAGAGCCTGCTCACGACGCAGCATTATCTTTCCGTAAGCGCGGATCACCTGAGAAAAAGCTACACCATGGCGCACCCCCGCGCGAAAGGAGAAAACTGAGATGTTCAAGGGCACGACCATCATCTGCATACGCAGGGAAAATCGGGTCGCAATGGCCGGAGACGGCCAGGTGACTCTCGGGAACCAGATCATAAAAGCTGGAGCGAAGAAAGTCCGCAGGCTTCACAAGGGTTCGGTGATCGCAGGATTTGCGGGAAGCACCGCTGATGCAATGACCCTGCTGGAGCGGTTTGAAAAACGCCTGGAGGAAAATTCGGGCGACCTTATGAGGTCCGCTGTGTCTCTCGTAAAAGAATGGCGCACGGACAGGGCTCTCAGAAGGCTTGAGGCTCTCATGCTCGTAGCTGACGAAAAGCTCACCCTTATGCTCTCAGGGGCTGGGGATGTGCTTGAACCGGAAAACAACGTGGCGGCCATCGGTTCAGGATCCGGCTTCGCCCAGGCGGCGGGGCTCGCACTGCTGGAATCGACAGACTGGGTACCGTCGAGGATCGCCTGCAGGTCCATAGAGATCGCGTCGCAGATATGCATTTATACGGACAGCATTGTAACAGTGGAGGCTATAGGAGAATGACCAATATGTCTGATGACCGGTTCGACCTCACCCCCAGGCAGGTGGTGGAGTATCTGGACCGGTATATCGTAGGCCAGGAGAAAGCAAAGAAATCAGTTGCCATAGCATTGAGAAACAGGATCAGGCGTCGCCGGCTTTCCCCTGAGATCGCCAGGGAAGTGGCGCCGAAAAATATCCTCATGGTCGGTCCCACTGGAGTGGGAAAAACAGAGATCGCCCGGCGGCTGGCGGATCTTGTGAAGGCTCCTTTTGTCAAGGTGGAGGCAACGAAATTCACTGAAGTCGGATATGTGGGACGGGATGTTGAGTCCATGGTCCGGGACCTGGCAGAGGGATCCGTCGCAATGGTAAAGAAACGGAAGCTCGAGGATGTGCAGGCCCCTGCGGCTGAAAGAGCTGAACAGCGGCTTGCCGATGCGCTCCTGCCGCGGCAGGAGAAGAGAAGTTCTGTACCCGACTTCATGAAGATATTCGGCGGAGGGGCCGGTACTGAAAAAGAACAGGAAAAGGAAAGTTCCGCTGAAGAGGACAGAATGCGTGATTCCACGAGGAGGAAAATTCTTTCTCTTCTCCGGGAGGGCAAGCTCGACGACCGGGAAGTGGAGATCGATGTTACCGAGAGCCAGTCAATGGGGATCCCCGTACTCGGAGGAGCAGGCATGGATTCCATGGGGATAAACATAGGTGATATGCTCGGCGGACTGCTTCCCAAGAAGACAAAAAGACGGCGTATGAAAGTTTCCGAGGCCCGTTCCATGTTGAAGGCCGAGGAAGCGGAGAAGCTCGTCGATATGGACGCCGTCACAAGGGAAGCCATAGATAAGGCACAGGAAGAGGGGATCATCTTCCTCGACGAGATCGATAAGATCGTCGCCAGGGGAGGCAGCAGCGGCCCGGATGTGAGCAGGGAGGGTGTTCAGCGCGACCTGCTCCCCATAGTCGAAGGTTCACCTGTGCAGACCAAGTATGGGACCGTGAATACGGACCACATCCTTTTTATAACGGCCGGTGCGTTTTCGAGCGTAAAACCGTCCGATCTTGTTCCCGAGCTCCAGGGGCGTTTCCCAATCAGGGTGGAACTGCAGCCCCTGACAAGGGATGATCTTGCCCGGATACTTGTAGAGCCGGAGAACAGCCTGCTTAGGCAGTATAAAGCCCTTCTGGGTACGGAAGGCGTTGACCTTGAATTCACCCCTGAAGCGGTGACAGAGATGGCGCTCCTGGCGGAGCGTATGAACGCGGAAATGGAAAATATCGGTGCCAGGCGGCTTCATGCCATGATAGAACACCTGCTTGAAGACATCAGTTTCGAAGCACCGGAGAAGCAGCAGGGGACGATCCGGATCTCGGCGGAATTTGTTCACGAGCGTCTGGACCCCTTGATCACCGACAGCGATATCAGAAGATATCTTCTGTAGAACTGAAAATACATATCCATTGCAGATGGATAATTTACCAGGAGGGATTTTTGTGGCTACATCAAAGAAAACCAGCAAAGTACCAGAGAAAACAAATTCACTTGAGCCCCATGTGATCGACGAGGCCCCCGGTTTCAAGGACCTTCTCGAAAAAACCAGGCAGGTGGGAAGGGCACTCCAGAGCAGGCGCGAAGGAACAAAGCCGGACTATAACAAGCTGGCAAAGCTTTTGTGCGAGTTCTCAACAGCCAATGTGTACCTCATCAACAGGGAGGGCAAGATCCTCGGGCACTCATGGATATCGGAGTACCATTCGGAAGAGGTTTCCAACTTCATTGACAAGGGGTACATGCCCGAGGTATTCGTCGAAAGGATGAACCAGCACCGTGAGACGATACTGAGCGAGACTGACGCCTATCTCTTTGACGACGCCGGCGAGGAAGCACCGGAAAAGCACATGCTCTATATTCCTATCTATGGAGCTGCAGAGCGGCTCGGCACGCTTCTTCTCGTCAGGTTCTTCCAGCCCTTCTCCATGCGCGACCTTGTACTTTCGGAGTATCTTGCCACACTTGTGGGGATCGAAATTCTCCACGAAAGGACAAAGAACATAGAGGAGCGGGCACGCGAACGGCTCATCGTCCAGATGGCAATGAGAGCGCTTTCCTACTCTGAAGTGGAGTCGGTGAAGCACATCATCAGCGAGCTTGGCTCGTTCGAGGGAGTAGTTATTGCCAGCAAGGTGGCCGACAGGGTCGGAGTAACGAGGAGTGTCATCGTCAATGCACTCCGAAAGCTCGAGAGCGCCGGCATCATTGAAAGCCGCAGCCTCGGTATGAAAGGTACCTTCATCAAGGTTCTCAGCCCGCTCTTCGTCGAAGAACTCGGTGTCCTTCAGAAAGATTGATTCCGTACAATTTCCCGGACTGCAGGATCTGCAGTCCGGGAAATTGCATATTGCGGAGAGAGGATATCCGTCTTCAGTGAGATCCTCTCAGCCCTTTTCCTGCGGGAGGAATGAAGAGGCATGGGAAAGAAAGTTCTGGTAGTGGATGATGCGTCATTCATGAGGATAATGCTGAAGGACATCCTGAAGAAAAATGGTTTTGACGTGGTGGCCGAGGCGGAAAACGGCAGAACTGCCGTGGAATCCTATCGCGAACTGAAGCCTGACGCCGTAACCATGGATATCACAATGCCCGAAATGAATGGCATTGATGCTGTCAGGGAGATACGCTCCATTGACTCGGAGGCCAGGATAGTCATGGTGAGCGCCATGGGTCAGCAGCCGATGGTTATCGAGGCGATCAGGGCTGGTGCCGTTGATTACATAGTGAAGCCCTTCCAGCCCGAAAGAGTGGTCCAGGCACTGAGCCGTGCCATGGAATAAAAAAATTCACCTGTGATGTCGTCTTCGTTTTTATTCTTTTGTTTTTCTGAGGCAGTTCCCGTCCAGAAGATATTCAGAACACAGTTTGTCAGGAAAAGGGAATTGTCTGATATAATTCTTCATGTCCGTGAGGACAAGAAGTGATTTGGGGTCAATAACGAGCCATGGCCGGGAAAAAGCAGAACAACCGGATAAATCCAGACAAGCCTGCGGAGGTGGTTTCTACCGGATATTTTTTGTACCACGGTGTATCGTGATATAAGAGCAAAAATCAGCATCCAAAATCGTGGAGGGTAGAAAACCGCATGGCAGAAGAAAAAAAAGCGGAAGGAGCGGTTCTTGCTCCGGGGGAAGTAGTTACATGCGTCGTCGAACAGATCATGCCCTATGGTGCATTTGTCCGGATAAAATCGGGGCAGAGGGCGATGATCCATATATCCGAGCTGTCCCACAGCTTCGTCAAAAAAGTCGAAGACATCCTTGCACTGAACCAGGAAGTCCAGGCACGGGTCATAAAGATCGACGAAAAGGGCAGGATCGACCTTTCTCTGAAAAAGATGGAGGCCCCTCGTTCTGCTCCATCGCCCCGGGGGTCTTTCACCCCGGCTGCTCCGGAGGATCCGAGGGATTCCTTCGAAAAAAAACTGTCCAATTACCTCAAGCAGAGCGAAGCGAAAATAGCTGACCTCAACAGCAAGATGAATAATTCCAGGGCAGCGAAAAAACGGGGCAAACCGGCGAAGTGAAAAAACTGAAGAAATTCGATCACGGGGGCCCGATACGCCCCCGTTCTTTTTTTGAACTTCCCTCTTCCCTGGACAGGCAGATCGTCTTTCAGCAGATGAAAGGCCGTAAATTCGATCCGATGCTCCTTATCGGCATCGCGGGGCGCTGTATCCACGGCTGTCCCTCGGTCATTGCCTGCAGCCCCCTGCGTCGGGGAAATCCTTTTCCGACCACGTTCTGGCTCACATGCCCTTTCCTGGTGAATCTCTGTGGAGAAAAGGAATCCCACGGAGCGGTCTCAGATGCAGAAAAGGCACTGGAAACGGAAAAGAGCTCCTGGATCCGCTACAATCTTTTTCATGCACGTCTTCGGATAGGGCTCATTTCACGTCCGAGATCCCGTTTCCTTGTCAGATACAGGCGCTCGCTATGGAAAAAGCTTTGCAGGGGAGGAGTCGGAGGTATAGACTATTCCGGGCAGGGAGGAACAAAGTGCATTCATCTTCAGGCAGCCTCGTGGATCGCACTCGGATTTCATCCTGCAGGTGATTTTCTGAAGACTATTCTATCCCCGCTCTATTGCGGGTCTCCCGTAGAAAGCGGCTGTGTCCGCCGCTGACGGAACATTTCGCGGAAGGGGTACTGATCATGTGGAAGGGGCGTTTTACGGAAACTACAGCGAAGGTCGTCCAGGCATTCACCCAGTCTCTCGATCTCGACTGGTCTCTTGCAGGCTATGACATCGAGGGCAGCATTGCCCATGCACGCATGCTGGGTTCTGTCGGGCTCCTTTCTGCTGAAGAGCTGCGCAGGATAGAGGAAGGCCTGAGCATGATCCGGGATGAGATTTCCTCGGGAACGTTTCTTCCTTCCGAAGAACTTGAAGATGTTCATATGAACATCGAGAGCCGACTCATCGAACTGCTTGGTCCCACTGGGGCCAAGCTCCATACAGGGAGGAGCCGGAACGACCAGGTGTCGGTAACGATGCGCCTTTTCCTGCGCGACCGCCTTCTCAGGATATGTACCGGCTTAGAAGCTCTTCTCGCGATTCTCCTTGACAGGGGCTCGCGCCATATAGAAATCATCGTTCCAGGGTACACCCATCTACAGCAGGCGCAGCCCATCTCCATGGGCCATTACTGGATGGCTCACTTTACCGCATTTTCAAGGGATTGCGAGCGGCTTCTTTTTGCTCTCGAATCCCTCAACGAATGTCCTCTGGGGGCAGGCGCACTTGCAGGTTCCACTCTCCCTCTCGACAGGGAATTTACCGCCACTCTTCTTGGTTTCCCCCGGCCGACGCAAAACAGCCTGGATACTGTCGCACAGAGGGACTATATGGCTGACTTCCACTCCTTTGCTGCCCTTTTTGCCGTCCACTGCAGCCGTCTTGCGGAGGATTTCGTTATCTATTCTTCCAGGGAATTCGGGTGGCTTCTTCTTCCTGATGCTTTCTGCACCGGATCCAGCATGATGCCGCAGAAAAAAAATCCTGATGTACTTGAACTCCTGCGCGGCAGGACGGGACAGATCATCGGTCACCTTCTCGATCTCCTGGTGACCCTGAAAGGACTGCCCCTGACCTATGACCGCGATCTCCAGGAGGACAAGCGCGGACTGCAGGCATCCCTGAAAACGGTGGATGAAATCCTTGCTGTTCTTGTCCCTCTTCTCGCCGCGGTGGAGGTCGACGGAGAGAAGGCTTCCGGTGAAATGAGCGATGGATTCCTTCTCGCGACCGACGTGGCCGAATATCTTGTTTCAAAGGGGATGCCGTTTCGCGAGGCTCATGCCAGGGTCGGCGGGCTTGTGAAAGAATGCCTTGCACGACGAAAGAACTTCTTCACTCTTTCACGGGATGAATGGAGTGAACTGCTCCCCGAGGCAGGGGAAGATTTCTTCCCTCTCCTGTCGCTCAGGTCTGCGGTGGAGCGGAGAAATACGCTGGGGGGCACGTCCTTCGGACAGGTCGCTTTGCAGATCGAAAACGGACACGCTTTCGTGAAAGCTTTTCATGAAAAATACGCGATCTTTGACAAAAGGAAGCTTTAGAATAGCGGTCTGTTGCTGAAAGAGGGCAAACTGCTTTTTCCCTTCTGCTGCAGGCTGCGGATGCGTTGTTTATGAAAAAGCCTGTGAAATTTTCGGGGAAGATTCTCCTTTTCATCTTGACGTCGCCCTTTTTTTGTGTAAAATAGTCACTTGCGCACGCCGGAAGAGTCGAGCCGTTAGCTCAGATGGCAGAGCACCGGACTTTTAATCCGGGTGTCGTGGGTTCGACTCCCACACGGCTCACCAGTTCTGCGGTCCCATCGTCCAGTGGCCTAGGACACAGCCCTTTCAAGGCTGTGACACGGGTTCGAATCCCGTTGGGACCGCCATTTTTCTTTCAGTTGCGCCGGTGTAGCTCAGTTGGCAGAGCAGCGCACTCGTAATGCGCAGGTCTCCAGTTCAAGTCTGGACACCGGCTCCAGGGTTGTCAAGGGTCCCCGCAAAAAGCGTGGACCCTTTTTTCTTACCCGCAATTTTTAAATGATCCCGAGTGGAAATTCGTGCTGTTATAATGAAAAACACATTAAGAGAATGTCGATCAGAATACGTCCGCTGGTATTTTCGAATTCCGGACAGATGTGCCGGATATTTTTTAAGTCCTCACAACCTCAGAAATGAGGCAGGATTCAGAATTGAAATAATCGAGGTGTTGATTGGTGAAGAAAACCACGCTGGAAATTATCCGGTCTTTTTCTATACGTTTCCCGATGTTGGTTAACCTGCCTCTCAATAGTGCGATCACGGAAATTTCCGCCTCATTTAAAACGAAGAACAAAGTGCTAGTCTGCGGTAATGGAGGAAGTGCCTCCGATGCATTGCATATTGTGGGCGAACTGATGAAGGGATTTAAGTTGCCTCGTTGTCTCGAAACCGAGAAACAAAAAAAGATCCGGGACATGTTTCCCGAAAACTTTTCTTTTTACGTGGAAAACCTTCAGGAAGCACTGCCTGCAATATCTCTTGTGAGTGAGATTTCACTGATGACCGCCTACATGAACGATAAGCAACCTGATCTGGTATTTGCCCAGCAGGTGTTAGGTTATGGTGCGCCCGGTGACATATTGCTCGTCCTGAGCACGTCGGGGAACTCAAAAAACGTGGTTTACGCCGCGGAAATAGCGAAAGTCCAGGGGATGAAAGTCATTTCACTGACCGGGCAAAACGGGGGAAAACTTCGGAAGGTTTCGGATATTCTCCTCAATGTCCCATTTCATGATACGGCTGTTATCCAGGAATACATGCTCCCTGTTTACCATGTGATTTGTATTGCAGTTGAAAACGAGTGTTTTGGTGAAGATGAAGAGTAAGCGAAAGGAATAATTCAACTGAACGCATGAAATTGGCTTGATATCAGTTTTTTTAAGTACGTAAGCCGATTGCCTTAAAAGAAGGAAGATGAACAGCCTGAATGCAGCAGATAGTAGAGAAAGGTATATCTCATGAATTGCGGCACAAAACAAAAGGCGATTTTTTTAGACCGTGACGGTACTGTAAATAAAGAAAAGGAATTTTTATGGAAACCGCAGGATTTTCAGTTCATTCCCGGTGCTGAAAAAGCTATTAAAATTTTTAATAATTTGGGGTATATAGTGTTGGTCATCACCAATCAATCGGGGGTGGCACGTGGATTTTATGCCGAGGAAGACGTAATTAAGCTGCATTGTCATATAAGCGGTCTTTTGAGGAAGCAGCGTGCAGTTATTGACGCTTTTTATTTTTGCCCGCATCACGTTGATGGTGTAATTGAAAAGTACGCAATCGATTGCGATTGCCGAAAACCCAAAACAGGAATGATTATAAAGGCCGAGAAGGATTTCAACTTGGACTTGGAACGATCGATCATAATAGGTGATAAAGAAATTGATGTACTGGCAGGAAAGAATGCCGGGATAGGGGAAAAAATCCTCATTCGTTCAGGACATCCAATTGACGAAAAAAATACTGTTGCTGATTCTGTTTTCGACGGGCTGTATGATTTTGCCCTGTTTTTTAAAAATCGGGCGGATCAAATCTCTCCTCGTAGATCCAGTCCCCGGTAATAGAAATATTGTTTTTGCTTTTCTCCAATAAAAAGAATTTGGGATAAGATAACCAGGGTTTTGGGCTATCCTTTAATTTTCGAAGTTCAGGAAACAGAAGAGCGGTTTTTAAATCTGTAAAAAATAGCTCCGCCGGCAAACCGAAGGTGCCTTTTTCAGCCTTCGCTTTGAGGTTAGCGTGGGCAGAAAAAAGAATTTCTAACTACAGTAAGGATGGAGGACCATCGTGTCAAAGAAAAGAATTCTCCTTGTACGGCATGGCAAAACGGAATGGAACGGATTGTCCCGCTTCCAGGGGAAAACTGACGTCCCTCTGGACGAGGAAGGGCGCAGACAGGCCCAGTGTCTTGCAATGCGTCTTGACCAGTTTCCTTCTTTTCCGGTCGTATTTTCAAGCTCCCTTTCAAGGGCGGAAGAAACAGCACGAATTATTGTTTCCGGGCGGTGCGGGACGGACGTCTCCATTCACGAGGGGTTGTCCGAGATGAGTTTCGGTGAGTGGGAAGGCCATTCCATACATGAAATTGAATCCCGTGATCCTGAGTCATTCCGGAAATGGAAAGAGTCTCCTTTTGAATACCTTCCTCCGGGTGCGGAACCTTTTCCCTCGTTGGAATCCAGGGTGCGGCTTGCGCTGGCCGAAATCTCTTCAGCAGGACAGGAGCACATTTTTGTCGTGACCCACGGCGGCATTGTCCGCGCGGCCCTTGCCATTCTCCTCTCTCTTCCCCTTTCATCGGTCTGGCGGATGAAAATATCAAACTGCTCTGTAACAGGGATAGATGTGGGAAAGAGAGGGGCCTCGCTGGCGTTTCTCAACGATGATATCCACACACTGGTCGATCCTTCGGAAGCACCGAAATTGCCTTTTCCGGTTTAGACATCTCCACCCCTTACTGGTACAATTATTTGAGTTGTGAAATAGGAGGGGTTTTCCGATGGGGGATCATGAAACAGCAGCAGAAAACGGTAGCGCCCTTTTCCCCTGCGGAAAGGATGACCGGCAGGAAAATGGAGCCGCGGGAATGCGACAGGCATCCCCTGGCTCAGCTGATGGAAAAAGCCTTTCCCCCGAATTTGAAGCGAAACTCTGGAACAGAATGACCGCGGAAGGTGATGAAGATGCCCGGGAACAATTGATCGTGGCGTATCGTCCCCTTGTTTTCTGGCTCGCAAAGAGGTTCCATGTCCGCCCTTCGTCATACCAGGACCTGATACAGGAAGGAATGCTCGCCCTGATCCGGGCTGTGGACAAGTTTGAGCCGGCCCGCCATCTAAAGTTCACGACCTATGCGTTCTACCGCATCAGAGGGCAGATGGTGAACTTCCTCCAGCGTTCGGAGATGAAGGCCCCCATTCCCGTAGAAGATGAATACCTGATGCCTGAGGATTCCTTCACCCCGGATGCATTCGAGACCCTAATCGCTGTTTCGGAGGAAATGGAGCACCTCCCCGCCAGGGAGGAGGAGATACTTTTGGCTCTCCTTGTGGAAGGCCGGGACGCAAAGGAAGTGGCGAGAAAACGGGGAATCGACGTCAGCCATGTGTATCGGCTCAGGCGCAATGCCGTGGCGAAGCTGAGAAAATGGCTCGGTCCTGAAGGGGAAACCACAAACAGGGCGTAAAAGGGGATAAGAGTAATACGGAACAGACTTTTATCGCCGGGAGGATCCAGCCTTGGAAAAAAAGATCGCCAGGATAACCCGTTGGCTTGAAAGATGTGCGAAGGCCTGCTCTGCATGTTCGTGGCAGAGTGCCCTTATCGACATGGAATGTGCAAAAGCAGAGCTTGAAAACGTCAGGGGAGAACTGTGGGAAAAAGCCGAGTCAGGGGCGGAATCGTCCCGGAGTGTCCGAAAAGCTGGAAGGCTCGTCTTTGCATCGGTCCTGGGACTGTCCCTTATCCTGTCATCTGCTGTTCCTCTTGCGGTCCAGCAGATGACAGGAAGAAGCGCTTCAGTTCCCGGACCTGCTCTTGAATGGGTGTCATCAGACGAAAAAGCTCTCCTTGCGGCTTTGAGAAGAAGCCTCAGCGAATCGAACCTGGCCCGCATATCTGAAAAGGATAAAGAAGCGGAACCGGACGAAGGAATTGTTGCGTTCGAGGAACCTCAACCCGTCAGGGGACGGAATCAGAGGTATTCTGCCGTATCTTCGGCATTACCTGGGACGCGGGCAAAAAAAACATCCAATTCCGGAGAGGAATTTGATACAATAATAAACCTGGTGCAGATTGGACAGAAGGCACTCCGTGATAGGGAGGCCGCGATACGGTTTGAAGCTGCAAAATAAGATTTCTGCAATTTCCGGAAGGAGAGATTGTGTGTGGATGGAATGGTGAAAAAAACCTGGCGGATCCTGCTGATCCTGTTTGCGGCTTCGTTGTTGCAGGTGGGGTGTTCCTTCGCTGCTGACCCGGTGGTTTCACTGGTCACTGTTGAAGGAAATGAAAATGTCGTTTCGGAGCATATACTGGGGACGGTAGGGACCCTTGTCGGTGAACCGCTGAGCAGGGAGCAGCTTCAGACGGATGTAGAGGCAATCTACGGCCTTGGCTTTTTCTCTTTTGTGGATATAAACCTGCAGAATATTGCAGGAGGGGTTGCAGTTACCTATATCGTGCAGGAAAACCCGATCGTGGAAAAAATAGAGTACACCGGAAATGAAATTTATACAGACGAGCAACTGTCAAAAGTAGTTTTCACTACACCGGGCAATGTTTTCAACAGGGTCTTTTTCAGACATGACCTTGACAGGATCCAGGAGCTTTACCACAAAGACGGCTATGTCATGGTGAAGATCGCCGATGTACGGATAGACGGCGGTATTATTGACGTGCAGATAATAGAACCCAGGGTAGGCAGGGTAATTATCCAGGGAAACAAAAGGACAAAGACGTTCGTCATAGAAAGAGAAATAAAGCTCAAAAAGGGCGATTCCTTCAATGCGACAGTGCTCAGGCATTCCCTCAACAAGCTCCAGAATAAGGGGTTTTTCGAGGACGTCAGCGTGGGATTCGAGCCAGGTGAAGATCCCGAGGAAACAGATATTATCATAACCGTTTCCGAGCAGAAAACAGGAAGGATCGGCTTGTCAATAAGCCATGGAACTGAGAGCGGCTGGTCCGGCGGGCTCTCCTATACAGATACCAACTGGCGCGGCCTGGGGCATATCGGAGAGGTCGGGTTCGAGACCGGAGACAACGAGCAGTATTGGGTTTCATACCGTGAACCGTACATGGACTCCAAATATTACGCGTGGAAAATCGGGATTCTAAGCAGAAAATGGGAGAACCGGTACTATTACCGGAGCGGAAAGCGCCAGCTCAGATTTGACGACGAGATGAAAAATTTTTACATAGGAGCCGGGAAAAAGTTCGGCAGGGATGAAAGGTACAGTTGGTTCCTGACCCTTGACTGGCGGGAAATGGATGCGTCAAATATCAGGGACAAGATCGTTCCCCCCGAGGATCCGACTTACGACGTGGCCCAGGAGCTGACCAGGGGGAAAATTTTCTCGGTACAGGGAACGATTACCAGAAACAACACGGACCCTTACCTGAGTTATGCAAAGGGAGACATCATCGACCTCAACGTGGAGCATGCTTTCGAGGCTCTCGGAGGCGAATACAGCTACACTAAGTACTGGCTGCAGGCACGGTACTATGTCCCGGTCAAGGGACTCGGGGATTTTTTCAACAGGCAGATAGGAGACGATGATAACCCGGCAATTTTTGCCGCCCGCCTCCGGGCAGGTTTTTCAACGGGGACGCTTCCCGTTGCCAGCCTGTATTCACTTGGTGGAAGCAACTCTCTGAGAGGATACGATGACGGGGAGTTTGAAGGTGCGGAAATGCTGCTCGCGAACTTCGAACTTCGTATTCCCGTGGAAAAGACGTTCGGCCTCGTTCTGTTTTATGACGTCGGAAATGCCTGGAAGCCATTTGCCCGTCCATGGGAAACCTCCGAGGGCAGCTTCGGTTTTTCAGACCTTCACGACGCCTGGGGACTGGGTGTAAGGGTAAAGACTCCTCTTGGGAATTTCAGGCTTGATTACGCTACCGGCGAGAATGAGTCCTTCACTCACTTCGGCTTCGGAGAACTGTTCTAGTATTCGGAGGACAGAGGACGGTGTCCTGTTTCACGGACAGGCGAACCAGTAAAAATTGGAATCCGGGGGCTGTGGCGGTGTTGATTTTCGCCGCAGCCCTTCTTTTTAACGGGAGCATTGCCTGTGCCGATGTCCGTATTGAAGGGGTACCTTCATGGCTGGCTGTTCCCATGGAACGAAGTGCATCCGCGGTATGGTCGGAAATAGAGCAAAATGCCCAGCTTTCAGACAGGGAAGAAAAACTTGCACTGCTTTCGGTAGTGGCGGAAAGGCTTTTTTCAGGGTATTCCGTTGCAGGGGCGGATATGAGCAAACAGGAGGCCGTGTTGCATATGAAGCCTCTCCATGACGAGATCCCCTGGGATGTTGAACTGTACCCGCCACAGCTTGTTTCTCCTGTCCTGGAATGGTTTCTCGAAGGCGCACAGGGGATAGACAGGCGTATCAGAGAAGCGATGAGCGGGATCCCCGTTGATTCCCTCTCCTGGGCGGATCTTCCACTGAAGGAAATGATAGAGTCGATGTGCGCCCCCCACCTTCCGGGATGGATCCCCTCTCTCCTGGTAAGGCTTGAAGAGGGCAAAAGGATCCTTCGGGTTTCCTTTTCCCCAAAGCCGCCTCTTGTCCTTGCGGTCGTCCCGAAAGTTTCGTCCTCAACGCTCCCGGTGATGTTGAGGTCGGACCTGAAGGAGAACATGCTCAGGACGCTTGCCCCCATTGCGGGGCTTCCCATTGAGTGGGCAGTGTCGCAACGGGAAAGGATCGAATCACTTGCAGCGGACAGCCTCAGGGATACGAAAATCGTGGGTAATGCCCGGGCGCTTGTCGATGTTTCCTTCGATCCGGCCCAGCTTGCGGCGGCAAGCGCCGAGGTTGAAAGCCCGAAATACTCTTTCAGGGCCTGGGTTGCCGCCTATGCCGGTTCTGATACGAAGTATCCGGAGATAGGGCTTCACATGGGCAGAAAATTTCTTCCCGTCTCCGGCCTCGATATGGAATTTTACGGAGAATGGCTTCTTTCCGCCAACGATTTTTCCCTCGAAAGCCGATGGGGGATACGCTGGAGTCCGGTGAAAAACATTCTGGCCGGGGTGGAACAGGTTTTCCCGGGCAATGTCACATGGTATCGCCTGTGGCTGGATGGAGGAGTACGTGCCCCTTACCTATGGTGGCGCGTGAGCGACGACGGAGATCATAACCTCGGTGCCGGATACCGGATCAACGACAGAATATCCCTTGAGATCCACTATGACGGACGGGATGAAGAAAAAATCAGCATCAAGGCCATCAGTGACCTGTAAAGCAGGGGCCTTGCCATAAAGAAAAAACGGAGTGAAAAAGAATGAGCCCCATAAATATAACGCTTCAGGATATTGCGGAAAAAGTAGGCGGAAGGGTAATCGGGGAGGGAACAACCCCCGTAGTGCGCCCCTCGTCCCCCGAAAAGGCCGTTCCGGGGGAGATATGCACACTCTGGAATTCCAGGGAATGCGGAAAGATAGGGCACGGCGCTTTCCTTATGGCCTCACCGGATATTTTCGCCCTTCTTCCCGGCATCCAGGGAGTGGAGGTCGATGATCCGAGAGCGGCCTTCCCGCTCCTTCTCTCCCTGTTTCAGCAACCGAAACAGGCCGGGGGGATGGTCCACCCCTCGGCGGTCGTATCTGCCGATGCTGATATCTCTCCGACGGCCTGGATCGGTCCCATGTGCGTGGTTGAAGAAAATGCCGTTATCGAAGAAGGCGTATATCTCCAGGCGCAGGTGTATGTGGGATATAACTGCCGCGTAGGGGAGGGGACCGTGATCGAACCGGGAACTGTCCTTCTCCGGAGTGTCCGTACCGGCAGAAACTGTCTCATTCACAGCGGCGCCGTGCTGGGCTGCGACGGGTTCGGCATTCTTCCGGCAGAACAGGGGAAGGCCCCGGTGAAAATTCCCCAGCTCGGAGGTGTCCTGCTCGGCGACGAGGTTGAAGTGGGTGCCTGTACTACCATAGACCGGGGAACTCTCGAAGACACCACCCTGGGCAGCTTTACGAAGATAGATGACCACGTGCATATCGCTCATAACGCGGTAATAGGGGAAAACTGCATCCTGGTCGCCATGACCGGTATTGCGGGCAGTGCGGTTCTGGAGGACAATGTCGTAATGGCCGCAAGAAGCGGCGCCAGGGATCATATCAGCATCGGGAGAGGGGCAACTGTGGCGGCCAACGGCGGTGCAACCAAAAATGTACCGCCAGGGGCAGTGGTTTCGGGATTCCCTGCGCGGGATCACCAGGAAGATTTTCGCATCCAGGCGTCCATGAGGCGTCTTCCCGATCTCCTCTCAAGGGTAAAAAAGCTTGAAAATCTTCTGGAAGATCTCAGATCCCCTGAAGGGAGTATTAAAAGAACAGAAAAAATGGATGAGGACACGAGATGATGTTCCGCCGGCTCACCAGGCCTGTTTCTTTTTCCGGATCAGGGCTCCACACCGGTGTATCAGGGACGGTAACGGTCGTTCCTAATAATGAAGGGCGCGGAGTGACTCTCAGGAGGGAAAGGAAAGCGTTTCCTCTTGAGAAATGCCGCTTCACGGGAACCGGAAGAGGAACGGAAATATTCCTGCCGGACGGTTCATCACTGAAAACTCCGGAGCATCTTTTCGGTGCACTTTCCGGACTCGGCATCTGGTCTGCCGCCATATCTGCGGAAGGGCCCGAGGTCCCTGCTCTCGACGGTTGTGCGGCAACTTTCGCATCGGCCCTTGAGGAAGCATCCCGCCCTCTCGGTCCCGATGAAAATATGCCTGGATGTGCTGCGGTTTCAGTCCCTGTGGCAGTTCAGGACGAAGCCCGGAGAGGAGTGATCTGCGCCTTCCCGGACGATGAGCTGCATATATCTTCCGTTATTGACTATGAAGAGGAACCTATCGGGACCCAGCTTGTCGACTACAGGTCCTCGAAGGATGATTTTCGGCGGCTTTTTGCGCCTGCACGAACATTTGCCCTCGAATCTGAGATCGGGGCACTGCTGGAAAGGGGACTTGCAAAGGGCGGCAGCCTCGAAAACGCTGTGGTCGTAGGGAAAAAGGATGTCAGGGCCTCGGGCGGACTCCGTTTCGCAGACGAATTTGTCCGGCACAAGATCCTTGACATTCTGGGCGACCTGTATCTCCTCGGCCGTCCCCTCCGGGCCCGGATCGTAGCCCTTCGCTCGGGACACACCCTGAACTGCAGGCTGGTAGAAAGAATATTGACAGGAATGAATCAGAAAATTTCCAGATAAAAGGAGAAAAACCATGTATGACATCCAGAAAATAATGAGCTTTCTTCCTCACCGTTATCCTTTTCTTCTCGTGGATAGAATACTCGAGATCGATGAGAAGCACGCTGTCGGCATAAAGAATGTGACCATCAACGAGCCCTTTTTCCAGGGCCATTTCCCCGGCGAGCCAGTCATGCCGGGTGTCCTTGTACTCGAGGCCATGGGGCAGGTTGCCGCCATGATGATGTCGGCGAAGCCCGGTTCCGAGAACCTTATAACCTTCCTTACCGGTGTTGAGAAGGCGAAGTTCAGAAAGCCTGTGAAACCGGGGGATCAGCTGGTTACCACCGCTGAAATGGTCAGGCTTCGGGGGAAAATGGGGAAAGTCCGTACCATCGGCAGGATAGACGGAGCAGTCGCTGCGGAGGCAGAGTTCAGCTTTGTGGCCGCCGAGACGCTGCGGGCTCCCGAGGAGGGGCCTGAGAAGAAATGACTTCAATCCACCCCACCGCTATCGTATCGCCGAAAGCGGAGATAGGAGAAGGAGCAGTAATAGGCCCATACTGCATAGTAAGCGGAAACGCCAGGATCGGAGACGGGTGCGAGCTTTCATCATTTGTTACGGTCCTGGACTTCGTGGAAATAGGGTCTAACTGTCGCATCGCCCAGAATGCGGTCCTCGGAGGAGAACCGCAGGATCATGGCTTCAGGGGAGAGGAATCCTGGGTGTTCGTGGGCAGCGATGTCATTATCCGTGAAAACGTGACCATACACCGTTCCACGGGAGAAGGCACCCGCACCGTGGTGGGTGACGGCTCCTTTCTCATGGAAGGAGTGCATATCGGCCATAACGTTGTCGTGGGAAAGAACGTCACCATGGCCAACAAGGTGGGAATGGCCGGATTCTCCTCCGTGGGCGACGGGGCGGTCATGGGCGGCATGTCTGGTGTTCACCAGTTTGTGCACGTGGGCAAACTCTGCATGATCGGGGGACTGACGAAGGTCGTGAAGGATATCCCCCCGTTTCTCATGGCTGATGGACACCCGGCGGATATATTCGGCCTCAACCGGATCGGCATGCGCCGTGCCGGATATGACACGGCTGCACGGGCTGTCGTGAAAAACGTGTACGAGGAACTGTTCAGGGGAGGGCTCCCTTTCAGAAAAGCCCTTGAGAAGCTGGCTTCGTCCGAACACAAATCGGATGAAACCGTGGCGGAGATCCTTGCTTTCTGTCATGGATCGAAAAGAGGAATTGCATTGTGGACCAGGGGACGGTTGGAGAAAAACGGGGAAGATGAACATGGCGATTAGGCTTCTCGCCCTCGATGTAGACGGGACGCTCACCGACGGAGGAGTCTACATGGACGGCGAGGGAAGAGAATTCAAGCGGTTCGACATCAGGGACGGTATGGGAATCGTCCGTTTGCGGGCTTCAGGTGTGGAGATCGCTTTTATATCCGGCCGTTTTTCCGCTGCCACTGAGCAGCGGGCACGGGATCTCGGTGTTTCCCTGGTTTTCAACGGAGTTGAGGATAAACTGTCCGTTTTCAAAAAAATAGCCGGAGATCTCGGTATTTGTCTTTACCAGGCCGCTTTTATGGGCGACGACGTCAACGATGCAGAGTGTCTCCGGGCCGCAGGCATGGGGATCGTCCCCGCGGACGGAACGGAAGGTGCAAAACAGGCCGCCGATTTCGTCACGGGAGCCGATGCCGGGCACGGTGCCGTGAGGGAGGCAGCGGAGCTTATACTTTCCCGGAACGAAGGGAGCGCCACATGAGTGCCGGGGCGAAGAAGTTCGGTCTTCTTGACAGGTATATTCTGAAAGAGCTCTCAGGCTCGTTTCTTTTCGGAGTCACCGCATTCACCATAGTGTTCGTTGCAGGAGACCTGCTGTTCCAGGCGGCGAACCTCATGATCGAAAAAGGCATATCCCTGATGGTGGTGACACGCCTCTTCGTCTACCGTCTTCCGGAGGTCATCGCCATGACCCTTCCCATGGCCAGCCTCCTGTCGGCCCTTCTCACGTTCAGCCGCCTGTCCACCAACAGTGAACTGGTGGCGCTCAAGGCGGCGGGCATACCCTTCCACAGGATCCTGCGGCCTGTATTCCTGGCCTCCATACTGGTAGGGATAGGGGCGCTTGTGGGAAACGAGACAGTGGTCCCTTTTTCCAACAGGGCAGCCGAAAACCTCATGAAATTTGAAGTCATGAGGGAAAAACCTACAATGCTCAAGGAAAAGGTTTTTCTCAGGGAAGAGAGCAGGGGGGTCCTGCAGCGGGTCATCTACCTGGATCAGCTGAAGGCCAGTGAAGGAACCATGAAGGATGTTATCATCCAGGAATTCGAGGGAGGCAGACTCCGAAGGATTTCCCTTGCTGACAGGGGGGTCTGGGGAGACGGAGAATGGTGGCTGGAGGACGGCCAGGTATTTGAGGTCACCCCAGAAGGCAAGGTCAATCCCATGTTCAGCTTCGAACGGCAGAAGCTGCAGCTCGACCTCACTCCCGGCCAGGTCGAAAAAGCTTCGAGGAAACCCTCGGAAATGAGCTCTTCGGAATTGCTGGTCCAGATTGCCCTTCTTTCGAAGGAGGGGCGGAATCTTGCTCCCCTGAAGGTTATGTTCCATCTCAGGATGGCCCTTCCATGGGCGAGTGTCGTGCTGGCGGTGCTGGGAGCCAGTCTCGGCGTCCGGTCGAGCCGGGCAGGCCCGGGGATAGGCTTCGGTCTAAGCGTTCTCATTGTGTTTGCATACTATGTCACCATGTCATTCAGCCGGGCATTGGGTGAGGCCGGTTACCTGGTTCCGGTGATCGCAGCATGGATACCAAATATTACGTTCCTCCTCGTGGGCGGTTATTTTGCCCGCAGGGCGAACGGCTAGAAAGGAATGAGCTTCGTGGATCCTTTTTCCCATCCGGGAACCGTGGCGGTAATTGCCGGCGCAGGCCATCTCCCGGTCCTTGCCGCGGAAAGAATGTCCGCAGCAGGGACACATGTCTGCGTGTATTCACCAATTGATGACGGACGGTTCTCCTTTCTCCCCGAAGGGCATTTTTTTCACATGCTTTCCCTTCCCGGCGCTGAGGGGAAACTGAACCTCGGGGCGCTTGTATTCCACATGAAGTCACTGGGGGTCTCGGCCGTATGTCTTGCGGGAGTGGTCCCCAAGACGTTGATGTACGGGGTCCTCGAAGACCCTGCGCTCCGCAGCATTCTTTCCGGAGGAGCGAATGATGATCACAGCCTCCTGGGGCGCATCGTCTCGGCCCTGGAAAAAGCGGGTTTTTCCGTGCTGTCCTATGCAGACCTGGTGAGAGACTGCATCGCTGTCGAGGGAAATATCGCGGGACGGACAGTCACCGAAAAAGAGATGGCGGACGCTGCCTACGGCAAACGAATACTCTCGGTCACCCTGCCCCTTTCCTTCGGACAGTCGGTGGTCGTTGCCGATGGAGCAGTGACGGCGATCGAGGCCATGGAGGGCACTGATGAAATGATCCGCAGGGCAGGCAGCATCCTGTCCGGGGCGGGAGGCGTGGTGGTAAAAATGATGCGTCCCGACCAGGATGAACGGTTCGATATCCCCACAGTGGGTGCCGACACCCTTCGGAATATGGCTGCGGCAGGTCTTTCATGTCTTGCGGTCGAGGCGGGCAGGACGATCATTATCCATCCCCGCGAGTTTTCCTCTGTTGCTCGCGAACTTTCAATAGCCGTGGAGGGAATTTCCCGTTGAATGCTTCGGGAGGCGGACTTTTTCTGAGTTGCGGCGAGATATCGGGCGACATCTATGCAGCGGGCATCGTACGGGCGCTCAGGTCTCTCGGCTATGACGGTCCTGTTTCCGGCATGGGCGGTCCCCGGGCTTCGGAAGCGGGCACGGAAATTTTCCGCGACTTCCGTGAGCTTCATCTCATGGGAATATCAGATGTCCTTCCGGCCATCCCCCGTCTCCTCAGGCTCAGGAAAGAGCTCGTCGAGCGGGTCTTTGAGATTCGTCCCGACGCCCTTCTCGTCATCGACAGTCCTGATTTTCACCTCCCTTTTGTATCGAGCCTCCGGAAAAAGGGCTGGAAGGGACCTGTGATATACGCCGTGACACCCACGGTCTGGGCCTGGCGACCGGGAAGGGTAAAAAAACTGGCAAGGGATGTGGATCTTTGCCTCCCCCTCTTCAGTTTCGAACATGAATTTCTTCTCCGGTCAGGAGTTGCTTCGGCGTGGAGCGGGCATCCGTTGACCGATGAATTCGCGTCCTTTATCCCCCGAAAGGAAGAGCCGGGACGGATAGCGCTCCTTCCAGGAAGCAGGAGATCGGAGATAACCAGGCTTCTTCCGCCCCTGCTGGAATGCGCCCGGCTCCTCAGAGAACGAGGCTTTCACCCTGTCTTCTCCATCGCACCCGGGCTTTCCCCTGAACTTCGCAGCTGGATGGTCCATGCCCTGAAGGATGAAGACGTATGGGAGGAAGACGGACGGTCGCTTCTGTCCTCCAGTATTGCGGCTGCGGGAGCCAGCGGTACAGCATCAGTGGAGGCCATGATGCTCGGCAGGTACATGGCGGTTCTGTACAGGGGAAGCTTCCTCTCCTGGCTGGCCTGGAAAACCCTCGTCAACACGCGGTTCATTTCCATACCCAACATAATCGCCGGGGAAGAAGTCTACCCGGAATTTATCCAGGAACGGGCGACAGGACTGAATGCTTTTCATGCCCTTGAACGGTTTCTTCGGGGAGGAGAGTATGCATGTCATGTCCGGAGATCCCTGGCCCTGGCAAAAGAGGCCATGGGGACCACCGGGGCTTTCCGGTTCTGGGCGGGTCGAATCGAGGAATATCTTTCGGCAGGGGAAACATCCCGAAAGAGGATGGTGAGGTCGTGAAGCCGATCCTGATGCTTTCCAACGGCCCCGGTGAACTTTGGGGATGGGTTCGGCCGCTTTCCCGTGAGCTCAGTTCCCGCGGGGCTTCCATTACGCTGGCTCTTCTGCCCTGCCAGTTCGCCTCGGGAGAGGAACTGAATGTGGCGGAGAATCTGGGCACCGTGGATGAGATCATCGCCCCATCCACACTCGCCGGAACGGTACGGGCCATGAATGGGGCCGGGAAAAAATGCGGCATCGTCTTCCAGCTCGGCGGCGATCTGCTCTGGGGAAGGATGGCGTCCCGGGCCGGGCGTGTACCTCTCCTGTGCTATACCTACGGCAGAAAGAGCGGAACAGGCCGGTGTGACCGGGTATACACGGCATTCGACGCCATGGCCGGAAACATCGGGCCTGTACAGGTGACGGGAGACCTCGTTCTGGATTCCCTTGAAATGGATGGATCCCTGCCCCGTAACGGTACGGAGGAGAAACAGGCGCGGACCATAGCCTTTTTCCCTGGAAGCAGGCCGGCTATCAGGAAGTTTACCCTCCCGTTTCTCAGGGAGATGGGTGCAGTCCTCCGACGGAAATACCCGTCCTGTGAACTCCGTGCAGTGGTGTCTCCTTTTGCCCCTTCCTCCGAAGATCAGGCGTGGAGGGATGCGGGATTTATTCCGGCCTGCCGGGAAAGCGCGCTGAAGGGTGTGGACTTTGCGGTGACCCAACCCGGAACGAACACCCTGGAACTGATGCATCTGGGCATCCCATTTCTTGTCCTCGTTCCATTTTCCTCACTGAGGAATGTCCCGGTTTCCGGAATAGCAGGGCTGATTGCCGGAATGCCTCTGGCAGGCCCCATGTTCCGGGAATGGGCGCTGAAAAGAAAAGGGGCCCGTGCGGGCTTCCTGGCGTGGCCGAACAGGATCGCAGGCCGTGCGGTGGTTGAAGAGATGGTCGGGGATTTTTCCCCAGTGGAGGCCGCCGAACGGGTTTCGTTCTGGATAGACGACTTTGGGCGAAGAGAGAGTGTTCGCTCCTCTCTTGCGGAACTGTCCGCCTCCGCCCCGCGCGGAGCGGCAAAGCGTATAGCCGATGAAATGGAAAAGGAGATCCTCCGGGTATGAACACCTTAAACCCAGCGTCTTCCCAAGGCGCCGAAAAAAAGAAGCGGTCCGTTTTCCTGAGGCTTCTCGAAGCCTCCCGCCCCTACAGGAAACGGTTTTTTCTTGCCGTGGGGTGCATGTTCATCGCCTCCGCGTGCAATGTTGTTCCTCCCTGGCTTTTGAAGAACGTAGTGGATGATGTGCTGATCGCAAAGGACCTTGCCATGCTCAACACCCTGCCGTTTCTTCTGGTCGCTCTTTTCGCCGGGAAGGGTATCGCTTCCTACGGCCACCAGTATCTCATGAACTGGGTAGGGCAGAACGTGGTAATGGATCTCCGCCTTCGGCTTTACGACCACCTCCAGAGGATGTCGCTCAGGTACCTCTACGGAAAACGGCTCGGGGAACTCATGTCCAGGATCACGAACGACGTGACGATCCTGCAGAACCTGGTCACTTCCGTGATAGTGAACCTCGTCGTCCAGACGGCGACATTTCTCGGCATGGTGGGATTTCTACTTTACATCAACTGGAAGCTTACCCTCATCACCTTTGCCGTTCTCCCCCTGACAGTGGTGATCCTTGACCGGGCAGCGAAAAAACTCCGCGCGGTCGGACATACGATCCAAAGCGAGCTCGCGGGGCTCTCCGCCGTTGTCCACGAAGCCTTTGCCGCAGTCCGCATCGTCCGGTCCTTTGCCACGGAAGACCTGGAACTCGCGCGGTTCCGGAAGAGCAACCGGGAAAATTTCCGGGCTGTCATGCACGGTGTCCAGGTCCAGGCTGCCCTTGCAGGCATCATAGAAGTGGTACTGATCGCCGCCCTTGCGGTGATCCTCTGGCTGGGGGGCGGGGAAGTGGTGAGGGGTGAACTCACACCTGGAGAACTCATCGCGTTTCTCGGCTATCTTGGTTTTCTCGTCCAGCCCATACGGGTGTTCACATCCGTGGTCAGCTCCATGCAGCTTGGTCTTGCAGCCGCTGACAGGATTTTCGCCCTCCTCGACATACCGGAGGAGACCACCTCGCCTGCAAACCCGGTTCCCCTGGGAATGCTGGAAGGCCGCGTGACCTTCAGGGATGTCCGCTTTTCCTATGTACCCGGGCAGCCGGTCCTCAAGGAGATTTCCCTTGATGTTCGCCCAGGTGAGCGGGTCGCCGTCGTAGGGGCGACGGGAGCCGGCAAGTCCACCCTTGTTGACCTCATTCCCCGCTTCTATGACCCGGACAGCGGTTCCGTTCTGGTTGACGGGGCAGATGTCCGGACCGTGGATCTCCGGGAACTGCGGAAACAGATCGGCGTCGTCCCCCAGGACCCTCTCCTTATGAAAGGATCCATAGCCTTCAATATCTCCTACGGTCTTCCGGAACTCTCTCTTGAAGCGATTCGCGGAGCGGCTGAAACAGCTGGTATCGCAGGATTTATCGAATCCCTTCCCGAAGGGTACGATACGGAAGTGGGGGAACGGGGGGTGACCCTCAGCGGAGGACAGCGCCAGCGGATCGCCATAGCACGGGCCGTGGTCAGAAATCCAAGGATCCTTATACTCGATGAAGCCACGTCGTCGCTTGACCTTGAAGTGGAACGGCAGGTCCAGGCAGCCATGAACAGGGCAATGAAGGGGCGCACCTCCTTCATAATCGCCCACAGGCTCTCCACGGTAAGAAACGCGGACCGCATTATCGTTCTGGATCAAGGACGCATCGCTGAAGAAGGGACCCATGAGCAGCTCATCGCAGCGGGAGGCATCTACTGCCGCCTCTACGCGCTCCAGTTCCGGGGCGGGGAGGGAACTGAATGAGCCTTCTGAAAAGTTACCTCTCCTTTGCGAGAGGAGAGAGGAGACTGTCGCCCTGGATGGTCACGTATCCCTTCGGAGTCATCGCGCGTACCGTTGTATCCATGAGGAACTTCGCTTTCGATCACGGGCTCGTCTCCTCGGTGGAGCCGGTGATCCCGGTTATCAGCGTGGGAAATATCACCCTCGGCGGAACGAACAAGACCCCTTTCGTGGAAATGCTCTGCCGGATGCTCCGGGAGGCAGGCTTCCCCGTGGGGATCATCAGCCGGGGGTATGGCGGGACCACCATTGATCCTGTGGTCATAACCTCGGACATGATCGGAAACGGGGAAGAGGATCCCGGATCCCGTACTGCCACCCTGAGAGAGATCGTCGGGGATGAGCCGCTCCTTCTTGCATCCCGTCTCCAGGGTGTTCCAGTTGCGGTATCGAAGAACAGGCTTCGTGACATAGACTCGCTTCTGGAGCGGAACGTGGATTTCATCGTCGCCGACGATGCCTTCCAGCACCGGCGGATGGGGAGGGATGCGGATATTGCCCTCGTGGATGCCTGCTGCCCTTTCGGCAACGGCTGGGTAGCCCCCGCCGGGATACTGAGGGAACCTCCTTCCGTCCTGTCCCGGGCCTCCCTCGTGGTCATAACGAAATCGGACCAGGTACCGGGCGAAAAACTCGATGCCCTTGCAGGAGAGATCTGCCGGTTTGTGCCGAAGGAGAAGGTTTTTTTCTCCCGTCTCTCCCTGCCCACGTGGAGGAGTTGGAACGGATGCTGGAAGAAAGGGGACCGGAAAGCTCCAGGGTCGGTGATCGCCTTCTCGGCGATCGGCAGCCCGGAAAGCTTCCGGCGTTCCCTTGAACAGCAGGGAATAGCCATATTCCGGGAACACCGGTTCAAGGATCACCACCGGTACAGAAAGAGTGACATGGAGGAGCTGGAGAGGTCCCTATCCGAGTGCGGGGCTGAGGCAATGGCCTGCACGGAAAAGGATATCTACAATCTCCCGAGGGGATGGAAGCCCTCCCGGGAGATCTGCGTCCCCCTCATTTCCACGGAGCTTGATGACGAGCCCCGTTTCCGTGCCGCCCTTCTTGAGGTGCTCCGCCCCCGTATTGTCGTGGCATCCAACGGCTACGGCGAGGATTCCATGGGCGTTCTTCTTGCCAGAAAACTGAAAGACCGTTTTCCCTGCGCCTCTGTTTCCTCATTTCCCATCGTGGGAAAGGGGGAACACTACATCAGGGAGGGGATCCCCGTGGACTCCGTTCCGGAAGAGTCCCCGAGCGGGGGCGTGATCAAGTACCGCTTCCTTGACCTCTGGAGGGACCTGAGATCAGGCCTGCTCCGTTCCATCGCACGGCAGATGGAGGCGTGGAGCAAACTGCGGGGTGCCATACGGACGCCCATTTGCGTGGGTGATGTCTATCT
>Ga0334882_1001695_pt1 | contig 25156 bp, 24 predicted proteins | sample GraSluR1_MG_5_FD_207226 | JGI IMG/M metagenome (GOLD analysis project Ga0334882, IMG submission 207226) | Sludge microbial communities from methane-producing bioreactor in Wageningen University, Netherlands - Granular Sludge_15_04-R1 | ecosystem: Engineered > Bioreactor > Anaerobic >...
AGCGCCACGCCCAAGTTGAGAGTCGTGGTCGTCTTGGCCACTCCGCCCTTCTGGTTGGCGATGGCCACAACTCTTGCCAAGCTACCTCGCTTTCGAAAGTGGCACTTCTACAGTGAGTATACGGCCTTCTTCTCTTCTTTAAGAACTCCGATATTCCTCTAGCCGCGCCGGTTCGCAATCTATGCGGGAGGGCTGGTGTAGGAGCGTAACTCCTTCAGATAGGCCTGGTTCTCGGGCAGCCTCAACCAGGCATTGGTGATGAGAAAGCCCATGGTGCGATGCTTCGGGTTGCCCTTGAAGCGGCCGGGATGGTAGAAGCGCCGGTGGGCTTCAATCATGGACTGCATGAGCTCGTACGGTGTCATGTTCTTGGGCCAGAAGACCACATGCATGGCGTCGTAGAGGGTCCAGTTGCGGGTGAGAATGCGGCCCTCCCGACGTAGCTGCTCGGTCTGGCGGGTACCGGGCAGGGGAGTGAGTATCAAGAACTGTGCCGAGCCAATGTCGTGCTCGATGGCGAAATCGACCGTGGCCTGGATGGACTCGACCGTGTCGGTGTCGGCTCCCACCACGAACATGCCGTGCGAATTGATGCCGTAGGAGTGAAGCGCCTGTAGGCCGCCGGCGATGTCATCCACGTTCAGATTCTTGTTGAATTCCTCGAGCGTGCAGGGGTCGGCGGACTCGAGGCCCAAGTATACGAGGAAGCAGCCCGCATCCCTGAGTAGCTGCAGGAGCTCATGGTCGACCTTGCCGTTCCTGCACACCGAATCGACCCTGATCTGCGCGGAGAAACGGACATCGAGGCGGGCTCGGATCATCTGCGCCAAGAGCTCCTTCGTGAAGCGCTTGGACATGATGAAGTTGTCGTCGTAGAAGAAGACCTCTTTCCCGGCCATGGGGCCCAAGGCCTGAATCGTCCGTTCGATCGTGTCGCGCCTGATCCGTCTGCCGAACATCATGACCACCGAGCAGAACTCGCAGTCGTGTGGGCAGCCGCGCGAGCCGATGAGGGGGCTGGGGCTTATCTTCTGATACTCGTCGACCAGCGAGAGATCGGGTATGGGCAGGTCGGTGATGCCCGAGCGGAGGGGCCGAGACTCGGTGTGCACATGCTCGCCGTCGGCATCATGGTAGGAGAGGCCGAGGATGCCGGAGGGGTCGCCCCCGTTCTCCATCATCTCCACGAACTCGAGGATGGAGTCGTCGGCTTCGCCCCGGAGCACATAGTCACAGTACTCGAGGGCCTCATCTGTCTCGAAGGTGACGTGTGGGCCGCCCATGAGCGTGGGGATGCCTGCCTGCCGCACACGCTGGGCATAGCGGTACGCCTTGATGGCCGTGGACGTGATGGTGGAGATACCGACCAGGTCGGAACTCATCACCCGCTCCCAGTCGACATCACCCAAGACCTCGACGTATACACGCACGTCGTGCCCCAGATCGCGCAGCATCGTGGCCATGAGCGGAAGCCCCAACCTCAGCTGCTTGATGAACGTGTAGATGTGCAGGCCGGGAGGAGAAGGTTCGATGAAGGTGATTTTCAAGGCTTGGCTCTCGTTTGCTCGAGGTTGAAGAGATACATGGATCGGGAAAAGCGTACGGCACAGGGCGGCGCTCTGCGCCACCAAGGGGCCAATGATCAGGGACCGCTCCCTGGAAACCCTCTTCGTACGTTACTACAGGCTTCTCTCCGGTGCCAACCGGGAGGGAAGACGTACGCGAAACACCGTCTGTGCCCGGCCATCGACGAGCGACACCTCCCCGCCGAGGACGGTACAGATCTCCTTGACCAGAGGGAGACCGAGGCCGAAGCCTTCGTGGCGGCCAGCGGAGCGGCCCCGGTAGAACCTCTCGAACAGATGCTCGCGATCGTCCGCGCTGAGGGGAACACCACCGTTACTCACGTCCATCTGCAGCCAACCTCCGGCGACCTCCAGGGAGACGTGGATGGGGTCTTCCCCCCCGTACTGCACCGCGTTCAGGAGCAGGTTGGCGACCACCTGCCTGAACATGTCCACATCGAGGGAGGCGCTTACGTCGCCTTGCGTAACAACGGTGATCCGTCCCACAGGCGCCAGACCTGCTTCGACCAGCCGCTCAGCTTCGTCGCCCACGAACTCTCCCACATTCACATCCACCAGTTCCGGGGTGAATTCGCGGGAGTCGAAGCGCGACAGTGTGAGAAGTGCATCCACAAGCCGGCGCAGGCGCCCCGCCTCCCGATGCACGGCCGCCGCAGACCTCACTCGCTCCTCTTCGGTCACGGCCGTTCCGTCCAAGAGGGCTTGAGAGAAGCCCTCGATTGACGTGAGTGGGGTGCGCAGTTCATGTGCCGCTGACGCCACGAATCCCCTCAACGAGTCCTCGCTGTGCTGCACCTCGCGGCGCATCGTCTCAAGCCCGGAGGCAAGCTCATACACCTCACCCGGATACCCACCCGAAACCGGTTCGTCATACGAGCCCCCGGCCATGCGGGTGGCCGCCTTCGAGAGCCGGCGCAGCGGCCGGGAGAGCCATGTGCCGAGACCCAGGCCCACCACCACAGCGAGACCGACACCGACGAGGCCGGCCAGCACAAGCACACGCACGATCCCGCTCCGCGCAGCCACAGCATCGGGCACGGCGAGCGTGATGACCACCATGCCGCCGGCATCCGCGAGAGACACCGGTGAGGCTGCCACAATGAAGTCGAGCTCCAGTTCTTCCGCCCTGAAACCGACCGCTGCGGGGCCGTCTTCGGTGATGCGCACTGCCTCCCGGTAGAGAGCGGCGGCCGCAGTGGAGCCCATGATGCTGTTGGGACCCCCCATGGCCAAGGGAACACCGTTCCGGTACACGATGACGGACGCGCCGGAAGGAAGCGTGCGTAGGTTGGCGCGCACGAACGCTTGGAGAGCCCGGCCCGCCATCATGGGACGCATATCGATGTCGGTGCCCAGGGCCTCAATCTGTCCGGCGATCTGCTCGGCCTGAGCGAGGGCACGGCCACGTTCCTGGTCGAGCACATACCGCCCGATGAAGTTGTAGTAGACGAGACCAACGACAAGAAGCGTGGCCAGAGCCACCCCCACCACCGCGAGTGTGATGCGCCCCCCAATCGGCCCACCTGCGGGAACCGGGCCGGCTGCGGGTGCCGCGCCTACTGCGAGTACCGCGCCCCCGACCCGCACCGAGCCGTTCGCGGGCGCAGGGCCGGTCCCGGCCGCGCAACCCGTGGCAAAGCCGGTAGCGCAGACGACCGAGGGTGCCACGCCGTCCGCTGGTGGCGGGGTGCCCTGCCAGGATGGTTTGTCGTCCGCTCGGCCACCGCCCATCTATCCGCCCGCCTCTGGAGCGGCTTCCTTGCCGGAGTCACGGGGTGCAGCCTCTGGATCGCTCTTGTACCCCACTCCCCACACCGTGTGCACCACGGACGCCCAGCGACCCAGCTTGCGGCGAAGCTGTCCGACATGCACGTCGACCGTGCGGACATCCGAGTAGTAGCTGTAGCCCCACACTTCTTCGAGCATGCGTTCGCGGGAAAGCGCGATCCCGCGATTTGTGAGTAGATACCGCAACAGGTCGAACTCCTTGGGGGTGAGATCAACCGCACGGCCGTCGACCCGTACCAGCCGCTCGTCGACCAACATTTCGACGCCACCCAGCACCAAGCGGCGGTTCTCTTCCGCGGGAGCCGCCCGCCGCAGCACCGCCCTCACCCGGGCGACAAGCTCCCCGGGATTGAATGGCTTGGTCATATAATCGTCCGCGCCGAGCTCCAAACCGAGGATCTTGTCCTGGTCGGCGTCGCGCGCGGTGAGGATGATGACCGGGGTGTCGGAGGAGGCGCGAATGGTCTTCAGAACCTCGAGACCGGAGCCGTCGGGGAGCATGAGATCGAGCACGACCAAACTGGGTTCTCCACCCGCGAGGAACTCAAGCCCCCCGGCGGCATCGAAGGCGGAAAGCACACGGTAGCCCTCACGGGACAGATAGAGTTGCAGCAACTCGGCGATGGAAGGATCGTCCTCCACCACGAGAAGTGTGCCCAGATCAGTGCGGCCGGCGGTCACGTCCGACCTCCTCCCTTCGCACCTCACACGACGGGTACCACCCGCCGTGATGTCTGCTCCCGCCCTTCATTGTAGACCGAAATGGGGTTGCCTCCGGCCGGGCCGGCCGGAGGCAACCCCCACGGGGGATGGGCTCCACGGGGGATGGGCTCCGTCTACAGGCTCGTCACTCCTGCACCCGGGGACTGTTCACCGGTGCTGCTCCCCGCAACGTCGAGGTACTTGTTGATGAGGTCTCTCATCTCCTTCATCGTGCTCGACAGCTCTTCGCGTGCCTTCTTCAAGGCCTCCTGCTGCTCCTCCACGGTAGACTGAAGCCGAGCCAGCTCTGCCTGGTCCTCTGCGGACATCTTCTCCTTCACCAGGTCAAGCATGGCCTGGCGGCGGGACTCCATCTCTTGGCGTCGCTTCTCCAGCTCCGCCTTCTGCTCTTCACTCAGTTCCGGCCTGCCGGGCCCCCCCTGCATCCAGCGTTTGACGCCCATGGCGCCCTGCGCGCCCGCCGAAAGGCCACGCAACTGTGCTTCATCGTTGATCAGCAGGGCCGCACCCACGCAGGACTCCTCGCCCGCGCAGACTCCGGAGCAGTCAGCGGCCTCCGGAGCCCCGCCCGCGGCAAACGCTACCGCTCCCAGAGAGACGGTGAGAACGAGTGCCGCAATCGGGATCACCCATTTATGCCTGAAGAACGATTTCATGTCCGTGTGCACCTCCCTCTCGTACGTGTCTGCTCGCGCCTTGACTGCCGACTTCACCACTGGAATGGGCTATGACGGCTGCGCTTCGCAACAGTATCGGCGACTCGTATGAAGGATTCTTAAAGAGTGCGTGAGCAATCGCAAAGATTTCACGCAGTTTGATTTGGATGGATATCCGGATACAGTTAGATGGCGGGGTGTCCACGTGCCAAGACCATCTACTGTGTCGGCCACGTACCCGCATACACTCCACATCAGGGGGACGCTATGGTTCACGAGGGCGAGCACAGGCGAAGCCAAGGGCTCCGCACACTCCCACTCCATGAGGAGCACATCCGCCTGGGCGCCCGTATGTTCGCATTCGGCGACCGGCTGATGCCACTCTCCTACTCGTCGATCATCAAGGAGCATCTGCAGGTGAGACGGCGGGCCGGCCTCTTCGACGTCTCGCACATGGGCCGCTTCGCCCTTCACGGCTCTGCAGCGCTCGAGACCATCTCCGGCCTGGTGGCCACCGATCTGGCCGCACTGCCGGTGGGCCGGGCCCAGTACACGGTGCTGCTCACACCCGAGGGAGGCATCCGTGACGATCTCATCGTGTATCGGGAAGAGCAGCGAGTGCTCCTCGTCGTCAACGCCGCCAACACGGAAGCCGATGCAGCCTGGATTGCCGAGCATCTGCCTGAGAATGCCTCGCTGGAGAACCTCAGCGAAGAAACCGGACTGCTCGCCCTCCAAGGCCCTGACGCCCTCGGCGTTCTGTCGCAGGTCTTCGGTCGAGACGTGGCCGGCATGAAGCCCTTCACCCACGCCCGGGCCGATCTGGGGAGTACGGAGTGCATCATCGCGAGGACCGGCTACACAGGCGAACCGGGCGCGGAGGTGATGATGCCCGCCGAAGCCGTTTCTTCTGTGTGGAGCGCGCTTCTTGAGGCAGGAGCCCCGGGAACGGTGCTCCCCTGCGGTCTCGGTGCCCGTGATACCCTGCGGCTGGAAGCGGGCCTCCTTCTCTACGGCAACGACATGGATACCACCACCACCCCCTTCGAAGCCGGCCTCGAGTGGTTGGTCTCGCTCGACCGTCCGGGCTTTGTGGGCCGCGAGGCCCTTCTCCAGGCCAAGGCGAAGGGGCCACGCCGGGTACTTCTCGGCCTGACCACAGAAGCCCGCGGCATTCCCCGCCACGGTGACCGCCTCAGGCGCGACGGCGAATCGGTGGGCCGGGTGACATCAGGGTCCTTCAGCCCCGTACTCGGCCACCCCATCGCGCTCGCCTACCTGGTCCCGGAGGCAGGCGTGGTGGGGCAACGAGTGGAAGTCGAAGTGAGAGGCCGCCTCCTTGTCGGCCGACTCGTCGAACCCCGCTTCTACCGGCGGGGCGTCACCCCTCTTCCCCCCGAGAAGGGAGAGAGACAGGACGACAGCGCTCCCACAGGCGATGGAGGCCGCGCATGACGAACGAGTTCTCTCACAGCTACCTGCCACATGGATCACGCGACCGGCACGCGATGCTCGACCGCCTGGGTGCGGCAGGCGTCGAGGATTTGTTCACCGCCATCCCGCAGGAGCTCCGGGATCCGGCGATAGCCCTCCCCGAACCCCTCACCGAACCGGAGGTATGTGAGGAGGTGAAGGCGTTCGCCGACCGGAATCGTACATGGGGCGGCCGTTCCTTCACCGGCGCCGGTTGTTACCGGCACCATGTCCCGGCCGCCGTGCGGGTGCTCACCGGGCGGGGGGAATTCGCCACCGCCTACACTCCCTACCAGGCGGAGGTGTCCCAGGGCACGCTCCAGCACATCTTCGAGTTCCAGACGGCCGTCTGCGCCCTCACCGGCCTCGACGTGGCAAACGCATCGCTGTGGGACGGCCCCTCGGCGGCGGCCGAAGGAGCCTTCCTGGCTCTCCGACACACCAAGCGTGAGCAGTTCGCCTACTCGTCCGGCCTCCACCCAGAGACCATCGAAGTCCTTGAGACCTACGCGGGCGGCCCGGGCTTCGCGACCGCCGCGCTACCTCTCGATGCCCGTACGGGCCGCACCCCGGCCCCACAGGCCGAGGAGCTCTCGGCCTGTGGGGCCCTCCTCGTGCAGCAACCGAACTTCCTCGGCGTGATAGAGGATCTGCGGCCCTTGGCGGAGACGGCCCACGCCGCCGGAGCCCTGCTGGTGGTGTCGCACGATCCTCTCACCCTGGGGCTGTTGGCCGATCCCGGGTCACTTGGAGCCGATGTGGTCGTGGGCGACGTACAGGCGTTCGGCAACGCCATGAGCTTCGGCGGCCCCTCGGCCGGTTACATGGCCTGCCGGGACACCTATCTGCGGCAACTGCCCGGACGGCTGGTGGGCCGAACAATCGACGCGGACGGCCGCACCTGCTACACACTCACGCTCCAGGCACGCGAGCAGCACATCCGCCGGGCCAAGGCCACCTCAAACATCTGTTCGAACCAGGCTCTGTGCGCCTTGGCCGCCACCGTCTATCTCGCCCTGCTTGGACCTCGAGGTCTCCGCCGGCTGGGTGAGTTATGCGTGGCCCGCTCGCACCGGCTGGCAGCGCTGCTCACCGACCTGCCTGGGGTCACACTGCTGTGCGACGCGCCGTATTTCAACGAGTTCGCACTCCGCCTTCCCCTCCCGGCCTCCGACTTCGCCCGGGCCATGAAGTCTCGGGGCATCGACCCCGGGGTACCCCTCTCCCGCTTCGGCGAAGCCTTTCCGGCGGACGTCCTCCTGGTGGCGGTGACCGAGCTGAACTCTCCGCCGCTCCTCGCCGAGTATGTGGAAGCAGCGCGAGAGGCGTTGAAGGTAGACGAAGGAAGCGCCACACGAAGGGGACCGTCATGACCAAGCCCATGGAGCCGCTCATCTTCGAGAAGAGCCTGCCCGGAGCCGGCGGCCTCGACCTGCCTCAGCCCGGGGTGCCGGCGCCTCCCGTGGAGGAGCTTCTCTCCGGTGTGCCTCTTCGCCAGAAGCTTCCCCTTCTGCCCCAGGTGTCCGAGCCACAGGTGGTACGGCACTACACTCGCCTCTCGCAGCTGAACCACGCGGTGGATGTGGGGTTCTATCCCCTCGGCTCCTGCACCATGAAGTACAATCCCAAGGTCAACGATGAACTGGCCGGGCTCTCCGGCTTCGCCGACCTGCACCCCTACCAGGATGAGAGCGAGGTGCAAGGTGTGCTCGCCCTCGTGTGGGAGCTAGAGCAGGTCCTCCTCGCCCTCACGGGACTTACGAGAGTGAGCTTCCAACCTTCGGCCGGCGCTCAGGGCGAGCTCGTGGGCATCCTGATGATCCGAGCTTACCATCGCGAAAAAGAAGGCTCCGACCGACGGAACATCGTCCTGATACCCGATTCAGCGCACGGTACCAATCTGGCCACGGCGGCCATGGCAGGTTATCGCGTCGTCGAGCTGCCGAGTTCGGAGAGAGGCCTCATCGACCCGGATGTTCTGCGGCGTGCGCTTTCCGACCAAGTCGCCGCGCTTATGCTCACCAACCCCAATACCCTCGGTCTCTTCGAGGAAGACATTCTGGAGATCTCGGCCCTGGTGCACGATGCGGGCGGCCTCATCTACTACGACGGGGCGAATCTGAACGCCATCATGGGCAAGGTGCGGCCGGGTGACATGGGCATGGATGTCGTACACATGAACCTCCACAAGACCTTCTCCACCCCTCACGGTGGCGGAGGCCCCGGTGCAGGCCCGGTGGCCGTGGGGGGTTTACTGGAGCCCTACCTGCCGGTGCCGCTCGTGGGCCGGCGACCCGTGTCAGGCACGTCGGATGATCCGCGCGGCGAGTTCTTCCTCGACTACCATCGCCCCCGCTCCATCGGGCGGGTGAAAGGCTTCCACGGTAACGTCGGCGTCCTCATCCGCGCCTACGCCTACATGAGGCGCATGGGCGGCATCGGACTCAGGCAGTCTGCGGAAGATGCCGTGCTTGCCGCCAATTACCTGCGCGCCGGACTCTCCGACGCCTATCACATACCCTATGACCGCCCCTGCATGCACGAGTTCGTGGCCTCCGCGGCAAAGCAGAAGGCCCACGGCGTACGCGCGTTCGACATCGCCAAGCGGCTTCTCGATTTCGGTGTACACGCACCGACGGTGTACTTCCCGCTGATAGTGCCCGAAGCACTCATGATCGAGCCCACCGAGTCGGAGGACAAAGCCGCCCTCGATGCCTTCATCGAAGCCCTGCTCCGCATCGACCAGGAGGCCCGGGAAGACCCCGAGTTGGTGCTCCGTGCCCCGGTGACCACGCCGGTCCGCCGTCCGGACGAGGTGAACGCGGCCCGCCGGCCGGTGCTCCGCTTTGAAGGACCGGTCGAAGATTAGGTGCACGGCGGGTGGGGGCGTTACCCGCCGGCCCTGACCGCAACAGGCTGCCTCCGGGAAGCGCCAGGGGGGCCACAGACCGCCTCCTACTCCACCGCCACCCAGGTACCGTTCACTATCTTCACGATCAACAGGTCATCCAGAGTGAGGCCATCGTGGTCGGTGGGTGAGTAGGTGAAGACCCCGCCCACGCATACCAGCCCCGCGATCCGGTCGAGTTCAGTCTGCAGGGCCGCCGCCTCGGTGGTACCGGCCGCCTCTATGGCTTGAATAAGGATGAAGAGGGCGTCATGTGCATAAGCGGCAAAGGGGTTCGGAAGTTGGCCGTACGCGCCCGAGTAGTCCTCGATGAATGCACCGACCGTTTCCCTCATGGCCGGATCGGCGATGGCCTCGGGGCATACCATCTTGTTGGTGGGCAGCACCACCCCCTCCCCGGCTTCCCCCGCCAGCTCGATGAACTTCATGTTGGCGATGCCATGGCTGCCGACGTAAGGGGCGGTCATGCCCAACTGCCTCATGTTCTTGGCCGCCACGGCCGGGCCGGGATTCGTACCCCACACTATGACGGCTTCGGGGTCGGCGCCCTTGATCTTGGTGAGGTGGGCGGTCAGATCGGTCTCCTCGGTCTTGTACGACTCGCTCGCCACCACTTCGAGGCCCCAGTCGGCCTGCGTGCGCTCTATCTCCACCCATCCCGACGAGCCAAACGCGTTCTCGTCGTACAGGACGGCGATTCTCTGCGCGCCCAGACCTTCCGACACGTACTTGAGGGCGCGAGCCACGGCAAGGTTGTCTTTGGGGGCCACTCGCCACAGCCAGTCGATGGGAGGCTCGTCGGTGACCGCGTTCGCCGCCGACAAGGCCATCTGAGGTACACCCGCCTTGTTGAGAGCCGGCTTGATGGCCAGCGTGCTCGAGGAGGTGGTGGCACCGATGACCGCGACCGCCTTCTCCTGCTGCAACAGGCGGTTGAGCCCGGTCACCGCCTCTTTGGCCGAACTCTGGTCATCCGCGATGACTATCTTGAGCTCCCGGCCAAGCACGCCCCCGGCCTCGTTGATGGTCTTCTCCATGAGCTGGAGGGTGTTTCTCTGCGGCTCTCCCAGAGGGGCGGCCGGGCCCGTAGCCGATATCACAGCCCCTATGACGACCGGACCCTCCGCGGAAGGCCCACCACATCCGCTGAGGGTGAACAGGGCGGACACCACCACCATGCAGGCGGCGAGACGGGTGGGAGTGGTAAAGGCACTGCCCGGGGAGGCTTCGGCGGTTCGCCGGCCGGACCATCGTAGACGAAAGCGTCGGTTGCCGCGACGTGAATTCATGAAGATCGACTCCTTGCCGAGTGATGCTTGTCTGCTTCGGGGGTGAGAACGAGAGAAGAGAGTTCTTCACCAAAAGGAAGGACAACGCCCCGGGACCTTCGGCGCCGCTCCCCTCAGACGGCAGCCGCGGTTAGAGCCCCAGGGCACATAAACTCGGCATACTCCTTGGTCGAGACCGCGACGATGAGGTGGAAGGAACGTGCGAACTGACGCCGGCCGTTCCTGCATCCGCCTTGCTCAGACAACCTCGCTGTCTCGCAACTCGCCACCATCTGCCCCCAACGGTTACACGTCGCCCGTGTAACCAAGCACCAAGAAAGGAGTCTTAGAAGTTAACAGACGTGATGCCCCACCACAAGACTCGTCCTTGCCCACACGCCAGGCCGCCTGGGAGCGTGCCCGGTCAGTTCCCCTGCAGGACTGACGGAACGGCCGTGATGCCCTTTTCGGGGTTGTCCAGGTGAGAGAAGAGTTCCTCCCACACTTCAGGGACCCTGGCCTTGTGCTCCCCCGTGAACGGCACATCCGACTCGGGAAGGCCTTGGGCCGGCACGGGTAGCACGCGGAAGCTCATGCTGCCGTCCTTGAAGCCCTTCTGCACGTAGATGGGCACGTACCTCACGCCTTCCACCCTGACCTTCCCGTTCTTCTTCACAACATCCACGAGCAGGATGATGCCGCTGTCGGCGTAGCGCCACCTCTGATTGGACACGAAGTTGCCAAGCGAATAGGCGACATACGCCCGAAAGTCCTGCCCCTCCCGCTCCACCGTGAGGCGGCGGATGGGTTGCACCACGTGGGGATGGTGCCCAATGATGACATCGACACCACCCCGCAGCAGCCGGTCGGCCAGTGTGCGCTGGGCTTCGTTGGCCTCACGCTCGTACTCCTCCCCCCAATGCACCACCGCCACCACGAGCTCCGCTCCCGCACTGCGCGCACGAGCGGTTTCCCCCAGTACGGCTTCAGTCTCCATCATGTTGACCGCGTAGGGATGGTCGGAGGGGATGGGCATGCCGTTGGTGCTCGAGGTGTAGTTGAGGAAGGCCACCCTCACGCCGGAGATGCTCACCACGTGCACCCGTTCCTGCTCTTCGGCGCTCCGGTGCGTGCCGATATGGGGCAGACCGGCCTCATCGAGAGCATCGAGGGTGTTCGACAGACCCTTCCACCCCATGTCGAGTGTGTGATTGTTGGCTGTAGCGGCCAAGTCGACCCCCAAGCGCACCATCGAGCCCGCCAGCGAAGACGGCGAGTTGAAGAGAGGGAAGCCCCGATAGCCGAATTCCGAGCCGGCCAACTTGGTCTCCAGATTCGCCACCGTGTAATCGGCCTGCTCGAATATGGGTGCCACCGACTCGAAGATGAGATCGAAGAGATGCCCCTGGGAAGTCTTCACACTGTCGACCACCGGCATGTGCATGAGAAAATCGCCGGTAGCCGCAATGGTGATGCGCACCGGATCCACCCCTAGCAGATCACGCTTCTCTCTGAGGAGATGCTCGACTTGGAGTTCGGAGCTGCCCACCAGGCCGGCGTTGGCGAGGGACCCGTCGGACCGGCCCGTCTCATTCGCGCCGGGCCTGCTCCCGACATTCTCGTTCGCCGCCCCCTCCCCGGTGCCGCTCAGCCGCACTACGCCGGAAGCCGCTTCCGGCCCGGCAGAGTCAACGGCGACCCCGCCGGCGCTGCCCTCGGGAACAGACAGCACACCCTCTTCCGCGGTGGTAGCCCCCGTGGTCGCGGAGACGTGGGCCCGGCCACCCTCCGAGGCGGCGGCCTGGCGGCTGCCCGACCCGGAAAGGAACACGATGAACGCCGACCCTGCGAACACCGCCACAGCCAACGGCAGCACGATCTTCATCCACAGTTTCACACGCCATCCTCCGCGTGAGGCCCCACCATACGCACCTACTTCATCAGGATGCACCTACTTATTCTACCCGGTCCCGCCCACAGGGAAAGCAGCCTTTCTGCGGCCGGCTATCCCTGGCCGGCCGGCTCCGCCTGCCCAAGAGCAGGAACCAAGTCCTCTCCAGCTTCAGAGCGGAAGGCTCCGGAAGAGGATCAGAGCGCTTCACTCCCGCCATCCACGAGACAGGGCCGGATGGTGGAAAGATCCTCGATGCCAAGTGCCCGAGAAAGATCCTCGAGCCTCGTGCGCGCCGCCAGGGTGTGACGGCGGGCGCCCTCGTCCCGGATGCCCGCCCCCATGCCGCCGTCGATGAATCGCCGGCACACCCGGTAGCCCGAGGAGAGTGCTGGAACCCCCCACACCTCCATCTCCGGATGATCCGTGCGCAGGAGAACAAGGGCAGAGGCCCACGTATCGATCAGGCCCTGGTGCCAACGTTGGAAGGCGATGATGAGCAGACGGAGCCGCCCGGGCAAACCGTCGGGTCTGCGCACCGGCCTCCCCTCCAAGTCTTTGGCGTCCAAGGTGGAAGACCGCATCGCTCCCTCGGTTATTCGCGTTGGCACGCACAAGAACGTCCCCGGTATACTTGTCCTTCCCGTGACCGAACAGACACAGAGAACCACCCACCACCGCGGGCGCCCCCGCAGGGAGCACACGCGTGCAGGCCGCCGCTCTCGCCGGTCTCGCCGCGCGGAAGCCATCCACCCGAGGCTCTTCCCCGGCCGAGCCCTCGTGGTTCGGGCCGTCCTCATCGTACCCATCGCCCTGGTTGCGCTCCTCATTGCCCTGCCACAACCGACGAGCGGCCACTATCTGGTCGCGCTCAACTCCATCGCCGTCGCCGTGTCGCCGGGCACCACACTGGGTGACGTGCTCGCGACGAACCGGCCAGACCCGGCCGGGTCCCGAACTCGATCTCACAGGCGATGTGAGAAACCCGGCTGCCGGCGAGCCCGGCTGGGTGGTTCTCGAGGGGCCGGCCGCCGCTCCCTCGTCACCCGTGCCGAACGGTGCGGAGATCCTCACGCCGAACGGCTCCGGCTCGCTCGAGGTCCTCCTCCGGAACGAGGCGGTGCTCGACTACAAGACGGACGTCACCGGGTCGGGCCCCGTGGCCTACCTCGCCCGCAGGGGAAAGCGGGGGGGTAGCATCACCTACCGAGGGGAGACGAGCGGCCGGGAGACGGCCACCGTCGTCGTTGAGCCGGCAGTCAACGCCGTGTTGGAGAGGGCCAACGCGATACCCGCAGGCATGAAAGCGGCCTCCCTCACCTTCGACGACGGACCGGGAGCCTCCACTCCCCATGTGCTCGAGGTACTCGAGAGAAAGGGAGTCACGGCCACATTCTTCATCATCGGGAGCAGCGCCGCAGCCAACCCCACAATGGTCCAACGCACACGCGACGCCGGCCATGAGATAGCCAACCACACCTGGGGACATCCCGACCTCACTCAGTTGAGCGCAGAGGCCGTCCGCTCCGAGATCACCCGCACCACTGCCGTGCTCGGCACGTGCCGCTACTTCCGCCCTCCCTACGGCAGCTACAATGCCACGGTCAAGCACGTGGTGGCCGACTTGGGCATGCGCATGGCCTTGTGGAACGTCGACACCCGCGACTGGGAATCCCGCAACGCCGACGCCATCTTCTCCCAGGTGAAGCAACAGGCAAAGGGTGATGCCGTGATTCTCATGCATGACGGCGGCAACGACCGCTCCGCCACCGTGGCGGCACTCCCCCGCGTCATTGACTGGCTCCTCGCCCAAGGGTACGCGCTCGTGCCTCTCCGCCTGCTGCCGTAGGGCGGCCCCGGACGGATGCCCGCGCCCGCATCACCCGCAGTTGTTCCCACCGGGCTTCGAGCGTCCGCCCGGTCTCAAGGAGGGCTATAATACGGCTCTTTGCGGGGTCCCTCCAGCGCTCTGGGCTGAGCCGCAGTGCCGGGCGGCGACATGAGACGCGGTACCCCGCGTCATGCGAGTGATGCTCATGGTGTTTGGTTTCTGTGAGCTGGGGTTACAAACCCTCTGCTGAAAGGACGTGGAAGGTTGGACATGGAACTGATTCAAACCCAACTCAAGAACACACCCGTCTTGGAACTGAAGGGCGAGCTCGATCACGGCAACTCCCCCGCTCTCGGCGCCGCTATCGATGAGGTGCTGGATGCCGGCGAGCGCATCGTGCTGCTCGAGGTCAGTCACGTCGACTACATCGACAGCGGCGGCGTGTCGGTATTGCTCTCGGCCCTGCGCAGGCTGCGCGGAACAGGCTGGCTCGGCATCATCGGGCCCAACGCCAACGTGCGCCGGCTTCTCGACATCGTGGGCCTCACTCTGGACGACGCCTTCGTGGTGTTCGCCGGCCCCCAAGAAGCGGAAAACGCACTCAAGGAGTCGCTCGAAGCATGACCCCCGGTCGGCGTGCCCTCTTCCGCAACCTCACGGTGGAGGCCAGTCCTTCTCGTTTGAGAGACATCAGGCGGTTCATCGAAGACATCGCCGCCGATGCGACTCTCGACGCGGAGAGGACCTTCGACCTCAAAGTGGCAGTGTCTGAAGCCTGTGCCAACGCGGTCGAACACAGCGGCTGCCACTGCACCCCACTCTCGGTCACGGCGCGTGTGGCCGGCGATCATCTGGAGATCGAGGTGCTGGACACCGGTGGTTTCCATCTGCCTTCGGCGCTCGATCACAACACCCGTAATCATCGGGGGCTGGGCCTCCCCCTCATGGTGGCGCTCATGGACGAGGTCCGCATCACTCGCCTTCCCCAGGGCGGCACCAAGGTCATTTTGCGGCTCCGCCTCCATTAGGGAGAGGGCAACGGGGCCTGCCAACCACGCCCTATATCAGCGGTCACCGGCCCGACGGGCGACCACGGAGACCAAGGAGAGATCCCGCATGCCGGACACACCCAAGAGTTCCCAGGGACACACACGGGGTCACGCAGCCTCGGCGTCGGCCGATCGAACCGTCTACGAGCGACTTGCGCGGCACATGTCGGCTCTCGGCATGGGCCTTCCCTACCGGGATGAACTGGTCGATATCCTCGAGGCAAATCTCACCCCGGAAGAAGCCGAGGTGGCGCTCCTCCTTCCCAACAGAGTGGCGCCATTCGAGGTGCTCTCCGCCCAGAAAGTCGCCGACCGGAGCAGCCGCCGGCCCGACGAGGTGCTGCCTCACCTGGAGAGCCTCGCCGCCAAGCACCTGCTGTTCACTCACCCTACCGGCACGGGCGAGCAGGGATACGCATTGCACCAAGCTGGCTACGGCTTCCCCCAGGTCTTTCATTGGGGCGGACAGGCCACCGAGCACGCCGCCCGCATGGCCGGCATGGTGGGACGGTATGCCGACCGCAATGTCACCATCGAGATGTACGGGGAGACGCCGACCAAACCCTATCGCTACGTGCCCCCCAAGGAAGCGGTTCCCGGCCCACACGATGACATGGCAGACCGCCATGCCGATACCAGCGATGAAGCCCACACCGTTCCGGGCCGTGACATGGAGGCGGTTCCCGGCGAGGGCGAGCGGGAGATCGTCTACCCCTACGACACCATGGAGAAGATCGTGGGCCAGGCCCGGCGTTTCGCGGTGGCCCACTGCACCTGCCGCATGGCCCGGCGCCTCTTGGGGCGGGAGTGCGGACATCCGCTCGAGGTGTGCATGAAGTTCGACGACCTGGCCGACTACCTCATCGAGCACGGGTTGGGCCGCGAGATCACTCGCGAGGAGGCTCTCGAGGTCGTTCGCGTCTCCGAAGAAGCGGGACTCGTCCACTTCGTGGACAACTGTGCGGGCGATCTACGCCACAACTGCAACTGCTGCGGGGACGCCTGCTGGAACGTGGGCAACATCCGCCGGCGGAGGATCCCGCGTGACCTCATCATGGCCACCTACTTCCTGCGCGAGACCGATAAGGACGGCTGCTCAGGCTGTGGGGTGTGTGCCGAGATATGTCCGGTGGCCTGCGTGGAGATGGTCGAGAGCCTGCCGGTGATCGATGACCAGTGGTGCATCGGGTGCGGAGTCTGCGTGCACAAGTGCCCCGAGAATGCCGCCCGCCTACGGGTTCGGGACGACGTGGATGGCGAACTACCGGCCGATTTCGCCGAACTGCATGAGCGTATCCTGCGGGAGAAGGACTACCGGAAATGACCGCCGCACGTTCGTGGGCGGCGTCATCGCCTGTCGGTCGAGGCCTTCCTCCGCACCACGAGAGGCAACGAACCCCGTTCATACACGCGGCCTATGAGGGCCGCCGCCGGCGCAGCCGCGGCGGCCAGTCCTTCGAGTAGGCGCTCGAGGCGCTCTTCGGGTACGGCGATGAGCAGGCCCCCCGAGGTCTGGGCATCGGCTGCGAGGGCCTTCTCCCACTCCTCGGGTCCATCCACCCACTCCGTGCGGGCCTCCACGTGCTCAAGATTGCGCCACGTCCCACCCGGAATCACGCCGAGCAGGGCCAAGTCGACCGCCCCCGGCAGCCAAGGCAGCTCCTCGAACCACACCTCCGCCGTGACTCCGCTCGCCTCGGCCATCTCCAAGAGGTGCCCCAAGAGGCCGAAGCCGGTCACGTCGGTCATCGACGCGACCCCACAGGCACGAGCAGCCTCCGCCGCGCCCTTGTTGAGTGCGGCCATGCACTCCGTGGCGGCCGCCAGCACCTCGGGCGCGACGCCACCTCGTTTGATCGCCGTGGCGATGACGCCCGTACCGAGCGGCTTGGTGAGTACCAGGTAATCGCCCGCCCGGGCCCGCGAGTTGGTGAGCTGCCGGCCGGGCTGCACGGTGCCGGTCACCGCCAGGCCGTACTTCGGCTCTGGATCGTCGATGGTATGACCCCCCACAATGGTGAGCCCGGCCTCCCGGGCTACGGCGGCCCCGCCCTTCAGTATCTGCACCAGGTGATCGAGGGGTAGAGTGCCCAAGGGGAAGCCCACGATGTTGAGAGCGGTCAGAGGCTTCGCCCCCATGGCATACACGTCCGACAGCGAGTTCGCCGCCGCGATGCGCCCGAAATCGTAGGGGTCATCCACCACAGGCGTGAAGAAGTCGACGGTCTGCACGAGCGCCAACTCGTCGGACAGACGATAGACGGCGGCATCGTCGGCCGTGTTCGTTCCCACCAGCAGGTTGGGATCGTCAGGGAGCGGAAGCTCCGTCATGACGTGCCCCAGATCTCCGGGGCCCAGTTTGCACGCTCAGCCGGAACCGTGTGACAACGTCGTCAGCCTGGGAACCTCACCCACCGGCCTCACTCCTTGATAGCGCATGAGCATTCGTGAACAACCCTACCACACTCAAGAATGAAGGTCGGCCGGCAGGCCCGCCTGACCCATGCTGTTGACACATATGCGCACTTGCAATATTTTTGCAGTATGACCCATCACGCCAAGAGCACCCTCCGCGAACTCGGCTACCGCCTCACTCCGCAACGCACGCTCGTGTGGGACGTATTGCGGTCTGGTGGCGGCCACATGGCCGCGGAGGAGATCTGCCACGAGGTGCAACGCAGCTTTCCCCACATCAACCTCTCCACCGTCTACCGCACACTCGACCTGCTGGTGGAGCTGAACCTGGTGAAGGAGACCTGCATAGGGCCGGAGCGGCGCTACTACGAGATCGAAGAAGAGATACCGCACCACCACTTGGTGTGCGAAGGCTGCGGACGCATCATCCATGTCCATGACGAAGACCTGGAGGGGCTTGCGAACGGCCTCGAGACGAACCACGGTTTCCTCGTACACGAAGTGACCGTGTTTGGCGTGTGCGGTTCATGTGAGCACGGCGCCGGGGAGAAAAGGCCACAAGATGCACATCCCTGACGGGTTCATCGATGCTCCCACCGCCGTAGCCACCGGTGTGGCGGCCGCCGGAGTCGTCGCCTACTCCCTCCGGCGGACGGGCCGCGACATGCACGAACGGTCCGTACCGCTCTTGGGTGTGACCGCCGCCTTTGTGTTCGCCGCTCAGATGCTGAATTTTCCCGTGGCGGGTGGTACCAGCGGACACTTGATCGGGGCACTCTTGGCCATGGTGCTCCTTGGGCCATGGGCGGGAGTGCTGGTGATGACGGCAGTGCTGGTGGTGCAGGCGCTCGTCATGGCCGACGGAGGTATCACCGCGCTGGGTGCCAATCTCCTGAACATGGCCGTGGCCGGAGGGCTCCTCCCCTTCGCCGTCTTCGCGTTGCTCAGACGCATACTCGCCCGCAACGTGACCGGGTTCTTGGCCGCGGTCGCCGTCTCCTCCTGGTGCGCGGTCGTGCTCGCGTCGGCGGCGGCGGCCCTCGAGTTGGCCGCATCGGGTACGGTGCCGCCCAGTGTGGCCCTGCCCACCATGGTCGCAGTCCACATGATCATTGGTCTGGGCGAGGCCCTCATCACCACGACGGTGGTGGCGGCCGTGCTGGCCTCACGGCCGGACCTCGTGAAGACGTTCCCCTCCAACCTCAAACCTCCGGCCACCGCACCCGCTCTTGGCCGCCGGGGCCGCGCCCTCACCTTCACCGGCGCCGCCCTCATACTCGCGCTCGCCCTGGCCGTGTTTGTCTCCCCCTTCGCCTCTTCTTCCCCCGACGGGCTGGAGAGGGTGGCCGAAGAGAAGGGCTTCGCCGAGGCCGCTCTCGAAGAGCCGGTCTGGGCGGGATCCCCCCTACCTGAGTACGTCTTCCCCGGCATAGCCAACGACCGGGTGGCCACGGCCTTGGCCGGCTTGGTGGGCACGCTCGTACTCTTCGCGCTTGTCTTCCTGCTCGGCCGAGCCGTGCGCGGCCGGCCGGCCCCTGGGTCTCAATGACGCCCCGAGAAGAGTGACACATCCAGGCTACATGCACCTGCACGGCCCCCACCCCGAGCCCGTCTCCCCCGCCGAGTACCCGGGCGTCCTCGGCCGTCTCGATGCGCGCGCGAAGATAGTGGCGCTGGTGGGATTCGTGGTGGTGGTGGTGACCACCCCCGCCGACGCGTTCGCCGCCTTCGCGCTCTACGGGCTCGTGCTGAGCTTCCTGGTCGGCTTGGCGCACATGCCCCTTCGGCTCTTGGGCCGCCGCCTGCTTCTCATCATGCCTTTCGTGGTCGTGGTGGCGGTGTTCCTCCCCTTCTTCCACAGGCACGGCGCCGGCAGCCTCAGCGTGGGGCCGGTGACGATGGACGTGGGAGGTCTGCTCATCCTCTTCAACGTTACCGTCAAGGCGCTCTTGGCCGTCACCGCCACCAGCGTTCTCCTCCACACCACCGGCATCAGCAGCCTCTTGGCCGGCTTGGAGCGGTTGCGGGTGCCCCGGGTTTTCGTACTCATGGTGTCGTTTCTGCACCGCTACTCGTTCGTGGTGGGTGAGGAGTTCCGCCGCATGCGCACGGCCATGGACTCCCGCAACTACCGAGCCCGGTGGTTGTGGCAGGGAGGGGTCCTCGGCAGGATGGTGGGGGCCCTCTTCGTGCGGAGTTACGAAAGAGCTGAGCGGGTGCACCTGGCCATGGTGAGCCGAGGGTATTGCGGTGCAGCTCCACCGACCGCCGGCCTGCCGCTCTCCCTCTGGGACGGTGCCTTCATGGCCGCCGTTCTGCTGCTCGCGGTGTCGATCAGAGTGGCCGGACCGTATGTCGGCGCCTAGAGGGACGAACCCATCGCGCCTGCCCCAGGTGCCGCCCCAGGTGCCGGACACGGGTTCCCCGGCATTGGAGATCTCCGGCCTCTCCTACACCTATCCCAACGGCGCCAAGGCGCTCTCCGACGTTCACCTCCGCGTCGAAGCCGGGGAGAGCGTGGCCCTTCTCGGTCCGAACGGAGCCGGGAAGTCGACCCTGGTGCTCCACCTGAACGGCATCCTTCGGGGGGAGGGCGAGGTCAGGGTCTTCGGCATGGCGGTCGAACAGGCACGGCTGCGGGAGATCAGAGCCCGCGTGGGCGTGGTCTTCCAAGATCCGGACGACCAACTGTTCCTCCCCACAGTGGAGCGGGACGTCGCCTTCGGGCCGGAGAATCTCGGCCTGCCCGCAGATGAGGTCGCCGCCCGGGTAGGGCGGGCGCTTGCGGCCGTAGGGCTCAGCGGGCAGGCGGCCTCGCCCGCCTATCACCTGTCTTTGGGCCAGAAGAAGAGAGCCGCCATTGCCACCGTGCTGTCCATGCAGCCCGAGTTGCTCGTGCTCGACGAGCCTTCAGCCAACCTCGACCCCAAGGCAAAACGCATGCTGGCCGAGGTTCTCACCGGCATCGACCTCACCGCGATCGTGGTGACACACGACCTGCCCTACGCCTGCGAACTCTGTGACCGCGCCGTGATCCTACACGAGGGGACCGTCAAGGCGGACGGCCCCCTCCACGACCTCCTGAGCGACTCCGCGCTCCTTGCAGCACTCGACTTGGAACTTCCGCTCGGGTTCGATCCGCTGCGGGCTCTCGAGTGCAGCAGGCGCTGAACCGTCAGGCCCCGGGTGGTCCAGGCTGCCACGCGGTGGGCGGCGCCTCCGGCACGATGATCCACATGATGAGGTACAACAGCACCCCGAACCCGCCGAAGAGCACCACGATCACCCAGAGTATGCGGACAAGGGTGGGATCGAGGTCGAGGTAGGCAGCCAAGCCGCCACACACTCCCGCCACCATGCGGTCGCTCGTTGAGCGGTATAGCCTCTTCGTGGCCATGAATCGCTCCTTGTTGGCTTTCCTCTCCGCGGAAGGGGCGCATGACTCAGGCCGGCATGTTGTACCGGCCTCTTGCCAGTCACCACAGCGTCAGCCTACGCTTGGCCCATGTCCTTGTAGGTGACCTCGAAAGTGCAGGAGGGGCAGGTGTAGACCGTCTCCCCCGTGTCCTTCACCTTGACGTCGAGGTCAACATTGCAGTCGGGGCACATGCCGGCCGACATCAGGCACTCAGGTGAGGTGCAGAGGAACTTGGTCTCGCCCCCCGGAGCGGCCAGCTTCACTTCGGCCTCGTGCTCCTTACAGTTCTCGCAGTAATGGACTTCGGTCACGTCGACCTCCTTTGGCTCTCGTACAGCACGACGATACGAACGGGCACGGATACGGCTTCACCCGGCCCCGGAATTGCGCAAGAAGGCCCAGTATCACTTCAGCGGGCATCGGCGATGGGCTCCTTGTACACGTCGGCATTGTGCATGACGCACTCCGGGTTCATGCAGAACCACACCCGGTAGGTGACGCAGAGACCGGTGGATGAATCACCGGACGTTCCGGTACGGACCTCCTCCTCCACCCGCTCGGCGAGAGTCTTCCCACAGTTGTCACACACCTTGATGTCGCGAGCCACGTGCTCACCTCTGCGATCGAGTATCTACGGCTCTTCCCTGCCTCTCTTCCAACCGGATTCCTCTTGGTCTTTTCCCCGAGACGGCCCTCCCTACACCCGCACATGGGGCATAATGGGAAAGAGTCGAATGGAATGGACCCGATCGAGGAGGTCCCCCGCCGTGCACTTCCGCTTCTCCCCCCGTCCCAACCGCGCCCATGACATCAACTGGCACATCTGGTCAGAGGAGGCCTTTGCCCGAGCCGAACAGGAGGACCGCCCCCTCTTCCTCTCGCTCTCCACCACCTGGTGCCACTGGTGCGCAACCATGGACGAGACAACCTTCTCCGACCCCATCATCATCGAGAAGCTGAATGAGGAATTCGTGCCGGTGCGCGTCGACGCCGACGAGCGTCCCGATCTCTACGCCCGGTACGGGATGGGCGGCTGGCCGTCATTCGCCGTCCTCACACCAGAGGGCGAGCTCATGACCGGCGCGACCTACCAGCCTCCAGACGAACTCCTCGAGGTGCTGCTGAACGTGACCGACGTGTGGTCGCAGAACCGGGATGACATACGGCGCGAAGTGGCCGAGCTCCAGGCCTATTTCGCCGAGCATCGCCCCGGCCCAGGTGCCGTGGAGCCGGGGGATTTCCTCATCGAAGGCAGCTTGGCTCCCGCCCTTCCCAGTTTCGACGAGGAGTACGGAGGATTCGGAAGAGGCTCGAAATTCCCCCGTCCCGACATCCTCGAGGCCCTCCTGTACCTGACGGCGATGGTGCCCCAGGGCTCAGGTGAGGCGAGAGACAAGGCCCCGGCCATCCTGCTCACCACCCTCGACGCGGTGGTGGAGAGAGGCCTTCACGACCAAGTGGAGGGCGGCTTCTTCCGCTACGCGACCACACGTGAGTGGGAGTTTCCCCACCACGAGAAGCTCCTCGCCGACAACGCTCTACTCATCCGTCTGCTTGCGGCAGCCTCGCAGGTGTTTTCCCGGCGAAAGTATCTGGATGCGGCCGAATCCGCGCAGGCCTATCTGGACTCGCGCCTGTGGCTCAAGAAGAAGGGGGTGTACGCGTCCAGCCAGGCACCCGACCTCGACTACTACCAGGCCGAGCCGGCAACGCGCCGCACGCTCGCCGCACCTGCGGTCGACGATCGCAGCTTCGCCTCCGGGAACGCGCTCGCTGCGCGGGCCTTGGCACACCTGTATGTGCACACCGCAAAGAAGGAGTACGCCGAGCGAGCCGCGAGTGTGGTTTCCACGCTCTGCTCCCTGAGAAGCCCTCGCGGCCTGGTGTGGCACTCGGACGAACCTACGGCTCTCGATACCATGCTCGCCGACCAGATCGACACCCTGTGCGCCCTCCTCGATCTGCACGAGGCCGGCATTGCGACGACAAGGGGTCGGGAATGGCTCGACGACGCCGTCGAGTTGTGGACGGCTATCGACCCTGTGTTCAGCACGGCCGGGGTGCCTCTTCTCGAAGACATCGGCACCCCTCGTGCCACGACGGGCGAGGAAGGGGCGGCACTCGACATACGTCTGGGCCGCATGACCCGCCCACAGGCACCCGTCCAGGAGAATTGCCGCGCGGCGGCCGCGCTGGCCCGCATGGGGCGGCTGCTCAAGAGCAGTGCCCACCACGAGCGCGCCCTCGCCATTCTCGGCCACATTACGCCGACTGCCGCCGAGATCGGCAACTACGCCGCCGAATTGGCGACCGCCGCCCTCGTGGTGCTGAGGGGCGGGAGCAGGTCGCCGCTCGGGCTTTCTGAGGAAGACTAGGTTGCTTGTGTCGAGGTGCCGGCCGCGGCTGGCACCTCGACCACCTACACGGCGACCGCCCGGAAACCGTGTTCGGCCTGCTCCAGCTCGAACTCCACCCCACACACCGGACACACCGCTCTGTCACCCGCGGCCGCTCCCGGCTCGAGCTGCATCTCGTGCCGGCACACCGGGCACTCGACCCCCCTGAACTGTGTGCGCAAGGTGACTTCGAACATCTGCTTCAGCATCCCGGCATCCAGCTGCTTCTTGTGCCTGCCCTCTCTCACCGCCTCTTCGAGCGCGCCCGCCTCGGCTACATTTCCCAGGAGAAAGGCACCCACCAGCACATCGTCCGGGTCGAATACGAGTTTCTTGTAGTAGTCGCCCAAGCCTCCAGGGGCAAGACTGGATCCTCCCCGCATCTCCCCATACCCCGACCGATAGCCGACGACGGTGAGGCCGACGGCCGCGAGGCTCAACCCGCACACCCGCCAGTTCATCATGGGAACCGGGCTACGAACCGTCTCCTCGCCACCCGCCATGAGCGCTCCGGCTGCGGCCCCACCCCTCCAGGCCTGCAGGTAACTCATGTAGTTTCGCGGAGAGATCACGTCACCGGCGGCGAAGACATCGTCCCACGCCGTTGCGTAAGAAGGTCCCACAACCAGGGAATCGCCGGGACAGAGGAAGCCCAGCGCCGGCTCGTAGTCGTCGCAGTAGCAGACGACGGAGGCTTCGTACACAGAGCCCTCCCGAGTCACGTATCCGCCGGAACGGCCATCCCGGTCGAGCACCGCAGTGACCTCGGCCTGCATCACGATCTGCGCACCGGCCGCCTGCAGTCGGTTCTCCAATGCGGCGGAGGCGATATCGTCGAACAGCGCCGGCACGAGTCTGGACCCCGACACCAGATAGGTGGTGGAGAAGCCCCGCTCGAGGAGACCCTGTACGGCCTCGAGAGCGAGGAGGGTGTCGCCATACACCACGGCGGTCCTTTCCCCACCCCGCGCCGCCATCGCCTCGTCTTCCTGTGGCTGCCCGGCGACGCGTCGAATCTCAGACAGCGTCCTCATACTGTTCAGTCCCGGCAGGGAGGTGCCCTCGATACTTCGGGGCAGGGCCCTCTTTCCCGTGGCGATGAGCGCCCGCGTGAAGTCGAGCCCGCTGCCATCGGCCAACGTCACCTCGTGAGCCGCAGGGTCGAAAGCCGCCACCCTGTTGCCCGCAACGAGCCGGATGCGGCGCTCGTCGAGAGACGAGCCAGGCCTACTCATGATGCGGGCCGCGGACAGCCGTCCAGCGAGCACGTCGCGCAGTTGCGGGCGCCGGTAGAAAGGCTCCGTCTCTTCCGACACGACGACGACCTCGGCCTCCGTGTCAAGGTCACCTACCGCTTCGGCCGCCCGGGCGGCTGCGACCCCACCTCCGATGATCAGATACCGCTCCACCCTCGCACCTCCGTGTGTGCTGGTTTGCGAGTACACTCATACACGAAACCCTTGTGCGAACCGCACCCCTCCACTAGACTGGGGGCGATCCATCGCTCTCTACCCGAGGTGGCTGCCCGCTCTTCACCACCCGCGGGACTTCTTGACAGGTAACTATGCCCAACACTCCGTGCAACATAAGCCTCGACACTTTGGCGGAAGCCCTCGGGGACCGCACCCGGCGAGACATCTACACTCATATCTCAGAGGCGGAGCACCCTCTCACCGCCTCTGAGGTGGGCGAGGCTTTCGGTGTGCACCGCACAGTGGCCCGCTCCCACCTGGAGCGGCTCGTAAACGCAGGGC
>Ga0334882_1001697_pt1 | contig 25126 bp, 31 predicted proteins | sample GraSluR1_MG_5_FD_207226 | JGI IMG/M metagenome (GOLD analysis project Ga0334882, IMG submission 207226) | Sludge microbial communities from methane-producing bioreactor in Wageningen University, Netherlands - Granular Sludge_15_04-R1 | ecosystem: Engineered > Bioreactor > Anaerobic >...
GGATCTCGGCTACGATGGCGGCGTCTTTCGCATCGAGGATGGGGCGTGGGTCGCCCGAGATCCTGACGCAGATATGGCCTTCAAGGTGCAAGGGGTTGAGGAGACCACGGTGCAGATCGATGTGGCAGTCGATGGTGGCGCCGAGTTCGTCTCCGGCGTGGAGATCGTCGATCACAGCGGCGTGCGATCATCGCAGTATCGCGACGGCGACACGACGGTGCGGTATGTGGTCGAGCAGCTTCTTGGGGACGGCACGAGCAACGGACGCCGGATGTTGGCCACCGTGACGTCCAATCGGGTGGTGCTTATCTACGAGGAGCCCGGCGAGGACAACGTGACGCTGATGCTCACGCCTGATGGGACGCCGGAGGACCGGCTGGGCAACGCGTTGCCGGCGCACACATGTCCGGTGGCTCAATGGTGCGAGCTCAGAGACGTGATACCCGCTACGGTGAATATGCGCGGTCTGGCGGACCCGGGACGCTTCTTCGTCGAGCGGGCTGAGTACGACGCGCGACAGCATCTCTGGATTCCCGAGGCGCGCGGCGTGCCATCGCCGTGGGAGATCGGCCAGATGGTGTTTGACGTATGAGACCGCAGGATGTGCCGGCGCTGGCGGCCAAGTTGCGACCGTTCTTGCTCGGGGCGATCTCGGAGGTCGCGAGCAACGTGATGGCCGCGCTGCACATCGGTGAGGGACCGGGTATTGCCATTACCGGAGAGAGTCCGCAGCAGGTGGTGGGCGTACGCGTGGGCGATGGCCTGAGCATCGATGTCGACAACTCGTTGGAGGTGGGCGAAGGGCCAGGCATTGACGTCACCTCTGCTGCGGTAGGCGTACGCGTGGGCGATGGCCTGAGCATCGATGTCGACAACTCGTTGGAGGTGGGCGAAGGGCCAGGCATTGACGTCACCTCTGCTGGGGTAGGCCTGGGCGGCGACACGATCTTGTTGTACTCGGCCGGCGGCGATCCGGTGGCGGAGTTCACACCGACCAGCGCGGGGCTGACTGCGGCGCTCGCGGCGATGGCAGCGGCAGGCGACGGCGCGTGCGAGCTGCCGGTCGGGATCATCACCGGTGGACCGTGGATCATCAAGTGCGGTACCGTGAAGGGAACATCGCGATATGGATCTGTCTTGAACGGCCAGGTTAGTCTAGGCGACGGTGCGTCTATCGAGAGCCTTACTGTGATCAGATCCTTGGACCTTGCCGGCGAGTTCTATGTCGTCGGTGACGTTGACGCCGACGGAGAGATATCGTTACTCAACTGTCTCGTCATCGGCGAGAATCCCTCCGGAACTGTGGCGGCTGTTAGGGTCGCCGCAAGATCGACGTGTAGGGTCATTGATTCGGACCTCATAGCGTCCAATGCCCTGGTCGGATACGCCGCGTTTGTGACTGATGGAAGCTTTTATCAGTATGGCGGTCGTGCTGTGGGGACAACACCGTATGAGCCCTATTTCTAGGAGAAACCAATGTCGCTAGTCTCGTGGCCAAATGAGATTTACTGTAGCATTTCGCCGGCCCTGTCTCACTCGCCGCACCACGTATATCGAACAACCGACTTCGGTGGCCCTGGTACATATCCGAACTGGTATCCCGCAGACGACGGCTTGCCGGGCCCCCCGGATTCTGGCAACCATGTGCACAGCATGGTGTATCTAGATCCGTTCAGTCCTTCGTATAGACAATACGTGATCGTAGGAAGTAACCGGACGGATATCGCCTATACGTCCAACCTATACAGGAAGATCGGTGACGGAAGTTGGGAGTTGCTTCTTGGGCAGCAAGAACTCAACGACCTTCTTCATTGGGAACAGTATCATGGCAGGTCTGTCACCAACTTGTGTTTTGACCCCTTGATTCCGGGTAGGGCTCTGATTGGGATCAGAAAACCGTCAACTACCACGACGCTTGGAAACTACGTGGCCCTTACCGAAGACTATGGTGATAGCTGGGTCGCTTATCCATCTTCCTTCTACACTCACTTTACCAGGGGTCTTGGTTCTGTTGCTTTGGGTGGTGATTACATCTATGCGCGAAATAGCTACGTCGTTAAGCTCCTACACAGATTCAGTGGCGATTGGATACCGATTCAGGACTGGGATACCGGCTTATGGTTCAATCCGTACAGTCCAGAAGGATACTATGGAAAGAATACAAGCTCTGGTGGTGTTGCTTTCTATCATCACGATGGCCTTGAGAACAAGAGGGTCATCCAGGAAACCGGCTCCATCCTGGACGGCGAACTCTGGTGCGACCCAGATAACCCGTTGCACATGATGACGCCCAGGGCGTGGTCGGGTGGGGGAGAGTTGCTACAGACCTACGACGGCTTTGAAACCTTCTCCAGCCACGTCAACCTCAGGATGAAAATGATATGCCCCTATGTGCACGCGGACAAACGAATGATTGCGGTAGCCGAGTATGACCGTGTGTATACCTTCTACGATGACGAATCGCAAGACGTGAGTTCGACCATCAGGGGAACCGGCGCAACGGCTCTGCCGACCGGTTCGTGGAACTTCCACCTCTCCTGGGTGACAGGGATAAGAGAGGTGAAAACCTATGGTGTGTGTTTTGAATAGGAGATGAATAGATGCCATCTCGGGGAATCCCACTAGAGGGTGATCGCGGCGCGTTTGATACCGTCGATCACGCCGACAAGCACGCGCTGGACATCAAGAATGACGTCCCGATCAGGCATACGCCTTTGCCTGGTGGGGCAAGCGAGGTCGTGATCTCCAGTGGTGAGTACTGGATAACGCGATTGCTGAGACATGATGAACTGGCTGACATAGCCCCTGACGATCATCATACACGGTATACCGACAACGAGGTCGATGCGAGGATTTCTGCGGCTTCGATCAACGACCTAAGGGACGTGGACACCTCTTTCCCCGTTGACGGCAGCAACCTGACATGGAATACGGCCTCGAAGAAGTGGGTCCCGGTGAAGGAAGAAGGTCGTGGCGGTCACGATTTGAAGGCTCAGAGGTTGGTATGGATGGGATGGTGATGTCGATCGAACCGATGATCCTAACTGAGGGGCAGCTCGGAAACAGCCTGGACGTACTGTATCGGGTTCCTCCAGGGCGCGTGACGTACATCAAAACGATTGCGCTGAGTAACCTCGGCTCTGAAGAGAACGCCGTATCGCTTTTCATCAAGAAGGGGTCGGGTGGACTCAGGAGGATTTACCACGAGACGCTTGCTGGAGACGAGACCGAAAGGGTCACTGACCCGATTGCGTTATCCGGAGGGGATTGGGTCTATGGATTGGCCACGCGTGCCGACCTGGTTGACTACGCTGTGTTCGGGGCCGAAGAGATCATGCTCACGTCAGAGGCAACGTTTTCGTTGCGTTTTTCGAACTACCTGATGGACGCGATCGTCCTCGAGCCATTTGTGGAAATCGACACCAGCTACGATGTGGCGGAACTCGTGATTGGAGAAGACGTGTCGTTTCACCTAGTCGAAAGCGCAGAGGAAGAGTAATGGCCATCTATAACATAGACAAGTCGGTCAACATAGCTACAACCTTGACCAATCTGAAAGCCGCGTTTGACGCGGCAGGCATCGTGGATACCGAGTATCTCATCAGCTCGACTGACTACATCCTCAAGACCACGATGTTCAGCTTTGTGATACGGTTTGTGCCCCACGATAGCACCCACCGCAGGATACGAACCTACATCGGCGACGAGTATGTGTCCGGCACCACGATCACGAATCAGGTTTCGATCAATGGTGTGGCCACCGGCAACTATGTCAACGACGCAGTGCTCATCGTTACCGACAAGGTCATCGCTCTGTCGGACCGGCGTACCACCGGCGTGTTCGTCACCCTATTCTGCAAAGGGATCTTTGGAGAAGAAGACGAGCGAGAGTTCGCTTTGGGAATGGGGAACAGCAACACGGATGTGAAGTGCTACAACTACACCGATATTGACGTCTGCTGGCCGATTGTTCCCACCCACGCTCTCACATCCGGTGACGGAAAGTACTATCTTGCGGATCCCTTAATCAGAAACTCATCGCCTCTACAGCTGATCGGCGTCGGGTTCGACGGTTTGAAGTATCTGCTCAAAGAGGCGAACCTAGCGACAGCGTATACCACGGTCGGAGACGACGCGATCATTCCGGGCGGCGACACGAACGTTCTGCCGAACAACTCACCGAGACTATCCTGGTTGATTGAGAACGGCAGTTCCTGGGAACCATCCGAAGAGTAAACCACAAGGAGACATGTCATGGCAATCTATGGACTTAACAAAGCCAGTCAAGCAGATCTGGCCAGAAGCATTTCCACGGCGTTCAACGCCGCCGGAATCGTAGAAACCGAGCACATTCTCAGTGGCTCTCACTACATCGTGAAGACTACCATGTTTGACTTCGTGGTGTATTTCACCTCGAACGACGCCACCCATCAAAGGATATACACCTACATTGGCGACGAGTACGTGTCGGGCACCACGATTCTGAACCCGAAGACCATCAATGTGGTGAACTCCGGGAATATCACTCAGGACTCTGTCGTGATCATTACACCCAAAGTGATCGCTGTTTCGGACAAACGCCACGATCGCGTTTGGTCGGCTGTCTTTGCGCGGTGTAACGTGGGCATGCTATCAGAGAAGCAGCTCGCGTTCGGGTTCGGCTCGTCCAGCATATCGGTGCAGTCATATAACTACACGGATGACCAGCTCGTCTTTCCGGTCGCCCCCAACACTTTGTTAAGGTCGCCAACCGGAGGCTATTACACAGCTGACGTCGTGCTCAAGGGGGTCGATAACCGGCTGTTGGCGGAATCTGTGGATGGCATGACGTTTGTCACAAAGGCCGGGGATTTCTCTGCATCGTACATTGTGGTCGGCGACGACGTGATCATGCCGCTAGGTATCACCAACGTCATGTCAGGAGAGGAAATCTCCGTATCTCTCCTGATAGAGAACGGGGCCGTATGACCTTAAGCAAGAGCAGAATCCCACATCAGATCAGGATGGCGCTGCGAGACCTGATCGGCAACGCCATACGAATCCGTGATAGAGAGATATCTGATGTTGCCCCCAACGATCAAGATTCCCTGATCTGGGATGCGGACTCAGAACTCTGGACACCGGCACCTGGCGGGGACGTGCTGCCGGGTCACCATGCGGGGCTGCAGGACGATTTTGCGGTGCTGGATGGGGCGTGGAATGTGGTGTTAGGTGCTGTCGCGGTCGAGAATGGCAAGCTGATGGCAACCTCGATGGAGCCGGCACGGCTGTTTGACTGGACGCGATATGCGGACACCGGGTTCGAGTCCGACAACCATAGGTGGACTGCTCAGCAACACTGCACGACGACGCTGGTGGCGGAGGAGCGCACCGGCGGCGACGGCAGCCAGTGTCTAGAGATCGAGGTTACAGCCCAGGAGACTGTCCAGTATGCGCATGCGTATTTGGGTGCCCAGTACAAGCACATTACATTCCTTGCTCGAGGGTGGTTGAGACGGGTGGCTAGCGATGGGCGCGCCGTGCGCTTGGGGGTCGGTGAGTGGGGAAGCCACCCGAACAGCGGTAACGACGGCTTTTCAGATCCAGTCACGTCGACGGAGTGGACATACGTGACGTGTGAGCACCGGCACGCGACAGGTGCATATCCGCGTGTGGCGCTCCTTTTCGACGACAACTCTCCAGTAGGCACAGCGGCACGCATCGATGACGTTCATATGCAGGTCAAGGCAGCTGTGGCCGTGCGTGAGGATTGGCTGTCTGACGACGTGGTGCTCGTCGTGGGCTTCGACAGCCTCGGTGCAGCCGAAACCCCGGCAGGCGTTGTGCTGCGCTATGAGGATGCGGAGAACTATGTTGCTGTTGTGCTGTTCCCCAACGGCGCCGGCACGGAGTTTGGGATCAGGCAGGTTATCGACGGCGACGTCAACACCTACGTTTCGCAGTCCGCCATCACTGTCAGCTCGACGGGGGTTGATTACGTGCGCTGCAGGCTCAGCGGGGACTCGTTGCATGTGGATTGGATGGCGGACGGTGAGACTGAGTGGGTCGAAGACGCGGTGGCGGCGAGTTTGGTGATGACGCATAGTAGCCGACACGGCGTCATGCTACTGGATACCGGCGTTGCCGTGATCGATTCCGTCGCATATAGCGATCCGGGCCCCGGCTTTCCGGGGGACGTGTTTCAGCAGACGGTTCATGTCACCGGCGTGACGAGTCGTAACTTGCTTCATAGGTGTGCGTTGCCTTACCTGCCCTGTGCACTGGTGCACGCGTCGCTGGTGCAGACAAACGTGGGCGCAGGACGGGTGAAGCTGGGCTTCAACCTAGATGACGACCGCTATCTCTCGCTTGCCACGATGGGTGTGTCGAGCGTTCCGGTAGAGATGGAGGCATTCCGCGGCGACTTTCGGTACCCGTACGTGATACCGATCATCTACCCAGGTCAGGTTTTCTACCTGACGTTGGACTATGACGGTGCGAGTGGGACACCGGCTGAGGATCCGTCCATCGTGCTGACGTTCAAGCGGATAAGGTGATGGGTCGATGGTCCGCGGAAACGGCAACGTTGTGGGGGGGATCACGCGAAAGATGAGGCGCGGTCAACCGTAGTCTGGAGTAGAGAGATGACGAATCCGAATCTGTTGATCAATCCGAATATGCTGGTAGAGGCTGTGACGGACAAGCACAAGGTCACTTACTGGACCACGGCGGATCCTAGTCAGGCGTTCTACGTCACCGACTTGCGCCACCAACTCACGCGGCCTGAGGGGTGGGGCCTGTGGGTCGAGCACGCTGAGGAGGCGGATCTGCCGTGGGACCCGGGCACCGGCGGATGGGTGGTGCCGGAGATCAAGCTGGGGGAGGAAGGCTTCCGCGATCAGCGGTGGCTCAAGCTATCTGACGGGTTCTGGGCGCGTCCGCTGCAGGCGCACAACTCGTACAGCCGCACGCGCTGCGGGCCGTACCAGAGCGTGCCGGTGCAGGCGGGCAGGACGTACGTGCTGGGGGCATGGGCGCATGCGTGGAGCAGCGATCGGAATCAGTGGAACTGGTCCGACGGTTGCGGGACGGATGCGTTCGCGATGGCGTTTGACGAGATCCAGGCTGCGTATGCTGACCAGCCAAGCGTGGCGGACGCGCCAAGCGTGGCGGACGCGCTGCAGTCGATCGTTTTCCGCATCGGCGTGGATCCGACCGGCGGCATCGATCCGTTTGGGGCTGCGGTGGTGTGGGGGCCACGGTGGTCGATCTATAACCGATATGCGCAGTTACCGGAACTAGAGGTGACGGCCCAGGGCGAGCGGCTGACGGTCTTCGGGTGGATGGAGAATCGCTGGCGGAACTTGCACAACGATCGCTACATGACGGCGTTTGCGCTCCGGGAGAAGGGGAGCGCTCCGCCGGTGATCGTTCCGCCCGACCCGGCGCCGGTCGCCCGGACGATGGTCCCTCCGGGCCTGCACCTGACGGCGGGGGCCGCGGGCGCTGAGGACGAGGCGCGCGCGCTGCACGAGCAGATGGCCGACGAGTTTCCCGGAGCCTCGCCGGAGCAGCTGGCTGCCGCGATGCCTCCGATGAAGGTGTATGGCCGGCCGGACCTGGCGCTGACGCTCAAGCTGTTCCGTGACATCAACCCACATTGGCGGACGACCTTGCGGCTCTCGAGCATTCCGGGCAGCAGCATCAACGTCGAAGGACCGTCGCTGGATCCGGATCCCATCACGGCGGCGCAGCGCTATATGGCCGCCGTGATGCAGGCCGTGGCGCCGTACCGGGCGTATATCACGATGCTGGAGCTGATCAACGAGCAGGACCCGGTGGGGGTTGAGGGACACCGGCGGCTGGCGTTGTTCATGCAGGAGTGCGGGCGGATCGCCAGGGAGGCCGGCTGGCGCGTGGGGCTGTTCTCGTACAGCCTGGGGGTGCCGGAATGGGCGGAGATGCAGGCGGTGGTGGAGACCGGCGTGTTCGAGACGGACGGCGTGGAGCTCTGTTTGCACGAGTATGCGTGGCCGCTGGACGAGCATTTCGGGCAGGCGATTCCGGGATATGGGGGCGACGCGGCGGACAAGGGGCCGCTGGCGTTCCGCTATCGATTCTGGCTGGAACTGCTGCGACAGCGGGGGCTGCGCGTGCCGATCGCCATCACGGAGATGAACACGGCGACGACGCTCGACCGGCTCACGCCGGCGGCGTGGGCGCAGCAGGTGCGCTGGTATCTGACGGAGGCGGCCAAGGATCCGGAGATCGTGGAGGTGGATCTGTTCGGGTGGGGGGGCTTTGACTCGTGGAAGGGCTTCGACGTGCGGCAGGTGCGCAGCCAGTGGCGGGAGCTGGCGAGCGAGGCGGCGCGGGGGATCCTGAGCGCGCCGGTGACGCCGGATCCGCCGGAGGCGCCGGACGAGGGATATGACAGCACCGTGATGGTGGTGGACTATGAGCGCATCACCGATCGGGCGCTGCGCAAGGCGCTCTACGACGAGGGGGAAGAGCGGGGCATTTACGTGGGCCCGAGCCACGACGAGGCTGCGCAGTGGCCGAGGCGCGCTAGGTCGCGGACCGTGGAGCTGGTCGGCTTCTCGGAGGAGGATGAGGCCCACGTGGCCTTCTATCGCGCCGAGGATCCGCGGACGCAGCTGATCTTCAGGGCGCTGCCGGGGCAGGGGGAGCCGCCGAAGCCGCCAGAGGAACCACCGCAGGCGCCGTCGGACGAGTTGACGGCGTATTCGCAGCGAGACCCGAGGTGGGCGAGCGTGCGGATGAGGCCGAGCAGTAGGACGATCGGGCAGATCGGGTGTTTGAATACGGCGTTCGCGACGTTGTTCTCGCCGTATGACCGCGCGCTCGATCCGGGCGTGTTGGCCACCTGGTTGGGGGACAACGGGGGTTTCCTGAGCGACGGCAGGATGCTGATCCCGAAGCCGTTCCAGCATCCGAGCGTCGCGGGGAAGTTGCAGTACGTGTGGTATCACCAGTGGGTCGACCGCACCGCTGACCTGGCGACGATCCGGCGGCTGCTGGCCCAAGGGCCGGTGATCCTGGGGGTGGACTTCATCCCGAGCACGCCGGCGTATGATCAGCACTTCGTGGTGGGTCTGCGGGAGGTGGGAGAGGATCTGGAGATCATCGACCCGTGGACCGGGACGAAGCGGATGCTGCTGGACGCGTATGGGCCGGGGTGGACGCTGGGGCGGGCGATCTATGCGGCGATCGAGTACCGGCGGGTGGGGGGGACAGAGCCGCCGCCCGCGCCGGCGAAGACGCTGCTCGGGTTCAACGACCCCAACAACACGGGGGCGGGCAAGTGGATGATGGACGAGGGGCTGGCGGGGTTGGTGGCGGTGCCGATCTTCCTTGGCGGCGACGGAACGAAGCTGGACTTCAGCGCCCACGCGGCGGCGGGGCAGCGGGTGATCGTCAACCTACGTTGGAGCTGGGCTGACGACGATGGCGGAGGCGGCACGATGCCCAAGCCGGGGACCGCAGCCTACCATCGCTTCATCGAAGCCTGTGTGTATACGATCAGACACAGCGTCGGCGTGTGGGGCTGGGAGTTCTTGAACGAGGCGAACAACCCGCGGGAATCGCCGAAGCCGTATATGCTGACGCCCGGTGACATTGCGACTGCGTACAACGCGGTCTATGATCGCACGCGTGATGTGAACGCTAGGATGTCGCCGGGCGCACTGGACCCGTTCAACGCCGAGCTTGGCGACCCGCGGGCGTGGCTCTGGGATATCTGGAACGGCACCGAGGGCGCGGAGTTCGTGGCGGTGCACGGTTACGTCCGCGGGCCGGATCCGGGGCTGGTGGGGAGCTCGGCACGGTTCGCCGACGCTCCGCTGCAGTGGCAGGGCCTGAACTATCCTTTGTGTATCTCGGAGCTGCTGGCGGAGCTGCCGGCGCGGTATCTGCGGCTGCCGGTGTACGTGACGGAGTTCAACCATCTGTTCACGGACCGGGAGCCCAACTGGGGCTGGGTGACGGACGCACGGGCGGCGGCGGTGGTGGGCGCGGCGCAGGCAGCGGCGGAGGCGGCAGGGTTCGCGGGGCTGGCGCTGTACCGGTGGACGGGGGACGCGTGGGCGGTGCGGGGAAATGCGGCGGTGTTGGGTGCGGTGAAGGCGATCTTGGGCTGAGAGCTGTCGACATAGGGTTGTGGGGGGGCCGTCTCAGCCAGGACGGCCCCCTCTTTGCTATGCGGGTAGCCTCCACTTGTCGGCAGGATCCGCGGACCGATGGGCGTCGCGCAGGTCGACGGCGATGAAGTGCACGTAGCGCTGTACCATATCCATTGTCGTGTGCCCGAGGATGGCGCGCAACCGGATAACGTCTCCCCCGTTGCGAAGGTACTCTGTGGCGAATGTATGGCGGAAACGATGGGGGTAGCAGTGGGGCACCTCCGCACGATCACCGATGCGGGCTATGAGGCGACAGAGGACATCACGGGACATCGAGCGGGGCAGGTCATCCGGACCTACTGTGAAGACGTGATCGGACTCGTGGATCCGAGACAGACGTGGCGTGAGGTAGGTCCACAGCGCTTTGGCGCAGGTCTTCCCAAACGGGACGAGCCGCTCCTTGGAGCCACGGCCCCGGCCTTTGCCGGCGACCAGGATCGTCTGATCGGTGGTGTTGATGTCGGCGAAGCGCATATTGCAGAGCTCGGATGCCCGGATGCCGGTGCTGAGAAGGACGTGGATGATCGTTCGGTCGCGCGTTCGGGTCGGACGAGCATTGCGGGTGTCCGGACGGTTCTCCCATTGCGCGGATCGATCGCACGCCCTGAGTAGAGCGGCGATCTGATCTCGGGTGAACGTCTCGATCTGAGGGAGATCGTACTGCGGGCGCTCGATGGTCCGAATCAGATGGGCTTCCACGAGCTCGATGCCGGGTGAGGTCAACCAGGTATAGAATGCGGAGAGGTCGGTGTGGATGTTGCAGAGGCTCTTCTGAGAGAGGGGCTTGGGTTCGCGCGCTGCTGCGCCACCGGGGCTGCCGACATACTCGTCTTGGAGCCAGACGAAGAAGTCAACCCAGAAGGCGCGATCTGCGTCCGCCAGGTCCGGATCTTGTCCCTCTGTGAAGAGACGGATCTTCTTGATCGTCGCGCGGTAATTGCGGATTGTGAAGCGACTCTTGCCGGCCGCTTGCTTGGCGAGGCGGAACGCCTCGAGGGCTGAAAACAGGGTGAGTGCCATCCGTGTGGTCTCCTCTCACTAGAGCCGTTCCGATAACCAGAGGAATAGATTCCGATAATCGGTTCCGGGCTTTTTTTTGGAGGGAGAGGAGGACCCGTGAGATCTGCGGATGGGCGAGATCAGCGAGAAAACGGGCTCCACGGACCACACGGATCGTGCATATGAGGTAGCCGTGTGGTCGACAGTCGGGGCGGGCGGATTTGAACCGCCGACCTCACGGACCCAAACCGTGTCGCGCGTGATCCTTAGCGTGGGCCACACGGATCGGCCCCAGGTGAGCCGTGTGGCCAGGCGGGCGGGGGTAGCCGTGTGGTCGGCGGTAGATCTGCGATACCCCGAAAGATCCACGTTTTTCCTCTCCGATATGGGTGCTACTAGGAGTGCATATCCTCGCTGTCCGATCGACGGCGCCCCGCGTTGCTGATGAAGCGTACGGCGGTCTCGGCGGACAAGCTGGGGTGTTGATTTGACTAGAACACATGTGCTATACTGGACGTTGTACGGACTTGGAGTGTAGCGTTCAGGAGGTGGTTATGCTCGGTAGTCTCCTTGCTCGTTGTCCGCGCCTCATGGCTCGGTGGCTATGGGTCATTTCGCGGTCGGATCGTGCTTGGCTCTGGGTGCAGCTGCTGGAGGCGCAGGCACGCCACGTACGTGGCGATAGTGTGTCTTGGCCATCTCATAAAGATAGCGACGATCGTCCAGGGGTAAGTTCTTGATGATGTCGCTGACCTCGTCGACGAATTGATCCTGGCTTTGAGGTAGCACCCCGGCCTGTCGCAGCACAGTCTCCATTGGGAGATTGAAGGCCACAGAGATAGCCGTGAAGAAGTCGAGCCCCGGGTCGGCAGCATAGTTCATGACTTTGCTGACCATGCTCTGAGATATCCCACCACGGCGACCAAGTTCGCTGTACGACCACCCGCGATCGTCGATCTGCCTCTGTAGCCAGTGCACAAACCGCTCGTCCTTCAGCGTGTCGCTGCCGTCATTCATGCCTTCACCGTTTCTGTGATTCTTGGGATATACGCATTATCGTTGGGATATCTATGAATCGGATCATGATAACGAAGAATCTATTGACTTCTGTGAGAACCTGTGATACTATCTTTATGAATGCAGTTATGGTTTCTGGGAATGGAGGGCAGATGAGTGAGACGGTGTACCTAAGCATCTACGCCGACGCAGAGCTCCGAGAGCGCGTTGATCGTATGGCCGAGGCGCATGGGCGCAGCCGCTCGAATCAGCTGCGCTGGATCGTCGAGCGCGGGCTGGAGGCGTGGGAGCAAGAGAGGCAAGAGAGGCTGGAGCAGGTAGAGGCGTTGGGGCGCCGGGTGGCCGAGGCGGCGATCGCCGACGTGGCGATGTCTGCGCTACAGAGCGCGGCGCGGTCTGCATGTGATGAAGGAGGAGACGCGTGAACGCAACGGACGCAAGCGAGCGGACTGAACAGGTGCTGGTGTTCATTGAGGCGTATATGAGGGACCACGGGTATGCACCGTCACGGCGTGAGGTGGCGAAGGCCATGGGCGTGTCTGTGTGCACAGCGCAGCGCGATCTGGCGAGCCTGCGGGAGGATGGGCTGGTTGACTGGACTGAAGGTGTCAACCGCAGCCTGGTCCTCGTGGAGCAGGATCTGAACGCGCGTTGGCAGCCGGTTGCGATGACTGCGGGCACGGCGGTGGACGGGCTCGCAGGTGTATCGGAAGACGTAGGCGTACCCACGCCGGGCGCCGCAAGGACAGCAGGATGACGCCGGTCACGCCTGTGATACCGGCGGCGACTGCTCTAGGCCTATGCACTGGATCCATCGTTCTGATCATCTGCTTTTCCCTCTTGTGTGTCTTCGTTCTCTCCAAGAGAGCTGATGAGGCGGCGGAACGTCTAGCCACTCAGTTGGAGCTAATGGAGCGGGACGAGCTGTGAAGGTGCTGTGACTGTTATGGTATCCGGAATTCGCATCGGACTAAGCGTTGGGAGGTTTTGGGGATGAATCTGGGAATGGCGTTGATGCTCGAGTTGCTCTTTGGCCTGGCGTTCAACAAGTTCACGGAGGTCAGCGAGCGCCATGGATGGATGGACGGCTACACCAGTATCTACGTGGTGCTCGGGGTCGCTGTAACGGTCACCATGATGGGTCCCATCATCGGCTGGGAGGCTGTGATGCTCTTGGCGGCAGGATTCGCGCTATCAGGCGCGCCGATGATCGTGGGGTCGATTGCGCGCCACGTGACAGCAAGGGCGCGCGATCGCGAGCTGGCGATCCGCGATCTGAGAGAGCGCGGTGCGTGATGGCAACGCCACGGCGGATTGGAGGCACCGTCTGGCGGCAAGAGATTGCGCGGCTGCGACGATCGCAGGATGCGACGCGGACGCGGTGTGAGCGGATGCTGCTCCTTATTCAGGACCGACCGTGCCCGGTGATGGCCCTGGCTGTGTGCATCGGAGAGGTGCTGGCGCAGACCGGCGAGGGTGCCGATGCGGTGCGGATGCTCGAGGAGATTGTGCAGGAAGCGTGAGGTATGGCTGAGACAATCTGCCTGAGGTGCGGACGGATGGTGGAACGTTGCAGCGTGGACACGGTGCTGTGTCATATGCGCAGGCGCGTGGTCCCCATGCGGAGTTCGTGTGTGTTCTTCGTGGATATGCGGCTGCATCCTGATCCCGAGGTCGTGAGGCGCGCGCGCGAGGCGTTGGCGCAGGCACGAGCTCAGGACGGCGAGGTGCCGAGGGCAGATGCAAAACAGGTGGTGATGCGGGCTGTGTCTCTGGCCATGAACCTACGGCGGATGAGTGGAGCATTCGCCCCACGGGTGCTGGAGACGTACGTGCGCGCGATCATCGGCGAGTCAGATGAAGAGGTGGAGGAGACAGTCGTATGGTGGAGCGAGCGGTATTGACGGCGGAGTGGGTGGAGGTCGAACCAGGTGTCGAGGTGCTGGATGGAGCGACGTGGAGTGTGGTCGACGTGCCGGCACGGATCGAGACGTCAACCGAGATCGAGTTGGTCCAGGAGCTCTCGGTTGAGGAGATCCTCAAGGTCTTTGTGACGTGGATGCGGCTGGACGTAGCAGATGGCCATGCCAGTCCCGAGACGTTGCGGTCGTATCTGTGCGATGTGCGCCAGCATCTTGAGTGGTTGCGCGACGAGGGTCTCAGCCCTGCAACGGCAACCGACGATGACCTGAAGGCGTACCGGGCATGGTTGGTCGAGAGTGAGTATGCCGTCTCGACGGTGGGCCGGAAGCTGGTCGGCGTGCGCCGCTTCTACGAGATGGCACACGCGAGGGGTAAGCTGGGCCAGAACCCGGCAGCGCGACTGAAGAGCCCTGTGGACAAGACGGATCGGAGTGAGCGCGTCAAGTACCTGACGTGGGAGGCGGTGAAGCGGCTGCTCAACCTGCCCACGAGAATGCACCGGGCCGAGCGGGCGCCAAAGGGCCTCCGCGATCGGGCGATGATGACGTTGATGGCGGTGCACGGGTGTCGCGTCTGTGAGGTGGCACGACTGAGCCTGGCTGACTTCGATCCCGATGCCCACGATTTCGGAACGCTGCGGTTGTTTGGCAAAGGCAGCAAGTACCGGACGGTGATCCTGACGGAAGAGAGTCGCTCGATCCTCGACGTGTGGCTGAAGGCGCGAAACCTGATGCGCGTCGAAGACGATGCTCTTTTCGTGACGTTGCACTGGGGCGTGCGGGAAGGAGAGGAGCCGAACCATCGGATCTCGACGCGCAGCATCCGGGCCACTGTCGACGGGTACTTGGAGACAGCGGGCTTGAAGCGCACGGGGATCAGCTGCCATGCGCTGCGTCACTCATATGCGACGCTGAGCTTGGCGATGGGTGCGCCGCTGTTGGCTATCAGCAAGTCGATGGGACACGCAAGTGTGACGACGACACAGGTCTACGCGGAGATCATCGACCAGGTGAAGAACAACCCGGCGCGGCTCCTGGGCGGCCTGGTGGAGCCGGCTGAGGACGAGTAGCAGGACAAGAGACACGCCGGCTATCACCGGCGTGTTTGCGTCCTAGGACGCGGGTTTTGATTCCGATAAGGCGTCTACCGGGAGGTTCTGTGATGTGGATCGTGGGGGCGGCGTTGGTACTTCTGTGCATCGTGGTGTTGTGTGTGATCGCCGAAGCGGTCGATAAGGCCTTTTGGGATGGGTATGCGGTGGGGATTGCAGCCGGACGGGAGATCGAGAGAGCACGGCGGAGGAGCGAGACTTGATGAAGAGCCACGACCTCAAGGAGGTGAGGAGATGAAACGGGGTAAGGCATATGCGGAGCAGCGTCATGCCTGCATTCGGGCCTACGAGCGGTATGGAGTGATGCTATCACCGGGACAGTACGAGGCGCTGTGCACGGAGATCCGGGAGCGCCGGAGCGTGTTTGTGAGGAAGCACAGCAACACGCGCACGGTCCACGACGTGGAGCATCGCGGGAAGACGATGCGGGCGGTCTATGACAAGCTGCGCAAGCGGATCGTGACGTTTCTGCCGTTGTGAGCGGAATGCCCAGATGGGCGTTAAGTCAGACGTAAGCGAGGGTGAAGCGAGAGGAGCAAGGCGATGGTCGGTGAGCAGTTTTTGGAGCGGATGGCGGCCAAAGGATCGGCGTTGGTGCAGCTGAAGGCCGACGAGCGGGCTGAGCGGGAGCGCATGCGCGTGGAGGCGCTGGAAGCGGAGCAGGCCGCGGTTCTGCAGGCGTTCAGAGAGACTGCCGGATTGACGGCGGCCCAACTCACTGCGCTTGATGCGCGAGTGTTGACGCTGCAGCCGGCGCGGGTTGTGCTGCAGCCCTATGGCGTGGAGATCTTGGTCGAGGTACGGAGATCTCAGCCTTGCAACCGGTCTCGACTCGGATGGCCGGCTTCTTTCAGGGGCGGCGTTGCTGACGAGCACGTGGATCCACGACAGGCACTGGCGTTGGCGGTGGCGTGGGCCAAGAGGCAACATGACACGGCTAAGGCCGAGATCCTGAAGAGACTGGGGAGCGACCGATCCGACCAGCATCTGTATCGTGAGGCCGAGAAGAGGGCCGAAAAGGTCTCTGGGCTGTGGGAGTCCGAACCGGTGCGGGCGGCGAGGGCAGCCTGGTTGCGGCGGGAAATGCCTCGCGTCAACGATAACGAAGGATTCGCGTGGTATCGAACGTGGGAGGACTACGCTCGGGAGATGGGTGATGAGTTGGCGCCGGAAATCGAGGAGGTACATCAGCGACGCGCCCAGCTCCAGGCTCTTCTGGGAATCAGGCACCAGATAGAGAAACTGAAGGCCAGGCGCATCTCCGACGAGGATCTGGGTAAGCTCATCAACCTTCCAACGTCGTTGGGCGTCCCCGAGATGCGTGAGGCGCCGTGGTTCATCGAGGCGCTGGAGGAGCTTGCCGAGCGGCTCAGGCAGATCGAGGCAGACGATGAGCGCGAAGCCAATCGCCGCGAACTGCAGGATGAGTCGTTCTACCCGTTCGCCTATTACCTGGTGACCTATGCAGTCTACGATCCGGAGGCCGCGGAGGGCACGGTTGCTGAGAAGACCATCGAGTGCCTGCAGCCTGATCCGGTCGCCGGATGGTGGCGTACGCTCCGGGGCCAGATGCTGAAGCTGGGTTTCGTCGTCGCGGTGGAACGTCGTGAGGTGCTCTCGCTTGTGGAGATGCCGGCGTGGCAATGGGTGTCGACGTCGTACGGGGCGGTGAAGGCGCCACCTGATGGGGTCGAGCGATTGACAGCGACTCAGACTTTGCCCTGAAGGCGTTAAGCCAAGCGTAAGGGAAGGTGAAGTGCTCTATGGGAGATACAGGGTTAAGACGGTTTCTGGAGCTGCAGAGCGATAGGGTGGAGATGGTCTTGGCTGCCCACCACGCGGCGGGTCGGGTGGTGGGAGGGACGGCGGGGCCACGTCTGATCAGGCTGTACGTGGTCCCGGCGCCCACGGTGAGAGTGGCACAGATCATGGCGTTGGCAGAGGATCTGGCACTGGCGCTGCGGGTGGAGAACGTAGCGGTTTCGCGGGAATCGCAAGGGATAGTGCTGACCTTCGGATCTCCGGACGCGCGTCCCGTGACGTTTCGCGAGCTGTGGGCCAAGTGCCAGGGCGCGCCGGCGTGCACAGCTCTACTGGGGATGACCGCGCAGGGGGCGCCGCTGCTGGCGCGGCTGAGCGCTCCGGAGGTCGCTCACGTGTTGGTGGCGGGGACGACGGGGAGCGGCAAGACAGTACTGCTGCGGACGATGGCGACGTCGCTCGCCGTGGGCAACCGCGCTACGGCGGTGCGGCTGGTGGTGATGGATCCGAAAGGGCGGTCGTTCCCGGGGATGGAGAGCGTTCCGCATCTGGCCCGACCGGTGTTGGTCAGTGCGGACGATGCGATGGAGGCGTTGGGATCGCTCGTGCGGCTGATGGAGATCCGTGATCGAGACGGCGAGCAGGGCCCACGCGTGATCGTGATCATCGATGAGCTGGCGGATCTGATCATGCAAGGCGAGACGCGGGCGTTGCAGGGCATCACACGGCTGGTACAGCGGGGGCGTGAGGCAGGTATTCACGTCGTGGCGGCAACACAGTACCCAAGCGCGGCGATCCTCAGCGGTCTGATGCGCGCCAACTTTCCGCTGCGGTTGGTGGGCAAGGTTGTGAGTGCCGATGATGCCCGGGTAGCGAGCGGACGCGGTGGGACCGATGCGCATCTGCTGATGGGACGGGGGGACTTTGTGGCTGTGAGAGGCGGCACGGTCACGCGGTTCCAGGTGGCCTACCTGGGCGATCAGGAAGCGGCCACGCTGCTGGCGTCACTGCGCGGCCAGGCCGAGGAGATCCTGCCGGAGCCCTCCGACAGGATTGTGGTGGGCCCTGACTGGATGCGAGACGGCGTGCAGACCCTGCTCGCCAACTGGTCGTGGTGGGTGAAACGCCAGGGTGAATGGGGATCGAAGAAGGAGCTCCACGAGCTGTTGTTTCCTGACAAACCGTATGGTGGGGTGTTTGTGGAGCGAGCTCAGGCGATCGCGGATGAAGCCGAGCGGCAGATGGCGGAGCGAGCTACTACTACTACGACACACGCGCCGCGGTCTGCCGGGCTTCGGTCTGTGGGTGCGACGTCGTAGTAGGAGGTATGGAGTGATGCGGAGACGGGAAGCGGTGGGGAAACGGATCGGACGGTTCGTGCTGTGGTGCGGCATGTTGTTCGCGATGTCGGCGGGGATCATCGCCGCTTCACGGCTCAGCCAAGACAGTTTGGCCCTGGCGATCGGGATCGCGATCGGAACCGTCGTGGGACTGGTCCCGGTCGGGGTGGGCCTCGTGGTGCTGACGATGTGGATGCGGCAGCGAGAGCGACCGCGGCGCAAGGAGCCTGAGGCGGTGCAGGGACCCCAACAACCGGTGATCGTGGTGCAGGTGCCACCGGTGGGTGCCTATCAGCCGTCGCTACCGGGGAGTAGCTGGGACGTGGGGCAGCGGTCCTTCGAGGTGATCGGAGAGGCGACGTCGCCGGTGGTGCAGGTCTCGCGGAATGGGCGGGAGTAGGTTCCGATAAGGGGCCTACTCGGAAAAAGTGCGCCCGGCGGGGTGGAGACCCGCCGGGCTGTGGAAGGGAGTGTAAGGAGACACTCCCATTATACGGCCTCGGACGTGGCGGTTCAACTCGGGAGTTCTAGGTGGAGGGCAGGATGGTCAAAGTGATCGCGGTGGCGTCTCAGAAGGGTGGGGTGGGCAAGACGACGACGGTGGTCAACCTGGCTCACGGTCTGGCGATCAAGGAGCGTGAGGTGCTGGTGGTGGACGTCGATCCCCAGGGCCACGCGGCGATAGCCTTGGGGATGCTGCCGGAGCCCAGCGTGTTCAACTCGTTCGTCGGCGGACTGGAGATCGGGCAGGTCTTGCGGCAGACGGGAAGGCCGCGACTGTTCATCGTACCGGGAGACAAACGGACCTCGACAGCGCAGACGGTGCTATTGGCGGAGGGGTGTGACATCCTGGAGAGTCTGCGGACCGCGTTTGTGAAGGTCTTCAGGGATAGACCGGACATCGTGGTGTTCGACACGGCGCCGAGTGTGGGCGGATTCCAGGAGGCGGCGCTTTTCGCGGCGGATCTGGTGGTGGTGCCGGTGGCGACAGATCACCTGGCGCTGTTCGGGGCGACAGGGGTGCTGGAGACGCTGCGATCGCTGCAGCGGCGGGGATGGCATGGGAAGGTGGTGGCGCTGCCGACGTTCTACGACGAGGTGACGCGGCACAGCAAGGAGGTTTTTGCGCAGCTCAACGAGCGGTTGACGGCGATGGGGCTGCCGGTGCTGAAGCCGGTGCATCGCTCTACGGAGCTACGGGAGGCAGCTGCTGAGGGGAAGACGATCTTCGAACATAGCCCGCGGAGCCGAGCGGCGAAGGAGTATGCGGCGCTCGTCTGGGGTGTGCTGGGGATGCTGAAGGGAGGCGTACGGTGAGCAAGATCGATCCTTTCTCCGCGTTGGGGACGGACGTGCCGGAAGAGCCGACGGAGGCGGTGCCTGAGGTGTTGGAGTATCGCCCGAGCGAGGCACAGCGGAATCGGGACTGGGAGAAGAAGCGGCGGCGTGCGGGACGGGTCGCGACATACCGGGGCATCCCGCAACACCTCCAGGCGGAGATCAAGCGCGTGGCGGAGGATCGCCACGTACCGATCGGGGAGGTGGCCAGGGCCTTCCTGGAGCACGGGTTGGCGGCCTATGGGCGTGGTGAGTTGACCCTGGAGCCGGCGTTCGGTCCGGGGAAGCTCACGTTGTACCCCGGAGATTGAGGGTTTTGCGATGTTTTCCCGATGCCGCTTACACCATGGTTTACACGGTGTAAACCGACGGATTACCGGCGGTCTACACGGTGGTAAGCGGCACTGTAAGCGGCGTACCCCCGGAGCGCGCGCAGGTGCGCCGATTCGGGCAGGGGATAGGTATTCTATCGAAACCGGTGTATAGGCGGCTCCTGGGGCCGCCAGATCGAACCTGAGAGGACGCTATGAATGTGATCGATGACATCAAGGAACGCCTTCATATCGAAGACGTCGTGGCGCGGCACGTTGATCTGCAGCGGGCCGGACGGCATCAGCGAGGGCTGTGCCCTTTCCACACGGAGGCGACACCGTCGTTCTTCGTCTTCGAAGACAGCCAGAGATGGAAGTGTTTCGGCTGCGGGAAGGGCGGGGACGTGCTCGATTTCCTGATGCTGATGGAAGGATGGGATCTGGGTGAGGCGATCCGGGAGACGGCACGTATGGCGGGGGTCACGCTGCGGACGCTGAGTCCCGAGGAGCATCGGACGGTCCAGCGAGAGCGGGACAAGCAGGCGATCTTCGCGGTGGCGGCGGACTTTTTCCACAGCCGATTGACCGAGACGGCACCGGACGGATCCCTGTCGCCGGGGCTATTGTATGCGCAGAGCCGAGGCTTCGATGAGGCTACGATCAAGGCAGCAGGTCTGGGCTACTTTGGTGAGGACTGGGCGTTGCTGCGATCGGCCTTCACGGGGCGGTCGATCGACCTGGAGAGTCCGGCGGCGGTCGCATTTGTGGGCTATAGGGGGGACGTGACGGCGTGGGCGAAGGCTCAAGGGATCTCCGCATCGCGCCATTGGGTGGAGGCGAACAAGGTGCCGGCGATGCCGCCGGGTATGTTGATGTACCCGCACGTGTTGCGGGGGAGGGTGGTCTACATCAGCGGGAGGAAACTCGTGACAGAAGAGCATCGCCCAAAGAGCTGGAATCCGCCGCTGGATCTGGTGGGGCCGAAGCAGCCGTTCTTCAACCATCAGTGGGGCAAGCGGTCCGAGGAGTGTCATTATCAGATGGCGGTCGTGGTGGAGGGACAGGCGTGCGCGATCAGCCTGGGTCAGTGGGGCATTCCCGCCGTGGCGAAGGCAGGTGCAGCGTGAGCGGGGGGGACGAGGTTCTGCGGGACGAGGTCAAGCGGCAGATCGCGATGACAGGCGGCACGCTCGTGATCGGGATGGACACAGATGATGCCGGCACGGCGGCGAGGTGCGGCGTCGCCGCGATGGCGGTCGAGCTGGGGATCAAGCCGACGCAGTTCCGTTCTGTGACGTGGCCTGAGCACGACGTCAACGATTGGTTACAGAAGAGTGGGGACGAGGGGGCAGCGGTCAAGCTACTAGAGAGCTCGCCCTCGTGGCTTGAGGTGTTACTTCAGGAGGCGGTCAGCGCGTCGGTCGACGAGCAGGACGAGGCCGCGGTGCAGACGTTGTTCCGCGCGCTGGCGGTGCTGGACATCTACGATCTGGCTCGGTGGCGAGGGCGAGTATGTGACTCACTGGGGATCAACAAGTCGGACTTCGACGGGATCCTCAAGGCGACCCGGCGCGAAATCGGGATGAATGAGGATGGCCGCCCGAAGTACGAGATCCTGGCCGGGCGCATCTGTCACCGTTACTACGACCGCGGGGGCAGTGAAGTGGTGGACCCGTTAGCGAACTTCAGCGCGTTGATCTCCGCGGATGTCGTGGTGGACGACGGCGAGGATCAGAGCCGCCATTTCGAGATCGAGGGGTCGATCTGCTCGGGCGAACCGTTCCCGGCAGCGGAGGTCACCGCAGAGGAGTTCCCGAAGATGAATTGGATCCTGCCGGCGTGGGGAGCGCGCGCGACGATGGCAGCGGGGAGCACCGTGCGCGATCACCTGCGGGCAGCGATCCAGTCCCTGAGCAAGGAGATCGAGCGGCGCTACGAGTATGCCCATCTCGGGTGGCGGATGATCAACGGGGCACCGGTCTATATGACGACGACCGGGGCCGTGGGGGGCGGCGACGAGCGGGTGAGATTGCCGGATGAGTTCGAGCACTATCACCTCCCGCTCAGTACGACCGATGGGGTTCGGGAGGCGGTCAAGGCCTCGGTGTCGTTCTGGGACGTGGGAGAGTGGGACATCACGGTGCCGCTATGGGCGGCCATGTACCACGCTCCCTTGTGCAGCATCTTGCCGCCGGCGTTCACCGTGTGGCTCTACGGCACGACGGGGAGCTTCAAGAGCACCGTGAGCGCGCTGGCGTTGTGTCACTTCGGAGCGTTCACGTATGACACGCCGCCGGGGTCGTGGACCTCGACGGCGTTTGCATTGCGACGGTTGATGTTCCTGTCGAAGGACAGTCCCTTTTGGGTGGACGATTATGCACCTCAGGCGACGGCCCAGGCGCAGCTGGACATCATCAAGCGCGCGGACAGCCTGTTACGTGAGTGGGGCAACCGGATGGGACGGAGCGCGGGTCAGGCGGATGGGACGCTGCGAGCGGCTCAGAAGCCACGGGGGCTCGGGATCTGCACAGCGGAGATGCTGCCGCCGGGGCCGTCGATCATGCCTCGGCTCTATGCGATCGAGCTGTATCCGGGCGCGATTCGGGAGGCCGAACTCACACCGCGCCAGGAGCGGGACGCGCTGCGGTATCCGGAGGCGATGACGGGCTATTTGCTGTGGCTGACACGACGTTGGGATGACCTAGTTAGTTGGACGGGTAAGCGGATGAGGGAGCGGCGCAGCGAGGCGCGGGTGCGGATGCGGCAGCACCGGCGGAGCGCGCCGAACGTCGCTACGTTGGGTGTGGGGCTGGAGCTGGGGTTGCAGTATGCCTATGAGCTCGGGGCCATCGACGCCACCGAGTTCGACGGACGATTGGCGGCGGGGTGGGAGCTGCTGGTGACCACGGGTGAGAAGCAAGACGCCGGCGTCAACCAGGAGGCGGACCCCATCCGCTTGTTCTTCGATGCGCTGGAGCAGATGCTGACGCAAGGCAGCGTATATCTCCGTCATCGTTACTACTGCGACGATCGAGAGAGGGACTGGCCGACGCCAGATCACCGGGCCCTGAATGCGGAGTTTATCGGTTGGTGGGGCAGCGACGGAGACGAATCGAAGCTGGCCCCCCAGTGTGAGTATGACGATGCGCGGTTCTGGTATCTGATCCCCAACGTGGCGTTGAACGTAGTGGTGCAGTTCTACCGTCAAGCACACCAGGTCTTCCCCGACGATCGCCGCGGACTGCAGGCGAAGCTACTCGAGCGCGGGCTGCTGTTTCCGATCGGCTCCCAGACGTATCTGTATCAGATGCCGATCGAGGGGCGGCCCAGAGTATGGCGGATCAGCAAGCCTGTCGCGGGGAAGGCCCCATAGTTTCTGTTTACATACGCGTAGGCTCCGGAATATGTGAATGTGGTGAATTCGTTGAAAAGAGTGAATCAGATCATCAGATGACTATGAGCTTTCAGGATATTCACCACGTTCACCCGTATCACACGTCCGAAACCCCTATGCATGTGGGGAGAAATGAAAGCTATATGAGCATCTTGCGAATTCGAGGAGACAGTGAGTCCGTTCCGAGTAGGTTGGTTATCAGACAGCAATTCGGAGGGCCTGAAGGCGGCTGCAGACTCAATCCAGCTGTAGGCCTGACCTATAGCAAGCATTGCTGGTGGAGGTATGAGCTATGTCCGAGTATGAGATAGAGGGCGATGTGGTTTGCCCGGCGTGCGGATCCTGGCCGCTGCACCGTCGGGAGTGTTGGTGTGAGGATGGTTGGGTGTGGGGGTACGACGAGGATCCTCTCTGGTACGACCCCGACGAGCTGATCCCGTGTACTGAGTGCGACGGTGTCGGCTTTGAGCTGTGGTGCCCACGGTGCGGGGCGGATATGAGGCGTCCGGAATGGCGCGCAGCCATAGAGGCGCAGTGGGCTGAGCTCGACAAGTTGTATGAGGAGGCAGCGAGATGAGGCAGGCGACGTTGTTTGACGGCATGCGATTGGCTGTAGATAGGGCCGTTGAGAAGAGCCTGCGTTCTGTGAATAGGGGGACGTACGATGCTTACTCGTGCTGATCCCAGGGCTCGTGCGTTGCGCCCGGTGCGCCTGATTCGCGGCAAAGACGAGTTGCGGGCATACAGCGCCGTGACGTTTGTGGATGCATGGAACGGCTGCGATCTGTGGATACGGCGACTGTCGGCTTGCGGGATGACAATCGACGAATCTGACACGATGATCGACGTGCTAGATGGGAATGGCGACATCATTCAAGAGGTGCCGGTGACCCGCAGGGGCTTCGAGTATTTACGCGGCAAACTGCGCTTCCGTCTGGAGAGAGAGCAGTACTCTCCGGTAACGCGAATATGCGGAGGTGAAGCGGATGATCTTCGAGACGCTGAGTGAGAGCGCGGGGCGAGGAGAGCTGATTCTGGTGGATGGCGGGATGTGTCACTGGCATTTGCGGCGCGATGGACAGGTCACGATTCGTGAAATCCTGGTGCTGCCGGAGCGCCGTGGTGAGGGGATAGGGACGTCGATGTTGCGACAGCTGGAGTCGCTACCGGGGGCGCGATCGATTTTCGCTAAGTGTCCTTCCGATCTGAGTGCGAATACGTGGTATGCGCATCGAGGGTTCGTGTGTGAAGGGCATGAGCAGACACGGAGCGGGCGCAGGCTCACCTTGTGGAGGCGGAGGCTCTGAGCGTGATGCAGCTCAGGCTCTTCAGTGATCGCTATGCGCGATGTCAGGCTTGCGGACGAGACGTTGCCCGGCTGAGACGGGTGCGGCGATTCAGGATCTGTGATGCGTGCTATGACAGGATCGTTGCCGAGCCCGGCGACGTCGAGGCGATGGGGCGGTTCTGGGGTTGGTATGCGGAGATGGTGCGGAAGTACCCCGCGCCCGGATCCACCAGGCGGCGAGCCCGTGTGGTGTCGCGGGGCGTGGCGGACTATTGGCCGATGTGTGAATGCGGACGAGAGCGTCCTATCGGTCCGTTCGAGGATCCGGCCGCACAGAGGAGCCTATTCGGGCCGGCACGCGTCGGTCGGTGTCCGTGGTGTGAGTCGCGGTTGGCGGTGGTTCGTATCGTGCAGATGGCGAGGACGATCCACCCGGAGTGGGATGATGAGGAGTGGCTGGATC
>Ga0334882_1001700_pt1 | contig 25081 bp, 24 predicted proteins | sample GraSluR1_MG_5_FD_207226 | JGI IMG/M metagenome (GOLD analysis project Ga0334882, IMG submission 207226) | Sludge microbial communities from methane-producing bioreactor in Wageningen University, Netherlands - Granular Sludge_15_04-R1 | ecosystem: Engineered > Bioreactor > Anaerobic >...
TGATTCCTATTCCACTAGATGTGCCCATTCCTTTTAAAACTCTAAAGATTGAGTCTCCGCCGAAATCAATGAAAATTGGTCGGTTTGCATCTTGCCATGATTTCCTTGCATATGACCATTCAAACTTAATGTTTCTTTTAATTACAATATTTGATTGGAATTCACCAGTTTTAAGATTCACATACCCATCTTGAAATCGCATCCAATCTTTTAAGAAAGAGTCTTCGTACATTCTAAAATTAAAAATGAATGAGGTTCCGTTTATTACCCAAAGCATTCTTTCGCCATAGAATTCTTCCCTCTGCCTTATTGCATTATTCTTTAATGGTGAGTTTTGCAGTTCAATTATGACATAGTTTTCAGATTGTATATCTGCAAAATGTTTTATTCCATCTTTTATTATAACTATTTCAGTCCGATCCTTTCCAAATACCTCTTTCCAATTGAGATGCCATTGGGTTTCTGGTTCATACCAATTGTCACAACTTTCATGTTTCTTGTGTGACCAATGCCATATATTGATTTCGCCACATTTTGAAAATACTTCCATTTGACATAAAGGACATTTTGCTAATGCCTTAGGTGTCGCTGGAATCTTTTCATTATTTAAAATTGCGTAGAGCATTTTAAAAGAATAGTCAGGATTGCATGGATAATCGCCACCTTAAACCTAACGGCCCGGCGGTATAATTCAGTAAGCGTTACTCGACGAAGCATCCGGGCAGAGTCCTGGTTCTTCAGCCACAAAGTTGTCCCGGTGCGAGGAGAGTATGGCATGCGTTTTTGCAGTCCGGGTACAAAACCCGCTGAGTTTTACGCGTTTCGCGGTACAAAGTTTCGGGCGAGCAGAGAAGAAGTCATGGTACACAGGGTTTCATAAAAAGCAGCTGCGCGTGGCGCCACTACGTCGATCCGCCAGCCGGCGGAGAGATTGGTGGCGCCGGGCTTTGTCATGGTACAGAAATCTGTCATTGGGGCAGGAGCAAAGTGCAAAAACCATGACAAGCTTATTAATTATACCGTCCGTGTTAGGTTTTCGTAGCATTATTATTCTTGCCATGGCAGAAAGTTTCCTTTATTTTTTCTTTCTTTTTTTTTGGATTCGTTACCAGTAGCTTGATTTTGTTAATCTCTCTAAACTACTGGGAAATTGGCCCCTGTATCATAATATAATTGATGCCGTTAGGTTTCGTAGCTTTTAAAGTCCCGGCACAGGGCTCAAAAGCAGGCTTGCGAAGCGTAGGTAAAACTTGCAGATGGTGCTCATGGGCCGGTTTTGCAAATTTCATAAACGCAAAACCGTGAATTGCCATATGCAAGTTGTGCGGAGGGCAAGCCGGTAATGTCTTACCGAAACTCCCAAACGGTGCGGTCTCGAATGATTTGCACAAAGGATTCCTTAAATAATTCTTTAATAGGGTTACTGTTTAAAAGCTATGAAACCTAACTCGGTTATATAGTAATAAAAGCTAACGAAGTCCTCTTTTATCTGTCAGATATAATTAAGACACTTATTCTGAATAAATACTTTTCATCTACCTTGTTCCCTAATCCCCATATCCCACCTTCTTTGCAAACTTCCGCCCCGTCAGTCACATTAGCAATATATTAGTTCTACAATCTAAAATTCTGATATAATGCCAGTTACTAACAATTGACAATCGACTTACAAGTTACAACTATTGCGGGTATTTGGATACCACTTTTTGATATATTTTTTCAACCAAAATCAGCCTTGATAGAAGCAAGAACTGATTATTATATTCTTGTTCTTAATTTTATCCAAAAACCTTCAAATGAATCCCTCATCTGCAAAACTATAATATTCTCCCTCAGGTATAATAATCAAATGATCAAACAACTGTACATCCATGACAGCAGCAGAATCCTTGATCTTTGTAGTCAGCCTCCGGTCAGATTCACTTGGCTGTAAATTACCGCTGGGATGATTATGGCAGACAATGATCCCGGAAGCATTCGCTTTTATCGCATATTGCAGGATTATCCGTACATCGGTAACGGTTCCACTGAGACCTCCCTTTGAGATTGATGCGACTCCCAGAACTCTGTTTGACCTGGTAAGCAGCATAAGCTTAAATTCCTCCACATGCTCAATGCTATCAAGGTCCCAGGTCTGCATAAAGATCTCATATGCATCCCTAGACGACTTAACTTGCTGACGCTTAGAGGCCTTGATATTAGTGCGGTAAATAAGCCTCACTTCAGATATGGTAATATCTGGTTGTTTCATGGTTATAGTATTTTAATAGTTATTAATGTCAAAAGAGGATTCCCTTGCCTTGAATCGGCTGGATATTTAGAATAGAAGTATGGCCTTGGGAGGGCACTATATCTACTAACTTTTCATAGGAAATCCACCAAAAGTTAATAGTTTATATATCAAACCCTGATACCATAAAGATTTGGAAATTAGAAAATTAATGTTTATTTTTGCATTGTCTGTCAGTGGAACAAAATATAACAAAGCCGACCGAAGCAACCAGCCAAAGCTGACAGAAATAACATAAGTGTACTATAATTTCTCAAGACAATTAATGGTTTAGTAATCAGTTGATTGCTAAATATATTGTCTGAAGCTTCATAATTCTTTTTTTTGTGATTTAGGGGCAGTTTTCGTAAAAAAGTATATATAAAAGTAAGGTGCTGCCCCTATTATAATATTGATAATGAATATAATACAATGATATTTCTATGAAATCGGTAATTTTAAATTTTGAGACAGAGTATGCCTCTCAATCTATGACAGACATACCACCAGGTAACATTGATAAAACCATTTGTGCCTGTGGTATGACATCTGTTGCCCTTGAGAACGACAAAAATGTAATATTGGCTGTGCCCACCATCTACTTGACAATTAACAAAGCTGAGCAGTATCCAAATGAAAGAAGCAGTTATTCAGTCTTACCTGTCTGGGGCGAAACTTCGGATACAGAAATCGATTATTATGTTTCCCAGAGTCCTGTAAGAAAAATAATATGTACTTATGACAGTCTGCCGAAAGTCAAGCATTTGCTTCCTGAGTGTCATCTTATTGTGGATGAATCAAACATGTTGCTGCCTGCAACGAAGCAGAGGCCAGAGGCAATTGAGGAGTTACTCTCCATTACTTATACCTATAAGGATACTGTAAGCTTCATCAGTGCAACACCAACTCCGCTTGAATACATGCCAGAGTGGATCAGCACAATTGATCAGGTTAAGATCAACTGGAAGAATACCATCAAAGCTGTTCCTATTCTATGTGAAAGGACATATCCTTTTAAGTCATTATGCCATGAATTTCTTATTCTCCTTAATAAGAACGGAAGCATGACAGTTGCAGAAAAGACGTTTGACAAGGTCATAGTCTTTGTAAATACTGTGAGTCAGATCTGCAAAATGATTAAAGATAGCGGATTGAATAAGGATGAATGCGGCATTATTTGCGGAGATAGTCTCATTAATGATGTCAAAATATCAGGTATAAAAAGGTACCGGACCGGAGTACTTCCAAAATTCTTGTTTATAACATCATCCGGCTTCAGTGGAATTGATCTTGTGGATGACTCTGCAATGACAATTGTAGTAAGCAATGCCGACAGGAACTGGCAGATGATAGATATGCTTACAGACCTCAAACAGGCTATCTCCAGGCAGAGAAGCAAGAATAATCCCAATTACGGCACTTACATATATCTCTACAACCAGTCCTTATTCAATAAAAGCGAGGAAGAGCTCTTGTTGATTATTGACGGGGTAAGAAGGAAGATAGAATTGAATATACCACACTACAATTACCTTAAAAGCATAGGTGAAGAAAAAAACTTCATGTATGATGCAGATTTTAAGAATTATACGATTTACAAGGATGGAAGTTACAGTATAAATGAACAGGCTTTCAATGCTGACAAATATTTTATCCTTGAGACCAGGAATCAGTACCTCAAAGGATTTGATGTAAAGGACCGTGTGGGAGAAAGCATAAGTATCGGACAGGTTGTTTTACCGAAAGATATTTCTTTCAATTATCTTGTCGATTATTTTGAAAAGAACCATAAGAACGGGGTGATTGACTGGGGAGTATATTCCACCAGGACAGACTGGATTAAGGTAATTGAAGACTCATACAAACTTTACGGGAAGGTTTATAAGAACTACACTTATTCTAAAGAGAGAATCAAGCTTTATGGGAGTAATTATGAGTTGATTAAAATGGAAATTCGCAGGTGTTTTTCAATCGGAAATCGTTACTACAGGTCTGAAATCAGAAAAATTCTGAGGAAAATATATCATCAGTATGGAATAGTCAGGAATCCCAGGCATTCAGATCTTTCCGAAGTGTTCCTTATAAATGAGGTAAAGATAATGGGTGAGCGAATGGTAGAGATCTTAGGAAAGAGAGACAATTTATCGTCAGGTTATCTGCACTGATAGAAAGCACCCATTTACTGACTCATATATTTTGGTTGTTGGTAGCTGCCTTTAAAAATTTGCGTCAAGAGTACATTAATTGGGCGTTTGAAAAAAATATTAACTCGAGTCGTGGGTAGATATTACTTCCGGAATATAATCTTCATAAAGCGCTCTATAATGCGTTTCTTAGGGTGAAAATCGCAAATTTAGCGGGAGGTGAATAGGCTAGGATTAGTTTGCTTCTGAGATTGCAGGAACAAAAGCAAAAAGTGTGACAAGCCTATTAAACATACCGTCCTTAGGCACAGAAAGTTTGTTAATTATTTTTAATGCAACGAATTGATGATCCAGCGTTAAGTTTAATTAATATTTCATGTTTTATCTCGCAAAAATCATCTTCAATGGAAATACCTTTTATCCAATCCTCATAGACCGACTTTGTTGTCGACAACCATGTACCTTCTTCCCTGATTCCTCCAAAGTGACCATCAACAGGGCTTCGACCACCTCCGGGACGAGCTTTAAAGCCATACTCGTTTGCTTCGCAATCATCATAGTCTAGCCAAAACCTTCTTTCTCTGTCTTTTAATTTAGCACCTGCGATGTACTCTCCTCCCAAATAGTTAATCAAAGCAGACCATTCTTCTATAGTAGGAACATGGTAGCCTATGGGGCAAAGGTGGTAGACTTTGGCAGCATACCAGTTGTAAAGCGCACCATAATCCTCCTTGTAAGCAGGATTATTCTCATACCAGCAAAACGCAGCTGATGACATTGAAGCCCATTGAGTATTATCAGTAACCAATGGGATGGAAACTCCATTATTATATTTCGTGGTTTTCAGGTCTTCTGCAAGCCAGGTCTGTGTGCCAATGCGAACGGTGTCATAAACATTACCGTCACCATCTACCGGAAGCTTACTTTCCTTTTCACATCCGTGAAAAACTAAAGCAGAAAGTAAAAACATTCCGATTAATGAATATCTTATAACCTTAAGCATAACTATTTGACTTTTTAACATTTATTAGCTGTTTTAATCATTATTTCAGACGGCCTAAATATTTCACTTGTACTGATATTACTACTAATTAAAACGAATTGATTTTAATTCTATTATACCGGCCTCCATTCGTTGGTGAATGACAAAATTTTACTGATGCTGAATAATTAACCTGATCGTTGAGGTTTTTCCTTTGTGAATAATATTAATAAAATATAATCCCTCTGGCAGACCTGAAGTATCAATCCTGTAAGGAAATCCTTCAAACTCTGTTTTGAATTTGATCATACCCGATTTATCAACGATTGTCAGAAGACATTCACCATCGATACTGATGTTTTCTGTCCGAAGTTTTACTTTGTCAACATCTATATCCACAAAACTTCCAGAGGGATTGGGATATGCTAAAAAGTAACCGCCACATTCAGCTGCGCCAAAGTAGATGCTCATCAGAGTGACTTCGGATTCATTACAGTCTGTTCCGTTGCATTCTGTTGTACCTTTTACATACAGGAAACCATCAGGCCAATCATTCGTGTAAATGGAAATATAATGATACTCATGAAAATGTTCTGTCCACCCATACGGGAGATCCCAATCTGTAATTGTTACATCACAGTTTGAATCATATTCATTATAGAAAATGTTATAAGTCGTATAGGGACACAAGTAATACGTGTCTCCATATTTGGGCGGCGAACCACCGTAAGAATCCAAGACAGAGTATGACGTCAGGTCTTCACGAGGACAGTTAACATAAAAACTCTTTTTATACTCTGCATATCCTCCATCTCCATCCTGAGTTATTCTGAATGTAATTTCGCTTTCTTTTCCAATACATGAAGAATTGGGATATAAATATATTGAACTGTCGTTACCCTGATATGTATTGAAACAATATGCATTTTTTGAGATATACCAGGAACATGTAAAACCAGGTGGTACATAACTCAATTCAAATGGGCTATCACCTTCTCCATCCTTGCATACTGTGGTTGGACCAGAGACTGTTGGAGTAGCATATATTGTATCTCCTGACCTAAATATTATTCCCGCATCACCATCATCAAAGTCCATTTTGTTGGGGTAACTTGCCCCATTGGGCTTTGATGCAAAATCCCATCCCCAATTATAGAATCCATCTTCATCGCGATCAACCGGAGTTGCCCGAGAGAACAAAGTACAATCAAGGCCCTCACATTCTATTAATCCATTGTCAATTGGTTTTACATAGAAATATATAGTACAATATTGAAGTATATTAAAGTTAACATAATCAAATAGATAAGTACCTTCATTCGAACTTGGCCAACTATCTTTTATGTGCCATTCAAGGTTCTGGTTTTTATATCTCCATCCAATTAGAAGGACTGCATGATCAACCTGACTTTCTCCATGTAAGACATATGCTCCGTATTGAATATTTGCTACAAGAGGACCTTTATCCATAATGAGTTGCTTTAGAGCAGAAATAGAAGAAATAGTATCTGAACTAAAACCTGGTATTGTAACAAGTTGTGCAGGATATTGACACATAGTATCACAATCGGCATCGCAATTACCTGAGTATTTAAAACAATTTTCATCAACAATACCATAGTTTTTAATAAAATTCAAGGCTTCGAATGCATTTGTACCACATAAACCACAATCATGGTTATATATATGACTTTCAGCTAAATCAAGATTAGCAGATTCTCTATTAAAATATATTAGAGACATTGCTTCAACCGCAGCAACTGATGCGAAAATATTACATGGTCCATTATCTCCTTGGTCCTTTATTGTAGTAATATAATTCCAAGAATCATATGGTCCAAAATGATGTCTATCAGCCCAAGAAAATGATTCAGGTTGAGCAAGTAAGATAGAACACAGAAGTGTATTCAGAAAGATCAAAATGCTTCTTTTCATGATATGACGTTTTAAATTATTCATTTTCAGTGATTTTAGTTGCTATTTTCTTTTTGAACATGAGCTCCCGAAATATCACTTCGAGAACAAGCTAGGGCTCGACATGTAACGGTGTACTGACCGCTAAAGTTTCTCCAATGCTGTAGCCACGTACCACATCTACAGGCATTTTGAGAAGTACCATTAATGTTTTTTACTCTCATGGCTAAAAAGATTAGGATTAAACATCGACTTAACCAAAATTACGAGACAAATACTATACAAGTCAAGGATTTCAGGGAATATTTATGAACAGGGTTAAACTTATTAATTTACCTTTTCTTTTGCCAGCAAGTCTTTCAGCATTATGCCATGAATATAATATCCATCCAGTGAGCATACATTCTCTATCGCAGGATTATCACCAATCTTAAAGTGGTTTCGAACAAACTCTACATCTGAAATAAAATACTCCATTAATCTCTTTGGTTTTCTGGTAGTGTCAAAATACCGGATACGCCGGCAGTTCCCAGGTGTATTCAGTCTGGCATCTTCAGAGGCGCCTGTCAGCAGGTATCCCCCGAACTTGTTAATTATCTCATAGGCTGAGTCAATCAGGACAGTCAGAAAGCCACAAACCCTTATTTCTTCAACAGGTATGAACCCGATGGCTTCAATTATCTGTCTCTCTTCAGACCTGGTCCTGATATCAGGCTTCATATACCTTATTGAATATGAGGCACTGACTCTATCAAGGTATTTGACATACATTGCCAGCACACCCTTGTATATTTCTATTAACGGCTCTTTCCTCCATATTCCTACGCAGGCGCCTGTTACTTCGTGCGACATAACAATAGTATTGGTTTTGTAATTTAATAATTAATATTCACTCACCCCAATCCCCCTTTCGGGGGAGAGGGGAAGTGAAATAAGCACGGTTGGTTTTCAGTGGTTCTTGAGATTTTATAGTTGAGCGGAACCATCTCAAAATAACCGAAAACAAAATGCAGCATAACTCAACTTTATCCGGTTTCATAGGCCCCCTGGGCTACAGTGACCGGATTTCCTTTAAATGCATCTATTTGCTTTGAAATGAATGATACACTGGTATTTACACTGTTTGTTTTTTAATCAATCTGACAAAAATCCTGTTTGAGGCCCTTTAAAACGATTATGAGACTGCTTGCCAGTTTGCCATTGTTTTATATTGGCAGGATGGAGAAAATGCCTCTCAGCTCACAGAAATAGCTCAGTTTTTTTGAGGCCTTGTCACAGGTAAAAAGGGGTGATGCTTTCACACCACCCCACCTGATACAACCTGACCTGTTGACTCAATGCTCGAGGGTAATCATGAAATAAACAATATGATATGCGGTCCCTCCTATGATATACACCTCCTTTATCTCCACAGTCAGTTTAACGGCATCTACAAACACTTTCTCCCCCCTTGTGATGTCAGGGAAGTTAACCAGACTGATCACTTTGAACGGGCAATATATACGCCTCAGATTACCACTGCGGTCAATCACCAGGAGGCTGTCTGAAGATATCCAACCGAGCAGTTCCTTCAAATACTTCTCCTTATCCATACGTCAGCACTTTGCTTATGACAGGTACCATGATTTTACAGAGCTCTTCAAATGATTTATTAGCCCTGTAATGAACAGAAATGAGCCTGTGTTCCTGTCAAGAAAAGTGTCTATGTAGGAACTCTTGGTAGCTGAAGTGAACAGGTTATATACCTTCCACATATCGATATTGCCATCCTCTGACCTGCAGAATGATTTGTCCCGGTAGTAATCCCTGGCTACAACAGAAATTTGAGTATCAGCCAAAGGGAGCTTTTCAATCCCCTTTTTCTGTTTTACTGGCAGGTAGTTGTAAAGCCTGGACCTGCCTATCAGCTGTGCAAACTGATGTTCTGTCATGGTATATTCAGGCAGTCTTTTAAGCTCTGCTAACTGCCTCTCGCCGTCAAACCTTGTCAGAAGCTGAAATACATGATTGAACAATTCCTGAACTGAAGTTACCCTGAGGTCTTCCAGGAAACCGTCAGTCGATATGCACAGATTGATGCAGACATGATTCTTAAAGCCAACGAATACCTTGAAATGCTCAACTGTTTTCCTGCCATAAAGGTTCTCATGATTGTAAGCCCGGACACCTCCGATTGAGAGAGACAGTCTGTTACCGCTAACATTTGTGGTTATACCGGGTATCTCATACATGAAGGCACATCTCTCATAATAGATTGTCTTCTCCTGCTCTCTGAGCAGCTTAGCAGGCTTACCCATTGCTTCAGGTATTCTGCCCTTGATAGGGTGAGATATCCTTATAGCCGGGTGGAGTATTTTCTCTGCAGCAAAGAACTTATCTGCAGCCTGACCGACAGTGTCTATGAACTCGGAATGAGAGATGGTTGATTCATTATCCTTACTGAATACGGGAATAATACACCTGTGCTTTAAATCAGCGTAGGATATAGGCTGAGTGTTGGCAAGGATAAACCTGTCATCTGAAGTCTCAACCAGCTTGGCCTCATCAGGCACAATACTGTTTTGTACGTTTATAAGTTCCATAATCATCCAGTTTTTGGAGGTTCGACAATAGAATCCGGTACGATGCTCTCAAGCTCAGCTTTTCTTCTCAGGCAAAGAGGTTCAACCTTATCCCTGAGCGAGGGATACTTGATAAGGATGTTCCTGAGCTCCTGAACAGTCCCGGCATTAGCTACCTGTACTTCAATGTTTCGCAACAGGTCTTCACCAAGGCACCAGGTCTTTATTTTACTGCCTGTTGCCTCTGTTATGACAAATGGCATTGGATTGATAAACAGCCCTGTTCTGTCCTTAGAAGCTGTAGCCTGATGCTTGATATCAAGGTCAAGGACAAGCGTGAACTCATAGTCCATACCATCCCTTGTTACACCCCTCAGACCAACCTTCTCAGGCACCATTTTACCGTTTTTATCAGTCAGGACATAATCCTGCTTTGACCTGATGGTTGCTATGATATGACAGGGAGACTGAAGCATCTTCTGCACAAAGCCGTTATGACGCGGTGTTACCTTATTCCAGTTTGTAAAGGAATTACCGGCCATGTTGCCATGAGTTTCAATAATACCGCCACTGCCCTCCCATTCCTGGCTTATGCTGTCGATGATGATAACCTTCATGCCTGCTTTCTCACAAATCTCAATGGCTTCAATATACCGCTCAGGAGAGAATGGCTCTGAAAGGCTCAGAACATTGAAACTGCCAAGGTGTGAGTAGAGGTGTGATGAATTATTCTCTGTATCGATTACAGCAATCTGCTGCCAGCTGGTTATAAGCCCGGATGCCAGGAGCAATGAGCTGTAAGTCTTACCGGACCCTGAAGGTCCCTGCAAGGCAAGCTTTATAACAGCCTGCCTGCGTTCTGCTTTTTGTAATAGCATAATAGTAGATTTAAAGTAAAAATAAAAGGGGGCTTTCACCCCCCTCGATTACACAGGCATTGCAACCTTTGAGTCTGCAATGACCTTTTCCGCAACAGTTTCACCTTCCTTTAGGTAAACCCAGCGATGAGTAAGCGTTATCAACTCCTTTGTGTCAGGTACCACGAAGTCGTAAGGTTCACAATCAACACGCTGAACAGAACCTGGTAATTGCGTGCCGATAAGGCCCTGGCACATGGCATCATCAAACGTACAGGAGATGGAGGTTCTCTTGGCAGTTGCATAGTAATTGCCTGTCTGACGGGATTTGACAAGCTCAACACCACCCTGAAGGATTAGCGAGTTAAACTCAACCCCTTCAGAATTAATCCTCTTAGCAAAATCTACAATTGTTACCATTTTCGTAATTTTTTAAGTTAATAATAATGTACGGGAGAGTTTCTCCCCCGCTATGCACCGGGGAAGCCTGAATGAGGGTACCTCGCGTGTGTGCTTATATATCGTTTAATACAGCACACCAAACATTTGTCCTGGCATCGATTAATTTCCAGCAGGATACACACCGGGGGGGTAGTAAATGTTAAGTACCTAAGCTGCCGGGGGGCTTAATAATGACGGTACCAGCCTGTAGGGGCGTTTATCTGTGAGGTATAAACCATATATCGTTTATTGATGACACGAGACGGTATTTTACCGGTGAATTTACAGGCTGTTACAGGTCTGTTAATTTGCTGTATCTCAGGTCAGTTAGTAACGTTATTAAAGAGAGAAAAAGAAAGAGAAAAGAAAGAAAGTAATATAAAGAAAGAAAAGAGAAAGAAAAAGAGAGAAATCTCTATATCCATCTTACTGATGATTGGATGCCAGCATAATACCAACTGGATAAATCCTGAATAGTATTAATGGTTGCTATATCCTGATATAAAAAACAGCCCTATTTAAGGGCTGTTATCATCATTACTTATATGTCTATTTAAGATATGCTGTCTGTACCTGAGTTATTTTTTTAATATATCATTATGGCTATATTTTTGAATGATCTGATAATTATATAGTTGCTTGTACTGTTAAAATCATGGCTGAGCTTCCAACAGTATGATGCCATATATTATTCCAGGTTCAGACCATAACCCAAATCAACAGGTTCAATTCTCATTCCCTTATACTGTTTAAATTCTCTGAGGTTAAGCCATTTAAATAAACCTTTCTGATATTGTGAACGTCCTCTCATTTTCTTATCGTTTAACTCAACCCGAAGTGCTGTAATAATCTCATCATGTGTCATCTCACCACTATTAAGGCATTCAATATAAGCCTTTCTACATTCATCCAGATTGCTTTTTAACGGGTAAGTAGTACCGTCTTTTGTACGTCCCTCATCAGGATATAACTTCAGTAATTCATCAAACCGGCTTTCCTGACAAGTACTGCCGGCAGTAGTTGTCACTTCTATACTATTATTGTTGTTATTATTAATAGTAGTTAGTATACCACCCTTACAAGTTGTACCCGTGGTATATGTGAATCCTTCACAGTTACCATATACGGTACTTGTGGAGTTTATATCTTCGTAAACAGTATAGTCATATCCGCCCTGGATTCTCCTGACCTGGATATATCCCAGATCGATGAGTGACTTCCATGCACTCCTGAATTTCTCCCGTGGGAAGCCCAACCTATCTCTTATCTCAGCCTGCACAAGGTTCCACTCATCGTTATTGGATAATATCTGTACCATTATCGCCAGCTGATAACCGTCTAATTTCAGCAGCGTGGCCGGCAGCCTGAAGAAAGGATGTTGTCCGTCCTTAGGGCACCGCTGGAATGTTGTCCTATTCCGTTTTAATGTCTGTCCCATCGCATCGTATATTTAACAGGTTATTTTTATCAATCAGCCTGACATTTACAGCCTCAACACCCTTGGGGCACTCTGCAAGTTCAAACATCACTTTATCTCCCTTCTTAATGTGGCAGGCAAGACCGTTATTATGGCAGAAATAATCTTTGCCGGTCTGGTCATCTGTAATAAAACCGTAAAGCCGACCTACATTAAAGAATTTAACCTTGCCGGTATGCATAGTATTCATTATTTTGTCTTTTTATCAGTTATTCTATTTATCGTTGCAAGATTCAGCCTCCTTAATGGCTGATATCCCAAAGTGACTTAGGCCTGCTTCTATCAGCTGCCTTGTTATGAAAGATTTTGAAACGCATCTGTCACTGGCAAGTTTCATAATAAGTGCCAGTGTGTCTGGATGGATCCTAAGTGCTAAGGTCCTGTTTAAAGCTCCGGTATATTCTGTTTTGGTTTTCATGTTATTCTGGTTTTATGAATTATCTATTATCTATTATCTGTCCCCATCAGATATGGGATCCATTATATACTTATACGAAATTTGGGGATGTCTGGCCATGTTTTTTGTTGTACTTTTTTGATAACTTTAGTTATAATTATTGTAATACAACACCACTAATGTCCGGTTTATATGCTAATCTGATCGCTAATAAAATGTCCGGTTTTTTGTTGCAGGTTCATTCTTTCATTTCAAGTCGAAAAATTGTTATTACTCTCTATCATACTGTATATATGCATTATACGAGGATTATGGCATTTTTAACCGGACACTATCAATACAGCTTATATATTTAAGTAAGGCGAGTCGCATATATAAATGTTACTATACTAATCTATTGTTAAGATATTGTACATTATATATAATGGTCATATTCAGATGATATATTTATATACACAGCTTCTTTATATGAAATGCTTTGTTGTAATTATAAAAATATATTCATGAATATATATAAAGCTGTAATATTAGATTATATATATTGATATTAACTATACAATTCAAAACAATATATTAATACTATATCTATACTTTGTTTATATAGTATTGTTTAATGATTAGTATACTATATATTTTGAATTATATATTTATTATATATTATATCATTTGTTTTATATTTCATTATCTCACTTGTTTATAAATAGCATATGACATTACATAATATATTACACCATTTACATCTACTTAGTTAAATATTAGAAGTCACTATATACATTGATAAATATTGATTATATTTACATACTAATTAACACTATATCATTATGTCAACAGAAAGAACAGTAGAAGAAGCAGAAGCTTATATAATTGAATCTATCGAGTACTGGAAATCAAAGGGAAAAGAGAAAGGAATAATTTCCTTATCAAACTGCGCTGAGTGTTGGCGGGTTAGAGGTGAGATTACTGAAAAGGCTTTAAAGATAAAGAAACTAAAGAGTGGCATGCGAAATCTTAAGAAGACAATTGATGGCAACAATAAGATAGGCAGGAACACTGAAGTGTTACAAGACCAGTGGCAGAAAATGTTTGATTCTTTATCCGACGAAGAGGCTAACTACAACCCTCCTGCCAGGAAGACTCGCAAGTCTAATAAATAGTCTGTTTTACAAACAGCGTTTTTCGTATATAATTTTAATATATAGAGATTGTTAAAAAGCACTTATTTAAAGTAGTTTTATGTCAATTTGTACCTGTTTATGTAGTCTTTTTTCATTGCTTGTTTGCTGATGTAAATTTTATATTTACATTTGCAGCATGAAAAAAGTCACCATAGGTTCTTCGGACGTTACCAGTTTTCATCCTGGTAACAGGGATTCGGTCCCCTATGGACTACAAAACAGGATAACAAAATAAGGTAAGATTAACAGGCAGGTATGGCAAATCATAAGTCAACGGAAAAAAGGATCAGGCAGACCGTGGTCAGAAATGAGAAGAACAAGTATTATGCAAAAACAATGCGTAATGCCGTTAAAAAGCTCAGGTTAACGACAAACAGGGAAGAAGCTGATGTTATGCTTCCAAAGCTCACGGCAATGCTCGACAGGCTTGCGAACAAGAAGATCATACACCAGAACAAGGCTGCAAACCTTAAGTCATCGCTTGTTAAACATGTACACAGCCTTCAGCAGGTTGAGAAATAAATAAAAAACCTGTATCTTTATAAGATATTAAGTTATCTTACCTTCTCGCTGTATGTCACTTAAGATTACTGAATGGGCTGCTGAAGACCGGCCCAGGGAAAAGCTGATGCAAAAAGGAACAGCAAGCCTCAGTGATGCTGAATTGCTGGCTATCCTGATCAGCTCCGGAACAAAGGATAAGTCGGCCGTTGACCTTGGCAGGGAACTTCTTGCATTGGTGAACAACAACCTTAACGCACTTGGCAGACTGTCAATAAGCGACCTCACAAAGCTTCAGGGAATCGGGACGGCACGGGCTGTGACAATTGCTGCAGCTCTTGAGCTGGGGCGCCGCAGAAAACTTGCCGAATCACCCGACTCTGCTCAGATCAAATGCTCAAAGGATGTGGCCGATATTTTCCAGCCCCTGCTCAGCGACCTGACTCATGAGGAGTTCTGGATCCTCTTCCTGAACAGGTCAAACAGGGTCATTAACAGAATGAAGCTGAGCCAGGGAGGAATAAGCGGAACTGTGACCGATGTGAGGATTGTAATGAAAAAAGCGATTGAATATCTTGCTTCGGGGATTATTGTCTGCCATAACCACCCGTCAGGAAATCTGAATCCCAGTGAATCAGACACACGAATAACCCATAAAATAAAAGAGGCCGGCAACCTGATGGATATTCAGCTGCTCGACCACCTTATAATCTCTGAAAAGGAATATTACTCCTTCGCCGACAACGGAATACTATAGAGTGGTGCAAAACACCCCCCTGTTTTCCCCCCTTTCAGGGGGGACTAAGGGGGGTTCTCTTTTCACTTATACTTCACCACCTCACCCGTATCCTCGCACAAGTCAAGCAACTGCCTGAATGTTTTGTTCATCACAGGATGAACAATTTCGGGTGCGATCTCACACAGGGAAATAAGTACAAATCGCCTCTTTTCAAGCCGGGGATGAGGGATGACCAGCGAGGGGTCATTAATTACCTTATCGTCGTAAAGCAAAATATCAATATCAATAATTCTGGATTTCTTATCCTCCTCATTCCTGACCCTGCCCATCTGGGCTTCAATCATCAGGATCCTTCCAAGCAGGCCCGGGGGAGGAAGATCAGTACGGATATAGACAACCATATTAAGAAACCTTTCACTGCTTTCAAAACCCCACGGTTCCGTTTCATATATTGATGAGGATACCAGTATCTCTCCAAGAGATTCCTCGATCCTGGTCAGTGCCTCTTCTATATTGGCCTCTCTGTCACCAAGATTGGTCCCGATTCCGAGAAATGCGTTCATAATGAGATTCTTCTTGCGCCAAAAATAACAAATAGAACGATAGCTTTAGATAATTCATATTGTTTTTATATTTTTAAGCCTCATTTTATTAAAGCTGAGTAATATGAAAGAGTTCCTGAAATATACCCTGGCAACAATAGCAGGCATCATACTTGCCTCAATTATCTTCTTCGTTACCTTGCTTGCCAGCCTGAGTGCGATAGTTGCAGCCGGAAGCAAGCCTGTCTCCCTGAAAGAACCTTCAGTACTGGTACTGAAGGCAGGAGTCACTATACCCGACCGGACAAGCCAGAATCCATTTGCCGGCTTTGATGTGGTGAACATGACCTTTACTCCGGCCTCCGGACTTAATGATATTCTGCGGAATATTGAAAAGGCAGCTGCTGACAGCAAGATCAAAGGCATACTTATTGAGAATGGTCTCCTCCCTTCAGGATGGGCAACCACCGGAGAGATCAGGGATGCTCTTGCCAGGTTCAGGGAAAGCGGTAAATTCGTGATTGCCTGGGCCGATTATGTGATGCCCCAGCAGGGATATTACCTCTCCACGGCAGCCGACAGGATCTATATCGGCCCCTCTTCAACACTCGAATTCAAGGGGCTGAGCGGCGAGGTGATGTTCTACAAAAAAGCGCTTGAGAAGATTGGTGTTGATGTGCAGGTTACACGTCATGGCAGTTTCAAGGGAGCCGTTGAGCCTTACATCCTTGACGAAATGAGCGACGAGAATGAGATGCAGATAAGGGATTATGTCGGATCAATATGGTCGCATGTTACAGCTGAGATTTCTAAATCAAGAGGAATATCACAGGAGGAGCTTAATCATATCGCCGACAGGCTTGCTGCCAATACGGCTGAGGGAGCTTATGAGAACAATCTGGTTGATGGCCTTCTTTACCGCGATCAGCTTATCGATACCATGAAGGTATTGTCGGGGCTGAAAACCACAGATAAGATTGCTCTTGTTCCGATGTCAAAATATACCAGGGTTCCCGATCCGGTCAAAAAAGCTGTTTCAAGAAACAGGATTTCAGTTATTTATGCTTCCGGATCAATTGTGATGGGAAAAGGGACCGAAAACAATATCGGGGGAAATAATTATGGCGATGTTATCAGGAAAGAAAGACTCGACTCCAATGTTAAAGCCATTGTGCTGAGGGTCAATTCTCCCGGAGGGAATGCAATAGCCTCCGATATAATATGGAGGGAGCTGGCACTGGCCGCAGAAAAGAAACCCGTTGTGATCTCAATGGGTAACTATGCGGCCTCGGGAGGATATTACATCGCAGCCCCTGGAACAAAAATCCTGGCAAATCCCGCAACCATAACCGGCTCGATCGGAGTCTTCGCCCTGTTGCCCGATGCTTCAAAGCTTCTGGAACAAAAACTGGGTATATCTACCGAAACAGTCAGGACAAACAGCTATTCAGATTTTCCCTCCCTCTACAGGCCCATGGACAACTACGAGAAACAGGTGATGCAGGAGAGCATTGAAATATTCTACACTGAATTTATCAGTAAAGTTGCTGAAGGAAGAAAAATGACCGTGGAGGCTGTCGATAACATAGGTGAAGGCAGGGTTTATTCGGGTTCTCATGCAGAAAAGAGAGGCCTGATAGATGATTTTGGCGGATTACAGGACGCCATCAGGGAAGCTGCACAATCGGCCGGAATCGATACATACTCGGTAAGAGAACTGCCTCTTCTTGAGGATCCTTATATGCGGCTTCTTTCACAGCTCGGAGGAGATATTAAGATGAAGATCCTGAACAGAGAACTGGGCGTTCTGGCAAAACCCCTCGAAGAGCTGAGGGATATTCAAAATATCTCCGGGATTCAGGCAAGATTGCCATATTTCATAGAGATCCGCTGATAAATGGGAAAAGGGAACAACCTCCTGCTCTGGCCCTTATCCCTGATTTTCGGCCTCTTAACCGGATTCAGGAATCTCCTGTACAACAGAGGCATTTTGCCATCCCGTAAATTTGAGATCCCGGTTATTTGTGTCGGCAATATCACAGTCGGAGGCACCGGAAAGACCCCCCACACCGAATACCTGGTTTCACTGCTCAGGAAGGATTTCGGAGTTGCGGTCCTGAGCAGGGGATACAAGAGAAGATCTTCCGGTTTCAGGCTTGTCACACCACAATCTTCAGCATCTGAGGCAGGGGATGAACCATTGCAGATCGCACGGAAATATCCGGATATCTGCGTGGCAGTAGACAGGAAAAGGGTGCACGGTGTGGAAATGATAAAAGGACAGTGTGCCTCCGTGGAACTAATAATACTCGATGATGCCTTCCAGCATAGAAAATTAACTCCCGGATATTCAATACTTCTTACCGATTACAACAGGCTGATGACCAGGGATCATCTTCTGCCTTACGGCAACCTCCGTGAGAATATTAAAAATATTTCACGGGCTGATGTTATAATTGTTACCAAAACGCCTTCCACGATCTCCGGGGAGGAGAAGGAATTGATAATCAGTGAAATATCCCGATACTCAAACCGCAGTGTATTTTTCTCTGGTCTTTCATATAAAGATCCCCTGCCCCTGTTTAACGGTTCTCCTCCATTAAAACTTACCGGTAAAAAAGGGCCGGGAATACTTCTTGTCACAGGCATTGCAGAGCCATCTCATGTGCTTGATTATCTTAAAAGCCTTACTGATGAACTTCTGCATCTGAGGTTTGCCGACCATCACTTTTATTCTGCAGGAGATATTGAAAAAATAACAAGAATTTACAATGGAATGAAATCCGGCAGAAAGATCATAGTGACCACTGAAAAAGATGCTGTGCGATTGAGAGAATTTGCTAATATTGCAGAACCTGTCAGATCTTCTCTTTACTATTTACCTGTGGAAGTCTATTTTCTTAACGACGGGAAAGATGAATTTGATAAAATGATTACCGGATATGCTGGAAGAAATAAACGAAACATGTGAATTCCTGAGATTAAAAGGAGTTATTGATCCCGATGCAGGCATTATCCTTGGAACAGGGCTTGGCGGGCTTTCTCAAAAGATAGAGAACCGTCTGGAGATCGACTATAAGGATATTCCCAATTTCCCTGTCCCGACGGTGGAGGGGCATGCCGGCAGGCTGATATACGGCGACTTCGGAAAGAAGAAGATCGTTGCCATGAGTGGCAGGTTCCATTATTATGAAGGATACGGTACCGGCCAGGTTACATTACCGGTGCGTGTCCTGAAATATCTCGGGATCAAATGCCTTTTTCTGTCCAACGCAGCAGGCGGACTTAATCCCGATTTTCAGATAGGCGACATAATGGTTATCACTGACCATATCAACCTGCTTCCCAATCCCCTGATCGGTCCGAACGACAGCAGGATAGGCCCGAGGTTCCCGGATATGGGGGAGGCATACGATCCTTACCTCGTAAGCAAAGCGATGATGATATCTGAGGAGAACGGTATCCGGATTCACAAGGGTGTGTACCTTTCAACCACCGGGCCTACGTTCGAGACTCCGGCTGAATACAGATACTTCAGGATTATAGGTGCCGATGCGGTGGGAATGTCAACCACTTCTGAGGTGATAGTGGCAAGGCATATGAATCTTCCGTGTTTCGCTGTTAGTATTATTACAGACCTGGGCGTGGAAGGGAAAATTTCATACACGACCCACGAATCGGTACAGAAAGAAGCCGAAAAAACCGAAGCCAGAATGACGTTTCTGATGACAGAGATGATTTCGACCCTTTAATCCAAAGTAGATACAAGTGGAGAGTAACTTATTAATTTGTTGTTACACAGAGAGGCACAGAGAAAGGACACAGAGAGGCACAGAGAAGATTACATAATATACCTACGAAGACCATTTTTCAGCCTTAAGACATTGAAATTTACCAGAAGTCCCAGCTTCTTTTTAGAAAACTTAAGATAAGTAAGGATTTGGGCTTCATGAACAGGATTAAATTCATCAACTGTTTTCAACTCGATCACTATTAGATCCTCTACCAGAATATCTATTCGGTACCCACAATCCAGTTTTATCTCTTTATAAACAACAGGGACAGCTTTTTGTCTCTCAATTCTTAATCCATTTTTTCTCAGCTCAAATGATAAACATTCTTCGTATGCAGATTCCAACAATCCGGGGCCAAGTGTCTTATGCACCTCTATGCAACAACCTATAATTTTTTCAGTAAGATTATTGATTTCCATTGGTTGCTTTATCTATCGTTTCTTATTCATTATTAATACCCTTGCATTGTTCTGTGTGTAGATCTCTGTGGTTCTCTGTGTAATCCTTTGTGGTTCTCTGTGTGATAATTCTTCCATATCCATTCAAGATCCAGTTTCATCTAACAACAGTACAAATTCTTTTCCATTGCTTCGATTTTCCGGAGCCATCGAAAACTGTGATCAGTAGTATATAGATTCCGTTGCGGAGCGGGCTGCCGTCAGCCGCGGTGCCATCCCATGCTATTGCAGCTTCTGAACCTGCAAACAAATTGTCAGCCAGCTGTCGGATAAATCCGCCGGTTTCGTTGAATATGGTGACCGATACAACATTGCCGTTGCCTTTCATTTTAAGATCTATCACCAGCAAATCCTCGAACCCGTCGTTATCGGGTGTTATCCTTGTTGATGAGAGATGAACCTCATCCGAAGAAACAGGCTTATCCGTGTACACTGAGTTCACCCTTCCGGGAGTACCCCATCCTGAGGCTTCCGAGGCGGAGTGCCAGCTTCCCTGATCATAAGAGGGGCCATCCGGCCTTATCTTCTCAAGGGCTATCCCTTCCACACCCGATAAAAGCGGAAAATGCATTGACTCATTGTATTTCACTTCATCTATTTTTTCAAGACTTCTGTTCATCAGCTTAAGGTGTCCCTCCCTGTCGGGCATGGACGGAAAGGATCCCGTTTTAAAGATCGCCGAAGGGTCTGATGAGAAATACCGGGAAATAATCCTTTCAGGGTCGGTTGTAATGGCATAGTATGAATGTGGCAGGATGCACCGTCTCTCTGCTGATACTGCCACAGAGGAAGAGACTGCACCCGTTGCGTCATTGACCGATGCCAGAACAAAATCGGAGGCATCAAGAATCTTTGATGAAAGGTTATAGAATTCAATATAATCTGCATCGCCGGGCAAAGGATTAAATAACAGCTCATTGAAAAGAATATCCCCGGTTCCGGGCGGACTTGTGATGCCAAATCCGAAAGTGTTAACCTCCATCGGGTTGCCCGCCATGTCTCTTATTTGATCCGAAATGCTTAAAGTATAAAGTGTTCCCTCCCCGAGCGGTTCAGAGGTTTTTATGATATATTCTCTCATAAGCGGGTCGGCCGGATAAATTTCAGGGATACTGTTATTGTCAATTTTAAGGCTGCCGGCATCTTCATTACAGATAAAGAGTGTTTCAGAGAATTTAACCCTTATGGACCTGTTATCTTCAGGAAAAGTATTCAGAATTCCATGAAACATAAGATCCGGGTTGGAACCATTCAGCGAGTTTGGCATTCCGGGTGTGCCTCCGGTTTTTGAAACAGAAGCCCCCCAGTTATCTTTTCCCGCAAACGGGAAGTGCGTATCGATCATCTCCAGCGACCACCCTCCATCTGATTTTAAAGCATCACCATACCATGTTGATGAATACTCGACTCCATGAACGAGTGTCCCGTCCCTGTCGGTCAGGCATAACAGCTTGCCCTCGTTGGTCAATGCCGGAAATGACCTCAGTCCCAGTGTTCTGCCATATGCACTGAAAAGTATGGTGTCGGCAGGTGAACAGATAATCACATATTCTGAAGGCTGAATAACAAACTCCGGAAATGTTATTGTCTGTGTGCCGGCGATCAGCTTCCATCCCTGCATATTGACAGGATTTCGAGAAGTGTTTGTAATCTCAAAATATTCCTGATCGGGAAGTGAGACTACCGGTGTGGGGTCAGCCATAATTTCCGAGATAATAATATCTCCGGGTTTCAAATTTCCCACGATCTGGCCCGATGCCATACACGGCATCAGCAGCGCCAGTAAAATTGCTTTTTTCATGCAGCGAGACTTATTGAAAAAAGAATTACTTTTGACAGCTTTTTAACTTAAAGAGTAAATATACATAATTTCTGTTATTAATACAAGCTGAAATAATGAAAGTATCCGTAGTCGGCGCAACCGGAATGGTGGGCCGCGTAATGATCAGACTGCTCGAAGAAAGGAATTTCCCGGTAACAGAACTTATTCCGGCTGCATCAGAAAGATCGGTCGGCAGGGAAATAACTTTTAAGGGTAAAACTGTAAAGGTGGTCAGCGTTATGGAGGCAGTTGAAGCTGAGCCGGTATTTGCTATTTTCTCTGCAGGAGCATCCACCTCAAAGGAATGGGCGCCGGTATTTGCCGAAAAAGGTTCAGTGGTAATAGATAATTCATCTGCATGGCGCATGGAGGAAGATATTCCGCTTATTGTACCCGAGATTAACAGCCATGTTCTCAAAAAAGACGACAGGATAATAGCAAATCCCAATTGTTCAACCATACAGATGGTGATGGCACTTGCCCCTCTTCACCGTAAGTATAAGATCAAAAGGCTGATCATCTCAACATACCAGTCAGTAACCGGCACGGGAGTAAAGGCTGTATCCCAGCTCGAGAATGAGCGTCGCGGTATAAAGGGAGAGATGGCCTATCACTATCAGATCGACCTCAATTGTTTTCCGCATGGAGGATCATTTCTTGAAGACGGGTACACCACAGAAGAGCAGAAACTGGTTGACGAGACAAGGAAGATCCTCGAAGATGAAACCATACAGGTTACCGCTACCGTTGTAAGGATACCTGTTATCGGAGGCCATTCGGAAGCCGTTAATGTTGAATTTGAAAATGATTTTCACATTGACGATGTCAGGTTCCTGATAAGCCAGTTCCCGGGGGCTGCCCTTTATGATAATCCGGCTGAATTCAAATATCCAATGCCGATATATGCACATAACAGAGACGAAGTGTTTGTTGGCAGGATAAGGAGGGACCACTCAAGGGAGAAATGCCTTAACTTGTGGATCGTTTCGGACAATATACGCAAGGGTGCAGCTACAAACGCCATACAGATAGCAGAATACATGGTAAGTAAAAAGCTTATCTGACCTCCTCTCTGTGGTTCTCTGTGTTCTTTCTCTGTGGTACTCTGCGTAACAGAGCAAGATTAGTCTGTCCTGAACAGGAAATTATTATAGGGGTACCTGGTCACATGTATCTTCCTGACCTCTTCATAAAGAATTTTACGTAGGTCTTCAATGTTCTCCCTGGTCTTTGCGGAAAGGAATACGGAGGAGTGCTCCCTGTCCGCGGCCATCCATGTTTTCTTCAGATCCGCCATTGAATAATTGTTTCTCTCATGCGGCGTCAGGTCAAACTCATCCCTGGGCACCCACGAGAAGAGGTCGATCTTGTTGAAAATGTATACTGACGGCTTGTCCAGTGAATCAAGTTCCCTGAGGGTTTGGTTCACAATAGTGATCTGTTCTTCAAAACGCGGATGTGAAACGTCAATTACATGCAGCAGAAGGTCCGACTCCCTTACCTCGTCGAGTGTTGATTTGAATGATTCGACGAGATGATGCGGCAGTTTCCGGATGAATCCCACGGTATCAGACAGAAGAAAAGGCAGGTTTCCTATAACAACTTTTCTCACAGTAGTATCCAGTGTTGCAAACAGCTTATCTTCGGCAAAGATCTCCGATTTGCTCACCAGGTTCATAATAGTTGATTTGCCCACATTTGTATATCCCACCAGGGCAACTCTTACCATTCTTGCCCTGTTCTTACGGCGGGTAGCCATCTGCACATCTATTCTCTTAAGCTGATCTTTCAGGGAAGCAATTTTGTCGCGTATTATCCTTCGGTCTGTCTCGATCTCGGTCTCTCCGGGCCCTCGCAGCCCAATACCTCCGCGCTGTCGTTCCAGGTGGGTCCACATACGGGTAAGTCGCGGGAGAAGATATTGATATTGTGCAAGTTCAACCTGTGTTCGTGCATGGGAGGTTCTTGCCCGCCCCGCAAAGATATCAAGTATCAGGTTTGTTCTGTCAAGTGCCCTGCAGCCCAGAATATTTTCGATGTTACGAAGCTGGGAGGGTGTGAGTTCATCATCAAAGATAGCGACATCGATTCTGCTCTCCCTAACGAAATCGGCGATTTCTTCTATTTTACCTCTCCCTACGAATGTCCGGGGATCGGGCTTGTCGAGCTTCTGGATAAATCGTTTTACAGGACTGGCCCCGGCGCTCTTTGTAAGAAAAGCAAGTTCTTCAAGATATTCTTCAGCCTCACTCTCGTCCTGCCCCCGGTAGTTTATAGCTGCAATAACAGCTTTCTCTTCAACCCTTCCGGTCTCGATCATTTAAATTATGTACCTCCTGTTGTTCTGAATTGCGCCCCTGATAGCCAGTTTAAGGTTTTCGGAGCATCTGATTACCATCTCAATATCCGAGGGAAAAGGTATGGCTTTTGATTTTGTCCTCTCCAGCTGGCTGGGGGTGAGTGCCTCAAGATCGCCAAGAGCCCTTGCCGAGATATGGTCAAAACGCGACTGCGCTCCTATTGGATCTTTCTTCAGGACAATTTCCGGGTTGGTCTGGATCACTTCAACATCTCCATCTATTATGCAGGTTTTTGATTGGATGGTCTCAATAAGTGCACACTGGACCGTTTTGAACTTTTTGATCCTGATATCGTTCCCGAGACTATCTCTCATAACGTTTCCCTTTGCATCGAGCTGATATGAAAACCCGTCCTCTATCTCCCTTTTTGCAACAGTATCTCTCTGCATGGTCTGATCAGGGCTTACAAGCACATTCCTGACATTCACGTTAATATAATAATCATACCTGGTATCGGGATTGAGGTTCTGGATATGATATTCTACCCATTCGCTGTTGAGCCGTGGCAGGTCAAGGGCCAGAAGATCCTCTTCAAACTCCTGTGGGAAGTTGATCATTGACCTGTTCTGTAATGAAACGAAAACCCTGCTCATTCCAAGGTACCTGGCTTCCTGTATCTTAGTGTCAATACCTTCATAATCGCCAACA
>Ga0334882_1001703_pt1 | contig 25058 bp, 20 predicted proteins | sample GraSluR1_MG_5_FD_207226 | JGI IMG/M metagenome (GOLD analysis project Ga0334882, IMG submission 207226) | Sludge microbial communities from methane-producing bioreactor in Wageningen University, Netherlands - Granular Sludge_15_04-R1 | ecosystem: Engineered > Bioreactor > Anaerobic >...
AATGCATATTTTAATAGCATTTCACAGTATTTAAGAATAGATAGGAAAAATAAAAAACGTTGAAAAACCTTGATTTTACAGACTCTATAGCATATAATAATATTTGTAAAATCAAATATGACAGTTCGAAACCATCCTGTCTATAAACAAAACTATGGATTTAACTATGTAAGAATATAGTTTATTATTAAAATGGCAGAGAATATCTCTGCCATTTTTTAATGTCAGGATCGATTCCGAGTTCAAGGAGGAAAAGATGATTGAGCTACAAAAATTAAAAAGGTATGGACAAGTCTCAAAAAGACTGCCGAGAGAAGTGATTCTGTTGAGGGGAAGCGGGTGTTCATGGGGAAACTGCATATTCTGTGATTATCATATGGATCAGGCTTCAAGTGCCTTGAGAAATCATGAATTAAATCATAAGGTACTTGAAAAGGTTACAGGTAAGTATGGTGTGCTTCAGGTAATGAATTCAGGAAGTGCCAGTGAGCTGGATACAGTTACCGTATTTGAGTTAGTCAGATTGTGCAGGGAAAAGAATATAAAACAGCTTATTATGGAAAGTCATGTCAAATATGAAGATGATATAAAGTTATTCAGGGAACAATTTGCACCTGTTGAACTAAAATTTATAGTGGGGGCTGAAAGCTTTGACATAGATTATAGGGAAAATATTTTAAAAAAAGGCATAGGAAATAGAAAAGTATCTGACTTTGATAATTTTGACTGGGTAAATCTTCTTTTTGGCATGGAGGGACAGAGAATTGAAAGACTTGAGGAGGATGTAGGACTTGCACTTAAGTATTTCGAAAGAGTTACAATAAATATATTCTGTGAAAATACAACGGAAGTAAAAAGGGACAATGAACTTGTAGAGAAATTTTACAATAGCAGATTGTTCAAAAACCTTCAGGATACTTATTACAATCGTGTTGAAGTGCTTGATGATATAGATGAAAGATGTAATGCAGATCTTGATGGAGTTGGAGGAAAAATAAATGAGTAGAACAAATAAAATGGTAAAGGTATCTGTGGTTGCTGCAATATATATAGTTTCAACTATTGCACTTGGGCAGCTTTCCTATTGGGGTCCTATAGGATTTAGAATAAGTGAAATGCTTAATTTTCTTGCTTTTATAGATCCATTTTACATAATATCATTGACCATAGGCTGTGCAGTGGCAAATTTTTACAGCTTTAGTATAGTGGATGTATTTGTAGGAAGCTTTGCCACACTTTTAGCTACCTATGCTATGTGGAAAACAAGGAGTATGGCCGTTTCAATTGTATGGCCGGTTTTGGGAAGTGCATTTATAGCAGCAGAACTTCATGTACTGTATAAAGTACCTTTCTTTTATACTTTTCTTACTCAGGCGGTGGGCGAATTGGCTGTGATGATTTTGGGGTACTTTGTATTTAAAAATATATTCAGAAATTCTGCGTTTCTTGATAAAATAAGAATAAAATCCAATAATGATAAGATTGATAAAGTTAAATCGTGGAGGAAACGTTTATGGAATTAGAACCTGAGCCTGTAAATATCAAGAGACTTAATCAAAAGATTATCACATCCATTTATAAATACGTTTTGCATAATACTGTATATCGTTGACGAGTTTACATGTATGATATCCATCTGCAGCTGCATGACTTACCAGTATTGAAAATGGCAATAACATTTTTCCATCCCTTTTAAAATATTTGCCGAAGGTGATAACTGGAAATAATATTTTTGACTCATTTAAAGACATGCTGCTATATCCGGTAAAGCTCACCCATGGTACTGCTGAAATTGGATAAAAATTTTCTGGTTGATCCGGTTTTGCTTTAATTCCTTTTATGTTTTTGTAGGTTTCCATATCTGCCACAGCATTTTTATAAAATTTTGGGAAGTCATCAGAGAATTCAGTCCATATATCGGAAAATGTTTTGTCATCTTCGTGAAATATTGTGTAAACTGGATTTACGTAGGTCCAATATCCAAGTTCACCACCACTATTATAAGACATGCGGAATTCCATATTCTGATTTATGGCTTTTGAAACTATATAAATAAATGTAGGATAGAATCTCAAATTTCTTTTTTTTGTTTCGATTAGTAAATCAGTTATTTCTATATTTACATTTATATTGTATTTGCATTTTATATTTTCTGTATAGTATTTGAAATGTTCCATTCTAGGCCAAGTGGTCATATCTATTTTTTTGAAACACATATAATTCAACCCCCAAAAAAAATACAAGTGATATAATACAATCTACAAATATATTATACCACTTGTAAAATCTATTTAAAAATAGAAATTGCGGTACATTTTCAGAATAAATGTCGCAATTTCATTTGTAGTACATATTTAAATCATTGACATTGATTTATTTGTCCTCGCTATTTCTGTATTGTCATTTTTCCTGTCCGACAAGCCCGGAACTGGATTTGGTTTGGATTCGGAGCGGTAATCTTCTCCTTTTTTGCTCTGGTGCTGTTGTATCACGACATGACTGGCTACCCTGGAGATATCGTGGTTAACTTTATTCTGATAGTAGAAGAATTTGTGATCTGAAGGGATATCATGGACATTCATGTAGCCTTCTTTATCTGCAGTTAGATCAATTTGACTTGCGAGTATGTTTCTCACATAGTCTCTGGTATCGTGAAATTTTAGCAATTCAGGAAAATTACCTGGTACAATCTGTTTCCATTGTTTGTTTTCATATTTTAAAAGAAGCTCAGCGGCTTTGTGAAGATGGGATATTTCCTGATTTAGATGCAACTCCCAGACTGATTTTATATTCTGATCAATTTCATCCTCATAGAACGAATAATACAGGTAACATTCCATATATTCATGAAGTAAAAGACTTTCAAGCCATGTGCAGTTTGGATCTATGAGTGATCCGTACTGGCTTACGTGCTGCTCTTCTATCATGCCGATTTCCTGATAGAGCTGGCGCCCCAGATCATTGTAGTATGTATTTCCGAGATTCATATAGAAATTCATGGTCTGCTGTTCGCCTGCAGTAATGATCATGGTGCTTAATTTGGTACGTATATCTGCTGTTTTAAAGTCAATGAATCGTTTTGCTTCTTCTTCGGGATAGCGGTGCTCTGCTATAGTCGGGCGTCCCGGTGTAATATCCACATATTTTTTTACGAGATTTTCTGAAGGGATATTTTCATCTAGATCCAATAGGTTTGAATAGCGGTAAAGATGGTCGAAATCTTCAAGCAGTGCAAAATCAAGTGCCTGTTTTACGTAGGGGTCAGGTTCCTTTTGAGCAAGCCATGCAGTAAGATCTACGGCAACGTGTTCATATCCTATAGTTGTTTCAAGCTGTGTCTCATCCAGAGGTTTCAACCAGTTGATATGCTTTTGCTGCTGCTGTTCAACACGGCGCATTACGGCAAGCTCACGTCTGAGATCATTGTTATTGCAGTGACGGTGGAATTGATGGGAAAAAATAGCTGCTTCCACTTCAATGCCATTCATCAGTATAATACGAACCTTTGTGTAAGGATCAACGGTTTGTTTGGAATATGGTTTTGGATACATGGTCTGCCAGTCCATGATAGTATCTTCGATAGGCATCGGTTTTTGGTCGAATGGGTTGAACATTATTATCACTCCTTTAAGTTGTTTTCTATATAAAGTATTATGTTCCCTGAACTATAAAAATATGTATATATTTTTATTTATTTGACTGGCAGCTATTAAAAATTTACATTGTAAAAAAGTTACTTGAAATTTTTGAATGATACAGTTAAGTATCCATTTCAAAAATTTCAATTTCCTATTTTAGCATAGTGCCCTATCTAATGAGTCAATGTATCCATACAAAACCCTTTTAAGATCTAATATATCTTTCATTTCATAGTATCCTGGTTTTTTATAAATATAATTTATTGCATTGATAGCCCCTGAAGCAAAGGCTTTTCTTGAAAATGATTCATGACTTATTTTTATTTGATCATTGTCACCGGTTATTAGGATTTCATGTTTGCCTACAATATTACCAGTTCGTATGGCGTTGACAGGTATATCTTTATTGAATACTCCAGATGATTGAAGTCCGCTTTTTATTTCCTGAGAAAGTTTTAGAGCAGTTCCTGAAGGAATATCATGTTTGTTCTTATGATGTATCTCTAAAATTTGAAAGTCATAATTGTTTAATACGGTTGTAGCAATATTGGCAAGCAGCATCATCACGTTTACACCTAAAGTAATATTTGGAGCATATACTATACCTGTATTGAATTTGTAACTCATACTTTGGAGCTTGTCAATATCTTCTTTAGAAAATCCTGTTGTACCTATGACCATATTTATTTTCATCTCTGATAAGGTCAAAGCGTTTTCCATGGTTGCTGAAGGAGTTGAGAAATCTACGGCTATATCAGGCTTAGTTTTAAAAATAATGGATTCAAGTTCCCTAGAAGTTGAAATTTTTACTTCCGATTTATTATTTCCAAGCAAATCTCCCAAACTCATTCCATTTTTTTTACTTTCAGGACTGCAGATTGCGGATACAATTTCCATATTATCCTGCTTTAGAATTTCATCGGCTATATGTCTGCCTGTTTTCCCAATTCCTATCAATGCTACTTTAATCATACAATTACCCCCTTGGTATTATAAAATTTAATATTAACAACTTAATTATATCATATAAGTTGTTAATTGTCATTATAAGTATAATTCAAATTATTATTTACATAGTATATAGAATAATCTATACTGATTATGATTTAATAAAAATAATATTTTAAATATATTGAAGGGAGATTTATTTAAAAAATGTCATCAAAATATATGACTAAACCCATATATCAGAAGATTGCAATTGATATAGCAAATAGAATAGCAACAGGAGATTTTTCCGTAGGGGATAAACTTTATGGACGATCATCTCTTGCCGGTCATTATAATGTTTCTCCTGAGACAATCAGAAGGGCAATTATTCTTTTAAATGATATGAATATAGTGGAAGTAGTAAAGGGAAGCGGAATTATTATTAAATCCGTAGAAAATTGTTTAAAGTTTATAGAAAAATTTAAAGAAATAAGATCAATAACTTCAATGAAAAAAGAAATACTGGATATATTGGATCAGAAGAATATACTTGAAAAAAAAGTTGAAGTGAAAATTAACGAACTTATAGATTATTCAAATAGATTTGCAAGGACAAATCCTTTTGTACCTTTTGAATTTCAAATATATGCCGGACTTAATATTGTTGGAAAAACTATTTGTGAGAGCAAATTTTGGCAAAATACAAATGCAACTATAATAGCTATAAGAAGGAAAGAAAAATTGATAATTTCTCCCGGACCCTATGCTACATTTGAGGAAGAAGACACCTTTATAGCAGTAGGCGAAGAGGAGAGTTACGATAAAATTAAGAAGTTTATTTATAATGTATAGCAAATGCATGCCAAAGTCATATTTTTTTGCATAAAAAAATATGACTTTGGCAATACAATAATCCAAATGAGTATTATCATGTTGTTGAAGCCTTTTTTTTATGAAGTTATTTAAGTCTAAAATTTCAATACTTGTAATTAGGCTGAATAATTTCACAAACTAGAAAGGCAATTGTATATATAAACTTTGGAACAAATAGATAAATATTTTATCTAATATGTTAAAATTCCTCATATAATAATTTTCAGATAATTAATATAAATACAATAAAAGAATTTATGCGATAAAATTATTCTTTTCCAATAAAATAAAAAGAAGGTATTCATGCATATTTTACTAGAAAAAGTAATGAGTGAATTATAATCCTACTAATTTATCTATTATGAATTTATCAATAAATAGATAAAATCGATAAAAATGTATTAAAATTAGCAAAATTATATTTGAAATATGCTTGAGAGTTGCTTATAATATTAAATAAAATAATTAAAGCATACTTGCTTTGCTGTATTGCATAGATTTTATATGAATTGATTTATGCAATTCGGAATGACCCAATTGCTGCAAAAATATTTATGGATTATATTTTAGGAGGTTTATTTGAAATGAGTTTTAGAACTGAAAGTGATTCTATAGGAATTAAAGAAGTGCCGGAGGATGCTTATTATGGAGTTCAGGCTTTGAGGGCATCCGATAATTTCAATATTACAGGACTAAAAATGCACCCGGAATTTGTAAAAAGTTTAGTTCAGGTTAAAAAGGCTTCTGCAATAACAAATTGTGGAATTGGAGCATTGGACAGTAAAATTGGACATGCAATTGTAGAAGCATGCAATGAGATAATTGAAGGTAAATTTAGAGATCAATTTATACTAGACCCTGTTCAAGGTGGTGCAGGTACATCCATGAATATGAATGCAAATGAAGTTATAGCCAATATAGCTATAGAGCTTCTTGGAGGTGAAAAGGGAAATTATAATATTGTGAATCCCAATGATCATGTCAATATGGGACAGTCTACAAATGATGTTATACCAACATCAGGTAAAATTACTACACTTAGATTGGTATCAAAAGCTATAAGACAATTAAATGAATTGTACAGGGTATTGAAAGAAAAAAGTGAGGAATTCAAGGATGTTATAAAAATGGGAAGAACTCAACTTCAGGATGCCGTCCCAATTACACTTGGACAGGAATTCAAGGCATACAGTGCCGTAGTAAAGAGGGATATCATAAGAATAAAAAGAGCATCCCAGGACATGCGGATATTGAATATAGGAGGTACGGCTGTTGGAACCGGAATAAATGCTGACATGGAATATATAGAGGAAATTGTCCCCAACCTGTCTGTAATTGCTGGAATAGAATTCTGTCAGGCAGACGATTTGATAGATTCCACTCAAAACCTGGATGCATTTTTAAATGTGTCTTCGGCAGTAAAAACATGTGCGGTTAATCTATCAAAGATATCCAATGATTTAAGACTGTTGTCTTCAGGCCCGAGGACTGGAATCGGGGAAATAAACCTCCCCGCAGTACAAAATGGATCATCCATAATGCCGGGGAAAATAAATCCTGTCATACCTGAGGTGCTGAATCAAATTGCATTCAATATAATTGGAAATGATGTTACAATAACAATGGCAGTAGAAGCCGGTCAACTTGAATTGAATGCATTCGAACCTGTTATATTTTACAATTTATTTGAATCTCTTGAAACTTTAAGCAATGGGGTAGGAACGTTCACGGACAACTGTATCAGGGGAATAACCGCAAACAAGGATAAATGCAGGCAGCTCTTAAATAATAGTGTTGGAATGATAACTGCACTTTCGCCTTACATAGGATATAAAAGAGCTGCCCAGGCTGCAAAAAAGGCTATTAATACGGGAAAATCCATAAAGGATGTAGTGCTTGAAGAGAAAATTTTAAAGGAAGAAGAATTTGAAAATTTTATAAACCCTTATGATATGATAGAACCACGATATATTAAAAAAGCAGTTGAAAAGTAATATCCAGCAAATAGTTATAAATTAAAAGATTGAGGTGTCATAAGTGAAACAATTGTCTATCAGACCGGAAATACACAAATTCAGTAATTGTAAAGAATTTATAGAGGAATTTAAAATTGGGAAAAGAGATCTAATAATTACAAGCAGGCATACCTATGATTCTTATTTTTCAAAATATGAACTGGACAGCAATTTTATATTTATCAGAAATTACGGCAGCGGTGAACCGAGCGATGAGATGGTGGAAGCCATGTATGATGATATTAAAAATATTTCCTATGAAAGGGTAATTGGAATTGGCGGTGGAAGTGTACTGGATGTTTCAAAATTGTTTGCATTGCAGAAAATTTTTCCTGTAGCTGACTTGTTTGAACATAAGCTGCAGTTTATCAAGGATAAGGAGCTTTTGCTTGTTCCGACAACTTGTGGTACGGGAAGTGAGGTTACGAATATTTCGATACTGGAATTAAAATCAAAGCATACAAAACTAGGACTTGCGGTAAATGAACTATATGCAGATTATGCTATACTTATCCCTGAACTTCTTAACGATCTTCCATTTAGGCCATTTGCTGCAAGTTCCATAGATGCACTCATACACTCTCTTGAATCCAGTTTATCTCCAAAAGCAACAAGCTTTACGAGAATGTTTTCCTATAAAGCCATGCAAATGATATTAGAAGGATACAGGAAAATTGCAGAAAAGGGGCAGGAGGCAAGAATACCTCTTATGGAAGAGTTCCTGACTGCAAGTACCTATGCTGGTATTGCATTTGGAAATGCAGGATGTGGAGCAGTACATGCAATGAGCTATCCTTTAGGTGCAAATTATCATGTGCCGCACGGAGAATCCAATTATCAGATGCTTGTCGGGGTTTTTAAGACCTACCAGAAATTGAATCCTGATGGTGAAATCAGAAATCTTAATAATTTTCTGGCGGGGATTTTGAGATGTGGTGAAAATGAAATATATGGCAAAATAGAAGAGCTTTTGAATGTGCTCATTCCAAAGAAAAAACTTCGTGAGTATGGTCTCCCTCAAAAAGAACTGGAAAGTTTTACAGAATGTGTGATGACAAAGCAGGGAAGACTCATGGCAAATAACTATACTGAATTGAACAGGCAAAATGTATATAATATATATAAATCTCTATATTGAATATGTTGTTGAAAATACAGATGTTCCATTTTTCATGGAGCATCTGTATTTTTAAAATTCAAGTATCATATCATACCAGGTGACTCCCCCGTGTACTGATTTGGATATTCCCATGTTTGCATATCCAAATTTCTCATAATATTGGATAAGTCTTTTCTTGCAGGTGAGAACAAGTCCTTTTTTCCCGGAGAGTCTGGATACTTTTATGAGATGATTCATCAAATTTGCTGCAATTCCATGATTCCTGAACTCAGGAAGGACATCAAGTCCGAAAACTGTCTGATAGGCTCCATCTGGAATATGAAGTGAAGGGTCTTCATAGAGATTGTCATTTATGACAGTTTCATTTATTATACAGCCATTTATAAAACCAACTATATTTTTATCTTTTTCTGCTACAAAAAAGCTTTCCGGAAATATTTTTATACGCTGTTTCAATGATTCTTTTGTGGCAGCTTCTGCCTCTGGGAAGCATCTGGCTTCAATTTTCGCAACTGCAGCCAGATCTTCATTTTTTACTTGCCTGATTGTGATGTCCATTGTTGACCTCCTTTGATATGATATTACTTAATTATACTATCATATCAAGGACAAGAAAAATATTTTTATAACTAATCGTTGATCTTTTTTATATTGTTGTCTCCATTGTCTTTATCTTTTCTGGAATGCATAAACATCATCGGCATCATTAAAATCATCATTATAGGGCATAGAAAAGGAGCTGCTGATGCAAGTATTGTTTTTAATCCAGGGGCCATTCCCAGAAAAGGCAGGGCTGCAGCCAGTATGAGCGGAACAGCACAGCAGATAACCATTATCAGCATATGGTTTGTTTTATTGTTATTTTTATGACAATTCATATACATTCTCCTCATTATATAAATATTTTACTTAATAATATTATATTGTTGTGTAGATACTATGAATTTCTTCATAATATCTATACATTAATTGAATAAAATAATACTATACAAATTTGGAGGTAATATTTTTGCAGAGCATAAGAAAAAGATTGAGTATAATAATTATTTCCTGTTCAATTATTGCGGTTGTTTTACTGGGGATTTTGATTAATTTGACCGTTAATAGAACTTTTAATAATTATGTGGTGAATACTCAAAACCAGAGAAATAATAGGATTGTAGATTATTTTCAGCAAATATACGAAAGAGACAGAAAATGGACTGTGAATTCAGGAAAGGAAATGATGCATGAAGCCTATATGAGCAATTATTGCCTGATTCTTTTGGATGGTGATAAAAATGTAGTATGGGGTATGAATCCAGATGATATAAAAGATAACTCCCATATGATGATGCAGAAGGTCTACAACAACCAGGGCATCTACAGATCAAAGTCATTTGAAATCAAATATGATAAGAAAGTTGTAGGCTATGTAGTGATCGGGCAGTATTTTCCAATACTTTTAACGCAGCAGGATGTAAATTTTAAAATGTCCATAAATAGAAATATAATAATAAGTATCATTATAGCAATGATTATATCAGTTATAATGAGCATAATTATATCAAGACAATTTTCAGAGCCAATTAAGTCGGTTTCAAATACATCCGTAAAACTGTCAAGTGGCGATTATAATTCAAAATCGGATATAAAAAGCAATATAAGGGAACTCAATGATTTAACCCAAAGTATAAATATACTGGGAGAAAAATTGAAAGAACAGGATCAGCTCAGGAAAAGGCTTGTTTCTGATATTTCCCATGAAATAAGGACTCCGCTTAATGTTCTTCAAAACAATCTGGAGGCAATGATTGATGGAATATTCCCTGTGAATGAGGAACGCCTGAATTATTTAAATGATGAAGTAATAAGGTTTGGCAAATTATTGGATAGTTTGAAGGTTTTGAAACAATTTGAAGATGAAAAATTGGCATTCAACATGAAGACAGTATTTTTGGACAGATTGATCTCGTCTGTAAGCAGTAAATTTTCGATTGGTTTCCAAAACAAGAATATCAACTTTAAGTTGAACATAGAAGAGGGAAGAGATTTTAAAATAATGGGAGATGAAGATAAACTGAAACAGGTTTTTATAAATTTGCTTGCCAATGCCATAAAATTTACAGGAGATGGTGGAAATATAAGCATCGATTTATATGAAGTAAAAAATAAAATTATAGCAAGAGTCAAGGATAATGGTATAGGTATAAAAAAGGAAGATATGCCATATATTTTTGAAAGACTGTATAGAGGTGACAAGAGCAGGAATAAAATAGAAGGTACCGGCATAGGACTGACCATTGTAAAGAGAATACTCGATTTACATTCAGCATACGTTGATGTGGAGAGTGTTTTTGGTAAAGGTACATCATTTACATTATACTTTAACAGGAGTAGGAGAATATTCAATGAATAATATATTAATAATTGAGGACGAATTGAAAGTGTCGGAAATAATCAAAGCCTATCTTGAAAGAGAGGGATATAATGTATTCTGTGCAGCTGGTGGATATGATGGACTCAGTTTGTTTAATAAAAAAGATTTTCAACTTGTTATATTGGACCTGATGCTTCCTGACATTGATGGTGAAGATGTATGCAGGATTATGAGGGAGACATCGAAGGTGCATATATTCATGCTTACTGCGAAGGTGGAGTTAAGCGACAAAATTCAAGGACTTAATATTGGTGCAGATGAATATCTTACCAAGCCGTTGAGTCCCCGGGAGCTTACGGCACGGGTGAATGCGTTGTTTAGAAGAATAAATTCCGACAAATCGGAAATATTTTCTTATGATAATGGAAAGTTTAAAATTGACAGAGAAAGAAGAAGAGTAGAGGTAAACGGCAAGGACATAGTTTTGACTCCAAATGAATTTGATATCTTATATGCACTTGCTTCAAACAAGGGCAAAGTTCTGTCAAGAGAACAGCTCATTCAAAATGTATATGGCATTGATTTTGATGGATCGGATAGAACTGTGGATGCACACATTAAAAATTTGAGGAAGAAAATAGAAAATAGCAGCAAAACGCCAAAATACATAATTACTGTTGTTAAATTAGGCTATAGATTTGGTGTTGAAAGGGATTATTGACATAAATCTTTATACAATCTTTATACAGACTAATACAATTTTAATCTCATCTTTATATTATAAGATGATAAAATAGGACTCAATTGAAATTTACTTTTTAGAGGTGTTGAAGATGAGCTTGAAATTGGGAAAGTTTTTAGATGGATTGACGGGAAAGAGCTTAAAGACCGAAGAATTAAAAAAGGAGAAATTCAGTGTATTCTGGGGACTTCCCATAATGTCCAGCGATGCTATTTCATCTGTTGCATATGCAGGTGAGGAAATACTTTGGATACTTGTTCCGGCAATTGGCCTGTTGTCTTATAAATATATGCTGTATGCATCCATGCTAATTGTATTTTTAATGTTTATGCTTACGTTCTCTTATAGACAAACTATAGATGCCTACCCCTCAGGAGGGGGATCTTATGTCGTAGCCAAGGATAATCTTGGGACTACCGCAGGACTAATAGCAGGTGCATCACTTACCATAGATTATATACTTACCGTGGCAGTAAGTGCTTCTGCCGGGACTGCAGCCATTACATCTGCAATACCTTTTTTGCTGCCTCATAAAGTCGGTATAACACTGGGACTCATAATTCTATTGGTAATTGGAAATTTGAGGGGAGTCAGGGAATCTTCAAAATTATTTGGAATTCCAACCTATGTATTTATAATTTCCATATTATTTATGATTGTCTGGGGGATAATCAAAGTTCATTTTATGGGATATGAGCCTGTTCCGATCTACAGTATACCGGAGGTTTCGGGAAATATAACCCTGTTTCTTTTCTTAAAAGCTTTTTCAGGTGGATGTACGGCGTTAACGGGCATAGAAGCAGTGAGTAATGGTGTGCCGAATTTCAAGGAGCCTTCACAGAAACATGCTAAAATTGTATTGGGACTTTTAGCTCTTATTGTACTTCTGGTGTTTGGAGGTATTTCCTATCTGGCTACGCTTTATCATGCTGTTCCGAATTCGGAGGTTACTGTAGTGGCACAGATTTCACAGCAGATATTCAACAAAACCATAATGTTTTATGTAGTTCAGGCAGCTACTGCTGTTGTATTGGTTTTAGCTGGCAATACAGCTTTTGCGGGGCTTCCGCTGCTTCTGGCATTTATGGCGGAGGACGGTTATGCACCAAGACAGCTTGCAAAAAGGGGGAAAAGACTCAATTATTCCAATGGAATTGTGATGTTGGGGCTTCTATCCTGCATACTGGTCATAATTTTTAAAGGGGATACACATTATCTGTTACCTCTTTATGCCGTAGGGGTATTTATATCGTTTACACTATCGCAGGCAGGTATGTTCAGAAGATGGATAAAAAATAGGGGCTCTGCATGGAGACATAAAGCGTTTATAAATGGGCTTGGTGCCCTTATGACTTTTATAACTGCGATTATCATAGGAGTCACAAAATTTGTTCATGGTGCATGGGTGGTGTTTATACTAATACCTTTTATAGTTTATATTATGAGAAAGATAAATATGCATTATGTGGAAGCGGGCAGGCAATTAAAGCTTTCCATGGATGAAAAACCTAAAAAAATAGACTTTGCTTCACAAAAAAGATATGTAATAGTACCTATAGACACTCTCAATAAATCTTTTTTAAAGGCATTGAACTATGCCAGAACCATATCGGACAATATAATAATATTTCATGTCTCCATAGACGACAATGTTACAGAAGAGCTTTTGGAAAATTGGCGTCGATATAATGTGGACATACCTATAATAGTAAGAAAATCCCCCTATAGGAGCATAGTGGGGCCGTTGGTCAAATTTATAGAATCAGAAGAATATGCTGCAGGACCAAATGATACGGTAACGGTAGTCATGCCCCAGTTTGTAGTTACAAAATGGTGGGGGAATATACTTCATAACCAGACGGCGCTGTTTATCAAGACAATGCTTCTTAGAAGAAGGAATATAGCAATAGTTACTGTACCCTATATAATAGATGAAGGTTAATTGGTTAAATACAGTTAGAAAAAAATTCTCAAAGTCATACCCTCATGTCACAAAATTGATATGAGGGCCTGTAATTATGTTCTAGTTAGATTTTAAATTTTAGGATGACTTCATTGAGCTTCTGAGCCAGATCCGTTTGATCTTTGGCGGTTTTATCAACTTGTACCATTCCATGTGCTGCATCATTTATAATATCTTGAATTTGCTTAGTACTTTCGGAGGATTTCTGTGCAATTTCAGCCATGCCGTTAATTGCTTTAGTCACCTCATTTGTTGTATTTTTTATTTCTTCTGTCATCGATGTAAGTTGTCTTAGAGAATCAGATGTAAATTGGGAGTCATTATAATATTTTCCTCCCGTGCTCATATAATTATCCAACTGGACATTTACATTTTGATCAATAAATTTTAAAATCTGAAGACTGGTATTTGAGAGGTTTTTAAATGCCTCCTGAACTTTTACTACAATATTTTGAATTGTGGAAACTGTTTCTGAAGATTGTTCAGCCAGAGTTCTCACTTCTTCAGCAACTACTGCAAATCCCTTGCCATGTTCTCCTGCTCTTGCAGATTCAATGGCTGCATTTAATGACAATAAATTTGTCTGCTCCGCAATATTTGCTATTATATCAGCCATTTCCCTTATTTTTAAAACAACTTTACCCTGATCTATAGCTTTCAGTATATTTGTTTCTTCGTTTTTATAGATGTCTTTACATTCGATTATTGCAGTTTGAGCATTTTCCTGGACTGAAAGAGCATTTTCCTTGGATTTAATTGCATTCATATTTACATTCATTGCCTTATTTGATAATTGATTTATATTTGAATCTATTTCTTCTACAGAAGCGGTAACTTCCTCAGCAGAAGCTGTTGTTTCCTGGGAACCATTTACAATATCATTTATGGAATTGTTTATATCCTGAAATTGAGATGTCATTTCCTGGACAGTTGCAGAAAGTTCCTGACTGGAAGCACTCATGTTTTCGGAATTGTCAATTATGGTCTTTACAAGGGATTTCACGTTCTCCTGGGCTGTATTGAGAGAAAAAGCCGTATCTGCAAATTCATCCTTTCTCCTTATAATTATGGGAGTACTGAAATCACATTCAGATAATCTTTTGGCAAATTGTTGTATATGAGTTAAAGGTTCTGTTGCATATTTTGCGATAAATATACCACATATGACAGCTATTGCCGACATAACCAACAAAATTGTAAGAGCCGTTGTAACAGCAGCATTTAGACCTTGTGCATAATCACTCTTAGGACTTACGGCTATAACTGTCCATCCCGTTTCCTGGGACTTATTGAATCCAGCTATTTTTGAGTCTTTTCCAGTTCCGTATTTAATATTTCCCCGCTTTTCATCTAGTATGGATTGTCCAGAAGAAATTTCCGATTTTATATTTTTCATTACTTTGTCCTTGTTAGAATGTGCAATAATTGTCCCATCCGTTGAAATTAAAAGGGCATATCCATTTTTACCTATTTTAGTTGCAGATAATTTGTTCCTCAATGTAGACAGATCAACATCAAACCCCAAAGCGCCTTTTTTGCCGTTATTAAGCTGAACTTTTTTAGCAATAGTTATGATAATTTTACCCGTGGAAACATCTTTATAAGGTGCAGTTATATATACTTTCCCATTGGCAGCTAAAGTATCTTTATACCACTGCCTGGATGTTGGATCATAACCTTTAGGTAATTTTACACTTTGAGGATATACTATCAATTGCTTGGTTTCATCCGCCAAATATGACTGCATTATATCCTTGTTACTTTGGGTTATGCTTCCAAGTGAGTTTAATAGGGCATTTTTATCCTGCGAAAGTACAGCTTTATTTACCGATAGTGATTGTAAATCATGTTTCAATGATAGAATTTGTAGATCAACATATGAGACCTTTTCGTCCGATACCTGTTTTGTCAATTCCTTTGCATTGTCATTTATGATTTTAGATGCTATGGAAAAATAAAAAACTGATAGTATGAGTACTGGTATTATAACTAGCAAGATTAAGATTCCTACTAATTTATGAAGTAATGATATTTTGCTGTTCATAACTTATCCTCCCTCCGCTGTGACTAAATTATTTATATATTATCATATTTTACCACTAAAATACATTAAACGACAAAAATATCTATTTATTTTTAAGTAGTGATATGAAAGGGCTAAAGTGGCATGAATAGTGTTAGTGAGAGTTTAGTGGAATTAGGATTTGGAATAAGCTTAAATAAAAGTGAAGTCACATAGAGATTGCTTCGGAGTGTGTTAAATAAGATATTGTCAGAGAGTTACAGAATTGTTCAGTCGATGCCTTTATAGCATTTTTCACAGGGAAATCCATTTAGTATGCAGATATCCATATTACATTTTTTCGTTTTTTTAATATATCCTGTTCCCCATTTTATAATTTCAATCATTATAGGAATGAAACTTATACCAATTTCCGTCAAGGAGTATTCCACCTTAGGTGGTACCTCTCTATATACCTTTCTATTTACAAGTTTGTCTCGTTCAAGTTCTCTCAATTGTTGTGTGAGCACTCCTCTGGAAATGGTCGTCATCAATTTCTGAAGTTCATTAAAACGCATTGTCTTATTATGAAGAGCCCATAAAATTGGTAATTTCCATTTTCCCATTAATACGTTTTGAGCTAAAGATACAGGGCAAAATTTAATTTTATCATTCACTTTAAATCCTTATCCTTTCACAATAGTCTATATTATATGACTATGTAATATAAATATGCGTACTTGTAATATAAAGCATATGCTTATATCATTATATTTGTAATAGATAAAAAAATCAAGGAGGAAAATAAATGGATGAGATAATAAAACTTTTCAAGGAGAATGGATTTGGATTTTTAGCAACTGTAGATAATGGGAAGCCTAGAGTAAGACCTTTTCGCTTCATGACCTGGGATGGAGGTAAACTTTATTTCTGCACCAACAGCACAAAAAAAGTTTATAAACAATTGATTGAATTGCCATATATTGAATATAGCACCACATCAAAGGACATGGTTACGGGAAGAATAAGCGGGAAGGTTGTATTTTCAGATGATAAAGAAAAAAAAGAACTGGTACTGAATTCATCGGAACTTGTAAAAAATATATATAAATCTTCAGATAATCCTATTTTTAAAATATTCTATATTGAACATGGTACGGCAACAATTTCAGATTTAACGGGAGAAAACTCTAAAGGAATAGAATTCTAGTTCAAAAGTATATTGACATGCAGAAAAAATAAATATAAAATACAAATAAATAAATGTTTATTTATTTGTATTTTTTGGATGGTGATATTAAATGGCTAGAATTGCGGACCCTAAAAAAATGGATAATATCAAGAAAGCGGTGATGGAGTGTATAATAGATTATGGCTATTCAGGGGTGTCAATTGCTTTAATTTGTAAAAAAGCAGGAGTTTCACCTGGATATTTATATAGATATTATAATAGCAAAGAAGAATTGGTACAGGAATTGGTAGATTTGGAAATGGGTGTAATAGTCAATAACTTTATATCAGATATTGAATCTTCTGATACCTTGTACGAAGTTGGATATAAGACGATAAAGAAATTGTTTATGAATGCAAACAGGAAACCTATGCTGGCAAAATTTGATGCCTCAGTTGTGATGGACCTAAAAATACTGACGGAAGAAAAATTTAATAATATCTTGAATTTGGCAAAGAAATGTATTGATTTAGGGAAAAAGACAGGTGAAATTAATTCTGATGTAACTGCTGCAGAGGTATTGGTCGTGTCTTTTACAATCCCATTTAGGTATTTATCATTTTCGCTGGAATTGGAAAATAATAAAAAATTTACAGAAGAAGAAGCTAGGAGAATAGCAAAAATATGTATTAATGCGTTAAAGTAATTTTTTTTGCTCAATTAATGAATAAATGTTTATTTATCAATAGTTAAGTAGGACCAGAGTGCTGTTCATACATATGATCTGATTGTATATTTTATTTGGAAAAATAGACGCATAAGAAATGGAGAGAAGCTTTGATGAGAAATGGAATAAAAATTAAACCACTCGACTTAGTAATTAATTTTATTGTAAATAAAAGTAAATACATTGAAGTATTTTTTGCAGTTATGGTCCTAATCAGCATGTTTTTATACCTATTTGTGAGGGTTAATTATGATCTCACCAAATACTTGCCGGATACGGCTGCATCCAAGGCTGGCCTGAATCTTATGGAAAAAGAATTTGGTTATCCAGGCACTGCACGTATTATGATAAAAGATGTATCACTGTATCAAGCAAAGCTGTATAAGGAAGAGATAGCGGCAGTAGATGGCGTGGATACGGTTTTCTGGGCGGATACGACAGATGATATTAAAAAATATACTGATGTATATACGTCCGATACCTTTATAAAAGCTGAAGACATACAGGATTATTACAAGGACAACTGTGCGGTGATGGATATTTCTTTTATTGAAGGTGATTCTGACACAAGGACATCGAAAGCATTGGACAAGATTCAGAAAATAGTAGGAAACAAGGGGAGGTTTACGGGCCCGGCTGTTCAAAATAAATCCTTGAATGAGAGCCTGAACAGGGAAATGAAGAGTGCTACAGTAATTGTTGTCATTGTTGTGGCATCGGTACTGCTTCTGACAACAACATCGTGGCTGGAGCCGCTGTTGTTTCTCCTGGTCATGGGAATCGCCATTGTGATCAATATGGGAACAAACGTGTTTCTGGGGAATATATCATTCATGACGGCAAGTGTGGCTCCCGTCCTTCAAATGGCTGTTGCAATGGACTACTCCATTTTCTTGATGCACGCTTTTACCAGAGAGAAAGATGCTGGAAAAGAGCCCAAAGAAGCTATTAGAATTGCCATACGCCAATCTTCCTCTTCAATTATTGCATGTGGCATGGCAACCATTATCGGCTTCCTGGCGCTGACAGTAATGAAGTTTTCCATAGGCTATGATCTTGGGATTGTTCTGGCAAAAGGAATTTTTATCAGTCTGCTGACGGTTTTGTTTTTGATGCCATCCATGATTATCCGGAGCCAAAAGATGATTCAGAAAACTGCACACCGCAAGCTGGTAAAACTGCCTAAAAATCTGGCCAAAAGTATTTTCAAGGTCAAATATGTGGCACTGGGGCTTGCAATATTTTTGGCAGTGCCATGCTTTATTGCAAAAGACATGAACAGTTTTCTTTTCGGAAATTCGGCGGTGGGTGCAGGAGAGGGAACTCAGGTTTATAAAGACGAGCAGGAGATTGACAGGATTTTTGGAAGAAGCAATATGCTTATGGCTCTGGTACCGAATGATTCCATTATCAAGGAGAAGCAGCTGTCCGATGAACTGGGAAAACTGAGTTATGTTAAAAAGGTAACCTCGCTGGAAAATACACTGCCGGATGGTATACCGGAAACTATCATTCCCAAACAAATAACCAAGCAGTTTCACTCTGAACAATATGCCAGAATACTAGTTTACATAAGGACACGTGAGGAAAGCCACGCTGCATTTCAGTATTCTGATGAAATCAAGTCCATAGTTAAAAAGTATTATCCACAGAGTTCATCACTGGTTGGAGCTACACCTTTTACGCAGGATATTAAAACCATTATCACCAGGGATTACACTTTTGTGGACAAACTTTCTCTATTGGGAGTTATAATTGTAGCGATAATTGTATTTCGCTCATTCCTGATTCCAGTCCTTATTGTAGTACCCATCGAGATAGCCATCTTTTTAAATATGGCAGTACCTTATTTCGTTGGACAAGATATGATTTTTATGGGTTATATTATTGTCAGCTGCATCCAGCTGGCTGCGACTGTGGACTATGCAATATTGATGACAAACTACTATCTGGAATACCGAATGCGGTTGGATAAAAAGAAAGCCATTCTGGAAATGATCTGGGCTGCAGTTCCACCTATTATGAATTCAGGAATTATTCTGTCCTTTGCGGGATATACACTTTACTTTACTTCCAGTATTGCGGCCATTGGTGCTATGGGACGTCTTATCGGGCGTGGTGCGCTGCTGAGTATTGCAATGGTAGTTGTATTGCTGCCGGCATTACTGTATATTTTTGATTCACAAATCTACAGGCATATTTTGAGGATGAATCGTATGAAAGATAAAATCAGGAAAAAACTCGAGGATAAGCTTCGGCTTGTTGGAATGTTATCAGAAACATTGAAGAAGAAAACACATTACAAAGGCAATAGTGATGAATCTGTTGAAAGTTTGGAGGGATTGAAGGATGAAAATTAGAAAAAGAATTATATCAAGTATGCTGGCACTTCTGATTTTGCCGGGCATCGTATCTACAACGGCCATGGCTGCGGCACCAAAAGTGTCGGTGGATGAATCCGCTTATGTAAATCTGGATTACTATGGATCACCCACCAATATAAATATTGTGAAAAGCTTGAGCTTGAATGGAAATCAACAATTTACGGACTATGGTAAATACGATAAAGTAGTTAATATGTCCAACAATGCTGTTCCAACGATGAAAGACGGGGAAATCAACTGGAACTTGAAAAACTACAATGGAAAATTCTATTATGAGTGTACACCCAAAAACGGAACGGTGGTTTTACCATGGAATGTTGATGTGTCCTATTCTCTCAACGGTACCCCTGTAGATGCATCCAGGCTGCCTGGAGTATCAGGACTGGTGCAGATTGATGTAAAGGTAACGCCAAATACCAAGGCCAACATATATTATAAAAATAACATGCTCCTGCAGATGCAGACCATAGTGGATATGTCAAAGGCATCCAGTGTGGATGCACCGGGGGCACAGGTTCAGACTATAGGTAATAAAAAGATAGTTATCTTTGCCGCACTTCCAGGAGAGAAAGATACCTTTACGCTTCGTATCGGCACGGACAGCTTTGAAACCGATGGTATCCTGCTGACCATGGTACCTGGAACCATGAAGCAGCTGCAGGATGTGAAAGAACTTAAAGATGATATCGACACATATAAAGGTTCACTGGATGATATATATGACAGCACAAATACACTTTTACAGACAGTTGAAAACATGCAGAGCGGTCTGTCGCAATCAAGGTCAGGCTTATCTTCGCTGGACCGTGCCAACAGCAGTATGAGTGCATCCAAGGACAGCCTGTTTGACAAGTCTGAAACGGCACTGGCTGATCTTTCAAAGATTACTGCCAATATGGCCACACTGATTCCGCATATCAATGAGGGTGAAAATGCCATTGAAGACCTGAACTATGATTTGAATGCCATTACAGAAACTATTGAAAGTACAAAGACGGAGCTGGAGCAGTACAAGACTTCAATAAAAAATGTACAGGACGACATTAATAAACTGCGTGATGTTGTGAAAGATGTACAGGACAAATCCGACGAAAGGGATAATCTGCTGCAGCGTACTAAATCGGATATAGGAAATATGAGAACAGACCTGGATAATTTAAGCGACAGCAGCTCCGATTTGAGAAACAGTCTAAATGAAATGAGTTCTGACATATCTGACTTATCGGATGTGATGAAAGCTGCAGCATCTGTCACCACTCCGGACTATTCTTCATATTTTACATCAACGGATGGCCAGATCCTGTACAAGACACTTATGGCAATGAATGACAGCTTGAAGACAATGAGTTCCTATATTGCTTCAACGCTATCATCCACGGCTGAAGTATCTGATTCTGCAGGTGATATGTTGAGCGAAACATCCGATGTATGTGAAGATGGAGAAGATTACTTGAACACTGCATCCAGAAGCATATCCTTGATGGAAGATTATTTCCAGGATTTTGATAAGGCAAATGAGGTTACGGATGATATGCTTGGTGAACAAAAGCAGATACTGTCAACGACCGACAGTATGCTGACAAAAAGCGGAGCTCTTATTGACAATATTTCGGCAATCAACAATACAGCCAACAAGTACAAGAGCAGCTCCATAAAAACACTGCAGGATATGGAAGTCCTGCTGAAAAGCATGGTGAAGGGTCTTGACAGTTCACAGAGTTTTCTGGGAAGTTTTGAGTCTACACTCAAAAACAGCAGTGGCGATATTAGCAAGGGCAACAGTGATACGCTCAAGGGTCTCATCAGTGTATTGAAGCAAAGTCTTGAAGGAATTAAAAGTACACCTGTAATGAGAAAGGCAAATGATTCTATCAAGTCTACTGCAGACAAGGAAATCGATAAGTTTGAGAATGAGAACAGGCTTCTGTATCTTGATCCGGAAGCAAAGTTAATTTCGTTTACTTCCAGCAAGAACCCTTCACCAAGGAGCATCCAGATAATTATGAGAACGCAGGAAATAAACAAGGACAGTGGCAATGACGATATTTCGAGTGCAGATAAGGACAAGCAAGACAAGGGTGTGCTTTACAGAATCGGTCGTGTGTTTGTTGAACTAAAGAACGATGTAGTATCAGTTTTCTCAAATATAAATCAGTAAAATTCCAAATAAATAAAATTTCTTTTGAGCTTATTCAGACGGCATATATTTGACGCCTGAATAAGCTTATTTTTATTTAAAACTGTTATCGATTTTTAGAATACAGACTGATAAATAAGGATACCATATAAGTACTTAAAAAATTTACACATATTTTATGGGAGTGTGCAGGATGATAAGAAACATTACCAGTATATTTAGAAGAGATGTAATGACCATTATAAAAAATAAAGCGGCACTTGTAATTTTAGTAGGAGTGTGTATAATGCCATGCCTATATACACTGGTAAATGTAAAGGCAATCTGGAACCCATATTCAAGTGCCAAATTGAGTAATATTTCCATAGCTGTGGTAAACAGGGATCATGGTACCATATTTCAAAATAGGTATATAAATATTGGAAACGAAGTTGTAAGCAATCTAAAGAGAAATCATGATATTGGATGGAAATTTGTTGATCCTGAAGAAGCCTATCAGGGGATGATGTATGGAAAATATTATGCTGAAATTGAGATACCCGAAGATTTTTCTTCTGACCTTTCAAGTATAATTACAAATACTCCAAGAAGGGCTCGGATACTTTATAAGACGAATACGAAGAACAGTCCCATGGGGACCAAAATCACTGAAAGTGCAGTTAACTCTCTTGTGAGTTCCATAAAATCAAATTTTATATATTCAGTGAACAAGGCTGTATTTTCTTCTCTGAATATTATAGGGGGAAAAGCAGATAAAGGTAAATTCCAGATAATAGACATGAAAGATTCATTAATAGCTCTAGGTAACAATATGGACCTTGTTACAGCGGTACTTGGAAGCATAAATGACAGCTCCAGCAGTATTGCACTGATTCTTACTCAGTTAAAGCCGGTTATTTATGCATCTGAAAATGTGAACATAACAAATCCGTTAACTGATGATAATGAAGAACTCATAAAATCAATAAAACTTTCTCTGAACAGTTCATTTGATAATATCCAGGTTAATTTGAACAATGCCAAAGCAAATATATATGGACTTCAGACACTTGCGGACAATCTGGATTCACTGACTCAAGGAGCAGACTCTTCGAATATAAAATCCGTGGCAGACAAAATGAATTACCAGATAGATATGCTGAACAATGAAATAGACAATGTAATAGACTTTTCACAGGCAGTAAACGGATTTGCACACAGCAGCAAAATATCAAATTTTTTAAATTCCTTAAGTGATATAAAAGATTGGTTGAGTAGTGAGAAGAACAATATAAACAATCTTCAGAAGAATTTAAACAATACAGATCAGATAAGCAGTGACCTGAAGAATTCCATAGTTAACAATACATGGAAAGCAAGGTTGAAGCTCATTAATGCAATTGACGAGTACAATAATGAAGTAAGGAGAGAGTTAAATTCCATAGCTGATAATTTAATTGTGTCTTCGAACAATTCTGCTGACATTTTGGAGACTGCAAGGAATATGAACAGTCAGGGTATAAAGTCCATAGATACTTTGATAAATGGAAGCAGACTTGTAGCTGATTCCTCTGGAAAACTTGAAAATAAGCTCCTTCAATTTAAGAATCCTATTATAAATCTCAGCAACGAACTAAAGCTTATAAATAATAATGATATAGTGAAAATAATAACAGTACTTCAAAACAATCCTGAACTCATGGGAAATTTCATGGCTAATCCGTTTAATATAAAGGAAGAAAATATTTATACAATTCCCAACTTCGGATCAGCTTTTGCACCTACTTATATGACAATTTCCATATGGGTAGGTTGTACCATGCTTGCAGCAATGCTTAAAACAACTGCAGCCAAATTTATAGGATCTGAAAGATTATCTCTGAGAGAGGAGTATCTTGGTAAGATGCTGATTTTTATTGCAATTTCCATAATACAATCTCTTATAATTGTATTTACCAGCAGGTTTATACTTCACGTTTATACTAAAAGTTTTTTCCTCATGATAATGTTTGGATTATTTTCATCTCTGGCATTTTCAACAATAGTATACGGCATGGTATCCATATTTGGGAATCTTGGAAAGGCACTGGCAGTTTTATTGGTTGTAATACAGATGGCAGGAAGTGGAGCTACTTATCCCATACAGCTCAATCCATTGATTTTAAGAATATTTCAACCTATGTTTCCATTCACCTATAGTCTAAGCGGATTTAGAGAATCAATTGGTGGTCCACTAATAAGTACTGTAGTTATGGATTTTTCAATGCTTATTCTTATGTCTGTAATTGCCGTATTAGTAGGATTATTTTTGAAAAGGCCTCTCAATGGGATAATGAGCAGACTTCACAGCAAATTCACAGAGTCAGGTATTGGAGTATAAGTATTGAAATGGGAGTGACACCAAATGAAGGTTGTATTTAAAATATTAAAAAGGGATTTTAGAAGTATAACAGGAAATCTTGCTGTACTCATAACTATTATAATATTCTGCTTTCTTCCATCTTCTTATGCAATTGTTAATATAAAAGCATCCTGGGATCCATACTCAAAAACTAATACGAGCAGGCTTCCCATTGCAGTGGTCAATAAGGATGAAGGCGGCAGTATTAACGGAAAAACTATAAATGTGGGAAATCAGATTATAAATGAATTAAAAAAGGACAGAAGTATCAACTGGGTTACCATAGACGAGTGGCAGGGAAACTATGGACTTAATACTGGAAAGTACTATTCATTGATAGAAATTCCAGAGGATTTTTCAAACAGGCTTCTTACGCTTGTTACTCCGGAGCCTCAAAAACCAAATATAGTATATAGATCTAATGAGAAACTGAATGCAGCGGCTACAGAAATTACAAGCCAGGCGAAAGATGTACTGGCAGACCGGATCAAATCAAATTTTGTAAAAATAAGCAGTAGAGAAGTTCTAAAACAGATGAATTACGCAGGTAAAAGATTAAACGATTATAAACCTGAAATTTTACAGATTAAGGATTCTCTGGAGAATTCCATTAAAGT
>Ga0334882_1001711_pt1 | contig 24959 bp, 17 predicted proteins | sample GraSluR1_MG_5_FD_207226 | JGI IMG/M metagenome (GOLD analysis project Ga0334882, IMG submission 207226) | Sludge microbial communities from methane-producing bioreactor in Wageningen University, Netherlands - Granular Sludge_15_04-R1 | ecosystem: Engineered > Bioreactor > Anaerobic >...
GGCGCTGGAAGAGGCCGAAGAGCTGGAAGAGGCCGAGGCGCTGGAAGTGGCCGAGGCGCTGGAAGAGGCCGAAGAGCTGGAAGAGGCCGAGGCGCTGGAAGAGGCCGAGGCGCTGGAAGAGGTCGAGGCGCTGGAAGAGGCCGAGGCGCTGGAAGAGGTCGAGGCGCTGGAAGAGGCCGAAGAGCTGGAAGAGGCCGAGGAGCTGGAAGAGGCCGAGGCGCTGGAAGAGGTCGAGGCGCTGGAAGAGGCCGAGGAGCTGGAAGAGGCCGAAGAGCTGGAAGAGGCCGAGGGTACATCTGAGAATTATCATGATGGCATACCGCCGTCTTCGGTTCATGAACACATCCAGGCTTCGCTGAAAAAATACGAGGATGTGGAACCCCTGGATCTGCAGGAAATCTTCTATGAGCAGAATGAACTGGGTGATATCGAAGTTTTCGATGATATGGAAGACTTTGAAGACTACACTCCCACGGAAGCTCTGGAAGAGCTTGCCCTTATTGATGATGGGGCCGAGGTTCTGGAATTGGAGGTTCTTGAAGAAGTAGAATCCTTCGATACTGCCGAAGAAGCCGAACTCTTAAGTGTGCTGGTTTCTGAAGAGCCAGGTTCCGGTGAGGCCCTGGAGGAACTGGCTGTTTATGTTCCGCCTCCGCTTTCCCTGGTGCCTCTGGAGGTTGAAGCCCGGGATTCAGACTTAGGAGAACTCTCTGAAGTGGATGTAGACGATAACCGAATCTATAACCTTCAGGATAACGGACCCTTTAATAGAGAGCTTTTCTTTTTCAGTGACCGGGGAACCCAGGTCCTTCGAAAAGTTGCATCCGGTTACGATGATCTGAAATATCCCTCCGGAAAAGGAGGGCTGGATACAGGCAAAAGCAGGAAACCCAAAGAGAGTGAGTCTTTCGGGCTGAAAGATATTATTGAGAAGTTGGTTAAACAGGGGATGCTGGAAGTAATGCCCCTGGAAGCCTTTCAGGTCAAGAACAGTCAAGAGATTGAAGCCATAATCCTGAAAGACGGGCTTTATCAAATCAGTGATGACGTTTATCGCGAGGATTCTCTCCCTGCTAAAAATGAATTAGGGGCTCTGGCCTACTCGGTGTTGGAAGACGAAATTGAATCGGATGAACGAATTGACCTGTTTGCCTCCAACACGGTTGACCTTTCGTCCCTGGGTTTTCTTCTTCCCGAAGAATCCGACACCCGTCGGCTTGATGAAGGGCATCAAATAAATGAGCTTTTTTCACCTGGGATGGGCCTCAACTTGGATTTCCTGAAAAATATGATGCCCTCCAGTGTCATTAAGGATGTAAAAATACTGATGAGACTCAGTTCCATAACCGATTCCCTTATGGCAGCCCTTCTGGTGGAATCGGAGGATGGACTGAAAGTGGCTTCTTCGGTGGGAATGGAGGATCAGGGTAAAGAGATGCTCCGCTTTTCCCCCACCGATGAGGTCTATGAAGAACTGTTTAAAACAAGACGCGTCGTTATGGAGAAGAAAGCCCGCATCGGTTTTAAAGATCTGGACGATAGAATTCCTGCCCACTATGATGATTTTATCAGCGGGGTCCTCTATCTTCCTGTGATGGTGGATCAGGGGCCTGGATATATCTTCCTGGGTCTGAAAGGAAACCAGAATTCCATTCCCGACTACATCACAGCTTTGAAAAAAGCATTCACATGATTCTCCCGGAAGCGGCCGGGGTGAACCGCCGGGACGAAACACTTTTGTTGACAAAGGCTAATATATCCCTATAATGTAATAACTAAAGATAAGGGGAAGGATATGAATTGGATACTTATGCTTGTTCTTCCTCTCGCTGGAATAGTTCTAGGTTGGCTAATACGCTGGCTATACGCCAGATTTCAGCTTTCGTCTTCCGAGCAGAAAGCTGAACGTCTTAATCAGGATGCGATAAAAGAAGCTGAAGCAAAGAAGCGCGAGCTGATTCTACAAACGCAAGATCAGCTGATTAAAGAAAGGAAACAGCAAGAGCTTGAACTGCGGGAGCGTCGAAATGAACTTCAGCGGTATGAAAGAAGACTGCTGCAGAGGGAAGATAATCTAGAGAACAAAGCTGCTGCCATGGATGAAACCAAGCAGCGGCTTGCCAGTCGAGAGGAACAGTTAAACCAGAAGGAAGCTCATCTCTTGGGGGAAGAGGACCGTTGGCAGCAGGAGCTGGAGCGTCTTGCGGGAATTTCCCGTGATGAGGCCAAGGCCTTGATCATGCAGTCCCTGGAGAGCGAAGCCCGCCAGGATGTACAGATTCTTATCAACAAGATTGAGCAGGAAGCTCAGGCTACGGCAGAGAAAAAAGCCAGGGATATTATTGTTACCACTATCCAGAGGATAGCCACTGATGTCAGTTCCGATGTGACGGTGACATCCGTGAGCCTGCCCAACGATGAGATGAAGGGCCGCATCATCGGCCGGGAGGGCCGTAACATTCGGACCCTGGAGACCCTGACCGGGGTGGATATTATTATCGATGACACCCCCGAGGCGGTGGTTATCTCCTGTTTTGACCCCATCCGGAAGGAGATCGCCCGAACCTCGCTGGAAAGGCTCATTGCCGATGGCCGAATCCATCCCACCCGCATCGAAGAGATGGTTAACAAGGTGAGCAAGGAGATTCGGCAGATCATCCAGGACGAAGGTGAAAAGGTTCTTTTTGATCTGGGGATCCATAACATGCACCCCGAACTGATCAGGGCTCTGGGCCGTCTCCATTATCGGACAAGTTACGGACAGAATGTCCTCAAACACTCCAAGGAAGTGGCGGTCATCGCGGGAATGCTGGCGGCTGAGATCGGTGCCGACAAGGACATAGCCAAACGGGGAGCGCTCCTTCACGATATCGGTAAAGGGATCGAGACCGATGGTGATGAAAACCATGCGGAATTGGGATTCGAACTGGCTCGTAAGATTGGAGAGGATCCCCGGGTCATCAACGGGATCATTTCCCACCACAACGATGTGGAGCCCAACTGTATCGAAGCTGTTCTTGTTCAGGTGGCGGACGCTATTTCGGCGGCCCGTCCCGGAGCGCGGCGGGAGACCCTGGATAACTACATTAAGCGGCTGGAGAACCTTGAGAAGATCGCCGAAGATTTTCCCGGGGTCGACAAAGCTTACGCTATCCAGGCGGGGCGGGAACTTCGTATTATGGTCAATAATGAATCGGTCAGTGACCAGGATTCCAAGCAGTTAGCCAAGGATATCGCCAAAAAAATTGAGGCGGAACTCAGGTATCCGGGACGTATCAAGGTGACGATTATCCGTGAAACCCGGGTGGTCGAGTACGCCCGCTGATCCATGGGATGGTTATGAGTAAAGTTTTAACGGCTCTGTTTCTGGGCGACGTCATTGGACAGCCCGGATGCAGGGCTCTTTTTATTGGGTTAAAAGGTCTCGTGAAGAATTACAAGGCCGATCTGGTGGTGGTGAACGGGGAAAACGCCGCCGACGGTTTTGGAATAACACCGGAGTTGGCCGCTACCTTTTTCAGTAACGGGGTGGATGTCATCACCACGGGGAACCACATATGGCAGAGGAAGGAGATATATCCGGTTTTGGATTCCAACCCTCATCTTCTGCGGCCCGCCAACTATCCGAATCAAGCCCCGGGGAAGGGGTACACCACCATCAGTGTCAAGGGAACTCCTGTGGGAATCCTCAATCTTCAAGGCCGCCGTGATATGGGCCCATTAAACTGTCCCTTTCAAACCGCCAGGGATATTCTGAAGAAGGAAAAACAGGGGACCCGAGTAGTCCTGATTGATTTTCATGCCGAAAGTGCGGAAGAAAAAGAGGCCCTGGCCCTCTATCTGGACGGACAGGTTACGGCGGTGGTGGGGACGCACACCCATATTCAGACATCGGACGAACGGATCCTGCCTGGTGGGTGCGGGTATATCACCGATCTGGGAATGACGGGACCTGAGTTAAGCGTCATTGGTTCGGACAGTGAAATGGCCATTCGCCGCTCCCTGACCCAGATGCCTCTGAAGATTGAAATATCCAACGGTCCTGCGGTTTTATCCGGCGTGGTGCTTAAGGTTGACGGAGAGACCGGCAAAACCGTCTCGATTGAACGGTTCCAGAATCATCTGGGGGTGTAAGGGTGGCGGCGGCCCCGAAACGGCGGATATCACCCCTCTATGCGGTTCTAAAAAGCCGTTACGAAGATTTCAGCGACAAAGAACTCTACAGCCTTATACTCTGCGGTCACATCCGGGTCGATGGGGGCATACTGCGGGATCCGAAGGCTTCGGTGGACCAGGATTGCCGGGTGGAGTTTCTGGGGCGCCGGTTTGTTTCCCGGGGAGGGGAAAAGCTGGACCATGGACTGACAGTATTCGGCGTTAATGTAAGAGATCTGGTGGTGGTGGATGCGGGATCTTCCACCGGTGGGTTTACCCACTGCCTGCTTTCCCGCGGAGCCAGGGCGGTGCATGCCATTGATGTGGGTTACAACCAGCTCGATTTTTCTCTTCGCCAGGATCCCCGGGTGATTGTTCATGAACGCACCAATGTGATGGATTTTAACGATCCTTGCCCGGTTCCCCAGGGAGCGGTGGCTGATTTGAGTTTCCGGTCCATCCGGGGGGCCGCCTCACACCTCTTGTCTCTCACCAGCGATAAGTGGCTGGTCGCTCTTATCAAGCCACAGTTTGAGTATCCCGATCCCCCCGATGAATTTGACGGGGTGATCAGGGATGAAGTTGTGGTAAGGGATATTCTCGAGAAAACCTCCGCCGGTCTGGAAGAGGAGGGTGTCTTTCTGCACAACGCCGTTGTTTCTCCCATCACCGGCCGGAAGGGAAACCGGGAATTTCTTTTTCTTCTTCGAACCGCCGTTTCCGCTATGCCGGGCAGGGATATACTCAGGGCTCTGGTTTTTTAGGCCATCCGTCATACCTCTGAACCCTGGAACCAATACAAAAAAGGGAATATTTTTGACGATCCCGCTTTAAGGAGAGAACCTCAAACCATGGGGTTTTGAATGAGGGTTCCTCTCTTTAATCTTTACTTAAAGGAGTCCCGGGTTAAGGGTGCCCCCAGATAAATCCCCCCTTCGGATCCCATATAATCTCTTTTTTCCCGATTGATCAGGATCTGAACCCGCTGAACCGTGGGAAATTCGGTGGCTGTGTAGACAATCTGCTGAACCTGGGCGGTATACCCCTCCCGACCGAAAGAGTTAAAAAGGAACTCTTCGGAAAAATTGAGAAAAGCCGTTCCCTCCACCACGGAAACAGACAGAAGCCTGGTTTCTCCGGGGATCAGGGAGAGAAGTCCCTGGTTAATCTCCGATACAGAGAGTCCCTTGAGAAGACTGGCCATGGTTTCGGTGAGAGGAGAATCCTGAAAGTAGACGGGCCGAACGATCCCCTTCAGAGCGATGGTTCCATCGGGTTCTACCTTGACAAAATAGAGACGGGATCGCCTCATCTGTCCGTCTCCCGCCGGAGGAGCGGCGGGGAGTGTTTCCTCTGCCGGTGCTTCCGGTTGAGGAGCTACCTCCACAATTTCCGGCTTTGGTTCTTCCCGGGGAGCCTGTTTTGGCTCTTCCGCTGAAGGGGCTTTGATGCTGCTGTCGGCGTCGGGGGAACCGGAGGGAACCGGTTCTTCGGTGGTTCTCTGCACTTCGGGTACCACCTTGTCGGTTCGCAGGATATCCCAGAATCCGGTGTTATCCATAACCGCTTCGATGGTCTTCCGGTTGAAGAGAAAAATAACGAGGACAAGCAGTATCAAAGCGATCCAGAAAAGACAGCCAATGGAGGATTTCTTGCGTTTCATCCTTTCGAATATCGGCATTTTCCTCCGTTGTTTAAGGAGATTAACCGGGGTTCGGGAAAGAATAGTCCCGCCGCCGGGACCACCGGGCTATTTGACAGGGGGGGGGTAAAATACTATAGTGTTCCTGATGAAAGAACTGAAAGGAATATCTGGCTCACCCGGTATCGCCATTGGAAAAATCTTCTATTACCTCGATGAAAACCTGAGTGTTCCCGAGTTTGATCTGGTTGAAGAAGATGTGGAAGCCGAGGTTCAGCGGTATGAAACCGCCCTGGGACGGGCGGAAAAAGAGCTTCAGGAGTTAAAAAAGAGCACCCCTTCGGGGCTTGAAGAAAGCCGTTTTTTGGATTCCCATATATTAATGCTTCAGGATCCCGATTTTAACTCCAAAGTGGTGGAGGGGATTCGGAAAGAGAAAAAAAACGCCGAGCATATGCTCTACAGCACCGCCAAAGAGTTTATTCAGGTTTTCAAAAACCTGAAAGACCCTTACCTGAGAGAGCGGACCGTTGACTTTTACGATGTGTCCCGCAGGGTTCTCAACCATCTGCTTTACCGGGAAAGAATATCCCTTAATGATCTTCAGGAAGATGTTATTTTGGTGGTTCATAATCTCATGCCCTCCGATGCGGTGGCCATGGATAAAAGGCGGGTGAAAGGCATCGCCATGGATGCGGGAGGGAAGACATCCCATACTGCCATTCTGGCCAGGGCTTTTGAAATTCCCGCAGTTTTAGGTCTTTCCACCATCACCTCTCAGGTAAGAAGCGGTGACGAGATCATCATAGACGGCAACTCCGGGAAGGTAATTATCTCTCCTGATCAGGAAACCCGGGACCGTTATGTCAACCGGCTCAAGCAGTGGCAGAAAAGAGAATCGGAACTCCTTACCCTGAATGAACTTCCGGCGGAAACCCGGGACGGTAAGCTGATTCAGCTTTTTGCCAACGTCGAGATTCCCGAAGAAACCGACTCTGTCATTGTCCATGGCGCCGAAGGGATAGGGCTTTTTCGATCAGAATTCCTATTCCTCGATCCCGGCGGATTTTCCACCGAAGAGGAACAGTACCACTCCTACAGCCGGGTCCTCGAGGATATGGGGGATCTTCCCGTCACCATCAGGACCCTGGATGTGGGGGGGGATAAGTTTATCCCCAACATGGGAGAAGCTCTGGAGGAGAAAAACCCCCTTCTGGGCTGGAGGGCCATCCGGTACTGCCTGAGTCATCGAGAGGTTTTTCGGGTACAGATGAGAGCCCTGTTGCGGGCATCGGTCCACGGCAACCTCAGGATCATGTTTCCCATGGTATCCGGAGTGGAAGAGCTTGACATGCTGCTGGCCTACCTCCAGGAGATCAAGGAAGAGCTGCGCGGTGAAGGAATCCCCTTCAAGGAACATTTCCCCGTGGGCATTATGATAGAAGTGCCCTCCGCCGCGGTTACCACCGATATCCTGGCTCACAAGGTGGATTTTGTCTCCATAGGAACAAATGACCTGATTCAATACACCATCGCCGTGGACCGGGGCAATGAAAAGGTGGCCTATCTCTATGAACCTTTCCATCCCGCCATTCTTCGGCTTTTACGGATGATCATCGACAGTGCTCACGCCGCCAGCATCCCTGTCAATATGTGCGGTGAGATGGCGGGGGATCCCATGGCGGCGGTGATTCTACTGGGACTCGGTCTTGATGCTTACAGTATGAGTGCTTTCAGCATTCCCGAAATAAAGAAAATAATCCGTTCCGTATCCATGGCTGACGCCGAAGAGATGGTGGGAAATATTATGGATATGCGTTCTAACAAAGAAATTGACAGTTATGTAAAGGAATGGATGAGTGAGCGATTCGACTTTCTTTCCCTCTAATCCGGGACTTCCCCTGGTGGCCATCGTGGGCCGCCCGAATGTAGGTAAATCTACGCTGTTTAACCGTTTCCTGGGCCACAGGAAGGCGATCACCGATCCCACCCCCGGGGTAACCCGGGATCCTGTGGGTATGGTCTGGACCCATCAGGAGCGGAAGATTTTTCTGGTGGATACCGGCGGATTCAAGGTTGAACAGGAAGGGCTTGATTCTCTGGTCACCGGACGCAGTCTGGCGGTTCTCTCGGGAGCCGATTTGATCCTTCTGGTTGTGGATGTGACGGGGATCACCCCCGAGGACGAAACGTTTATCGAGGCCCTGCGTCCCTACAGCGACCGGATTGTTTTGGTGGTTAACAAGGTGGATAATCACCAGCGGGAAGATGATGTCTGGAATTTCTTCAGCCTGGGATTTCCCGATGTGGTGGGAATTTCTTCAACCCATGGAAACAACTTCGGGGATCTGGAGGATATGGTCTTCAAGCGGATCGATTTCGATTTGCCCCGGGAGGGCTCCTTTAGGGTTCCCGAAATCCGGCTGGCTCTCATGGGGAAACCCAACACGGGAAAATCAACCCTGCTCAACAGGCTGACCGGCCAGGACCGGGCCATTGTCTCCGATATTCCCGGTACTACCCGTGATGTTGTTCCCGGAGAATTTACCTACCGGGGCAAGAACTTCCATATCCTTGACACCGCCGGGATCCGCCGGAAGAACAGGGTGGATGAAAACGTGGAGTATTATTCGGTCACCCGCTCCATCAAAAGCATCGAAGAAGCCGATGTGGTTTTTTTAATGATCGACTCCCTGGAAGGTCTGGTGGATCAGGAGAAAAAAATCGCCGGGCTGGTGGTCCGGAAAGGTAAGGGGATCGTCCTGGTTCTGAACAAGTGGGACCTTCAGGAGGAAAAACCAAACCTCCTGGAAGCCATGACCGACCGGGTCCGTTTCGTCTTTCCCATCCTCGACTTTGCTCCCGTGGTGCCCCTGTCGGCCCTGAAGGGAGACGGGGTCGATGTCCTTATGAAGACGGCGGTCAAGGTATGGAATCAGCTCAATCTGCGTATCGACACGGCCCGGCTCAACAAGGCTCTGGAAAGCTGGAAAGAATACTATGAACCCCCCGTGGTGAAGGGTTTTCGATATAAGGCCCGGTACATCACCCAGACTTCCATTAATCCTCTCTCATTCGTTCTTTTTGTCAACCGGGAGAAGGGCTTTCCCGAGGGGTATGTTAATTACATTAAGAACCAGATCCGCAAAACCTTCGGATTCTCCGCGGTGCCCTTCGTGCTGGAAGTGAGGGGCCGGTAGGACAGTCATGGAAGGTTACTCCATGGGCCAGGTCTGCCGGCTCCTGGGTGTGAAAGCCCATGTGATCCGGTACTGGGAACAGGAGATTCCCCTCCTTTCTCCCCGTAAGGACCAGCTGGGTAAACGGTTTTTTATCAGGGATGACCTTCATCTTTTGTTCCGCATACGCTACCTTGTTTATGAGGAAGGCCTTACCCTGGAGGGGGTTAAAAAGCGGCTCTGGAGAGAACTCCAGGAGGAGGATCCGGACTGGCGAAGCCGAATCCGCGAACTTCGAAGCGAACTTCTGAAACTCCACGCCCGGGTTTCCCGGCCCCCGTCTTCTCAAGAGGAGCCCTGAACCCGCCGATAAGTAAGGGATGGCACCACGTAAACTGTTTCTATCGACCGCCTTTTTTCTCACGGCTCTGTCCCTGGGGGGGCAAACCTCTCCCTTTGTACAGGGATCTGTGGCTATTCATACTGACCCATTTCCAGAAAACAGTACCATAAGGCGTCAGCTTTCGGAGTGGTTTTTTGATCCCGTCAACGAAGTCGCCGCCACGGTGCCCCGGGTCTATTCCCAGATTCACGACGGTTCTCTGGTTAAGGTCCGTTCGGAGGTTACGGATCAGGCGGTCTATTATCTCTTTCTGAATCAGCGGGATTTCATCTATCCCGTGGCAGGACGGGGTAGCGTGATCGTCAAGAGGGATCGCAGGGAAGGGACTTTTATTCAGATGAAAGTTTTTCTTGATGACGGGGCAGATTCTTTTCTCAGAATTTTCCCCTTTCAGGAAAGAACTTCCCTGGAGGTTTACCTGCAGGGGAAAAGGATTTCCTCCGCCGTTCCTTTACCGTTGTCCTTCCATCAGGTCTTGACCATATCTGTTTCTGAGCTCAGAGAGTTGACGGGAAACAGAATCCCCTGGAGTCTTTTCGATCCCCTGCCGCAGCGCCCCCAGGATCGTGATTTAGAGACTCTGGTTCGCCGAATCCGACAGGAACTGGGCCGGCTGGTCCATGGGGAGGACGGCGCCATGGATGGGGACGGCCGTTACGTCTATATCGAAACACTGTCGCGGCAGGAAAACGCCGGAGGTTTAAACTGTTCCGGTTTCGCCAAATGGGTGATAGACGGTTTTGCTGTTCCTCTCCTGGGGCGGCCTCTGTCGGTGGAACCTCTAAAGGAGAAGCATCTTTCTTCCCGGGGGAATTCTCTCTCCCTTCGTTATGAAGACAGCCGGGATCCGTTCTTCGGTCTGGATTGGACCCGGAATCTGGCAGCCGCCCTGGCTCGGCTGAGGGGAACCGGTTCTTCCGGGGTGGAAGCCCACGATGTCAGAGGAGTCCCTTATTTTTCCTATGTGGAAGATGTGGGATATCCCGTGAAAGACCTTGCTCCGCTGCTCTACCTGCTGAACCGTGAAAGTCCGGGATATTTTTACCTGGCTTCTATTAACCAGCCTTTCGGCACCGATCCACCCATCCGGCAGCACACCCACGTGGCTTTGCTCTTCCCCTACCTCGATGGTGAGGGCCGGTTGCAAACTGCCGTCTTTGAAACCACAGAAGAGACCAGCCTGGAATCTTTGAACCGCCGCTATCCCGATGATTTTGCCCACCTGGTGCGGATCCCCGTGGGGGGCTCTTTTTTCCTGCCCTGAATCGGCTCTTCCGGTACCCCCGTCCCCCCCGGGGCGGGGGTCTGAGTCGGCTCCTTCCAGTGCAGCTCTCTCTGGAGAGAGCATGAATTCCTCAAAAAAGTTGCCGTTAAAGTAGTAACTTAATCCTGCAGTTGAAACTTAATACATGAGGAGATAAGTTAAACTGTATGAGATACCGGATAATTCTGCTTGCCCTGGCTCTGATCCTTTTTCCCCTGACCGGCCAGGATTCTCCCCGGGATTTATTCAGGCTGGGAGAAGAGAGGTTCAAACGGTCCGAAGACTCCATGGCCCTGGAGTATTTCAGGAAAATCGCCGAAGACAGCCCCCTTTCAACATATGCGGCAGACGCCCGTTTTAGAATGGGACAGATCCTCTACCGAAGCGGCGATTACATCGGCGCTGAGAGGGAATTCCGCCTGGTGGCGGAGAGATACCGGTCCACCCGGTTTTTCCGGGAGCTGCCGTTTTGGCGCGGCATTACCGCTTACGGAAGGAAGGATTATTCCCGGGCGGAGAACTTTCTCGATGATTACCTTAAGGACCCGGCTTCCCTGCTTCAAAATGAAGCTCTCCTTTACAAGGCTCTGGCCCTGCAGGCCCAGGGGGCCCTTTATGCCGCCACGGTGACCCTGGAAAAACTGGTTACATCAAAGGAACCCTCCCCCGGAGGTTATGAGCTGACTCTGCTGGGCAACCTTTACCGGGAACAGGAGCGGTTCCGCTCCCTGAAGCAGCTTCTGGAAAACCGGGAGCTGGCCCGGTTTGACGCCCCCTGGCGGGACCATCTCCGGTTTCTCAGGGCGGAGGCGGCCTTCGAAGAGGAGAATCCCGATGCTGCGGAGCTGTACCTCGAATTAACCAGGGTCCCCGGCCAGATTGGGGCGGTGAGTTATCAGCGGCTGTTCGGGATCCTCCTGAAATCGGGGGAGGTGCAGGAACTGGAACAGCTTCTGCACCGGGCGGAAAGGGATCTCCGGAATGAACCGGATCTGCTGAAGGATTTCTGGCTTCGCATAGGCATTGTCTTTTACCAGGAGGGTCAACGGGAAAGGAGTGACTTCTACCTGAAAAGGGTTTATGCCCTGAAAGATCCGCATGAGCCCGCCCCGCCCCTGGCGGTGCTGTATCTTTCCCGGCTTGCTCAGGGGAGGGGTGAACCCCGACTGGCGGAAAGCCTGATTGACGGGTATTTCGATCAGGGAGGTGAAGAATCGGCGGAACTGCTCTTCACTCTGGGGGAGCTGAGAACCCGGCGGGCGGATTATTCAGGAGCCCTGGAAATCTGGAATCAGTTACAGCGGAAATACCCTCTTTCTTCCACCAGAGCACAGGCGAGTTACTATCATGGTTTCTGCTACTACCAGATGGGGGAGGGAGAGTCGGCTTTATCGGCCCTGGAGCCTCTGCTTCAGGGCGGCGGGGCCGCTTCAGAGGGGTTAAGCGGAGAATACCGCCTGGGGTTGCTCCGCCTTCTGGGCAATATCTACGTTCAAACCGAAAGATACAGGGAGGCCGTGGATTCCTGGCGGGAATTTTCGCGGCTGGCTCCCCGGGATCCTTCGGGGCGGCGCCAGGTGTTGCGGGCCCTCTTCCTGGGCGGTTTTCATGAAGAGCTCATGGCCGAGGCCCTGGTCCTGAAGAGGGACGGTCTTTTCCCGGGCACTTCCCCCGATGTGGGCCTGCTGGCCTCCTATCTGAGCGGCCTTTCCGCCCTTTCCCTGCGGAAGTATTCCTCCGCTCTGGAAGATCTGAGATCCCTCCAGGAGAAGGACCTGAAGGCGGTGGGATGGGAGCCGCTTTATCCTTATGTCCTCTATTATCGGGGTTGGGCCCTTTACCGCTCCGGGCAGTATCAGCAAGCCCTGGTTGAGTTTTCCAGCCTGATAAACCGGATCAAGGATCCCGGTTTCGCCGTGGCGCCATCCCTGGAAGGGAAGGCTTACTATCTGGCTGGATGGAGCGGGTTCCAACTCAAGGACTACCCCCGTTCGTCAGATTATTTTCTCTCCTATCCCCGGGAAGGAGAACAGGTGGTCCAGGCTCTATTGATGGGGGGACGAAGCCTCGTTTCTCAGGGAGAACTGGGCCGGGCCGAAGCGGTTTTCTCTTCCCTTTTAACGGACTTTCCCGGTTCTTCCCTTGAGGCGGATATCCTGTTTGAGATGGCCACCGTCATTGCCGCCCGGGGCCGGACCGAGGAGGGGGCCGAGTTGTTCCTGAAGGTGTCGCAGAGAGGCGAGGGGCTGTCGGAGGAAGCTTTGTTCAGACGGGCCGAGGTTTTCCAGGATGCCGGTCTCTGGACCCGGGCTCAGGAAGCCTTCTACCTTTACCGGAGGAGCTATCCCCGGGGCGATTACGCCGATGCGGCCCACTACTGGGGGGGAGAGGCGGCTCTGAGGGGGGGGGAACCGTTTGGAGCCGTTCTGTTGTGGGAAAGGCTGGATCAGGAGTTTCCTTCAAGCCCCTTCAGGGGAATCAGCCTCTGGAAGAGTGCCGGAGTGTATCAGGACCGGGGAGATTATGAAAAGGCTCTGACGCTGCTCAACCGGCTGGGAGAATACCGTCCCGATGAAGCCCGGGCCCTGGGTACTGCCGCGAAAATTCAGGAATTACGTTTTCTTATGGCCGGCGAGGGGCGGGAAGTGGCGGCGCTCCGGGCGGAGATGGGAAGCCTGGGCGGCGCAGAAGATCCCGAAGGCCGTGAGGTTGTTCTGGAACTGGCCCGGATACTGCTCTATCAGGGGGGACCCACCCGGGAAGAGGCGAAGCTTTTACTGGAAGAGATCCTGTTCTATCGCGGGGAAGATCCTGCCATGGCCGCCCGGGCCCAGTATTACCTGGGCGAGTATCACCAGAGGCGGGGCCAGCTCGATCAGGCGGGGAGAGCCTTTCTGGAAGCCGCCACCATGAATCCCGATGACCGGGATCTCATGGCCATGGCGGTGTTCCGGGCTGCCGAAGTAGCTCATCAGCGGGGAGACCGCCGGGGTGCGGAAGCTCTGGTGAGACGGCTGACGGAGAATTTCCCCCAGTCCACCTGGGCCGAGGAAGGATTGAGGCTTCTTCAGGAGGATGATCATGGGAACCTGTAAATACATCATGACCGTGCCGGGGGTGCTCGTTCTGCTCCTGCTTGGTCCCGCAACCCTGTCGGGACAGGAGGACCTGTCTCCCCAGCATCCGGATCTGATACTTCCCCCATTTCTTCTGGAACTGGAGGAACAACTCCTCGTACAAATCGAAGCACCCTTGCCGAGTGAAGCTTCTTTGGGACTTCCTCCTCTGGAGATGCCCCTGCCCGGTCCGGAGGATCTGAGGCTCTCTCCTTTTTCCGCCGATATTCAGATAGATACCGGTGACAGCCGGGATACCGCCGGGGAGGGAGCGGTCCGGCAGAAGATCTATACCATTGGTAAGCTCGGGGCGGGGCCGGGCAACTATATTCTGGGAGATTTGACCATCCACCGGCTGGAGGATACTCCCCGTTTTTCCCTCCACTTCTTTCATGAAAGCCGTGACGGGTTTTCCGGCGCCGCCTCGGGGGAAGGGTTCAGTATGAGGCAAGAGCTTCTGGAGGGAAGCTTCATTCATACCCGGGGCCCCGGGGAGACGGAGGGCCGTTTTCGTTACGGTGAAGAGGAGCGGGGTCTTCAGGGCCTTTCCGTCTTTGATTCTCTGGTTCTTCGAGGATACCGGGGGGAAGGCCGTTACAGCCGCCGCTTCGGGGAGGGGGGGCTCTGGTCCTTCTCTCTCAAAGGCTCCTCCCTGAATCGATGGTTATCCGGGGGACCCGAAGATCGTAACCAGGTTTTATCGTATCAGCCGAAGGCAGTATTAGGCTGGGATTGGGATAAGCTGTCCGCATTCACCCAGGGAGAGTATTACTACTCCCGGCTTACCGCCACCGGTGACCGGGAAGACCTTCAACAGTACGGGTCTCTCAAGGGGGGTCTTTCGGTCAGGCTTCCCGGGGGATGGCAGGCCGATCTGGAAGCGGGAGGGGCCTGGGATTTTGAAGGCGGGCTTGAATACCCTTTCCTGATCAAGCTGGAAGGTCCGGTGGGAAGAGATCTGGCCCTCTCTTTTCAGGGGGAGCGGGTGAACCACCCCCGGGAAGCAGAGCAGCTTCGAAACGAATTCCCCCTGCTCGCTTTTGAAGACGGCTCGGGAGGAGCGGTCCTTCCCGATGTGCTGAAGGGCTGGAGGGCCGCCGTTTCCTTCACCGCCGCTTCCGGAAACCGGCTGGGACTGGAAGGCCGGCTTGCCTGGAACCGGTGGGAAAACCTGATTCAGCCCGGTGTTGCCCTGTCCTCCCGGGAACGTTCCTTCAGCCAGACAGGGGCGGACATTTTTGAATTTGCCATGGAAGGCAGAGGGATCATCAATCGCTATTTGACTCTTTACGCCGGGTGGGAGGGCCAGGCCTTTCTGGACCGTCGGCTGCTTTACCCCGACAACCTGGTTACTCTGGCCCTGGAAATTGAGGACCGGCAGCTTCCCGGTGGAACCGTCCTGCCGCCCTGGGGAGGACGCCTTTCCGGGGCCTGGGCGGTGTTCCCCCGGGAAAGCCCCAGGGCGGGACAGTATCCCGTACTGGAGGGGCTGGGGTACTATCAGATCTCCCCGGGGGGACGGATCATGCTGGAAATTTCCGATCTGCTTTCTCCGTTCCTGGAAGAGGGGCGGCTTTACTGGGATGAGATAACCAATCCCGGGTTGACCCTGTCACTTTCCGTCAGTATATCTTTGTAAACCGGAGGAACTATGTTTTTAATACTGGAAAAGGGCGGCATTATCATGGGGATCATTCTGGTCCTTTCCGTGGCCGCCACGGTGATCATCCTGGAGCGTCTTCTCTTTTTCCGGAAAATCCGCCTGGATGAGGAGAAATTTATCAACCGTCTCAGGGTTGCCCTGGAGGAACGCCGCTTTCAGGAGGCCATCAGCATTTGTGAAAACAGCGCTTCTCCCCTGGCCAATATTATGCGGGTGGGTATCGAAAACCGGCGGCTGGAGCAGGGGGAGTTGAAGGAAGCCATCCTCAGTGCGGCGAACCGGGAAACTCCCGCTTTGGAGCGATACCTTTCCGCCTTGGGAACCATCGCCCACATCAGTCCCCTTCTGGGACTCCTGGGAACGGTTACGGGCAATATCAAAGCCTTCGGCATCCTGGGCACCATGAATGCCGTGGGAGACCCGAGCCTGCTGGCGGGGGGAATTTCAGAGGCACTGCTAACCACCGCCGCGGGGCTTATCGTTTCCATACCGGCGATCATCTTTTACAACCATCTGGTGAATAAGGTGAATCACATGATCATCCATCTGGAGAACCGGGTCAATGATATGGTTCTCTATGTGAAGGGGGCCAGTTAGATGCGTTTTGAACGGCGCCTTAAACCGGTCGCCGGGGTTGACCTGATCCCCATGATCGATGTGGTGTTTCAGCTGGTCATATTTTTCATGCTCTCTTCCACGTTCATCCAAACCCCCGGCATTGCCCTCCAGCTGCCGGAATCTTCTTCGGCGGAGCCGGTGGTCATGTCAACCATGGTGGTGACGGTCCTTCCTGATCAGCGGCTGTTCCTCAATAACCAGGAGTATTCGCTGGAAGAGTTTTCTGCCGCCCTGGGCTCCCTCTCCGACCAGGAAAGAGAGGCCCTTAAGCAGATCGTGGTGGAGGGAGATGATGCGGTATCTTACCGGCTCATGATTCAGGTCCTCGATGTTCTCAGGCTCAATGGTTTTTCCGGGGTGGCCCTGCGGACCCGGGAGGGGGACAGCCTCCGGTGACCGAGAGTAACCCGAAATCCCGGCTTCTCTTCGCGTTTATTCTTTCCCTGATGCTTCATATTCTCCTGTTTGTCCTGGTGGGTAATATCGACTGGTCCCGGGTCCGGGACACCACCCCCTACCGGGGGCCCCTGGTGGTGGAACTGGCCGACCCGCCGGTTCCCCTGCTGCCGGATCCGATCCCCCCCCCGGAGCCCGAGCCCGTATCCGATTCCCGGGCGGCCGAAACCGTACCGGAAGCGGCGCCGCTGCCGGCTCTCCCCTCCGCCGGCCCGGCCTCCCCGTCAGCACCGCCCCGGACGACAACACCGCCCCGGACGACAACGCCGTCCCGGGCGGCCGAAACGGCTTCCTCCGGGGGGGCCTACGACGATCTTTTCTCCGGACTTACCGACCCGACCCCCGAGGCGGGCCGGGCGGCACCTGAGCTGGTGGCACAGGAAGCCCCTGTGAGTCCCCCCCAGCGCAGTACCCAGGCGGGACTGCAAACCGCCGGGGTGGGGACCGTCACCTCCGGGGACCAGGGTGTGGCCACAACTTCCGAAACCGGGGCGGCCGACTCGGTGAATCCTGATGCGCTCAAGGCGATAGATGCTGCCATCGCGCAAACCGACGGTTCCCGAAACGGTACTTCTCCGGGAACCTCCGGCACCTCCGATGCCGATGAAATAATCACCCGCCCCATGGGGGATGCTTCGCTCTTCGCCAACCGGTCCCTGGCGGAGCGGGCAAGATCTCTCCCGGCGATTAATCTGGATGAGGATTTGAGGGCGGCGCTGCGAAGGGGAGATCAACCTGTTCTGGAGGTGGAGATCGAATTTACCGTTACCCCGGGGGGAGTTCTCAAGGGGTTGAAACCTTCCCGTCCATCGGGTAATACTTCTCTTGACCAGGAACTGATGAAAATTCTCATGGTCGGCTGGACCTTTATCCCCGCCTTAAACGCCGGGGAGGAGCAGGGAAGGATCAGAATCCTCATCAAGGTGGAATAATTTGGCAATACGAGGCATCGGGTTCGACATCGACGGGACCCTCTACCCCAACCGGCAGATGTTTCTGCTCTCCTTTCCCAGCCTCCTGAGAAGCCCCCGGCTGGTCTGGCACTTCTCCCGGGTCCGCAAAGAGATTCGCCAGGTGGAAACCATCTCCCATTTCCGGGCCCTCCAGGCGGAGATGATCGCCCGGTCCATGAATACCGACCCTGTGAAGACCCGTCTTCTGGTGGAAAAAAGACTCTATCAGAACTGGGAGTCCGATTTTCGCTATCTGAAACCCTATCCTTACGTGAAACAGCTCCTGGAGGAGCTGAAAAACCGGGGAGACCTGAAACTGGGGGTTCTTTCCGACTTTCCCGTACAGAACAAGCTGTCTTTTCTGGGGCTGGAAAACTTCTGGGATGCCGCCTTGTCATCGGAAGAGGTGAACTACCTCAAGCCGCGCCCCGAACCGTTTCTGGCCCTGGCGGAGCGGATGGAGCTGGCGCCGGAAGAGATTCTCTACGTGGGAAACAGTCCCCGCTATGATATTACCGGGGCGTCGCAGGTGGGCATGAAGACGGCCTTTCTCGGTCCCGCCGCGAAAGATCCCGGGGCGGATTTCCGTTTCACCGACTACAGGCGGCTTCGAAACTACATTATGACCCTGCTGCCGTAGTAATCTTTTATACCTTAAGCATATAATTGACAATATTCCCATCCTGTAAGAAAATAGGGAGGTGTATTTTTCTGCCATCCGTGGTAGAATTTGCTTCTAATAAAATATTTCGTCTTCTTGTTATCGAGATCCGACGTTTTTACCTGGGAGGGGGACAATGGTTTTCTCGTTAGGGAATATTATTACTCTAGTCATAGTGATTCTCATTCTTGCTATTTACAGGCAAATGGACCGGAACAACCGGTCCCTGGAAAAAATCCGACGATATACCGACAAAATCACCGGGGAACTGGACCGCTACGTGGATGATAAAACCGTGGCTCTCAAGAACCTCGCCGTGGAGCTGGATGTTCATCAGAAAACGGGCCGGGAAATCCTCAAACGCATTACCGGGGCTGAGGAAAACCTGGAAAGCCGGGCCGAGGGGATCCAGCGCATCGCCGACCGGATATCCGAATACGATACGGCGGTGGGAAACCTCATGACCCTCACCACCAAGGTGGATGAAAATATGAAGCGGCTCCAGGAAGAGTCTGCCTTTGTAGATTCCACCGGGAAAAGGCTGAAAGAGGTTCAGGGAAGGCTGGACACCCTGGAGAAGCGGATCCCCGGAATTGTGGACGATTTCCAGATCATCAACAGCCGGGAACTGGAAGCCCTTCGCGCCGATGCTCTGGAGGAAACAGAACGCCGGGCGGATGAGCTGGATGGGAACATCAGAACCGCCGCCGGGGAGGTGGAAGAGTTCGTCCGCCGTCTGGATGATATCGATGCCCGCTGGGAGGAGATGGATGCCAGGACCCTGGCCAGGGTGGAACAGGGCCATGATGAGATTCTGGAGGCAACCCGCCGGGAGGGGGAGGAGCTGAAAGCGGCCTTTGAAACGGGGTTGAAGGAATCAATCAAGAAACTCTACGCCTACCAGGAGAAACTGAGGCAGGAGGGCGAATCATTAGAGGAAACCCTGAACGCCCGGATGGCTTCCATGGAGGAGAAGAGCCGCGGCTGGGAATCCGCCCTGTCGGAAAACCTGGCCGGGGCGGACCGGAAGATTGAGGATCTGAAGGCGGCCTTCACCCGGGATCTGGAAGAAATCAGCCGGAAGGGCCTTGATATAGAAGCGTCCATCAGTGCCGGACTGGAAGAAACGGCCCTTAAGGGCCGGGCCCTCAGCGACGAGATTTTTGGCGATCTGAAAATCTACATCACCGGGCAAGCCCGGGGAATGGAGAAGGATATGCAGAGGCTCTTCGAGGAAGAGAGAGCGCGCATGACCCAGTCCGCCCGAAATGTGGAAGCGGAACTGGAAAAACTCAACGGTGAACTGGAGAAATGGAGGACCGACGGCAACGACCGGATTATGCTGGAGTCTCAACGGCTCAATCAGCGGTTTGATCAGGAATCGGACCAGCTGCAGACCCGGTTCGGCGATATGTCCCAGGCCGTCGAGATGAGGATGAGCGAAGTGGAGGGATCGGTGGAGGCGGAGCAGCAGCACCGCCGTGACGAGCTTGCCTCCTTCGTTGAGGCGACCCGGGAGGAGATTTCTGCCCTGAAGAATCTTTCCCAGAATTCCCTGAATAAACTTGAAGAGCAGGCCGCCCGGGGTCTCCAGGAGCTGGAGAAGCAGATCGGTAATTACGAAGAAGAGATCAACTACCGGATCTCCCGGGTTGAGCAGGTGGGCGATGAGATCACCACCCTGGATGAAAACCTGCGCCATTCCATCGACAGGATGGTGGCGGGGGTAAAGGAGGAGTTCGGTTCCGCCAGGGAGGAACTTCTTCAGATGATAGAGAAAGAAAACGGGGAAGTTCTGGTCCGGGTGGACGGCGTGAAGCAGCACATGGGCGCCCTGGAGAAGGATCTGGAAGAACTCAAGGCCAAGGCATATGCCAACGTGGCGGAACAGCTGCAGGTTTTCGAAGATGATTTCTTCAAGGATCTTCGGGACCGGGAAGAAACCATCCGGAAGCAGTTTACCGAATGGCAGGAGGGGCTCCAGCGTGACCTGGCTCAGATGAGCGAAGATCATGCGGGGGAACGGGAGATGGCTGCCAAAGAGCTGGCGGACCAGCTGAGGGACCGGTTAACCCAGCTCCAGACCCGCACCTTCCAGCAGTACGAGAAATATGAAGACCAGGTGACCAGCTACCAGGAGCGGATAAACGAAAGAATAGGCCTTTCGGAGCGCTCCCTGGACGGGCTGGAAGAAAATCTGAAAAGGCAGATCCAGGATATCCGGCAAAACAGCCGGCTGGAGTTTGAAAAACTCTTCACCGAGCATCAGACCAGTCTGGAGGGCACCCTGAAGAGATGGGAGCGGGAATGGGAGCTGGGGGTGAAGGAGCAGGAAGAAAAGATGGCCCAGGGCTTCCGGGATCTGAATTCCGGCATGGATGCGGCCCGGTCCGATGTCACGGTGTGGCAGACCCAGGCCCAGCAGCGGCTCAAGGAGATAACCGCCGATGTGGAAGAGCGGTACAGCCTCCTGAAGAGCGATGCGGACAGCACGGTGGAAGGGATTAACAAGGATTTCGTAGAACAGCGGGACGCTTTTGACTCCTTTTACCTTGATCTGCAGAAACGCAGCAAGGATCTGGAGATGGCCATCGAACAGAAGCTCCGGGATTTCCGGGCCGCTTCATCGGAAATCAAGGAGAAGGTGGAAAGTGTTCAGCAAAGGCTTTTCGGCAAGATTGAAGAGCACCACAATACCCTTTCCGTCAACATCCAGGAGATAGACAAACAACAGAAAAACTTCATCGCCCAGACCAAGATTTTTGACCGGGCCGATTCCCTCAAGATGGCCCTGCAGGAGAACATTGAAGACCTGAAGGTGGAAATTGCCCGGATCACCGCCGAGAGCCGGGAGGTTAAGGAAGCGGAGAAGAAGTTTATCACCATTAAAAAGATGAACGAAGAAGTCTCGTCCAAGCTGGCCCGGTTCCTCACGGAAAAACGGCGCATCGAGGAGATGGAGGGAGATTTTAAGAAACTGATCAATCTTTCTCAGTCCATCGACATCAAATTAGATCAGGTTACCACCACCCATGATTCCCTCCAGGAAGTGCAGATCCGTATCCGCGCCCTGGAGGAGCTTGAGGCGGAGGTGATGCAGAAATATGAAAGGCTTGAGAAAAAAGGCAGCGTGCTTGAATCCACCACCGAGGATGTGGACCGGAATTTTCAGCGCCTCCGGGACCTGGAAGACGGTCTTAAAGGAATAGAGGGAAGCATTTCCTCCCTGGCGCCCCAGGTTTCGGAAGTGAGCAGCCAGGTGAAACTGCTGGCCAAGGAACGGGGAAAGACTTCCGAAGCGATCAAGCTGATCAGCAGCCTGGACGGGATGCTCAACGATATCGAAGAGCGAACCGAGAGGATGCAGAAGGCCCGGGAATGGCTTGCCCAGACCGAAACCAGGCTGGAAGAGGTTAATCGCGAGGCTCAGGAGCAGGTAAAACTGCTGGGATCTCTGGTCAAGGAGGGGGGGCTGGCCAAGCAGGGGAAGGGGTCTCCCATGGGAGCCCGGGATGTGGTCACCAAGCTGGCCCGGCAGGGCTGGACCGTGGAGGAGATCTCCCGAACCACCAAACTGAGCCGGGGTGAAGTGGAGCTGATCCTGGAATTGCGTAAATAGTATCGGGACGGGTCCGTAATCCGGGGCCGTCCCTTTCCTGTCCCAAACTTCTAAAAAAATTGGTAAAAGCTTGACGAACTCTCTCCCGGGTTAGTATTTTATCATCAGTACGATCCGAGGCAGAGTTTCTTGTAAACTCTTACGGCATCAATAAAAAACGTCCTTCGGGGCGGGCCGGTGAAGGGTCAGTTTTATCAGAAATTAATACCTTCGAACAACGAAGAGACAGCAAGGACAGGTAGATATGTCAAAAGAAAACACTCCTACCCCTGAAGCGGTGGAGCAGGAAGAGGTTCTATCTCCGGGCGGTGAGGTCAGCGAAGAGTGTCAGGATCAGGCCGAAAAGCAGGAGATCGTTAACGACGCCCTGAGCGAGCGGATCAGCGAACTGGAAGAAGAGAACCGGGACCTGAAAGAGCAGCTGCTTCGGAAACAGGCGGAATTCGAGAATTTCAGAAAACGGCTTCTCCGGGACAAGGAAGACTCCATAAGATACGGGAATTCAAATCTTCTTCTCGATCTGGTCACCGTGATGGATGACTTTGAGAGGGCTATCAAGTCTTCCGAGGAGTCCAAGGATTTTGACTCTTTCCATTCCGGCGTGGAGATGATTGAGAAACAGATGGCATCCCTTCTGGAAAGGAAGTACGGGCTCAAACGGTTTGAAAGTGTGGGAGAGGTTTTTGATCCCGAGAAGCATGAAGCCATCACCATGGAAGACTCGGTGAAGCATAAGAAAATGGTAGTGATGGAAGACTTCCAGAAAGGCTATCTTTTGCATGAAAGGGTGCTGCGCCACTCCAAGGTAAAAGTGGCTAATCCGGTGAAAAAATTAGCTGATGATCCCCAGATTGAGCCTGACCAGGCCGAGACTGAGTGACGTAATCAACAGAGGAGATAGAAGATGGGAAGAATCATAGGAATTGATTTAGGAACAACAAACTCATGTGTAGCGGTTATGGAGGGCGGAGAGCCTGTGGTAATCCAGAACTCCGAGGGGCAGCGGACCACCCCCTCTATCGTTGGTTTCACCGCCAAGGGCGAACGTCTGGTGGGGCAGCCCGCCAAAAATCAGATGGTAACCAACCCTGAAAACACAGTGTATTCAATAAAGAGATTCATGGGGAGGAAGTTTTCCGAAGTACCCGATGAAGTACGGATGGTGCCGTACAAAACCGTGGAAGGATCGGGTAAAGATATCCGGGTAAGCCTTCACGGCAAGGAGTATTCTCCCCCGGAAATCTCTGCGGCGATCCTTCAGAAGATGAAGAAGACCGCCGAGGACTATCTGGGTGAAACGGTTTCCGAAGCGGTTATCACCGTTCCGGCCTACTTCAACGATGCCCAGCGTCAGGCCACCAAGGATGCGGGTAAAATCGCCGGCCTGGAGGTTAAGCGTATCGTCAACGAGCCCACCGCCGCCTCTCTGGCTTACGGGTTCGGGAAAGATCAGAAAGAGGAAAAAATCGCCGTCTACGACCTGGGAGGCGGAACCTTCGATATTTCGATCCTCGAACTGGGGGACGGTGTTTTTGAGGTTAAATCCACCAACGGTGACACCCACCTGGGGGGAGACAACTTTGATAAGGTGATCATGGACTGGCTCATCGCCGAGTTCAAGAAAGACCACTCCATCGACCTGGGCCAGGACAAGATGGCCCTGCAGCGGCTTCGGGAAGCGGCGGAGAAGGCGAAGATTGAGCTCTCCAGCACCCAGTCCACCGATATCAATCTGCCCTTTATCACCGCCGATGCTTCGGGGCCGAAGCATCTTCAGGCCAACCTGACCCGGGCGAAATTCGAGCAGATGATTCAGTCGCTGGTGCAGGCCACCAAGGAGCCCTGTATCAAGGCCCTCAAGGACGCGGGGCTTTCCGCTTCTGATATCGATGAGGTTTTGCTGGTGGGAGGTTCCACCCGGATTCCCGCCGTGCAGGAGGTGGTGAAAGCCCTCTTCGGCAAGGAACCCAACCGCGGGGTCAATCCCGATGAAGTGGTGGCCATGGGCGCCGCCATCCAGGGCGGAATTTTGGGCGGGGACGTCAAGGATGTTCTCCTCCTGGACGTGACTCCCCTTTCCCTGGGTATCGAAACCCTGGGCGGGGTGAATACGCGGCTCATCGAGCGGAACACCACCATCCCCACCCGGAAGTCCCAGATTTTTTCCACCGCCGCGGATAATCAGAATGCCGTGTCAATCGTGGTTCTTCAGGGGGAACGGGAGATGGCCGCCCAGAACCGCACCCTCGGGAAATTTGATCTGATCGGTATTCCGCCGGCGCCCCGGGGAGTACCCCAGATCGAAGTAACCTTCGATATCGATGCCAATGGTATTGTCCATGTTTCTGCCAAGGATCTGGGCACGGGAAAAGAACAGAAGATCAGGATCGAATCGTCTTCGGGCCTTTCTGAAGCGGACATTGAGAAAATGGTTAAAGACGCGGAACTCCACGCCGAGGAAGACCGGAAGGAGAAAGAGAAGGTCGAAGTACGCAATGAAGCGGACAACATGGTCTACTCCACCGAGAAGGCTCTGTCCGACTACGGCGACAAGGTGTCTTCCGAAGAGCGGAGCACCATCGAAACAGCGGTTAACGATTTGAAAGCTGCCCAGAAGGACGGCGACATCGACCAGATGAAAGCCAAACTGGAAGCCCTTAAACAGGCCTCCTACAAGCTGGCGGAGGAAATGTATAAGGCCCAGCAGGGTTCTCCCGAAGGAACCACCGGAGACGCAGGGGCTCCCGGCGGGGAACCGGATAACGGTTCCGGCAAAGCCCAGGAAGGCCCCCGAAGCGGCAGCGTGGAAGATGTGGACTACGAGGTAGTCGACGACGACGATAAAAATCAGTAAGATGAGTTCCGGGGGCGGTTTGTATCACCCCCGGGATTTGTAAAGAAATCTGAATCAGGGCTCTTTCCGGCTTCCCTTCGGGGATGGGATTTTTATCAGGAAGGGGCTTTGGTTTGTTAACAGGTGGCAGCAAACTTGGCCAAGAGGGATTACTACGAAGTGTTAGGCCTCGCCAAAGGGGCGGGGCAGGATGAAATTAAGAAGGCTTACCGCAAATTGGCTATCCAGTTTCACCCCGACAAAAACGCCGGGGATAAGGAAGCGGAAGAAAGGTTCAAGGAAGCCACTGAAGCGTATGAGGTTCTCAGTGATGCCAAGAAGCGGCAGGCCTACGATCAGTTCGGTTTTGCCGGGGTTGACAGCGCCGCCGGCGGAA
>Ga0334882_1001718_pt1 | contig 24921 bp, 27 predicted proteins | sample GraSluR1_MG_5_FD_207226 | JGI IMG/M metagenome (GOLD analysis project Ga0334882, IMG submission 207226) | Sludge microbial communities from methane-producing bioreactor in Wageningen University, Netherlands - Granular Sludge_15_04-R1 | ecosystem: Engineered > Bioreactor > Anaerobic >...
ACAGAACGCTCCTTTGATTGTGTTGTGGTGATTCAATTCTAACGGAGCTTCTGTATGTTTTGTTTTTTTATGCTCAAAAGGACCGATAGAATGATTTTCTATCAGTCCTAGAAATTATAGCGCCAGTCATCGTCAATAAATCTCTAACCGTTATTTTTAAAGCGTTTTCATTTGTGAGGTCGTAGCTCTCTTCCGGAAAACTATCAACAATTCGATCGTCTAAGGTGATCAACCCTTCTTTGATGGCGATCCCAACACCTGCCGCCGCAAATGTTTTCGAAATAGAATACGCTTCAAATCTTGGCTTTCCTAGAAATCTCGTCCATTCATCAATCACTTGACCCTCTTTTCGAATCTGAGCAGCAGTAAAATACAGCTTCTTTTCCTCTGTCTTCTTTAAAAATCCCTCTACCAATCCTGTCATCGGACCATCCTCCTAGTTGTTATTTATATTGACATCTGTAAAAGTGAACATAGACAAAAAGCATTGGATTATCTTAGGCGATAAGCTTCAAACAGTTTTTATATGAGTTTTCAATAAAGATAGCATGAAGAATGGTGATGTGTAAATATATATTAGATTTTGGATTTCTTAACTAATTTTACTTGTTTAAAATAAAATATGAGTTCCCCTCTCGCAGAAAACGCGACATTCACCGTGACGCATGTCGATTGGATGATTGAGCTTCACAGATAAGTTCTGCGAAATCTATTATAAAATTATAATTCTCTGATTGATTTCCATTTGTATTGAACTTGCAGACACTTTCATTTCTTCATAGGAATACTAAGTATAGTGTCCATTATCTTCCTTTCTCCATCTCAACCTTGTAATTTTAACAAACTCGTTTACATTTTTATTCAGTAAATGATCGTTAACTTTTTTATTTGTTGAATATAAAAAGTAGTCCAGTACCACTCTCGTGATACTAAACTACTACTTTTATATTTATTAACTCCTATTAAAGAGTTATCTGATCCTGAAAAATACTCCAATCAAAACAGAACAATCAATTATATTAGTATTATTCTAGTGTACCAATTTTATTCTGTGCTTGATTCTCCCCTAAATCTAAATTTAGTTTCTTATCTTTCAAATTTGTAAAAATGACCATAACATCAGTTTTTTTGTGTTGTTTTTCTAGATAGTCTATATTAACTTTTGCTAACAAAGTATCTTTGTCAACTTTATCATCTGTTTGAACTAAAATGTCAAAACCTTCACCATTTAATTCAACCGTATCAATTCCAATATGAATCAAAATTTCCATCCCATTTTTTGTAACAAGGGAAATAGCATGTTTGGTTGGAAATATAGCTGTTACTGTAGCCTTTGTAGGGCTATATATTTCCCCACTACTTGGAAAAACACCAAACCCAGTTCCCATTGCTTCGCTAGCAAAAACTTCATCATGGACACTTGATAGAGGGACAACATTTCCTCTTACAGGATTAAATAGTTCAGTAGTTTTTTTCTTATTAAATAGCCCCATGTTTTAAGACTCCTTATTTTGAAATAATCTCAATTTCTTTACCTATTTTTTTATCAGATTTATCTGAAATTAAAGTAACATCCTTCAAACTAAAAGCTTTAACTGTCGAAACTTTATGAAATTTACTACTATCACATAGTAAATAAGATATTTTCGCTTGACCTAATACTGCCATCTTTTTAGAGGCTTCTACATAATCCGGCGTTGTTACTCCAAATTTTAAATCAATCCCGTTAGCACCTAAAAAAGCTTTATCATAAATATATTTCTTAATATTTTCTTCGGTTAATGGGCCTGAAAGAGATGAGATAATTGGATTAAATGTACCTCCCAATAAAGTAATGTCACAAGAAAAGTCACCAATTAACGACAATGCGTCAGTATTAGTCGTGATAATGTGTATCTTCTTTTTAACAATTTCCTTTAACAATGCAAAACAAGTAGATCCGGAATCTAAGTATATCGTATCGCCATCATTAATATATCTGGCTGCTACTTTAGCAATGTAATCCTTTTCTTTTGTTTGTAGATTAGTTTTAGCCGAGATAGGCAATTCAATAGTGCTAGTCATCAATTTTACCGCACCACCAGCTAGAAGTTGCACCTTATTTCTTTTTTCTAACTCTTTTAAATCTCTTCTTAAAGTAGAAATTGAAGTTTCTGGAATATACTTTTGCAATTCTTCTATTCGAAGAAGTTCTTTTTGATTGAGGATTTCTACAATCTTTTCTTGTCGTTCATATGGTATCAATTAACTGTCCTCGTTTCTAGTTTTACTATTACTATAATAATAGCATAGTTCAATTAGTAACGACTATTCTACCAATTTCTTTAAGCTAATTGATCGTCTTTATTTGTAAATAAATAGCCTAATACAGCTGAAATTAGTAACGAAATTAATAAACCAATCATCGCGTGGACAAAGTTTGTACTATTCTTTGTCACAAACGCAGGAAATGTAGTAACACTACCAAATACAAATGAATTAGTAACAACTTTCATAAGACCTAAGTATGCACCACCAACCGCGCCACCTATAATTTGGGCTAAAAACAATTTCTTATTTTTAACTAACAGACCAAAGAGCGTAGGTTCTATAATAGCTGATAGCGCTATCGTAATAAGACCTGTTAAGGCGAAGTTTTTTAGCTTTTTATTTCGTGCTTTAAAAATAACTCCAATAGTGGTACCAATGACAGCAAAATTACAAGCAAAAGTAAACGGCACAATATAGTCAAAACCGTGCATCGATATATTATTAATCATAATGGGATTGACTGCCCAATGAATTCCAAAGCTTACAAGAACACTCCAACCACCACCTATAAGCACTCCAGTTAGAATACTGCTGCGCTCAATTAACCAATTTACAATATTAGCTATTCCCTCTCCACCGTACACGCCCAAAGGACCAATGACAATAACGGTTAATGGAACCATTATTACAAGTGAAATTAGTGGTACAATAACTAGCTTTAACGTTTCTGGAACATGTTTATCTAAAAATTTATAAAGATAAGAAAATGCCCATATAGATAAAATAATCGGCACAACCGTTGAATTGTAGTTCATCAAAACTACTGGAATTCCTAAGAAATTCGTAGTCGCACCATTACCTTGATTCCCTAATAATGCAATGAAATCAGGATGTAACAACGATGCTCCGATTAAAGCAGACAAATAAGGACTTGCGCCAAATCTGCGTCCAGATGTAAAAGCTAACAACACTGGTAAGAAATAGAAAACACTCATTGAAGTGGCATATAGAATAGTATACGTACCACTATTCTCGCTAAGCACACCTATTTGAACTGCTAAAATAATTAAACCTCGTAAGATCCCAGAACCAGCCAGGGCTGGTAACAATGGTGCAAAAATGGCTGAAATAGCTGAAAAAATATTAGTAATGATACCCCCACTTTTAACATTACTCGTCTCTACTTGTGCTTGACCATTATTATTAACTAACTCTTCAAATTCGTCATATAACTTAGGAACTTCTGTACCAATTAAAATCTGATATTGCCCTGCTTTATTAACAACATTAGCGACCCCATCCAGTTGCTTAATATTTTCATCATTTGCTTTTTTATCATCTTTTAGCGCGAGACGTAATCGTGTAGCGCAATGAGTCATATTTGAAATATTTTCTGGTCCGCCAACTTCATCTAAGATACTTTTTGCTAGATTCTTATAATTTACCATTTTTTTCACTCCCCCTAAAATTATGCTAAAAATTTAATTACTAAATCACTCACTTTTACAGCACTGTTTTCATCAATTACTGACTGAATATATGACATATCCAATTTACCAATTAAATTATCTAGTTTCTTTATCATATTAATATTACGTTTGCATTCTGCAACAGGATCTTCAATTATAGGAAATGTATCGAAATAAATCGCATGATCATATTCATGAAGTTTTATATAATATAGAAATTCGATTGTCTTCACTAAACTACTTGTTCCAAGCATTAAGCCGTCATCATTCAATCCATAGCCATCATTTAAATGAACCCCATACAACTTGTTCCGACTTCCTAAAATGCTAGCACCATAAGCTGGATTTTCATGTTTCATTAGCATATGGCAATAGTCTAGAGTAATTCCTAAATTATCCCGATTAATTTCATTCATCATTACCATAGCTAAGCCTAATGAATCGATAAACGCATATGCTCGTGGTTGAAAAGGCTTGTATTCAATACTAAATTTAACATCCGGTGCATAGTCTGCCATCTCAATAAAGCAATCTCGAATTTGTTTCCAAACTTTTTCATAGCTTATTTGGAACGAGTAATCAAAACCATCAAATCCTAACCAAATCGTTACTACTTCACCACCAACTGCTCGACAATAGTCTGCGGCGTCTTTACAAAGTTGCAAAGCTTTTTTTGAAATTTCTTCGTTAGCGTTTCCAATTTCGCCGTTGATAAATTGATTTCTAAAACGAAGAGCAACTCCATTTAATTCTAAATTATTCTCATTCAAAATTTTTTTCATTTCATCTGGACTGTAATCCACAACATGTTCAGGATAATTTAGATCAACATGAGTTAATCCTAAATTTTTGAACTCTGCAAAGACTTTTTCCAGATTATTGTCAAACTTTGGTAAAAACGAGTTAATTCTTGTAGCTAACTTCATTTGATATTTCCTCCTCTAACCTTATGTGAGGTAATCATACCACTTTAAATCAAATTATTCCATATTTTTTCAAATATTTTTATATTTTTTCAAAATTAGATACGATTAAGCATCTCAATTCTTTTAGAATGTCTCCCGCCTTCAAACTTCGCATCTAGCCATTCCTTGACAATCATTTTGGCAAGCTCACTACCGACAACCCGTGAGCCAAAGGCAAGAATATTTGTGTTATTGTGTTCTTTAGATAATCTTGCAGAATAAGGTTCGCTACAAACGACTGCTCGGATACTTTTAACTTTATTAGCAGAAATCGAAATTCCCACTCCGGTTCCACAGATAAGAATGCCACAATCAAAATTACCCGCTGCAACCTCTTCAGCCACTTTCTTACCATAAATTGGATAGTCTGTTCTTTCACTCGAGTATGGTCCAAAATCAGTTACCTCATGTCCAAGCTCTTCTAAATACTCAATAATTACTGGTTTTAATTCAAATCCTACATGATCGCTACCAATTGCTAATTTCATTATTTACGCCTCCACTGTTTCATTTCTAAGTTTATTCAGAATTTCATCATATCTATCTTTCTTTCCAAATAAAGCAGAAGTACCTAAGACAAAACCAGTCACACCTATTCCATTAAGTTGTTGAATTTTTTCTGGAGAAATCGCTCCATCCACTAGGATCTCAAAATTGAAATCTTCTGCCAATTTAACAAGTTTTTCAATTTTAGGATTCACAAACTCCAAATATTTTTGTCCTGCAAAACCAGGATTAACTGTCATTACCATCACATAATCAATTAAAGGTAATAGTTCCAAGATATTTTCAACTGACGTTCCTGGGTTAATCGCAATTCCAGCTTTCTTTCCCATACCACGAATAACGTCTAATGTCCGAGACGCCTGTTGGTCCGCTTCAGGATGAATATAAATAATATCCGCTCCCATAGTGGCAAACATTTTTACATGTTTACTTGGATCTTGAATCATTAAATGAACATCCACGGTCTTTTGAGTAGAAGATCGAACCATTTCAAAGTCCTGTAGCCCCATACCAAAATTAGGAACGAAACTACCATCCATAAAATCAATATGAAATATATCCGTACCGGCTCGATCTAATTCTTCAACTTCTTCTTTCAATCTAGAAAAATCTGCACACATTAATGATGGACACAATAATTTTTTCATCTCTTCAACCTCCTTGAGTAATCGATTTCCCAAAAAACAAAAAAATAATTGAGTAATCGATTAACCAAAATATATCACCTCAACAAAATAATGTCAACGTCTTATTTAATGATTCCATTGTATTACTAATCTGTTTATGGGAAAATATGAGTAAATAAAACACGATATGGATATCGTTTACTCAAAGAGGTGCTACTTTGAAAAAATATTCTTTAAAAGACATCGCTACTCTCAGCGGTGTATCAATCGCCACCGTTTCCCGAGTGATCAATGACAACGGCCGATTCTCCGAGGAGACACGTCAAAAAGTCTTGAAAGTGATCGAAGAAACTGGATATAAAATGAACTACAATGCTAAAAGTCTTAGAATGAATCGTTCTTTTACGATTGGAATCTTAGTTCCTGATATCAGTAACTATTTCTTTGCCGATGTTGTCCAAAAAATCGAAGAAATCTTATTTGATAAGGGGTATTCTACGATAATATGTAATACTGCTCGTAGTCAAGAAAAAGAGACAGCCTACTTAAAAATGCTTGAAGGCAAAGGTGTGGATGGCTTAATCGTGATTTCTGGAGCAGAAGCTTTTGACTTTGATTATGCACCTAGCGACAAGCATATCCCTTACATTTGTATTGACAGAGAGCCAAAAACTAGAAAAGACACTATATTCATTTCGTCTAATCATTATCAAGGCGCTTTTAAGGCAACAGAAGAGCTAATTAACTCTGGCTGTCAACATCCCTTAATCGCTATGCATAGTAGAAAATCTACGTCAACAAGAGAACGGTTCAGCGGTTTTAAAGATGCATTAAAAAAGAATAATATCGTCTTTTCCTCTAAGAATCATTTGCTGAATATAGATCCTGACAAACAAAATTTTTTAAAACTTATTGAAACTTATCTAACAGAAAATCCTAAAATTGACGGAATTTTTTGTATCAATGATTCGATTGCTTTAGAAACGATGCTAGTTTTACGTCAATTAAATAAATCGGTTCCTAAAGATATCAAAATAATTGGATTTGATGATACTCCTGCAGCTAAATATGCGTTTCCGCCACTTTCCTCTGTTAAACAAGATACTGATAAAATTGCCAAAGTTGCTGTAGATAATTTATTGAATCTCATCCTACATCCAAATGAGACAGATCAATTATTAATTGTTCCAGTTTCGCTGATTTCGCGCCAATCAACAAATAAACCATAGCCAAAAATATTGCTATGGTTTATTTGTTCTTGCATCCTACTAATTTTCTGAAATAATTATAGATACTTGCCAACCATCCACTACCACATGCCATCTTTCAGTAATTTTCTAACATTCTCCCTAGAATTCCTATCATATCAATTTAGATTTGAATAAAATCATCACTTATGGCGCGTTTTACGAAGCCCAACTAAATTATCCAGTGAAAGCTTACTAACCAAACTCAGCTTTTCACCAAAAAAAGAAGCCACAAAGGACTTCTTCCTTAACTCATCGTATTAAAGTTATTTCTGGACATAATTACTTGTTCAACGACTTCACATAAGTATCAACCGCAAACAACGCATCTGTCACATCTTCAGCAGTAAAATCTGCCGCCATCTGATGGATGGTTTCACCATCTTGAGTCGCTAATTTGCCAACTTTTAAGAGCTCCTCGTAGGAAACATTTTCCAACTTCAAATCTTTTAATGTTGTTGGTAGGTTTAGAGCCTGATAGAAGGAAACAAACTTGTTGATCATTTCTCTTGGTTTATTTTCTAAGAATAGTTGAGTGAGGGTTCCGTAAGCGACTTTTTCTCCGTGAGTCAGGGTATGGATGTCTCCATGCAGTGCGGTAAAGCCATTATGAATAGCGTGTGCAGCAGCAAGTCCGCAGCTTTCAAAGCCAATCCCGCTTAGAAGCGTATTGGCTTCGACAACTGCCTCTAAAGCTGGTGTTACCACATTTACTTCGCAGGCTTCTATCGCTTGAAAGGCGTTCGCGAACAAAACACTTTCACATTTTTCGGCGATCGCTTCAGCTGCTAAAGTTGGAGCCGCGCCACCCATCGTTTTGCCATGGGCTTCGATAATCGATCTTCCTTCGACCCAAGTCGCAAGTGCATCCGCAATACCAGAAGCTAACAGGCGGCTCGGCGCTTTGGAATCACTGCCGTATCTACCAACACCAATTCGGGATTCTTCTTATAGAACAAATATTGCTCAAATACCCCTTCCTCTGAATAGATAACAGACAAAGCTGAAGTTGGTGCATCGGTAGAGGCAATCGTCGGCACAACGGCAACAGGGATAGCTAATTTATCGCTGATTGCTTTTGCTGCATCAATTGTTTTTCCTCCGCCTAAGCCAATAACCAAATCGCTTTGATTGGTTTTGCCAATGTCGCTTACGCGTTCAATTTCTTTGGTTGAAGCTTCCCCGTTAAATGGAACACGGGTAACTGCGATATTCTCTTTTTTTAACTGATCGTTGAAGGCTTCTCCAACAATTCCCCAAACGATATCGTCGCAAAGTAATAACGCATTGACTCCTAACGCTTTGATATGCGCGATTCCAGTTATCAGCACACTTTTTCCTTGTACATATTTTGACGGACTTGCAAATACTTTCTCCATAACGAACCTCCAAATTTTTTTAATAAAGTGACGCGATAGTCGTTCCTTCTCCAAAACTTGATTCCCAATCAGACGTGAAATCCACCACTGCTTTTTCAATTGACGGCATTGCAAAAGCAGATTTAATGATGTCTACACCCATTGTTGCAGAGTTCGCGCCATGTTCTAAAGCGGCGTTCACTTGACCAACATTTTTGAAGCTAGCAGCAAGAATTTTGGTCTGGCTGTTGGTTCTTGAAATTTCCTTCGCCATTTCAGCAATGGCTTCTCTAGGATCAATGTTTAAGTTTTCCATTCGGTTGAAATAAGGCGCAATGTAATCCGCACCTGCTGCAATGGCTAAATACGCTTGGAATTTGGTGTAGATTGCAGTTGCAGTCACATTCACTCCGCGTTTCTTTAATTCTTTAATGACTTTTAAGCCCTCTTCACTGACAGGAACTTTTACAAAAACATTTTTGTCAATTTTCGCTAAAATCGTTTCTGCATCCTTAAGCATTCCCTCATAATCTGTGGCAACTACCTGTACATGAAGGGATTTGTCGTCTCCGATGATTTGTCTGATTTGTTTCATATGAGAAAAGAATTCGATGTTGCCTTCATTCTTTACGATTGAAGGATTTGACGTCACACCTGCTAAAGGAATGATTTTTTCAAATTTTTTAATGTCTGCGATATTTGCTGTGTCTAACATAAATTCCATTTTTGCACACTCCGTTTTCAAGTAATTCGGATTATTTGTGGAAAAATTCACAAATATTCACTTGCAGTTAAACCTAGAATATATCTGAGAGACTAGGTCTCTCAGATATAAGGAATCTCTTACAATACATGCTCGGTCCGTTCAATAATGTCATCTTGGGTTGCTTTTGATAAGACATTGAAGAAGGCAGAATAGCCGGCAACGCGAACGATTAAGTCACGATGTTTCTCAGGATGTTTTTGCGCATCGATCAATGTTTCTCTAGAAACGACATTGTATTGAATGTGGTATCCATGCAATTTATTAAAGAAGGCGCGAAGCAGCATGATCAATTTTTGCTTGTCTTCTTCTTTGGCTAACGTTTGAGGATTGACTTTTTGATTTAGTAAGACGCCGCCAATAATTTCCTCTGTTCTTAGCTTAGAGACTGATTTAAGCACGGAAGTCGGTCCGTTTTTATCCATGTTATGGGATGGTGAACAGCCTTCAGCTAAAGGCACCCACGCATTACGTCCGTCTGGTGTAGCCATTGTGCCTTTCCCTTGACCGACATTCGCTGAAATTGATGAGGTTCCAGAATAACGGGTTCCGCCGATTGGTCCGCGTCCAAAACGGGTACTTGGGTATTTTTTGACTTCTTCGATATAGCTGTCATAAGCTTTAGTCACTAGCTGGTCGGTATAATCATCGTCGTTCCCATATTTTGGAACATCGTTTAGGATCATTTGTTGGATTTCTTGACTGCGTTCACTGGCATAATCTGTCATCAACGCTTCCCAAAGCTCTTCTTGCGTAACTTTTTGCTCTTCATAAACGAGCTTCTTAATCGCTGCTAAAGAATCCGCTAAGTTCGCAATCCCAACCTGAAGGCCTGAAATGAAGTCGTAAACGGCTCCGCCTTCTTTCAATGTCTTCCCTCGGCCGATACAGTCTTCCGTTAGTGCAGAACACAAAACATCTGGGACTTCTCGTTCAAGGCCAATATCAATAGCATTTTCTACGATGACACTCATGCGCGTTAATTCACGTACGGTCTTATCCCAAGCGTCCTGCAACTCTTCAAACGACTTCATCTCTTTGAAATGACCATAACCTTCAACAAAACGTTTGCCTGAAACGGGATCAATCCCGTCATTCATCGCAATCATTAAGATTTTAGGGAAGTTCATGTAGCTCATTCCTGTACAGCGATAGCCCCATTTACCTGGAACAGCCGTTTCGACACAGCCGATTGCACTATAATCATAGGCATCTTCTTCTGTGACACCAATTTTTTCAAATGAAGGGATGATGATTTCATCATTGTTAAAAGCAGGCATCCCAAAGCCTAGCTTCATCACCTCGATACATTCATTCATAAAGTTATTATCTAACCCTGAATGATAACGAACCGTTAAGTTCGGTTGAGGTAATTTTGTTTGCGCAACACTTCGAAGGACAAGGTAAGAAAGCTTATTTACGGCATCTTTCTTATCCCGAGTTTGGCCGCCGATGGTGACATTTTGATAAAGTGGACTACCCGCACTACTAAAAGTATGGGCTTGACTTCTTACTTTATTGACGGTTAATGTTTTGATCCAAAGATTGGTCAACAGCTCAACCGCCTTCGCTTCAGTAATGGCGCCTTTTTCTAAATCAGACTTCAAATATGGATACATATATTGATCGAAGCGTCCGTAAGAAAGCGAATGACCATTTGATTCAATTTGTAAGATCAATTGAATAAACCAAACTGATTGTACTGCTTCTTGAAAGGTTTCCGCTGGCTGATTGGGAACCTTTGCACAAATACGGCTAATCTCTAACAGCTCCGCTTTTCTTTCCGGTGTCGCTGTTTCGGCCAGCTGTTTTGCTAAGGCAGAGAAACGTTCTGCGTAGGTTTGAACAGCATCTAATACAATCAAAATCGCATTGTAAAATTGGTATTTATCAATGCTTTCCGGATCTGTCAGATCTAGGTTCGCCTTTTCTTGCAAGGTCCGTTTGCGATAGCCTTCCAAGCCAACTTCTAAAACAGTCCGATAATCCACGGCTAGGTGGGCATCGCCAGAATTCATCTTTCCTTCCATTCCGAAGAAGCCCGTTTCCATAAATACAGAAACTTCATCAGGCAGTAAGCAGCCCGCTTTTGCTCGTAAATTATTGTTTTCCCAGAAAGGCGCAATCGAACGTAAATCCTCTTTGGTCTTTTCAGTTATATAGAAGACGTCGCCATCACGTTTTTCAAATAGATCAAGTTCATTTAACACAAATTCCATCGTATACTCTGGGAAAATCGGTGCATCCTTGTTGGAGGCTGCTTGATTTCCGACGATCAAGGTTTCATCTTCAATGTAAATTGACATTTTTTCTAGAATGTTTTTTAACATCAATGCCCGTTTCATGACATTTGTCTGATGTTGATTTTCCTTATAGGCTTCAGTAGCTAATAATGCTCGTTCTGCACAAATATAGGGTTTCTTGTTCAGTACAGATTCCCGATACTCGTTCATACGATTTGTTAAATGACCAAAATACGGTTGACTGTTCGTACCTTCACGTTCTTTTGTTTGAATACTCATATCAAGCCCTCCTGTTTCGTTCGTAACTATTTTATTGTTCTTTCGAAGTTATGATACCATGCACTGGTAAAATACGTCAATATGAATCCAGAACAAAAAAAGAAAAAAGAGAATTGCACAAATGTGCAATTCTCTTTAAGGGTAATCCATTACTTCACTGTGATGACATCAATTTTATTTTTGTTCAGGAAAGTGCGTGTTGCTTCTTCAATCCCATCATCGGTAAAAATCTTGCTGATCTCATTAAATCCAAATTCAGATACCACGCCATTTTGAGTAAATTTGCTGGAATCCGTTAAGACAATCGTGTGCTTTGCCGCGGTTGCTAAGGTTCTCGTCGTGTCGCATCTCGTGATATCACTGCCAGTAAAGCCCCGATTCAAATCAAAGCCATCAATGCCAACAAATAGCTTATCGACGTAAAATTCGCTAATAACCTGTTTTACCAGCGGCCCCACGTTCACCTGAGATTCCTTTTGATACTCGCCGCCGATTAAGATCACCTTCACCGAATCCGCTTTTCTTATATAGGAAGCAATAAAGCATGAATTCGTAATGATCGTAATGTCGTTTCGATTGAAAGCCAACTCTTCCGCCAACAACGCGCAGCTAGACCCCGATTCGATCATGATGACATCGCCATCATTTACAATTTTACTGGCTTCTAAGGCGATTTTTCGTTTTAAATCGTAATTTTGAGCCAATCTGTAGTTAATATCATCCATATTATTCAATAAGGCAAACCCATGCTGGCGATGCAAAAGGCCTCGTGATTCTAATTTATCCAGATCTTTTCTGATGGTTACTTTAGATACGTTTAGTAATTCCGAAAGTTCATTTACTTCAATTTTTTTCTTTTGACTTACTATCGAAATAATTTCCTCTTCTCTTGTCATAGTGAACCTCCTTTATCCCTCTTAGATTACCATATTTCCTATCACGCAACAATATTTTAAAATCATTTAGTTTCGTACGTAATATATTTTATTTACGAATACAATATTATTTGTTAAAATACAAGTGAGTTAGGAAAGGAGTCTTACCATGAAAGACAAAGCCTGTATTTTTAATATCCAAAAATTTAGTATTCATGACGGTCCTGGTATCCGAACCGTCGTATTTTTCAAAGGCTGCCCATTGAAATGCTACTGGTGTTCAAATCCGGAGTCTCAGGACGGCAAACCAGAAAATATGTGGGATAACCAAAAAAAAGCTGTCACTACTGTAGGTGAATACAAAACCTTAGACGAAATCATTGAGGAAGTGATGAAGGACGAACCATTCTATGAAGAATCCGGCGGCGGCGTCACCTTATCTGGCGGCGAAGTCCTTTATCAGGCAGAGTTCGCTACCGAATTACTTAGACAATTAAAGGAGAAAGGCATTCATACCGCTAGTGAGACGACGGGATTCGCTCGAGCTGAGGTCTTTAAAAAATATATCGAGCAAGTCGACATTCTCTACTTTGATGTGAAGCACCATAATGAAGACGAACATAAAAGAGGAACGGGTGTGTCGTTGAAGCCTATCTTAAATAATTTAAGCTACGCCCTCAACGAACATCCCAATTTAGTAGTAAGAATTCCGGTCATCCCGAACTATAATGACGGAGAGGAAAATGCTGAAGCCTTTGCTCAGCTCTTTAATCAGATGGGGATCACTACGATCGAGCTGCTGCCTTTTCATCAGTTTGGAGAAAAAAAATACGAATACCTTGAGAGAGAGTACACGATGCACGATATCCCTCAGCTTCATACGGAAGATTTGGATTACTTTAAAGCGATCTTTGAGGACCATCAGATTTCCTGTTCGGTTCACTAAAAAAGGCCTGCGAGCATTATGACGAAAAATGCCTTTACTTATGATTATATCGCTGTTCTAATTTTTTCTTATGGGTAGTCATGATTTCATCAAAAGAAATGTTGTATTTATCCGCGATAATTAATAAGTTATCAAGAACGTCTCCCAGCTCCTCTGTCAAATTTTCAAGAGATTCTTGATAGGCAGATTGTTGTTCATCAGGACGATCACGGCCGATTTCAATAGCTCGAATTGCGCGGCAGACTTCTCCGACTTCTTCGGATAAAAAATTAGAGCGAATAAATGGATCATATTGATACCAATTTCTTTTTTTATAAAATTCACTGATCCATGATTGATACTTTCTTAATTCCAATCTATAACCTCCTTTTTTAGGAACATAAGTTCTCTTTTCTATGGTACACTAAACTAACTATGAAAGAAAGAGGGGAAATATTTGAATATCATCGTTTATTGTGGAGCTAATACGGGGAAAGACCCAATCTTTCAGAAAACCGCTGAGAACTTAGGGGGATGGATCGCTGATCAAGGTCATTCGTTAGTATATGGTGGTGGAAAAGCTGGATTGATGGGAGTTGTTGCTGATGCGGTGCTTGATAAAAATGGGACTGCTATCGGTGTAATGCCCACATTTTTAATGGAAAGAGAATTGGCTCACCCTAAGTTGACCAAAATGTATACCGTTGCAAATATGGCTGAAAGAAAGCAAAAAATGTTCACTCTAGGAGATGCCTGCATAGCTTTACCAGGCGGGCCAGGAACATTGGAAGAAATTACAGAAATGATTTCGTGGTCAAGGATTGGTCAAAATCCAAATCCATGTATTATGTTCAATGAAAGTGGATTTTATAATCCATTGAAGAATCTATTTGATAATATGGTGGAAAACGAATTTCTTACTGAAGCAGACAGAGCCAAGACGCTATTTTCTGTTTCATTAAAGGAAATCGATCAATTTATAAAAAATTACACACCTCCAGAAATCAGAACATATTAACTTTAATCAATGAAACACAAGCTGATTGTGCCTCGTTGATTAAAATCCCTCAGTCTTCTATGACTCTAAGAGATTATACAAATTTCATAAATCACCTTTTGTTTTGTACCATCTAAATGTAATACAATAGTTTTTCTATCGTGAAATTACATTGAGTGAAGCCAAATCATCTTAATCTGATAAATTAACCCCTAACGAGGACAAGGAAATAATTACGTCCTAGTTAGGGGTGTTTATTATGGGGAAAATGAAGAATCAACTGGATTAGGAGATATAATACTCGCGGAAACTGAAACGACACAAAGCGGTAGCTACTACTTGAAAAAAACTACTCTCCAAAGATGGAAGAGTAGTTCAAAAAAATATATTTCATTATCCTATTGACGGGTAGCCCGCCATTTTTTGATCACATGCATTTTTCCTAATTTGCTATTTCAACTTCGGCTTCTGCCGCTTCTTTTTTGGTTACGCCAAGAATAACGACACCCACAGCTACCCCTAATACAACCGAAAGGACAAACCCAAAAGGATTCGCATTCAGCGGTAAAATGAAGAATCCGCCAAACGGCGCCATGACTGAACACCCGAGTAAAACAGAGCCACCGCCAGCAATTGCTGAGCCAATCATACACGCAGCGCCAACTCTAAGCGGATCTTTCAATAGGAAAGGAATGCCGCCTTCTGAGATGCCGGCTAATCCCATAATCAAGTTGGTGATTCCTTGTCCCCGTTCTTTCTCCGTAAATTTTTTTCTAAACAATAAGGAAGAAATTCCTGTGACATACGGCGGAATCAAGGCACCAGCTAATACCGCAGACATCAAAACATATTGTCCATTTGCCAAGGCAGCCGTAGCAAACAGATACGCCGTTTTATTGATCGGACCACCCATATCCGCAGACTGCATTAAACCTAAAACCGCGCCTAAAATAATCTGACTTGACCCATTCATGGACTGTAGCCCAGAATTCATTAACAGGTTCAATGTGCCAATAATCGGCTCCACCAAAAATTGTGCGATTATTGCTGTAACAATCACCGAAATAAGCGGGATGAGCAGTAAGTCTTTCAAAATTGTAAACGCCTCTGGCAGCTTCGCCAATAGCTTTTTAAGCAATAGAACAAACAAGCCAACAACAAAATCTAATAACAGTGCCCCTAAGAAGCTTGAATCCCCATCACGACAGATTGCCCCGGCCATTAGCGCTGCTGGAATCCCCGCTATTCCAGCAATATAAAAGGCAATCCCGGCACAAAAGACCGGTAACATGAAGCTGAACATGACATTCCCGTTATTATTGAAGAATGCCGCTAATGGCAAATTGGTTCCATACGTATCAGGATTGATGGAAATATCATCTAGTAAAAAACTAACACCTAGCATGATGCCGCCAGCTACTACACATGGCAGCATATAGTTGACTCCCGATAAAATCGATTCTAAAAAATGATTCTTTTCAACTGTCTCCATATCTCTCTCCTTCGCTACCTTACACAGCCTTTTGCTCTGAATGGATCAACTCTGTACTGCAATTCGGACACAAGATCGCATTGTGCTCCGCGTACTCATCGGCTTTCTCGATGTATTCCTCGAAGAAGTGATACAGCGCGCCATAGACATTGGCGTCATTATTTAGCGTCGAATTTTCAACAACAGGCATCAGTAAGTACATCGGATTTTTCTTATAAATCTGCTCTACTTCCTTCATGATCTGTTCACATACAAGTGGCTGAGCACTGATCCCGCCGCAGATAATGAAACGTTCAGGATCGAGAATGTATTGTAGACTGACGATCATTTTGGCGATTTTACGGCAGTATTCCGTAAAGATTGACCACGATGCTGCGTTTTCCTTTTTGATATATTCAAAGACGATGCGGCCATCGGTATCAGGAGACAATCCGTTTGCCTCTGCGATATCACTGATCATTTTTGGCGCACAGGCATCAAAACCGCACATTTTAAAAATCCCTGGCTGGTCTGTCGGGTCCCCCACCATATAGCTCACCTCACCAGCGGAAAAATGCTGTCCACGATGGAGCTTGCCATCGATTACGATGCCGCCGCCGATTGCACTGCCTAAAACCAGAATCACGGCATGTTTGGACTGATTGACTCCCCCACGCCATAATTCAGCAAGTGCCGCCGCTTTGCCGTCGTTTTCGATCGAAACAGGAAGCTTAAATTTTTCAATGAATTTCTGTTTGAGATTTACTTCATGTAAATAGGTTAAACAGCCGCCGTAGTAGACGACTCCTTGATAAGAGTCGACTACCCCCGGGCAGCAAATGGAAATGCCTTTGACTTCGTATTCTTCATAACGCTCAAGCGTTGAAAACATTTCAAGTAATAATTCATCCAATGACTGCTGCGGCGTTGGAAATTTTCCTTGAATGAAGATATTTCCAGACCTATCTAAAATCGCATATTTTACAAATGTTCCACCAATATCAAATACCATGTACATTTTAAAGTCACTCCTTGCTTTACGCTAAATCAACAATCGCCGCTTGACTGGAAGAAACCGAATCTCCGGAGACAATTTTGATCTCTTTATTCGCTAGATTGGTAAAGGCAACAATCGTCATGGTGTTTTTCCCTTGCTCTTTCAAATAGTCAAAGTCAACAATGAACAAGCGTTGGCCTTTATGAATTTGGTCTCCTTCATTGACCATCACTTGGAAGCCTTCGCCTTTAAGCGCGACCGTATCCAGACCAACATGCACGATCAATTCAATACCGCAATCAGTTACTAAGCCTACCGCGTGTTCCGTCGGGAAGACATTGACAACCGTTCCATCAATCGGTGATACAATCACATTATCTTCTGGAATAACGGCAAATCCATCACCCATCATTTTTTGTGAAAAGACTGGATCTGGTACTTCACTCATGGGAACGATTTTTCCAGCTACGGGTGAAACAACTTTTTCTTTAATGTTCGCACAGGCGTCATCCAGCTTGATTTCTAACGGCTCCTCCACAGTAATCGTCTTCTCCAAATCAATTTCAGCAGGACGTTCCATATTCGAATCGATGATTTCATTGATAGTTGTCGCATAAATATCTGATTTCGCGCCAAAAATCGCTTGGAAACCATCGCCAACGTGCACGACACCCACTGCACCTAATTTTTTCAACATCTCTTCATCCACAATCGAATTATCCACCAATACGGTTCTTAACCGTGTGATACAGGCTTCCACCGATTTAAGATTGGCTTTGCCGCCTAATGCATCAATGATTTTCCAGCTAACCACAAGATTGCCGCCAGAGGAAACAGCCGCAGCCTCTTCGTCGTCAACATTTTCCTCACGACCAGGGGTTGGCAAATTCAGCTTGACGATCACAAATCTGAAGACAAAATAATAAATAACCGCAAAGACTAAACCAACCGGAATCACCAACCACCAAGAGGTACGATTGACTAAAACACCAAAGAGAATGAAATCAATTAACCCGCCAGATAAGGTCATCCCGATTTTTACCCCTAAAATATTCATCACCGCAAATGAAACTCCGGCTAATAAACAATGGATACCGTACAAAGCAGGCGCGATGAACAGGAAGGAAAACTCTAATGGTTCCGTAATCCCTGTTAAGAAGGCGGTTAAGGCTCCTGATAGTAAAATCCCACTGGCTAACACTTTTCTTTCTGGTTTTGCTTCCTTATACATGGCATAGGCAACAGCTGGCAAGCCAAACATCATGAATGGGAATTTCCCTGTCATGAAGGCTCCCGCGGTTAGCGCAACCCCGTCACGCATTTGTTGGAAGAAAATTTGCTGATCGCCGTGGATAATGGCTCCTGAAGTCGACGTATAAGAACCAAATTGGAACCAGAAGGGCGCGTAAAATACGTGATGAAGACCAAAGGGAATCAATGCCCGCTCGATTACTCCAAAAATAAAGACAGCCAACGTTTGATTCGTTTCAATAACGGTCGAAGAAAAACCATTCAAGCCATCCTGAATCGGCGGCCAAATGAAGCATAAAACTCCCGCAATCAGCAGTGAGAATACCGCCGTTACCATTGGAACAAATCGTTTTCCAGAAAAGAAGCCTAGATAAGGCGGTAATTCGATCTTATAGAACTTATTAAAACAATTGGATGCAATCACCCCAGCGATGATCCCGCCAAAGACACCCGTTTGCAACGTAGGAATCCCTAATACAGTGGCGTATTTCTGACCATTTTCAGCCACCATTTCTGGTGTAATTCCTAAAATAGCCCCCATCGCCATGTTCATCATCAAATAACCAACAACCCCAGCAAGGGCCGCACTTCCATCATTTTTAGCTAATCCAATGGAGACCGCAATTGCAAATAGCAGCGGCAGATTGCCAAAGATAATCGAACCGGATTGCTCCATTACATCTGCCACAATCTGAAACCAGCCTGTCTGCAACACTGGAAATTGGTTCAAGACCGTTTCCTGATGGAACAAATTCCCAAACGCAAGTAAAATCCCAGCAGCCGGCAAAGTAGCAACAGGCAGCATTAGCGACTTACCGACCTTTTGTAGAATCCCAAATAATTTTTTCATAAATCACTCATCCCTTTCCATTCTCTAACGTAACTCCTGATTCACCATGACACGTGAAAACAACTGATCCACTAGCGTAAAAGCATCCTTTCTCCAAACAAGCAGAAACAGATTTACTGCTAAGGGAATTCCAAGAAAAACAACGTTCAACAATAATTGCAATGAAAACCTCAGCAACAAGACGATACCATCACGTTTAGTGCTACTATTCACAAATACATAAGCAAGATGATTAACCTTCATTCCGATGGTCTGTCTATTGAAAAATAAAGGAATCAATACATAATTGATTATCCCTCCAACTAATAGACCAACAAGTAATGAAAGCTGCATCCCAAGTCCGATTTGATGGCATCCATAAAGGATAACCCTTGCAAATACGGAAAAAATAAACAGGTCAGTAATAGTAGCAAAAACCTTTTTACTCTTCAGCTTTCTTTTCATACGTCACTCCTCCTTTTTACTTTCGAAAGTTTTTACTGTCCTTTCGTAAGTAAAAAGTTATCACCTGAAAGCGATTTCGTCAACGAAGCTTGTGAAATAGATTCTAAATTGCACTTTTGTGCTTTTCTTAAACATTTTTATTTTGAAATAAAAATGCACATTTGTGCTAATTAGTAGATGAATGGTCTTAATGTAGTTTTTTTGGTAGTAGTTGAAGCTGATTTAACTATCCATCGGTTATCTTCTCTTCGATAATTTGGTGTTTTCTCTCTCATAATGCGATAAATTTCTAATGTACCAAACATATTTTGAACACAAAAAAACGCCTAATCATCGATATAGATGATTGGGCGTATATATCACATCAGTTACAACTACAAATCCTCTGTCTTAAACTCTGTATATCCTTCATAATAATAACTAGCATCAATCCCTTTAAAATAGGTTTCATGATCAGCAATCTTGTCGGTCAAGGCAGGTCTCAATAGCTCTTTAATAGGAAGATCATTCACCGGACTCATGATCATTGCTGAAAGGTATTGATCCTTGTCTACCTCGTTCCAGTCTACCATCTTTTCTATTTCTTTCTTCAGTATCTGGTCTAACCAAATTCTAGTGGCACGACCGTTGCCTTCTCTAAAGGGGTGAGCAATGTTCATCTCTACATATTTTTCAATAATTTGCTCGTAATTCGTCTGTTCGAGCTTCTCTATTTCTTTCAGTGCGGGTTCAAGATACAGCACTGGCGCAAATCTAAACTGACCTTTTGCTAAATCAACCTCTCGTATTTTTCCCGCGAAAGGATAAATATCTTGAAACAGATAATGATGAATTTGAGCCAGTCCTTTAAAGGTGCCTACATCAAACGAATCAATGACATTCTTTTCTACGAGTTCTTTTGCTCTGGTTTTACTTACTTTTTCTTTGGCTTTGGCAAGCTCTGTTTGATTGTCTATGCCAAGTAAGTTCTCTAAAATAGCCATGACCTGTTCTCCTCTTCCAAAAAGACATCATAATGATTTTTACTAAACATCTGTCTCGTATTGGTTTTTCTTTCTATATAAAATTAGCATTTTCTCTAGACACTAAAATGAAATTTGCACCCATTGCGTGATTGAGTGTTGCATGGTAAAATTGATATAAAGGAGTGGTACTATGCTTATTGCAAAATCTAGATTACAAGGAAGCTCTGTAGTGATAACCTTACCTTCGGATAATGGGAAGAAACCTAAAGAAAACAAAGAGTATATTGTTGTCTATTCTGATGATGGGACAATCACATTAGTTCCCAAAATCGAAGATCCCTTCAGTGGTGGAGAAGAAGCGGAGTATTATGAAAAAGACGAATGGACAGATTTATCTCCTGAAGGAAGAGAGATTTTATAATGACTGAAGAAAAAATCTATGTTCCTAAAAAAGGAGATATTGTGTGGATTGATTTTGATCCTTCCGCAGGAAAAGAGATTCAAAAGAGACGTCCTGGGTTGGTCGTATCTAGATACGAGTTTAACCGTAAAACGCTGTTTGCAGTGATTTGCCCGATTACTTCTACAATAAGAAACTTACCAACACGTTATTCTTTACCAAACGATTTAGACACTACGGGACAAATACTTATTTCTCAATTAAAATCACTTGATTTCAAAGAGAGAAAGCTCAAAAAAATTGAATCTTTACCTTTGCAAGATATGGCTAAAATAGATCAAATTATTGAATATATATTTTAATCATAGTAAGGAGCTGTTGTTATTAGTACAACGAGTTTGTTACCATGATTTTTTCTCATATGTCTTGCGAGAGTCACGTTGTATAAATTCGGAAACAAAAATCACTCATATCAAAAATTGTCCAATTCGATGCCATGTAGTTTTTTTAACAACCAATTTCCTTTTCCCATATAATGAACCCACCAAAACCTCACCTATCCCCTAACAAACGGCATACTCATACAACGTGGACCGCCGCGTCCGCGAACGAGTTCACTTCCTGGGATCGTGTTTATTTTGACACCGGCTTCTTTTAATTTCTTATTCGTGATCGTGTTCCGGTCGTAGACAATTACTTCGCTGGGGGTGACAGCTAAGGTGTTTGCGCCATCGTTCCATTGTTCCCGAGCAGCTGCGGTGATGTCATTTCCGCCGCAGCGAATCAATTCTACAGCAGGCAGATCGAGATAGCGGCACAGAATATTTTCTAACGTATCCTTTTCTTCAATGATATTCACTTTTTGATTGGTCTTAATTAGTGAATAGACCGCCAAATCTCCTTCGATCTCAGGATGGATCGTAAATTTATCCTGATCCACCATCGTAAAGACGGTATCTAGGTGCATGAATTTTCGTTCTTCGCCAATATTGAAGGCCAATACCTGTTCAAAGCTTGGTTCCGCTTCAAAAATACGAGCGGCTAATTTTTTGATGGATTCCATATCGGTTCTTTGGGAAATCCCCACAGCCAATACTTTGCTTGAAAGCACCAACACATCGCCGCCTTCAAGTCTGGTACTGTCTTCACGATCATACAGCAAATTCACAGGATTCTGCGCAAACATGGGATGATGGTTGAAAATATACTTGGCATACAACGTCTCTCTACGACGAGTTTCAGCATACATTTTGTTCAGAGCAATACTGCTTCCGATCGTCGAAAAGGGATCACGGGTAAAATACAAATTCGGCATTGGATCAATATAAAAAGGTGACGCCTCATCCGTCCTGTCAAACAGCTGATTTCTTTTCAACCCTGCCATCGTATGATCAATAAAGATGCGGTTATCCTTAATAGCTGAAAAATAGTCCGTAATTTCTTTACGGATATCATCGTCAGTGATGAAAGCTTCATCTAAGTATTCCTGTAAAAATTCCTGCTTGATGCCGTCACTTGTTAAGGACTCCGCAGCTAAATCTTCTAAGTAAAGAACCTCGATCCCTTTTGAGCGAAGGGTATCCGCAAATAGATCATGCTCCCTTCGCGCCTGATCAAGAAATGGTATGTCGTCAAACAACAACTGCTCCAAATAATCGGGCATCAAGTTCTCCAGCTCCTGTCCAGGCCGATGTAGAAGCACTTGTTTCAATGGACCGATTTCCGAAAAAACATGGATTGGTTTCTTCATAAATTCTTCCCCTTCCTCTCGACATGTACACGTTTTCAATTATAGGCATGATATTCGTTACTCAAAAAAGAATGCCTAACAAAAGTATAGATGAGAATCACAGATAATCCAAGTTCCCTGCTGTTACAAAAAAGAAAAGAGCCTCGAAAGACTCTTTAGTACAAAGTATCCAATTATCTGAAAAGGTCAGAATGACTGCCTGTGCGTTCAAAAATAATTGTCTTCTTTGCGAACACATAATAAAAAATAACAATCCAATCACTATTCCGTCCACCAATATGTATATCCCATCGCTTTGGAATCTGATTCTTGGGTTCTAATGGATGAAGCTTGTACTCTTGACCCAGCTCCGCTTCATTTATCAGTAACTCCATCGCCTGTTGCAATTTTTCTATCGATCGCCCTTGTTTAATCAATTTTTTCACATCTTTATCGAAACGTTTTGTTGTCTGATAATTAAGCATCCAAATCGGCTTCCTTTTTCATTCTATCAAAGTAGGCCTGCAATTCTTCGTTATTCCCTAAATTTCCTTGATTAATCATTTCATCGGTCTCTTTGAAGGCTTTTAATGTTTCCTCGTTGGGCTGGTGATCGATTGTTTCTATTTCAAATGGAAATTTCCCAGTTTTAACAAATCGTGTCAAAAAAATTTTCACCGCAACTGAAGTATTCATTCCCACCTCCTCGAACATTTCGTCGGCTTCTTTTTTCAACTCATCATCAATGCGAATGGTTGCCATTTTGCTCCCTCCTCTTATTATTAACTATCTATATTATAATGCTTTCGTATACAAAAAGCTACATATAGCAACAAAATGACGATAGATAGCCCCGTTTATCACCATCGAAAATTCAACACTTCCAACTACTGAAGGATATACCCTTTCCCCCAGTAGGTCTTGATTCTTTTGTCTGTATAGTTGCTCGCATCAAGTTTTGTATTAATTTTCTTCGCTATGTACGAGAGCTGAGATTTTCTTGATTTTGATTCGTCCCCTTGCCAAATGATCTGACATAATTGTTCGCGAGTGATCGGTCGCTCCTCCTGTAGTTGTTCAAAAAGTAACTGTTCATTGTTGCTTAATTTTCGAATAAATTGTTCTAATGATACCTGCTCTTTGTATTCATCATTTTTAGTAATGAGCGTGGCTAAAAGATCTCGCAAATCGACAAATGACCGACTAACGTATAATACGTTCGAAGCTTCTTTTGAGTGTGAAGGGTATTCTCCGTTTTCAGGAATCACACGAATAATTTGCCCGTTAAATAAGGAAAAAGCTTTCTTGGTTATTGATAAAAATTCTTTCTCTGATAACGTTTCACTCAAAAATAAACAATCAAATACAAGCTCACATTCATTTACTAAACAAATGCTCCGTTCATTTCGTGTCACGAAGACTTCGTGATTCAAAATCTGCAACTCTCGTTGTAATACTAATTCATGATGGATGTTCTTGGTTAACACCAATATTCTCATATAAAATTCCTCCAGTTGTTCTATCTGAAATAAGTTCAGGCTGTAGGCATCATCCAGAAATCGGACATTGTCTACAGCCTGAGCGTTAAATAGAGAAGCTCATTCCTATTTTAAGTCAGTATTTATCCTGCATAGCTCTTTAAAAACGACTTTATAACACTTATTTTGCTTTGCGTTTCGAGCGATTGACTAATACTCCCAGGATCGCCGCTGCGGCTACCGCAAATCCACCGAACCAAGTTAGATAATGACGAACTTTTTCACCGGTACTTGGAAGAGTCTTTGATGAAGTAGATGTTTTTGTAGTGATGGTCGCCTGATTGGTCGTTCCTCCACCTGAACTCTTTGGTACAGCGGTTGTCGTTTTGTCTTTTGATTCACTCGATGCGGTTGTAGAATCAGTTGTAGGAGTCGTTTCTTCTGATGATGGTGTGGTTGAATCGCTTGGCTCCTCATTTGAAGGTGCTGAAGCAAGCTTCTTATACGTCACCGTTTCTTCTAAATCCTTATCATCAGCTTCAACATCTTTCACTTCTTCAACTACCTTTTTATCCACTACATATCCATCAATCTCTGGACTTTTTACTTCGTCAAACGTGGTGTCGTCATTTGTAGCTACCCAGTCTCCATTAGTGATCTCACCAGTTGCTAGGTTTTTCATTACTATACTAGTAAAAGTAACTGTATGAATCGGCTACACTAGACTAGACAGAAAAAATAAGGTGTGTAGAATAATAAAAAACACACTGGAGGATTTTTCATGTCAAGACGTCAACGAAGAACCTATTCAAAAGAATTCAAACAACAAATC
>Ga0334882_1001719_pt1 | contig 24908 bp, 21 predicted proteins | sample GraSluR1_MG_5_FD_207226 | JGI IMG/M metagenome (GOLD analysis project Ga0334882, IMG submission 207226) | Sludge microbial communities from methane-producing bioreactor in Wageningen University, Netherlands - Granular Sludge_15_04-R1 | ecosystem: Engineered > Bioreactor > Anaerobic >...
TGCCGACATAACATTGGGTTAACCTGCGAACCGGCTTGTCCGGTAAGTCAGGTTCAACCCGTTGTTATGATGCATCCTCTCTTCCAGTTTTACATAATCTTCAAAAACCAAATCCAAAAAACCTTAACACTGCAGGTCGTCAGATAGTGAAACCACCCTATTCCCCACAACATCATCTAAAATCAAAATCTTCTCCCAGGCAACTGCGCTGGGCATGGCGCGGCCAGGCGCAGGCCGCTGTTCCATAAAATGCCAGCATAACACCTGCGTAACCTGCAAACCTTTAGGTTTGTCAGGTTCACGCCTTGTTATGACGCATCCTCTCTTCCAGTTTTACCCTATCTTCAAAAACTATTTCCAAAATTTCTTAACACTGTAGACCATCAGATAGTAAAATTACCCTATTGCCCACAATATTTTCAAAAAGCAAATTCTTCTCCCAGGCAATTGCGCTGGGCATGGCGCGGCCAGGCGCCGGCCGCTGTTTCATAAAATGCCGACATAACAAAATCTATGCCGATCCCTCTAATTCAGAAGAATCACGCCGGTCTCCGTATAAGAAAACCATATCAAACCACAACCCATCTCATATTCTTCTCGAATAAAAGATTACCGTATCGGATATATTCGCAGCCCCGATAGACCTATCCGTATAAACCACCGCCCCCACCATCCTCACAGCGAATCCAGGGGACTCTTTACGCCGCTGGGACCTCGATTCAGCACATGGGTGTAGATCATGGTAGTGTTGAGGTCTTTGTGACCCAGCAGCTCCTGTACCGTACGGATGTCGTAGCCGTTTTCCAGAAGGTGGGTGGCAAAGCTGTGACGAAAGGTATGGCAGCTGGCCCGCTTGGTCAGTCCCGCTTTCAATACCGCTTCATGTACCGCACTCTGAATCAGGGTAGGATCCAGGTGGTGGCGGCCTTCCTGGCCGGTTTCATGGTTCACCCAGCGGTGGACCTGGGGGAAAGCCCACTGCCATTGCCACTCGGCGGCTCCCTGGGGATATTTCCGCTCCAGCGCCTCGGGCATGATCACCCGTCCCCATCCGGCCTTTAAATCAGCCTGATGGATTTTCTTGACTTCAGTCAAATGAGCCTTAAGAGGTTCATCAACCGTTGCGGGGAGCATGGTTCGCCGATCCTTATCCCCCTTCCCTGCCCTGACGATAATTTCATGGCGGGTAAAATCGATATCCTGAACCCGGAGGCTCAGGCACTCCATCAGCCGTAAGCCTGACCCGTACATGAGCATGGCGCAGAGCCACCGGTCCCCGGAGAGATGTTCCAGAACCTTCCTTACCTCCGTTTTATCCATCACCACCGGAAGCCGGGCGGGTTTTTTCGCCCTCACCACATCCTGGAGTCCATTGACGGGTCGATTGAGAACTATCTTGAAAAAAAACAGGAGCGCCGAGAGGGCCTGGTTCTGAGTGGAGGCGCTCACCTTCTCTTTAACCGCTAAGAACGTAAGAAAACCGTTGATTTCTCTTTCGGCCCATCCGGATGTGTCCATCGGGGGAAAGAACCGAAGGAACCGTTCAATCCAGTAGGAATATGCCTTGATGGTGCGGGGACTGTAATGTCGGGTCTGCAGGGCTTCACGATAACGGGTTTCCAGGGCTTGCCGGGCGCTGTCCTGCCTCTGTTTCGGCACTTCATAGACAAAAAGGCCGGTCCGGTACAGCCGGTCAAGAAGCAGATCAATATCTTTCTGGGTATCGGGGATGATCCACGCTTTCACCGAAGGGTTCCAGGTTCTGCGGGGCAGTTCCCGGATGGCATCCACTACCTTCTGATTATAGGGAAACCGAATGGCAAGAGAGTTTTTATCATGTGAGCCCAGGACCAGGTTCAAAGACAGCCCCTTATTCTTTTTTAATATTTACTTCAATTTAATTACGCTGCTTCGATTGTAGGATACGATTTCACGACTGTCAAGAAAAGGAAGCCGGGACAGCGGGTGAGGCTGGCCCCGGCATGGCTGAGACAACAAGAGTCTACATGGTGATGTTATAAATTTCGTTCACCGTCACACCCCCCATGGTTCCGGTGACACCCATGGTCATGGTAATAGCACCGGTGGCCGTATTCATCTCCATGTCGGTGTCGTAATCCAGGTCGTAATCAAAGCTGGCGGTGCCGGCGCCGCTGATTTCAATGGAACCAGTGAGGCTATTGGTCGAGTTCATGGTCATAATATCGCCGCTCCCACCGAAGGTGTAGGTCATGGAAAGGTCATAGCCTCCATCCAGGGTGTACTTTTTATTGTTGTAGTTGACCACAAGCCCGTTGTAATCCACCGACCCGGTGATAGTGCTTCCACTCATGTCGTAGGAAACGGTGACGCTTCCTCCGTCAGGACTGACGAGGGTTACCGTGGTGTCCAAGGCCCGGATGCTGGGGGAGGAAGAAGGTGTTAAGCCCCCTGATGGGCTTACGGGATTGACGATGGAAGCGGCGTAGCCCAAAATCTGCATGGCCTCATCGTCGCTGAGTTCGGCGGTTCCTCCGCCGCAGCCGGTGAATCCCAGGCCCAGCAAGGCCGTCAGCAGGATCAGGGTCAGAATTCTTTTCATTTTGTTAACTCCTTAAAACAGGTTGATAAAATTATCGATATTAATATCACGATACTGGGAAAAAATCCATGGCTCCTTCTTTATTATCAGCATCTACTGGCATTTCTGCCCTCCCCTTCCTCCCTTGTCATCCACCGGGAAAACCCCTACACTACCCCCCATGAAAGCAGCTTTTATTTCCATTATCGGGCGCCCCTCGGCGGGTAAGTCCACCCTGATCAACGCCCTCTGCGGCGAAAAGGTCTCCATTGTCAGTCCCGTTCCCCAGACCACCCGAAACGCCATCCGGGGCATCCTGACCCGCCCCGAGGGGCAGCTGGTGTTCGTGGATACCCCGGGATATCACCATTCTGATAAAAACTTTAACCTGAAATTAAAGGATGTGGCGGAACACTCCCTGGAGGGGATCGACCTGGTCCTCTACCTCCTCGATACCACCCGCCCCCCGGGGCCCGAAGAGGAGAGCGTGGCGGAGCTGCTGGCGGGCCATCAGATTCCCGTCCTGGTGGGCCTCAACAAAACCGACAACCCCCGAAGCCGCCCCGAAGAATCCCGGGAGTGGATATCCCACCGGTTTTCTCAATCGCCGGTGCTGACCCTTTCGGCCCTCACCGGCGAAGGGGTTCCTGAGCTTCTGGCCGCCCTTTACGAGGCTTCCCCGGAGGGGGATCTTCTTTATCCCGAGGATATCTACACCGATCAGGAGCCGGATTTTCGTATCAAAGAGGTGATCCGGGAAAAGGCCATTGCCCGGGCCCGGGAAGAGCTGCCCCACGCCCTTTACGTAGAAGTGGCTGATATGGAGATGACCCAGCTGGAGAACGGCAAATCCCGGCTCTGGGTGAGGGCCTTTCTCATGGTGGAGCGGGATTCCCAGAAGGGGATTCTGGTGGGCCAGGGGGGAAAGACCATCAAAGAGATCCGCCTGGAGGCCCAGAAAGAGCTGAACGAGCTTTTTCCCTACCGGGTGAATCTGGATCTTATGGTAAAGGTGAAAAAGAACTGGCGCCATAACGAGTCGATTCTCAAGGATGTGATTAACTGATCCGGAGGATCCGGACCTTTAACTTATGAAAAGATTAGTATCACTGTTTTCCCTATTTTTTAAGATCGGCCTCTTCTCCATCGGCGGGGGGTATGTGATGCTTCCCATGCTCAAGGAAGAGATGGTGAGAAAGAAAGGGTGGCTCACCGATGAGGAAATCCTGAACTACTACGCCATCGGCCAGGCCACTCCGGGGATCATCGCCATAAATACCGCCACCTTCGCCGGGTACAAGACAGCGGGCATCCCCGGCGCCCTGGCGGCCACGGCAGGGATGGTCACTCCTTCGCTTATCATCATTTCCCTGATCGCCGCTTTTTTATCTGATTTCAGAGAGATTCCCCTGGTGGCCCGGGCCTTCGCCGGGATTCGGGTTTCCGTGGCGGTGCTTCTCTTTTTTACCATCGCCGACATGATAAAAAAGGGGATAAAGAACCCCTTCGATTTTCTGCTTTTAGCTGCCGCCTTCTGCGGCATCGCCTTTTTCGGCTTGTCACCGGTAACCATTGCCCTGGGGGCTGCCGCGGCGGGGATCCTGGGGGGGCTTAAAATACGGGAAGGGCAGCCGTGATCTTTCTGCAGCTTTTTTTCACCTTCTTCAAGATCGGTCTTTTTGCCATCGGCGGCGGCCTGGCGACATTGCCTCTTTTACGGGAAGCCCTGCTGGAAAGCGGCTGGATGGGCCAGGGTGAGTTTATCGACATGATCGCCGTGTCCCAGGCCACCCCGGGCCCCATCGGGATCAACATGGCCACCTACGCGGGGTTCAAACTGGCGGGCTTTTTCGGGGGCCTTTCGGCCACCCTGGGGCTTGTGGCCCCCTCCCTGATTATCATCATCACCATTGCCCGGTTCATGAAGAACTACGCGTCCAACCGTTTTGTTGCTCACGCCCTCTCGGGGCTCCGGCCTGCGGCGGTGGGGATGATCGCGGCGGCGGCTCTGACCATCTTCGGCAATTCGGTTTTCCTGTTTTCGGATTTCCCCGACGGGGCCTGGATCGATTTCAAGGCCCTGGGGATTTTTGCCGTTCTCAGCCTTTTTTACCTGATTAAGAAACCCCACCCCCTTGTCACCCTGGCCCTGGGCGCCCTGGGGGGGATGTTTTTTCTCTAGGCGATTTAAGAAGGCCACCGCTATGGTTCTGTTCCCGACGGGCCGCGGTGAATAAAACAGGCCCCCGCCGGGGGTTAATCCGCCGGTTCCTCCCCTTCACAGGTAAACACCTCCCCCAGGCTGACTCCGAAAACCCGGGCCACCCGGAAGGCCAGTTCCAGGGAGGGCGAGTATTTTCCCGCCTCCATGGCGATGATGGTCTGGCGGGAGACCCCGGCTTTTTCCGCCAGGGTCTGCTGGGTCATTTCATCGGCAAAGAACCGGAGCTTTCGGATGTTGTTTTCTATCTTCAGTTTTTGTGCCACATCACACTCCCCGGCGGTAATAGAAGAGCTGTACCGCCCCTTCCAGGATGCTCCCGGCGAAGAAGCTGAAGAAGAGGATGTTCAGCATCACCGCCACCGGGTATCCCAGGGCAAGGTAGATCAGGGCGGTGACGAATCCGATTCCTGCCAGGACAAATCCGGCCCGCAGTGATTTGAGTTCGATAAGCTTGTCCCGCTCATCCTCAACCATCTCCTGCTTGATGGTCTTCTCGATGACCTCATCGCCGCAGTTTTCATCCCTCATCTTTTCCCGGGCCGCCACGACCACGGAATAGAGGATGTGAAAGAGAATCTGCAGGGCAATGGAGACACCGATTCCCAGGGCGATAAACTTCAGCATCAGGGCCGCCCAGATCTGACCTGCCTCCGCGGGAGCCGCTCCGGCCTGAAATTTTCCCCAGGCGTTAATCGCGTAGACACTCATGAGGATGATTCCCGACACGATACTGGTGATTGTCTTGTTTTCCTGGTATGACATGTATGTAACTCCTTACATTAGGTATGCTTTTCAAAACATAATGTAATTTATACAATACTAAATGTCAAGTATTTTTTACTTTTCTTTATCAAAATCCCCCGGAGCCGGTATTCCAGCGGCTCCGGGGGGCATAAGGAGTTAATAATCAGGGTTCAAAACAGTAGTCGGCGTACCACGGTTCCAGGTAAAGGAAGCTTACCGCCGCACCATCGATGGAAAGGTCGCCGCTCAAGGTGAGGGGCGGCGCGGCTCCTGCCACATTGAAGTCTCCCGAAAGCGTTGTATCCTCCCCGTCTTTGTTAAAGGTTATGTCGATCTGCACATCCACATCCACCGGGGCAAAGGGCAGTCCCTGGCTGGCCCAGGTGCCGTTGATGGTGAAACCGTAGTCGGGGTCCACATAACCTGAGAAGGTAAAGACGCTCCCCTCATACTCATCCTCAGCGTTATAGGACAGGGTTACAGACACTCCGGGTATTTCCGGGTCTTCGTAGATACCCGCCCCATAGTCTGCGGCTGCCGCCAGGGCATCCAGAGGAAACATGGCCTGACCGAGGATGAGGAGGTACTTTCCGTGGGCGGGGTTGACCGGCAGGGCCGTCACGGGGTCGCCGGTGGCGGGGTTGACCCTGACGCCCGCCCAGGACCCTGTGGCCACCGCTTCTTCATCGGTGTAGATCCAGGTTCCTGCAATGTTGTCTCCGTCGATCTGACCGGAAGAGGAAAGATGCTCATCCGGCATCATCACCACGGCATTGGCGGTCCGGTTTCCCGTCAGAACTCCTGCGCTGCCCCCCCAGTAGGTGCCATGGATGACACTATTGGTGATGGTGATGTTCCAGGACCCCGCCGCTGCGCCCCAGTAGGCCCCCACATAACTGGTTACCACCGGGGGATTCTCCGCCAGTGGTTCGGTATCCACCAGAGAAATAGAACCTTCCATGGAAGCGAGACCGCGGGTCAAAATCACGGTTCCCGTGAAAACCCCTGCGGCAAAGGTACCCGAAACGGTCAGCCCCGTGTCTTCGCCGCCCAGGTCAAGAATCTCGGTGGCTGCCGTCACCGCCCGGGTTTGGGAATCCCACAGGGCAGTGACCACGGAAAAATCAGTTTCCGCCAGGCGCAACCGTCCGGTCCCCTGGTAAACGCCTCCGGTCAGGGGGGTAAAGGTCAGGTCGGCGGTTCCGCTGATTTCGGCGAACGCCATGGTACCGGTCAGGACTTCCGGCACATCGTCCACCGTAACGGTCCGCTGTACCGAGGCGGTCAGCCCCGCTGCATTGGTGCAGGTAAAGGTAACCTGATATACGCCTGGTGTCTTTGTGTCCACCGGGTTATCCACCACCAGGCTCGAAGTGATGTCGGTTCCATCCCCGTCCAGGGCGGTGGCTCCGGGATCGGTGTAGGTCTCGTGCTGCAGGACCCTGATGGAGCTGCTCCCGGTCAGGGCGATGTCGGGCCCCTCCGGAGCCCCTGAATCAACACAACTGGTGGTAAGAAACAGACTGACCAGCCCCGGCAGAAGCCAGAGAAGAAGGCACCTTGGGTAACCTTTACGTTTTCTCTTCATTTTTTTCTCCTTGCTTTATCGTTTTCTCTATTTAAAACCGCAGGCCCTTACCAAGACCCGCGGAGCAGTATCATCGGCCTCCCGTCCTGGGCAGGGGCTGTTCCAGTTTGATCCAGCCCCCCGGGCCGGGCCGGCATCGTTCAAAAATGATCTTCTTCAGTTCCTTCACGTTCTCCGGATAGAAATAACGCCTCAGGTAGGCCTCGGTCCGGGCAGAGAGACGGCCGGATTTTCCTCCGTCTTCCCAAGCCTTGAGGGATAAAAAGTGCCGGGCCAGGAGAAGGATGTCTTCGGGCCGGTCCCGCAGCGGAGGAAGGTTGATTTCATGGGCGGTCAGGTGATAGTAGAGTTCGGCCATGAGCCCGCCTTCACCGAGGTAAGAGGCCAACGGACGGGTGCTTTCAAAGATGAGACGGGGTCCTGAAATGGCCCTGGGACCTGTTTCAGAGGTCCGGAAACTTCCCGTCTCCAGGAAACGCAGCAGGCTCTTTTGCTCCGCCTCTCCGGGCATGGTCTGGCGGGCCAGCGGGAGGCAAAGGGTGCCCCCTTCCGGGAGGGACGGGGAGTCGGGCGATCCCGACCAGCCTGGAAGGGGAAAGTACCGGGGTGGCTCGGTGATTAAAAGAAAAGGCCCCGGGGTGCCCCCGGCCCGGTGAATCATCCGGGCGAGCAAGGTCTTGCCCGTTCCAACCTCGCCGGAGATTACCAGCGGATCCCGGCATCCTGACAGTACCAGGGCGTATTGCCGGATCCGGAGGGTTTCCGGATCAGCGGCGATAAAATCATCGAAGACCGGGGGGCGGCCGTGATCCCGGACCGGATCGTCACTCACGGCTCAGAATCGCCGCTACCGCCGCTTCCAGGGCCTTTCGGGTGGCAGTTCCCACGGTACTGGCGGAAAGGTCCAGGCCGTCTTCCCGGTAGGTGAACAGGGCCGATCCGGCGGTCACCGAGGCGGCTCCTTCGGCTTCGGCCCGGCGGTAGGCCCCGGTGACGGGGTCTTCCAGGGTAACCGCAAGCCTGATAATCACCGTATCGGTCCGGGCATGCAGGGGCCCGGCGTTGAGGCTGACCTGGGGCTTTCCGTAAAAGATGATGCGGCCGTGGGCCACCAGGTCTGTTCCGGGCAGGTCCGGCGGCGGTACCCCCTCCCCGGCGGTCTGCCAGGAAGCCTTCGCCAGAACTTCGAGCTGCCGGCGGATCTCCTCTTTTTCCTCCACAAGAAGGAACGAGCCGTACTCATGAAAGAGCTGGGACAAAATACTGCGAAGCCCCAGCCCGACCCGGTCATCCCGCCATCCCTCCTCCTTCACGTCCGAGGTGAGCCCGGTAACCGCCAGCCGGGCGCCGGGATACTCCGCCGGATCCAGTCCGCCCTCAACCTTTAACGGTCCCGTCGGGGTAAGGCACCCCGAGATCAGGACAAGCATCAGCCCCAGAGGCAGAATCTTATTCATGGTACGCCTCCCCGGTTAAAAGCTGAACCCCGATCCCAGGGTAATGCCGAAATGGGAGTAATCGTCCACCAGCATTATACTTTTCAAACCTATCTCCAGGCCGAAGACGGGGCTGAAGTAGACCGTCACCGAACCTCCCAGCTCCAGCATCCGGGGGACCTCCTCGGGGCTCGCATCCCTTCCGTCAAATGAGGCATAGGGGGTAACCACGTAGAGTCCGTAGGTATTGAGGCTCAGGCTGTTTCCCAGGGGAAATCCCACCAGAACTCCTAAACCGAAGTCATCGGACACATAGATGGAATTGACATTACCAACCTGCTTTCTTGTCAGGTAGAAAGTGGTCATCCCGGTGACGCAGACGGTGGTGTTCCCCCGGCGCAGCACGAATCCGCCGTTGGCCAGGAGATTGGTGGCCACATTATCTTCACCGAAAAGGTCGGCATCGTTGACAAGGAGGCTCATGGTGCCGGAAATGAAGAACTCGAAAAGAGGGGTTTTCACGGGATAGTAGGTCATAAACGTATCCAGGGATGTGTTGACATAGCTGCTGCCATCGATACTGAGGAACCCGGCGCTGCCGCCGACACCCAGACTCAGCTTTCTGTCCGGGGTGGTGCCCGTCAGGGTCGCTGTGAAACCGCTGTTGGTCATCGATTGATCCATGTAGGAAGAAAAGTTTGTTTCCACATCGGCCTTGACATCGGTGATCAGTTTTTCCGCCGGGGGAACTCCGGCCTCTCCTTTCTCTTCGTCGTCGTCTTTCTCTTCCCCTTCTTCCCGATCCGGTGTGACTGCTCCTGTCGAATAGTCACCCAGGATAATCCCGGTGGGCTGAACCTTGACGGCCGAGAAGGTATTCAACAAAGCCCGGCGGTTGGAACTTGTCACGGGATTGGCGGCGCTCATGGAAGAAACACTTCCATAGAGGCCGAATTCTTCCGCAATAATATCTTCAAGCCATTGATAGTACTGACTTTCCATACCGAGATCGAGGTCACTGACAGGAAAGGTGGCGGTGTGCCCAAAAAAAGTCACCGTGAATGCGGTGTTCTCGGCGTTTATGGTGACGGAATAGAATTCGGTTTCTCCTGTGTATGGGTTGGGAAAAGTATACGAAATTGTGATCTGTCCATACAAAAAAACCGACCCCATAAGCAATAGTCCCAAAATCAACATTTTTTTCATCATTTATTCTCTCCTTTCAGGTTTCATAAACGGATAACAAGGTTCCGCACCGCTTTGCGGACCGCTTTTTCCGTGGCCAGTCCCACGGTGGACCGATCGAAGGGCAGGGAGGGGCTTACCCACACGCTTTCGGCGCTGCTGGAGGCTTCTCCCAGGCCCGAGGCGGGGGTGTACTCTCCCGAAGCGACCTCCACCACCCGCAGCTGCACCCCGATGAGGGTGGTGCCGGTTTTTTCCTGGGCCAGTCCCACGATTTTTTCCCCGTATCGGACGGTGAACTCGTAAATTTCCGCATAGACCAGGTACTGGGGCACCGAAAGGCCCTCCCCGGTGATCTGCTGGTCCTCCACCACGATACCGCTCAAGGAAAGTTTCCACTGATCCAGAATTTTCTGCAGGACCTCCTCCTTCTCTTCCACGAAGGTGAACCGGCGGCTCTCGTAGAAGGTGTCGATCAGGCGGTTGGTGAGGCCGAAGCCCACCTGCTTGTCCGCCAGCTCGGGGTATTTCTCCACCACATCCCGGGGTATTTCAAATCGGATCACCTGGATGCGGGCCTTCTCTCCTTCATAGGGTGGGAAGGGTTCGGTAATGTCCGCCTGCTCGAAGTTTGACTCGTAGGTTTCGGTGGACAGGGTGGCACAGCTTCCCAGTCCCAGGATAAAGAGGGCCGTCAGGCCCAGGCCGATTTTTTTGATCATGGATCCTCCCTTGATTTGTATTCTGAAGGAGGGGCAGATTCCGTGCCAGTTTGAGATAAATAAGTCTTTACAGGATATTACTTTACAAGAGATTCCAAAAGGAATTTTCAGAAAAGGTGTCAACCAATGTTTCGCTGCGACGTTTTTGTCAACCTAAGTTGACAGAATTCACGCCCCTTCACCGCCGAAATCGCGCCGTTTCAGCCGTTGGCTCAAGGCCTGTCGGGAGATTCCCAGCAGGTCCGCCGCCAGACTCTGATTCCCTTCACTGCGCCGCAGGGCTTCGGAAATGAGGGCCTGGGTGGAGTCCTTGAGGGTGGGCAGGATTTCAGGGAATTCCGGAGCTTCCCGGGTTTCAGGGGAAAGGTCTCCGGTCTCCCCGCCCGGGATCCGGTAAAAGTGCTCTGCCGAGAGGCAGGATCCGCCGCTTCGGCTCACCGCATCGGTTACGAGGGATCTGAGTTCCCGGACGTTTCCCGGAAAAGGATGATTTTTCAAAAGCCGGAGGATCATCGGATGACAGGATGGTCGAAGCATGCCCAGCCTTTCGGCGGCTTCGCCGATGAAATGGGCGGTCAGCAGGGGGATGTCTTCCTTCCGCTCCCTTAAAGGCGGGAGGATAACCTGGTGGGTCCGGAGGCGGTAGTAGAGGTCTTTCCGAAAGAGGCCCCGGCTCACCAGATCTTCCAGGTCTCTGTTGGTGGATACCAGCATCCGGGCCCGGGAACGCCGGGCCGTGTCGGATCCCAGGGGGTAGTACTCTCCCGTCTCAAGAAGCCGCAGCAGCTTGACCTGGGAAGGGAGGGTCAGGTCCCCTATTTCATCCAACAGCAGGGTGCCTCCTTCGGCCTGAGTGATGAGACCCTTCCGGGCATCGGCGGCACCGGTGAAGGCCCCCCGGCGGTGCCCGAAGAGGGTGTCGGAGAACATGGTATCATCCAGTCCGGCGGCGTTGACCGCCAGGTAGGCCCCTTCCCTTCCCCCGGCGTTGTGAATAGCCAGGGCCAGAAGCTCTTTGCCCGTCCCGGTTTCCCCCCGGATAAGGACGTTCTCCTCCGTCCCCGCCACTGCTTCGGCGTACCGGAACAGCGCCTTCATCCGTTCATCCCCGGTAATGAGCGGCGCGAAGGCTTCGGGATGCCTCAGGGTTCCCGAGAGCAGGTGCTCTTTCACGGTCCTGCATTGGATCTCCCTCTCCCGGTGTTCCACCGCCCGCTTCACGCCGCTGATGAAGCGGCTGCGCTCCACCGCCTTGACCATGTAGTCAAAGGCGCCCTGACGCATGCATTCCACCGCTTCACCCACATCGTTGGTGCCGGTCACCAGGACCACCGGCACCTCGGGATACTCTGCCCTCAAAATTTCCAGAAGCTCCCGGCCGGAGACACCGGGCATGGTAAGATCCAGAAGCACCACACCCATTTCTTGTCTGGTAAAGAGCGATTGTGCCTCCCGGGAGTCGGCGCAGCAGATGATATTGTCGTACCCTTCCGACAAGAGGAGGGTTTTCTGACTCGTCAGGATTGTTTCCTCGTCATCAATCATCAGTATGGGCAGCTCCGGCCGGCGGGGGGTATTCATTGAATCTCTCCTGGGGGAAGGGTTATGGTAATGGTGGTCCCCTGGTCTTCTTCCGAGGCGATATCCAGGGTTCCGCCGTGTTCCTTGACGATCTTTCGGGAAACCGACAGCCCCAGGCCGGTTCCGCCGGAATCCCTCCGGGTGGTAAAAAACGGTTCCAGGATCCGATCGGTCAGTCCGGAAGGGATCCCCCGGCCTTCATCGGACACCGTGAGAACCAGGCCGCCTGTTTCTTCGTCCCGCCCTGTTTCAATTCCGATTGCCTGTTCCGGGGATGTCAGGGCGTGACAGGCGTTCTGTATCAGGTTGATCACCACCTGTTCCAGCTGAGAAGCCATTCCGTACACTGGGGGAAGATCTTTACCGGGAAGAAAGGAGAGGTGATTCGTGGCTTTTCTTGTAAGGGGATGGCAGAGCCGGAGGGCGGCCGCCGTCACGGTGTTCATATCCACCGGTTCGCGGGGTCCGTGGGAGGGCTGGCCCGCATAGTTTTTCAACTCTCGGGCTATGGTATCGATCCGTTCTGAACAATCCCGGATATCCGAAAGGAGCCGGGGAAACCGCTGTCGAAAGGCACTATATTCCAGCCCCCCCAGGAGCAGGGACGTATCATCGCCGACGGCTTCATCGAGAAGGGAGAGGATGTCAGGTCCCGCGGATTCCAGAAGCGCCGCATTCAACCCGACGATGTGATTCGGATTATTCACCTCGTGGGCCACCCCGGCGGCCAGCATTCCCAGGGAGGCCAGCTTGTCCGCCTCCATGAGCTGGCGCTGGTGGTCCCGTTCCCGCTCCTTCGCCGCCAGGACCTCCTTTTCCGCCGCCTCCCGAGCGGCCATATCCTCCAGAAGAGACTGGTAAAGCCGGGCGTTTTCCAGGGATACCGCAGCCTGGGCGGCGATGGCCCCGGCGAGCTGGGCCCGCCCGGGAGTAAAGGCTCCTGCCAGGCGATGGTTTTCAAGATAGAGTAGGCCTTTCAGATCATTCCGGTGGATCAGAGGTACGCAGAGCACCGAAAGAATCCGGAACCGCACAAGGTAGGGGTCCGCGCCGTAGGGCATCTGCTTGGCCCCGTTGGTCAGGGTCACGGTTTCTCCTGTGCGGCGGACGTAGCGAAGCACCGTTCCCGGAAAGGGAACGGCCCCGGGATCATGGGTGATACGCACCGGGCCTCCGTCACAGACTCCCTGGGCTTCGGGTTTCAACTCCTCCCGGTCCATCAGAAAAAGGATACCCCTGGTGGCGCCGGAATTTTCCATCACGATGGCAAGAAGCCGTTCCGCCAGCCTTTTGGGAACCATCTCCCCGGAGATAGCCCGGGCAGCCTCCACCACGGAACCGGCATCGAAGGAGGGGCCCGACCGCCTGTTTTTCAGGCCGGGGTATTTCTCTTCCAGAGAATTCACCTTCACCAGGCAGCCGTACTCCCGAAAAGCGTCCCGGGCGGCCCCCAAAGCCTCTTCCGCTTCGACGATCCGGCCCTGATCACGGAAACACCACCAGAGCCGTTCCCGGGCCAGGGCGGCATCCAGGAAGAATCGGTTGCTTTCTGCCCCGGTAACGGCGGCCTGACAGAGTCTGGCGGCTTCGGAGTATCTTCCCTCCAACCGGTTTCTTTCAGCCATTATCATATAATATTGATGAAGAAAATTCTCCGGAGCCAGACGACTCCAGACTTTCAGCTTCTTCAAGGCAGGACCAAGCCGCCGGGAAGCGTCCTTCCCCCCCAGGGCAGCCCGGGCCAGGGCGGCATGGAAAACCCAGAGGGCCACAAGATACTCTCCCCGGAGGGCAGGAATATGGGGAGCCGCTTCATCGCTGAAAGCGACGGCTTCCTGATACTCCTCCAGCAGCAGAGCGAGGATCATCTTGTAGATTCTCACGGTGCCCAGACCGCAGCGGTCATTAACCTCTTCAAGATGGGCCAGGTCCCTGTCTTCACGGAAGGAATCTCCACACAGCCTACTTCCCCCGGGGTTTTTCCCCGTCAGGTTGAGATAAAACTGCATGAGCCTGCTGGTACCGTAAACACTGCGGGTCTGAGAAAGTTCCCGGGCGGCGGAGGTACACCGGCTCAGCCCTTCGTGAAGATCATCGAGGCGACGGCAGCAGAAGATTGAGTGAAGGTAAAAGAACTGACCGCACAACAGGGCGTACTCAAAATCCCCCTGTTCCCTGCCTTTTTCAAACCCCTGATTCAGCGGTTCCAGGGTTCTTTCCAGAGGCCCCAGCCAGACACGGCACATGCTGTTCGAAAAAAACAGAATTTTCTGGGTGTTTTCTCCGGCCCGGCCTGTTTCAATTATCTCATCGATGACCCGGTCCAGCCGAAGAGCCAGATTGCCCTTCCCCGGCCGGTCCATCAGGATGTTGCTGTACAATGAAAGGGAGAAGGCGAAAGCTCCTGTCCAGCCCTTTTTTAGATGGAGGTTAACCATGAAGCAGGCTACCAGGGGAAAGGCATCGGGTACGGCTATATAGCTGCTGCTGGCTCCGTCCATGAGGATTTTCAGAATCCCGAGCTCCCGGGGGCCTGTCATGGGTGGAAGGTTCTTCCAGAACAGCACGGTTTTCCTGAGCCGAAGCCCCGTGCGTGCTTTTTCCAGGGCACCGTGCAGGGGCAGGAAGCGGCGGGGAAACCGGCACCCCAGGGTTCCCAGAGCCCCCAGGGCTACCTCGAAGGCCTCCTCCATCCGGTGCCGGGCCATGAGGCTGCGGATTCTGATGTCCGCTGCGGCAAGGCCGTCACAGACATCCCGGGAGTGCTGCCTGATTTCATCGGCGCAGGTTTCAGCGGTGTCATGGTCGGAAACCAAAAGGGCCGCCTCGGCCGCGTCGGTGAAGAGAGAGAGGGCGGCGGAGTAATCGGCTTCCCAGACATCGGGCTCCTTCAAAATCAGGGCGGTCTGCATACACCGATGGAAAAGATCGAAGGCGGCGGATTTTTTCGCCAGCGCCGCCGCTTCACGGTTAAGCTCTTTCAGGCTCATCCGGTCTTCCCGGCTGTTGAAAGTTTCCAGGGCCTGATGGTAGTGATGAACCGCACCGAACAGATCGCCCCGATGTTTCTCCAGAAGACCGCCGATTGTTCGATGAACCCCGAGTCTTTCCGGTTCATTCATCAATGCCAGGGAGGCCTGGCGGACCCGGTCGTGCAGAAAAGCGTACTCCCCGGGGGAAGACCGCAGAAGCAGTCCTTCCTCCAGGGGCCGGGACAGTATTTCCAGGGTCTCTTCGGGCGAATGTGAAAGCAGTTTTGAAAGAAGGCCCGTTTCAAAGGTGACACCCAGGCAGGCCGCCAGCATCAGGGCTTTTTTTTCTTCTTCCGGCCTGCCTTCCAGCAGGGTAATGAGAAAATCCACCACATCCGAAGATGTCTCTGCCTCCGCTATCTTACGGAGATCTCCCCCCCAGGAGCCTTTCAGGTGATCGAAGTGAAGAAGGCCCTCTTCCTCCAGGGACTGGAGATAGAGCCGGATAAATAGGGGATTCCCCCGGCTTTTCACGTAAACCAGAGCCGAAAACGCCTTGCTATCCATATCCAGGGAGGGAAAAACCATAGAGAGGAGCTCACGGGTCTGCCGGGCAGTGAACGGCGTCAGGCAGATAGAAGGAGGTTCCCCGGAAAAACCTTTGAACAAGCCGGCGGCGGTTGAAAGCCTTTCCCCTCCCCCGGTATTCCGCCAGGCCAAGACTAAAAGCAGCCCCGGAACCTCCGAGAGCACCAGCTGCCTGACAAGGAGAAGGCTGTCTTCCTCGGCCCATTGGAGGTCATCGAGAAAAAGGACCACCGGGTGTCCCGGTTCCGTGAAGGCTGCGAAAAACCGGGGCACCAGATAACCCGTCAGGTTCCTTACCTCTTCCAGGCCGGAGGAGGCGGTTCCTTCCTCCTCAATAAAAGGGGCGGCTTCGGGAAACAGGTTGAGGAGAATGGTTCTACCGAAAGGAATCGCCCCGGCCAGCCTGGCCCGAATCCCCCGGATATCCTCATCCCCCTTTCCCAGCGTCCGGGTGACCAGATCCCTGACGGCCTCATGGATTCCCTGGTGAGGCCGGGGATGGAGGGGATCAAACTTACCCGAAACAAAAACCGCTCCCCTCGCAGCGGCATCCCGGAAAGCATGACGGACCAGGCTTGTCTTCCCAGAGCCCGCTTCTCCCGTCAAGGACACCCAGGTTGAACGGCCCGCCTGGGCCTTTTTCTCCGCTTCCTGCAGGAAAGCCGTTTCCCGTTGCCGGGCAAATCCGGCCTGGGGGAGGCGGATACGTCCGCCCTTCAGGACTGGTCCGGATGCCTCTTTACCGTCCTCCAGGGCATCCAGATCGGCCATGATATCGAAACAGCACTGGTAACGGTCTTCGGGGTTCTTTTCCAACAGCCTGGAGAGAAACCGGAGGAAAGCCGCCGCTTTACCCGCCTGTTTTCCTTCGCCATCCAGGGGGCTGGCGGTCAGATGGGCCTGGATCATCCCCGCCGCCGAGGCCCCCTGGTAAGGCTTTTTTCCGGTAAAAAGTTCCAGGAGTACCAGCCCCAGGGAGTAGAAATCAGACCGATGGTCCGCGGAAACTCCCAGCCGGCCTGACTGTTCAGGCGCCATATAGGCCGGGTTATGCCCGATATCTTCAACCAGACGGACCACCACCGCGCCGGCTCCCAAGGCTGCCGAACCGGCGGGGATTATTCCTTCGGGCTGAAGCCGGCCGTAATAGAGACGGCGATTATGATATTTTCCCAGCTCTTGAACCACGGCCCGGGCCAGGGGAATGATTTTTTTCAGGGGCATGCCGGAGGGGTAACTTCCGCTCCCCCGAGGATATCCGTTCAATTTTGTTTTCACGGGAATTCTCTCTGATGCCGCAGAAAAAGCTCAAGGAGCCGGTTCAGAAGAAAAGGCTGTTCAATCTGGGGGAAATGGCCGCAATTTTTTAAAAGATGAAAATCCTTTTCCCGGCCTGAACCGGCCAGCAGAGAAAGCAGATACTCCCGATTCATCAGGGGATCCCTGTCTCCCAGAAAGAAGATGACGGGACAGGTGAGGTTTTTCAGGATAGACACATCCCCGAAAACCGCCCCGGGACCCAGACTCGCCCCCAGATGATCCCTGACCTTCCCGTGGGCTCTCTCAAAATGACGTAAAAATGCCTCCCGGTGCCCTTCCTCTTGAAATAGAAAAGCCGCAAGGGCCTCGGTTTGCTTTGCCGACACATCTTCAGAGAAAAGGGCTGTCGTTTATTTTCTCGAAAAGAAAGCGGCCTTTACATCCCGATGATCCTCCAGGGGCGAAGTTCCTAACAGCATGATCCCCCTCACCGCCATCTTCTCGGCCAGGTGCAGGGCAATATGGCCTCCCAGGGAGTGACCCACCAGAAAGGGAGCCCGGGCGCCGACGGCCTCCATAAAGACGGATAGAAAGCGGGCAAAATAATCTACCGTGTAGATTCGGGGATCTTCGGAGGCCCGGGGATCCCGGGATGAATCACCGTGACCGGGAAGATCCACAGCCAGGGCACGGCAACCCGCCCCCCGGGCCAGGTCAAACTGGGTCTCAAAAGAATCGGCTCCGCCGGAATTGCCGTGAATGAAGAGGAGCGGGGGGCCTTCACCGCCGCTGTCCGCGAGAGCGATAGACAGGCCGCAAATGATTATCGTTTTTTTATCCACTGCCTTTTGTGTTCCCTGAAAGGAGAGTTTCCTTTCATCCCATTATTGATCCATGGGGCAGGAGAAAGCAAGGGTTTTGTGGGGCGATGGAAGGGTGCGAAGCCCCGCGGAGCTTCGTTCGCCCGTTGATGCGGGGCTTCGCTCACTCGGCCATGTCCGTGCAAGCACGTCCATGGCCCTCACTCACTCGTTGATGAGGCGCTTCGCGCCTCGTTGTATTCGCTCGCTCGGGAATGGAGATTCTATAAATGCCCTTGGATGTGTAACAACACCGGAAGGGGCCTGCGGCCCCTGGCTGCCTGCGCTGCCTCTGATCCGGACATTCATGCCCGGATCCTCGTTCGCTCCGGCAGCGGGAGCTGCGCTCCCTTTCCGGCGGCGGCTTTCTCCAGGGACCTTCATTAAATCTCCGCTCCTCTCGCTCACTCTACAATGAACCCCGCCAATGCTACGTAGGGGCCCTGGTAGAAGACGGCGAGCTGGCCGGGGGTTACGGCGCGGCGGGGGGTGTCGAAGACGATTTTGTAGCGGCCCCCGGGGAGGGCTTCGGTGACCGTGGCGGGGGTGCCCTCGTCGCGGTAGCGGATTTTCACGGTGCCCCGGCAGGGCAGAGGCGGTTCCTCAACCACCCCCCAGTTCACCTCCCCCAGGATCAGGCCCGGGGCCAGGAGGGCTTCATCGGGTCCCACCACCACGGTATTGTCTTCCTCCCGGATCTCCAGGACATAGAGGGGATCCCCCCCGCCTATCCCCAGGCCCCGGCGCTGGCCGATGGTGTAGTGTTCGATGCCCTTGTGGCACCCCAGTACTTTTCCGGAAGGATCCACGAAGTCTCCGGGGCCCCGGCCGGGGATCAGAAACCTGCGGTATTCCCCCAGGCAGAGGTCCTGACTCTCCCGGGATTTATGGGTGAAGAGGCCCGCCTCTTCCGCCAGGGCCCGCACCTGGGGCTTGTCCATCCGGCCCAGGGGAAACCGGATGCGTCCCAGCTGCTCCTGGGTGAGAAGAGACAGGAAGTAGGCCTGGTCTTTATCCCCATGCAGCCCCTTGCGCAGGCCCCACCGTCGGGTTGCCGGGTCCTGGTCCACCAGGGCGTAGTGGCCCGTAGCAAAGGCATCGAAACCGAAACCCATCTCCACCGCCCGGCGCCAGAAGAGGCCGAACTTTACCTCCCGGTTGCAGCGCACACAGGGATTGGGGGTACGGCCGGCGGCGTAATCGTCACGGATATAACGCAGAATGGTGTTCTCATACTCTTTCCGGAGGTCTATCAGTTTAAAGGGGATTTTCAGATGTTCCGCCACCTTCTGGGCATCGGAGTTTTCCGCCGGCATGGCGTCGGTGATTCTCATGGTGATTCCCAGGACCTCATGACCTTCCCGCTGCATCAGAAGGGCCGCCACCGACGAGTCCACGCCGCCGCTTAATCCCACCGCTACCTTCATGGTTTTCCTCCCCTCCGGATTTTTCCGAACTTCCTGTAAGATAAAGAATTTACCCTGAAATCTCAACCGGCCGAAGAGCACGATGGCCGGGCGGCGGCGTTAGGGCTGGCTGGCCCCGGTCCGGGAGCAGAAACCGGGCTCTTCCCCGCCCTTCCCGGTTGTACCAAAGCGGTTTTATCCTATAATATGGGCTGACCTTAAGATTCCCCGCGTCTTGCGGGTTTCCGGACATTATCAGGGAGGTTTCTCAGATGCAGCCACGCCGCTCTCACATCATCATCTTCCTCTCATCCATCATTCTTCTCACCTCCCTGCCTCTGTCGGCCCTCCCGGGGGCGAACCCTCCGGATCTTCAAGCCGAAGCGGCCATCCTTTACGATCTGGAAACGGGAACCTTGCTCTACGAGAAAAACGCCGATGCCGAGATTCCCCCCGCCTCCATGACTAAACTGATGAGCCTGCACCTGGCCTATCGGGAGATTGAATCGGGCCGTTTGTCCCGGGACCAGCTGATCCCCATATCCGCCGCCGCCTCCTTCAAGTCAAGTCCGCCCCGGTCGTCCCTGATGTTTCTGGAGGAGGGGCAGCAGGTAACCCTGCTGGATATCATGATCGGCCTGGCCCTGCCCTCGGGGAACGATGCGGGGGTGGCCCTGGCGGATGTGGTGGCGGGGTCCATGCCGGCGTTCGTGGATGCCATGAACCGGGAGGCCCGTCGGCTGGGGCTGGAAACGACCCGTTTCGTCGATTCCTTCGGCTACAGCGAAGAGAATGTCACCACCCCCCGGGAGTTTGCCGCCTTCTGCCGAATCTATCTGGAGACCCACCCGGAGGCCCTGGAAGAGCTCCACAGCCTGAGGGAATACACCTACCCCCGGCCGGAAAATCTCCCCGATGGAGCCGTGGCCACCCACGGCCCCATCACCCAGTACAACACCAATGTTCTTGTCGGGGTCCTCGAAGGGGTGGACGGTCTGAAGACCGGCTACATCGACGAATCGGGATACAACCTGGCGGCAACCGCCGAACGGGAAGGACGCAGGCTTCTGGCGGTTCTCATGGGAGGCCCTGGAGAGAACAGCCGGGAGGGGGCCCTGATAAGGGCGGTGGACGCCACGGCCCTTTTGAGCTACGGTTTTTACGCCACCCGAACCTTCACCCCCGAGCTCCCGGCCCTGCCGGTCCGAAGGGTCTACAAAGGAAGCCTCCGCAGCACGGGCCTGACGGTACCGGAGCTCCCGCTCCTCACCCTTCCCGCCGAAGAGTCCGGCGCCCTGGCCTGGGAGTTCCAGTGGCACGGCCCCCTGACGGCGCCCCTGGAAAAGGATACCTCCGCAGGCCTCCTGATCTGCCGGGGCTCCGACGGGGGGGTCTTGTTTACCCGGCCCCTGCTGGTCCGTGAGTCCATCGCTGCCGGTTCGTTCTGGCGCCGCCTCTGGGACGGCCTGGTCCTGAAGCTCCGGGGTGAGAAGGGATGATCAAGATCAGGAAAAAACCCGTCGAGACTATCTCCGAGAAGCTGCCCCTGAAGACCAAACTGATCTTCGGGTCCGGCGACATTTTCGGCGGGGCTTCTGTGAACATGGTCTCCCTCTACTACCTGATCTTCCTCACCGATGTGGTGCGGATTCCCCCCACCCTGGCGGGAACGGTGATCCTGATATCGAAAATCTGGGATGCCTTCAGCGATCCCCTGATGGGGGTCCTCACCGACCGCACCCGCACCCGCCTGGGCAAAAGGCGGCCCTACTTCATCGCCGCCGCCTTTTCGATTTTCGTCGCCTCTCTGCTCCTCTGGAATCCCGTGGCCTTCGAGTCCCTGTCGGTGCGGTTTGTCTACGTTCTTCTTTCTTACATGCTTTTCAACACCGTCTCCACCATGGTCCTGATTCCCTACATCGCCCGGCAGCCCTCCCTGACCCACGATTACGATGAGCGGACCAGCCTGAATCTGATCAAGGCCATTTTCTCTTTTACCGGCACCATCGTGGGAACCATTTTGCCTTTGACCATGATCAGGTATGCCGCGGATATCCGCCAGGGCTACCGTTTCACCGCGGTGATCATGGGGCTTCTCTTCGCCCTTCCCTGGATTATCATAAGCATTCACCTGAAAGAGCCGGACAACCGGGGGGAAGCCCCGCCTCCGCCTTTCAAAATCGCCGATTTTGTCCGCCCCTTGAAAATCAGAACCTTCCGGTTCATGGTGGGAATTTACCTTTGCAGCCTCCTGAGCATGGACCTGCTGACGGTGATGATCGCCTACTTCGTCAGCACCGTCCGAACCGCCCCGATGCCCAACATGTTCATTTTCGGCGGGGTCATAGGGATCGGAGGCATGGCCTTCTTTCCCGGCAGCCTGGCCATCGCCCGGAAATTCGGCAAGGGCCGGGCCTTCATTGTCTCCGCCGTGCTTTTCCTGGCGGGGTTGACCATGATCGCCCTCTGGGGGGACCGGAGCGGCAGCTGGGCCTCGGGGTTCATCGGCCTTCTGGCGGTGCTGGGAATCCTGGGGCTGACCATCTTTCCCTGGACCATGTTTCCCGACGCTGCCGACGTGGGGCGCCTGGCCTGGGGTTACTCATCGGCGGGCAGCTTCGGCGGCATCATGACCCTCTTCCGGAAACTCTCCTCCGCCTTCGCCCTCTTCCTGGTGGGCCTGGCCCTGGGGGCAGCGGGATATCTCAACCCCGAACAGATCCAGACCGGGGCGAATCTGACCCTCCAGAGAATACCCCAGCCACCGCAGGTAATCCTGATGATTCGGATTCTTCTACCCCTCCTGCCCTTCCTTCTTTTAAGTCTGGGGATCTATCTGGCCTGGAACTACCCTCTGAAGCAGGGGGTCTATGAAAAGATGGAGCGGTATCTGCAGTTCCGGGATGAAGGAGCTCCCCGGGGAGAACTTTCCCCCCAGGAACTGGCGGAGCTGAAGAATCTGCTGATCTGAAAGTCGTCCTGGCATTTCCCCAATATTTTTTTCTCCTCCCCGCCGAATTCCTCTTGACCGGACCCTGAAAAAGGCATAGAGTTTATTCATCAAACAATGTACACGTTTACATTGTTTAATTCTATATATAATATATTTTTAACTTGAGGAATGTAATCGTATCCATGAAAAAGGGACAGTCCGTCACCATCCGTGATATCGCCAGAATGGCCGGGGTCAGCCACGCCACGGTTTCCCGTGCCCTGAACGGCAGCCCCCTGGTGAAGGATGATACAAAACAGAAGATACGGGCCCTGGCGGAAAGCCTTCAGTTTTCCTTCAACACCGGGGCCCGGAGCCTCCGGGGGGTGCAGACCGGCATTGTGGCGGTGATCTACCCTGCTTTCATGGATGTCTTCGGGTCCTCCCTCTATGCCCAGCAGCTGCTTCTGGATCTCAGGCGGGCCCTGGAAGCTTTGGAGCTGGACACCATCCTCATCGGAGCCTATAACGATGGTACCGGTGAAAGCCATGTGCGGCGCCTGATCAGACAGAACCGGGTGGACGGCTTTCTTCTGGTCCACGGAGATTTGAGACAGGACGACTACCGGGTCATCCAGGAACACCGGCTGCCCCTGGTTCAGCTTCATACGCCCCCCCGGCACTCCCCGGCGGAAGAGGTGGATCTTTTCCTCACCGACAACGAAGAGGGCGGATACCTGGCGGCCCGGCACCTTCTGCAGGGGGGATGCCGCACCCTGGGAGTCCTGCAGATGTCCCGATCCTTCCAGCTTAACCCCCCGGGGGGAAGCAGGGAAGGGTCCGCCCGTACCGCCGGATACCGCCGGGCCCTGGAGGAAGGGGGAATCCCGTTCGATCCGGAACTGGTACGACCCTGTCCCTGCGATTATCAGGAAGCCTACCGGCTGGTCCTGCGGGAACGGGAGTTTTTTTCCCGCATCGATGGTCTTTTCGCCCAGGCCGACATCATCGCCTTCGGTGTCATGGAAGGCCTCCGGGAGCTGGGCCGCCGGATACCCGAAGAGGTGAAGATCGTGGGGTTCGACGACTCGCCCCTCTGCCTGATGCCCCACCCGGCCCTGTCCAGCATCCACCAGCCCCGGGAAGAACTGGCCCGGGGGGCGGCCCGCCGGCTCAAAGATCTGCTGGAGGGATCGCAAAGTCCCCCGGAAAACCGTCTGCTGCCCCCCCGGCTTGTGGTAAGGGGCAGTTCGGAAACATGAAATCCCGGCGGCCGCGAGAGGTCCGCCCTGATATTTTATTTGCAGGAGTATGCCATGAAAATTGCCCTTTTCGGCGCGGGAAGCGCCCAGTTCGGATACGGAACCCTGGGAGACATCTTCCAGAGCCAGGTTTTGGCGGGGGCGGAAATCGCCTTGATGGATATCAATGCCCGGGCGGTGGAGGTGGTCCGCAGCTACACCGCCGAATACATCAAAAAGAACAACCTCCCCTTCACGGTCACCGCCACCACCGACAGGGAAACCGCCTTGAAGGGGGCGGACTTCGTAATTATCTCCATCGAGGTGGGGGACCGGTTTGCCCTCTGGGACATGGACTGGACCCTGCCCCAGCAGTACGGCATCCCCCAGGTGTACGGAGAAAACGGCGGGCCCGGCGGTGTGTTTCACGCCCTGCGGATCATCCCCCCCATCCTGGCCATCTGTGAAGATGCGGTTCGCCTCTGCCCCGAGGCCACCCTCTTCTGCTATTCCAACCCCATGACCGCCATCACCACTACGGTGCACCGGAAGTTCCCGGGGATCAAATTTGTGGGGATGTGCCATGAGATCGCCAGCATCCCCCGGTACCTGCCGGATATCCTGGGAACTCCCCTGGAAAACATCCAGTACCGGGCGGCGGGATTGAACCACTTCAGCGTCCTCCTGGAAGCCTCCTACAAAGACAGCGGAAAGGATGCCTATCCCGACATCCTCAAAAAGGCCCCGGAGTTTTTCTCCAGGGAACCGGGGTACTCGGAGATCTGGCAGTACGTCCTGCGCACCGGCGAGAGTGTCCACACCGAAGGGGCGGAACAGCGGTTCCGGGACGCCGAAGGAGGGCATCCCCGCCCCTGGTCGGACCGGCGCCTCTTTAAAGAGATTTTGGAAAGATTCGGCCTGCTGCCCATCACCGTGGACAGCCATCTGGGGGAATACATCTCCTGGGCCCACAACGTGTCGGACCACCGCGGCATCAAGGATTTCTATCAGTTCTACCGGAACTATCTGGGAGGGGTGAAGCCCGACATCGACATGAGCCGTCTCCACGAACGGGTGGTGCCGGTGATGGAGGGAATGGTCACCGACTCGGGCTATGAAGAGACGGCGGTGAACATCCCCAACAACGGCCTCATCTCCGATCTGCCCGGCTGGGTGGCTGTGGAAGTGCCCGCCCGGGTGCGCCGGACCGGCCTGGAGGGCATCGGCTTTTCCGATTACCCCAGGGGATTCGGCGCCCTCCTGCGGAACTACACCGGCGTTTACGATCTCACCGCCGAGGCGGTGCTGACCGGCCGGAAAGATCTGGTCCTGCAGGCCCTGTTGGTCAACCCCGTGGTGGGAAAGGTCCGGGGGCTTGAGGAACTGGTGGATCAGGTACAGAGCCTGCAGTCTCCCTGGCTGGATTATTTGAAGTAACGGAACGGCAGATCCCATTGAAAAGGGCTCCCTCCAGCGGTGTTTTAGCCGGAGGGAGCCCTTCCTTATTATTTTAATGGCCTTTCTACATCCCACCCCCTATAATACCTCCAGGGAGAAAAGCCTATGAAAATCTATTCCCGGGGCGGCGCCGACGAGGTTACCGGATCCC
>Ga0334882_1001722_pt1 | contig 24851 bp, 20 predicted proteins | sample GraSluR1_MG_5_FD_207226 | JGI IMG/M metagenome (GOLD analysis project Ga0334882, IMG submission 207226) | Sludge microbial communities from methane-producing bioreactor in Wageningen University, Netherlands - Granular Sludge_15_04-R1 | ecosystem: Engineered > Bioreactor > Anaerobic >...
TGCCGCCGCTCTACCAGGAGCTGGTGGCGATCCGCACCCGCCTGGAACACCATTACAAGAACATGCAGGACGTCGAGTTCACCATCCAGGAAGGCCGCCTCTGGATGCTGCAGACCCGCGGCGGCAAGCGCACCGGAACGGCGGCGATTCGCATCGCCTGCGACATGCAGTCCGAGGGCCTGGTCACGCCGCGCGAAGCGTTGCTCATGGTCGAACCGGACCACCTGGATCAACTCTTGCACGACCAGATCGATCCCAAGGCCGCGCTGGATATCCTGGCGAGCGGTCTGCCGGCCTCGCCCGGCGCCGCGCAGGGATTGTTGCGCTTTACCGCCGAGGATGCCGTCGTCGCGGCCGCACAGGGTCAAGCTGTGGTTCTCGTGCGGCGCGAGACGAGCCCCGAGGACATCGCCGGCATGAACACGGCCAAGGGCATCCTGACCAGCCGCGGCGGGATGACCAGCCACGCGGCGGTCGTCGCCCGGGGTATGGGCAAACCGTGCGTGGCCGGCTGCGGCGACATCCACGTCGACGCCGCGCAGAAGATCATGACGGTCGGCGGCCGCCGTTTCGGCGAGAACGACACGATCACCCTCAACGGCACGACCGGCGCGGTGATCGCCGGCGCGCCCGCCCTGGTGCCGCCGCGGCTGGATGACCCGAACCTGGCCCGGATCATGACCTGGGCCGACGAGCATCGCCGCCTGCGCGTGCGGACCAACGCCGATACGCCGCACGACAGCCGCCAGGCTCGCGAGTTCGGCGCCCAAGGCATCGGCCTTTGCCGCACCGAGCACATGTTCTTCGGCGAGGACCGCATCCGGCGCATGCGACAGATGATCCTGGCGTCGGACGAGGCCGCCCGCCGGGCCGCGCTGGAGCATATCCGGCCGCTGCAGCAGGAAGACTTCGAGGGGATCTTCGCCGCCATGGATGGTCTGCCGGTCACGATCCGCCTGCTCGATCCGCCGCTGCACGAGTTCCTGCCCCAGGGCGCGAAGGAAATCGGCGAGCTGGCCGGCGATCTGCGCGTTCCGGTCGCCGAGATCGAGCGCAAGATTGAGACGCTGCACGAACAGAACCCCATGCTCGGCCATCGCGGTTGCCGCCTGGGCCTGACCTATCCCGAAATCTACGAAGTGCAGGTGGAGGCCATCATCGGGGCGGCACTGGCGGCGCAGGCGCGCGGTGTCGTCGTCCGGCCGGAGATCATGATCCCGCTCGTGGGCACGCGCCGGGAGCTTTCCGAGCTGCGCCGTCTCTGCTGCGAGACCGCCGAGCGGGTGATGCAGGAGCGCGGCAGCCGGATCGACTATCTGGTGGGGACCATGATCGAGGTCCCGCGCGCGGCTTTGACCGCGGATCAGATCGCGGCCGAGGCTGATTTCTTCAGCTTCGGCACCAACGACTTGACGCAGATGACCTTCGGCTTCAGCCGCGATGACATCGCGACCTTCTTGCCGGTCTATCTGGGCAAGGGCATCCTGCCGACCGATCCGTTCCAGCAATTGGACCAGACCGGCGTCGGGCAACTCGTGGAAACGGCCGCGCGCAAAGGCCGTCAGGCCAATCCGAACTTGCACCTGGGCATCTGCGGCGAGCACGGGGGCGACCCCAGCAGCATCGCGTTCTGCCACAAGGTCGGGCTCGACTACGTGAGCTGTTCGCCGTTCAGGGTGCCGATCGCCCGTCTGGCCGCCGCTCAGGCCGCCATCCGGGAGGAACTCGCCGGCTGAGCTGGCAGTAAGAATGAACGCCTGCCGCGGCGGTCGCGGGCCCTGGCCGCGACCGCCGCGGCGGCTCTGTCCCGGTCGTTTCGCGCGGGCCGGTCCTGCCAACCGCGAGGAGTCGCCGTGCACGTCCAGTGGCTGTTACCGCTGTGGGCCTGGCCAGTCATGGCGGCTGTGGCGGCGGCCTGCCTGATCTGGGCGCGGCGCGCCTACCGGACCAGCCAGCCGCTGCCGCCGGCCGCGGCGCAGCGCGCGCTGGCCGGGCTGCGCACGGCCGCCTGCCTGCTCGTCCTCGTGGCGATAGCCCGGCCGCTCATGATTCAGGTGCGGCAGGTACCGGAGCCGGCGTTGATCGCGGTCGTCGTCGAAGATTCGGGCAGCATGGACTTGCCGGATCAACCCGCGGGACCGAACCGCTGGCTCCGCAGTTGGCAGATCGCAAGTGCGGTCGACTCGCTGGCCAGTCGGCGCGCCCGGGACGCCGAGGTCGTTTTTTTCCGCGGGAACGGCCGGCAACCGCTGCGCGAGACGACGCCCGCGGCCGCGCGACAGGAACCACCGCGCGCGGTTGGCACCGATCTCTCAACGCTGGTCGCGCAGACGCGCCAGCATCTGATGGGGCGGCCACTGCGCGGTCTGGTAGTCTTCAGCGACGGTCACTCCGACGCGCCACCGCCGCGCGGGACGCATCCCGGCGCGCCGTTGTGGCTGGTCGGCCTCGGGGAGGTCGCCGGTCCCGCCGACCGGTTTCTGGCGGATCTCCGGTTTCCCGACCGCGTGCAACAAGGAGAGCCGTTTGTCGTGGAGGTCGCCGTCGGTCAGCTCGAAGCCGGCGATCGCGCGCTCGTCGAACCCGTCACCGTTCGCCTGTTGCACAACGCCGAGGTGGTGGCGGAGGCGACCGCCCCGGCCGCCGAGCTGATCCGATTCGATCTCACCTGGACCCCGGACGCACCGGGATTGGCGATCCTCACGGTGGAGGTGAACCCGCTCGACAACGAACGTTTCCTCGCCAACAACCGCGCGACACTCGCCGTTGACGTGCAGAAGGATCGCGCGCGTCTGTTGTTGCTGGCGGCGGTGCCCGGCTGGGACGTGCGTTTCCTGGCCCAGGCCGCCCTGCTCGAGCCGCGGTTGTCGCTGGCGGTCGTGCGTCCGGGGCCGCAGGGTCCAGTCCTTGCGGACAGTCTGCAGACGTGGTCGGCGCCGCTGAACGCAGCCGCGTGGCTGGCAAGGTGCGAAGGTGTGGTGCTGGCGGGACCTCCGGCAGACCTGCTGCCTGACGGGGGAACGGCGCTCGCGGCGGCGGTCCGGCAAGGGCTCGGCCTCCTGGCCATCGCCGCCGATCCCGCTGCCGATGAGCAACCGCGCGCGTGGCCGGCGGCGCTGCAGGCCGTCCTGGCGGTCTCTGTCGGCGTCCAACATTCGGCCGGTGAGTTGCCGGTGCGCATCGCTGCTGGGGCGCCGCGCCACCCGATCTTGTCGGGAATCGCCGGCGGTGCGACCGCCGGAGGGAACCTGGAAGGTTGGCCGCCCTTGCGCCGTGTCCAGGTCGCCAGCTTGCAGTCCGGCGCCGAGTTGCTGCTCGTGGCCGGTCGAGAGCAACCGCTGCTGGTGGCCGCGAAGCCGGAAGCGGGGCGCAGCTTGTGGTTCGGCGGGCGGCGGCTGTGGGAACTGGCGTTCTGGCGCTTGCCGGAACGGTCGTTGCCGACCGCGGCGCCCGGAGCGGTGCCGATGTTGCGCCAGATGTTGTTGTGGACGGCGTTGGGAGACCAGGCCGCCGGTATCGCGCTGCTGGGTCAGCGGCTAGTGTTCGAAGAAGGCGAGCCAATTCCGCTCGCGGTGCGCTGGTCCGACCTGCGCGGTGATCCGGTGACTGGCCGCCAGTTGGCGGTGGAGGTCGCAACGCCTGAGAACGACCAGGTCCGACGGTGGGTCCTCGAGCCGGATCCGCGGCGGCCGGGCGTTGTCGCCGGGGAACTGCCGCCGTTGCCGCCGGGGCGCTGGCGATTGACGCCGCAAAGCACCGGCCCGCTCGTCGAGACCGGCCCTAGCCGCGAGATCGTGGTGACGCCGGGGCAGAGGGAACAGGCGCAGGTGCGCCAGGACTGGCGCGGGCTGCGCCAGATCGCGGCCCGACTGGGCGGCGCGGCGCTGGACGCCGGCCGCACCGATCAGCTCGAGCGATGGTTCGACGAGCTGGCGGCTCTCGACCTCGCACCGGCGACGAGCCAGCGGCAGGCGCGCTGGGAACCGGCGGCCGGCTGGCCTTGGCTGCTAGCGGTCGTGGCGCTGCTAGCCGGCGAATGGTTGTTGCGCCGCCGGCACGGCTTACTGTAGGACGAACGGCGCCGGTCCTTCATCAATGATCCGCGCTGGCTCGCGTCGCGTTCGGCTTCTTGCACCCGCCTCCCGGAAAGCGGGCCCTGCCCGTGCTGTCCGTGCAGACTGCTCGCGTTCTACCGGCGCTGGCGGTTTTGGCGTGCGCTCTCTGTCTGTCGAACACAACGGTCTGGACGCAGGTGGCGCCGGGCGCTGTCGTCATCAACGAGGTCTGCTACGATCCTCCGGGCGCCGATCTGGGCTGGGAGTTCGTCGAACTGATCAATACGGGCAGCGTCCCGGTCGACCTCGCCGGCTACCGCCTCGAATTCGCCAACGGCGCAGTCGGGCCGGTCTGGAGCGTTCGCTGGACGGGCCAGGCAGGCGATGTCCTCGCGCCCAACGGGTTGTTCTTGATCGCCGACACTGGTTGGACCGGCCCGCCGGCGCAGGCTGAGGTCCGGCTAGGCCTGCAGAACGGTCCCGACGCCATCCGGCTGGTCCGCGCCGACGGCAGCGTGGATCTGGTCGGGTGGGGCGCCCTCGCCTGGCCGGAGCTCTACGAGGGACGCCCCCATCTAGGGGCGGCGGGAGCGTCCCTGGCTCGCCGGCCCGACGGCCACGACACCAATGACAACGCAGCCGATTTTTCGGTTGCCGAGCGGACACCGGGCGCGCGCAACTGGGCCGTCTTCGAGCTGACCAGGCTGGCGGTGCGCTGGGAGCCGCCGTCGCTGCTCGCGCCGAATCGGCCGCTGGCGGCGTGCCTTCGCCTGGCCAACACCGGCCTCGACATCATCGAAGACGCCACGCTCGAGTTGCTGGTCGGCACGTCAAGCGTGACGGCCGCCCTGCCCGTGCTGCCGGCCGGTTGCGATACGGTCGTCACCATGACGCTGGCGCCGGCCGCGAGCGGCACGCTGGCGGCCGTGCTGCGTGTGCGCGGCTCCGGCGCGGCCGACACTTGCCGTCTGGATCTCGGCCGGGTCCAGGTCGGGCCAAGCGAGGTCCGACTCAGTGAAGTGATGGCGGCGCCGGCGGCCGGCGGCGAGTGGTGCGAACTGGTCAATGCCGGAACAGTCCCCCGGAGCCTTGCCGACCTGGCGCTGCGTGACGAGGACGGAGCCTGGCGCGCGCTGCCGGACCAGGAGGTGGCTCCGGGGGATTGCCTTCTGGTGGCGCAGGACGCGGCGGCGTGCTGGAACTGGTTGCAGGAATCGCTGGCCGCGGGCGCGGAGCTGACTTGCGACCCGCGACCGCCGGTGTCGATGGCAAGCTGGCCAACGCTGAACAATACCGCCCCGCCCGGCCGCGATTTCGCCGACCGGCTCTACCTGGGCGACCGCGACGGAACCGTGCTCGATCATGTGACGCTGGGGCTCGGTTCCGGCCGGGTCACCTCCGGCAGAAGCGTCGAGCGAGCCGCAGACCTCACCTGGCAACCCGCCACGTCCACGCTGGGTTGTACGCCGGGCTGTCTGCCGCCACCGGCGCCGCAGTTGGCCGCGGGCGAGTTGCACCTGGAGCCCAACCCGTTCTCGGGCCGCCAGGGGGACGGCACCTTGCGCATTCACCTGCAGGTACCGGCCGGCGCCGAGGGTTGGGTCTTGCGCGTGTTCAATCTCTGGGGCCGCGTGGTTCGCGATCTCGGCGGCGACGACCTGGGATCCGGACCGAGACTGGTCTTGTGGGACGCCTGCGACGATGCCGGGCGGAGCCTGGCGCCGGGAGGGTACGTCGCCGTCGTTCATTGGCGGCTGGCCGGAGGCGGCCTGGCGGCTGGCAGTCGGCGGTTGCTCGTAGTTCGGGAGGCGCGGCCATGACGACGGTTCGTCCGGCGGCGGCCCAAGCCTCGGCCGTACTGAGCGCGCTGCTGTGGATGCTGGTCGTGCGGCCGCCTTTTGCGGCCGGCGGCGGCGTGCGGGATCTCGACGATGCCTGGCTCGTTTCGCCGGCTGTCCTCGGTGCGCTCTTTGCGACGCCGTCCGGATCGGATCACCGCTGGTGCGTGAGCGCCGGCCACGGCCGGCTCTTCGGACTGCCGGAGTTGCCGCAAGCCGGCCTGGAACTCGCCTACGCCGCAAAAGGCGGCGAGGCGACCGTTTCGTGGCAACAGCTCGGTGCTGATCTCTATCGGGAACGGATCTGGCGCGTCCACCTGCGGGCGGGTGCGAACTGGCGTATCGGCGCGCGGTGCGGGCAATCGCAACTCGACCTGAGCGGCGGACCGGCGCGCCGGCAATTCGACGCCGACCTCTACGCGCAGGTTCCCCTTGCAGCGGAGGTGTCAGTCGAGATCTGGTGGCCGCTCACGCCGCTGCCGGTCTGGTATGGCGAGAGCGGCTTGCGGCGTTGGCTCCAGGTGACCGGCCGGGCCGATCACTGGCTCTGGGTGCTGGCGACCGACCGCAACGCCGACGGCAAGCCCTCGGCGCAGGGGGAGGTCTTGCTGCGCCTCGGGCCGCCGGCGGCGATCGGACTCCGTTGCGAGCCGGCGAGCGGTTGCGTCGGCTTGTGCACGGCCTGGAGCGCGGCCGGCGTGCTGCTGCGCAGCAGCCACGTGCTCCATCCGGATCTCGGCCTGACCCACCGGTGGGGTCTGGTCGCGGTGGGCCGATGATGAACCACCGGCGCGACAGGATGCCGGCCGCGTTGCTTGCGGCCGCGTTGCTTGCGGTCGCGCTGGCTGCCGCCGCGGTCTCGGCCGGCGCGCAGACAGCGGCGCTGGACCCGGATGAGCTGGCGGCGTTATTGGCCGATCTGGAAGCCCAAGGCGGTTTGCTCAGCAGCGACGATCTGGCCTTGTTGGAGGCGACACGGGAACCGGACGAACCCGCGCCGGCCTCCGCCGGCCCGGCGGCCCGCGGTCAGTGGTTGCTCGCGGCGGATCTTCGCCAAACGGCGCCGCCGCGCCTGGAGGCTCGCCTGCGCCGCGATGACGGATGGTTGCGCCTCGGCGCCCGCGTCCGCCAGGACGAGGCAGAGAAGCAGGCGATCGGTTGGGCGCAGTCCGGACGGTCCCTGTGGCGAATGACCGCGGGGACGGGCAGCCTCGGCCATGGCGCGGGTCTTCTGACCGCCCCGCTGGGAGCACGCGCGTCGTTGGGGATCGAGTCGTCGCTGTTGCCGCCGGCGCCAGGCTGGCGGCCCAGCCTCGCGGCGACCATGCCCGAGCGACTGGAGGGCGTGGACGTATTTCTGGCGGGGTCGGCCGGCAGCCTGGAGGCCGGAGCGGCCCGGGACGTCGAACGACGGCCGGTGCAGTACGCGCGCCTGGGCTGGCAAGGCGGACAGTCGGTGGCACTGGGCGTCTTGGGTTTGCGGCGGGATCAGGCGCGCGCCGGCGGCGTCGATCTGCGGTGGGAGCAAGGTCCCTGGCAGCTGGCCGCCGAGGTCGGCGCTTGGCGGCTGCAGTCCGGCCAGACCGCGCAACGAGCCTGGTTCGCGGCGGCGGCGTGGCGCCAGCGCCGAGTCCGGGCGGAGTTCCAGGCGGCGGGCTCGCGAGCGGTCGCCGGTTTGCCGGGTGCTCGTCGGCCCGCGTGTCTGCCGGGCTGGCTGGGCGACGGCTGGGCCTGGCGACTGAGCGCCCGGCCGGCGACCGGATACCGGGTCGGTCTGGCGGGTACGGTCGGTGAGGACCGTGAACAACGGCAGGCGGCCGGCCGCACGCGCCGGCGTGAAGTGCTGATCCTGTCGGTCGCTGGTCCGTGGTCCGAGCGCGGCACTTGGGAAGTCCGCTGGCGTCGCCAGGACGAAACGAGCCTCGCCTTCGATTCCTTGCAGCCGTGGCTGCCGGCGCACGTCGAGCGACGCCGGTCGCGGACCTGGTTGGTCCTGCTGGTCGAACGGCCGCTCAAGGTCGGCACCGGGCAGCTCGCCTGGCGGCGCCTCGAAGAAGCAGGCCAGTCGCGCGACCTGCTCGGCGCCGGCTGGCAATTGACGACCGCGCGGGTGCGCTGGCGTGCCGGCTGGCAGGCGGCGTGGGGTGATCCCCTGGACCTGGTGACCGTCTCGGTGCCGGTGTCGTCGCTGGTGCGGTTGCGGCACTGGGGAACCTGGGAGAACTCGTTGCTTGCCGGTTGCGAAGGACGCGGCCGTTGGCGGTGGCAGGTCGGCGGCGAGTTACGACGGCGCCACCGTTCGGCAGGCGGCGGCCTGGTCGCAGAATGCCGTCTGCAGTGGGGTGCGGTGTTCTGAGTGAAGCGGGGCTCAACCCGCCCGGACGCCGGCCGATGAACTGACGGCCGGCGGGTTGCGGGCCGGCGAGTCCTTTAACGCTGCGGAATGGCTATGAGTGTCGCCACGACGGCCAACCATCCACTGCTGGTGTCGGTGATGCCGCCAGGTGATCCTGTACCGCCCGAACCGCTGCTCGACGAGTTGCGGGATCTGGCTCGCCGCCAAGACCACTGCTCGGCGCGTTCCCGGCTGCTCCACGAACAATTACGCAAGATGCTGGGGCAGGATCGACTCGTGCAGTGCTTGCTCGGCATCCAGGCGCTGGCCATCGCCGGCGAGCCGGCGGGTGCTCGCTTGTTGGCGGCGCTGCTCGACGCGAATACGCCGGGCGCCCTGCTGCTGCCGCGCGTGCGTCGCTTCCGGTCCACCGGCCGCCTGCTCGTCGCGGATCTTGATCTGGTGGGATCGAACTTTCTGAGCGACTGGCAGGTACGACTCGCCGACCTCGTGGCGGCCTGCACCGTGCGGTTCGGGGCCGGCGATGACCATGACCATGACCAGACGCTACCGGCCGACAGGCCACCGCTGCCCCTGTTGCGGCGAGCGTTGAGCGAGTTGACGCCGGGACGGGACAGGACGGCGACGCCACCGACGGACGACCTGAGGCTGTTGGCCAACCTGATCCGTTTGGAGTGCGATGCGTACCAGGAACGAGTGAGTCGTCTGGCGGGCGACATCGATCCGTTCCGCGTCACGGCCGTGATGCGCGTGCTGCCGTTGCTCAGCCGCGCCGACGCGGAGGTGCGCGATCTCGACCTGCTGGCCAGCTGGCTCGAGCAGGGCGAATTCGCGCAAGCGTTCGCGCGCCAGATGCCCACGGCCTTCGACGTGCTCGACGACAACGAGCGCCAGCGTTTCGCCGCCGCCATGCAGCGCGAGGAGGCGCTGGCGCCGCTCGCTTCGGTGCACGCGGCGTTCTTGGCCTCGCCGCGATCGATCCGCCACCTGGCCGGGCCGGTGGCGCGTTTGCTGGTCCTGGGGCGCGCCTTGACGCGAGTCGGCTTGCGCGAAGAGCCGTTGCATTTGCTGGATGCGGTCCGCCTCGTGCTGACCCACAGCACCGACGATAGTCTGCAGATCCCGCTGAAACGGGACCTCGCCGCGGCCGTCGACCGCATCCTGCTCGCGGCGGGGCGGGGCGGTCAGGAGGATCTGACCGGCCTGGAAATCCACAGCGGAAAGTTGCGCCTGCAACAACCGCGCCTGGCGCTCGGCGACCGCATCTGGCGGCACGATCTGCCGACCGCCGCGGAGATGCTCGGCGACGAAACAGCGGAGCAGGAAGAGCAGAAGGACACCGCCCCGGATACGTCCGCCGCCGCCATCAAGCAGATGGTCCTGAACAACATTTGCAGCGTGAGCATCGTGCTGGGTTTCCTCCGCAATCCCAAGGTGACGGGAATTCCTGGGTTGGTCGCGGAAGTGGTGCGGCGCACCAGATCGAGTCGAGTTCTGGAGGTGATCACCGCCGACCGCCACCTCACGAGCGGCCATCCCAACAAGGACGTCCCGCTGGCGTTGCTGGAGAGCCCGGTCAACATTTCGGTCAAGACGCTGCGCCAATTCATCCACGTGAAATACGTCTCCAAGACGGATCTGCGCCGTCTCGCCAAAGACAAGGCGCGGCTGCGCAAGGAAGTCTGCCAGGAGATCGAGAATTATCTGGAAACTTTGACGTGATGGCGTTCCCCCGGCGGCGACATCCTCGTCCGTCGCGGGGCGCCGCTTGACGACGCTGCCGGCGCTATCTACCTTCGCCGTTGACTCACCGCCGGTCCCTGCACGGGGCCGGTCAGCGTTTTACGTCCGGATCAGTCTGGATTGGCGGAGGTAGCGTATGCAGGCAGGCGACTCGACCCGGCGCCGCTTCGTCATCGCCCTCGGCGGCAACGCCATCCTGCCGGTCGGCAAGCGAGGCACGTTCGAAGAGCAGGTGGCGGTCACCCAGCAGACCATGGCCCAGGTCGCGCAGTTGGCCGTGGCGGGGCATGAGATCGTGATGAGCCACGGCAACGGTCCGGTGGTGGGCAACATCGTGCTGCGCGGGGATGCCGGCGAGCAACTGCATGGCATCCCGGCGATGCCCATGTTCGTCTGCGGCGCCGACAGCCAGGGCGGTCTGGGCTTTCTGATCCAGCAAGCCCTTCGCAACGCGTTGCTGACCGCGGGTATCGACCGGCCCGTGGCGACGATCGTCACCCAGGTGACCGTCGATCCGCACGACCCTGCGTTCGCCCGCCCCACCAAACCCATCGGACCATTCTATGACGAAGCCCAGGCCCGTTTGCTCGAGCAGGAGAACAACTGGACCGTGGTCCAAGATGCCGGCCGCGGCTGGCGGCGCGTGGTGCCGAGCCCACAGCCGTTGGCGGTCGTCGAGTGGCCGGCGATCAAGGCGCTGCTCGACGCCGGCGTGCTGGTGATCGCGGTCGGCGGCGGTGGCATTCCGGTGGTGCGCGAGCCGGACGGCCAGTTGCGCGGCGTCGATGCCGTGATCGACAAGGATCGGGCCAGCGATCTGCTCGGCCGCCTCGTGGGCGCCGACACGCTCATGATCGTCACCCAGATCGAGAAGGTCTTCGTGCGGTTCGGCCAACCTGATGCTGAGGCGCTCGCGATCCTGCCGGCGAGCCGCGCGCGAAGCTTGCTCGCCGCCGGCGAGTTCCCGGCGGGCAGCATGGGGCCGAAGATCGAATCCGCACTCGGATTTTTGGCCAACGGCGGGCGCGAGGTGATCATCACCGATCCTGTTTCGATCCTGGCGGCGGTCGCGGGCCGGGCCGGCACGAGGATCCTACCCGATTAACCCGGTTCATTCAGGAGGGGGCGGGCTGCTTTTGCCGTTGTCCTGCGTCAGCCAGTGTCATACGCTGACCTGGTGAACAGGGAGGTCCTCGGACATGGCAAGCAGGGTTCTGGTGATCGGCGGCGGCGGGCGCGAACACGCTCTCGTGCGTCAGCTTGCCGCGTCGGCAAGCAGGCCGAAGATTTTCGCCGCGCCTGGCAATCCGGGTACCGCGGCACTGGCCCGCAACCTGGCCCTCGACCCGCTGAACTGTGTCGAGGTCTTGGCCGCTTGCGACGCCCACCGGATCGATCTGGTCTTGATCGGGCCGGAGGAGCCGTTGATAGCCGGGCTGGCTGACCATTTGCGGCGCGCGGGCCGGCTGGTTTTCGGGCCCGGGCAACTGGGCGCGCGGCTCGAAGGGGACAAAGAATTCGCCAAGGAAGTCATGGCCACGGCCGGCATTCCGACGCCGCGCTATCATGCCTTCAGCACGATCGACGCGGCGTTGCGTCATCTCGACACTGTCCAGCTGCCGTGCGTGGTCAAGGCGTGCGGCGCGGCGGCGGGCAAGGGCGTGGCTGTCTGTGATCACAAGACGGAGGCGGAAGCGCACGTTCGGCTCTGCCTCCAGGAACAGGCGTTTGGTTTGGCCGGCGGACGCATCCTCATTGAGGAGTGCCTCTTCGGGTCTGAACTGTCCGTGCTCGTGGTCACCGACGGACAGGACTACGCTCTCTTGGCGCCCAGCCGTGACCACAAACGCGTTGGCGAGGGCGGCACCGGTCCGAACACCGGCGGCATGGGGGCGTTTGCGCCGGTTCCCCTGTCCGGCGACCTGTGCTACCGAATCGACACGGAGATCGTGGCGCCGCTCTTGGCCGAACTGGTGCGGCGCGACATCCCGTACCGCGGCGTCCTCTACGCGGGCCTGATGCTCACCGCCGACGGCCCACAGGTCCTGGAGTTCAACTGCCGCTTCGGTGATCCGGAAACGCAGGTCGTGCTGCCTCTTTTACAGGGCGATTTCCTCGCCCTGGTCGAAGCGACCGCCGACGGGCGGCTGGCCGATTATCTGCAGGGCCTGCCGGACGCCGAGACCGGCGGCCCGGACGGGTGGACGGGTCGCGGCATGACGGACTGGCAGCGCAGCGCGGTCGTGGTCGTCGGCGCCGCCAGGGGCTACCCGGGACCCTACCGTCGCGGGCAGCCGCTGCATTTGCCCGACGACGAAGCTTCGGCCTGGATCATCCAAGCGGGTACCGCGGCGCACGCAGAAGGGCTGACGACCGCCGGCGGACGGCTGGTGGGCGCGGTCGGCGAGGGGGCCTCGCTGGCCGAAGCCCGCCAACGCGCTTACTCGCTGCTCGACCGCGTCCGTTGCGACGACCTTTTCTACCGCCGGGACATCGCGATGGCGAGCGGAAGGACGATCGAATGACAACCAACAAACCCGCACGGCTGGTGGTGCTACTGGGCAGCGCCAGCGATCTGCCGGTCGTCGAGGACATGGCGCCCCTGTGCGAGCGCTTCGGTATCAGCCACCGCGTGGAGATCGCCTCGGCCCACCGCCAGCCCGACCGCTTGCGACAGGTGATCCGCGAGAGCGAGGCGGCCGGGGCGGACATCTTCGTGGCTGTCGCCGGCATGGCGGCCCACCTGCCCGGTGTGGTCGCGTCGCTCACCCTGCGCCCCGTGATCGGCGTGCCGGTGGCGGTCGGCGCACTGGGCGGATTAGACGCGCTGCTGTCCATCGTCCAGATGCCGCCCGGCGTGCCCGTCGCCACCGTAGCGATCGGCAAGGCCGGCGCGCGCAACGCCGCGGTGCTGGCGGCGCGGATCCTGGCGCTCGGCGATCCGGCGATCGCAGCAGCCCTGGCCGCCTACCGCGAGGACCTGGCCCAGGGCGGCCGATGAGCGCGGCGGATAAGGGCCTCGCTGCCGCGGGCGTGTTGACCTGTCTGGATCGCGGCCAAGCGGTATTGTTGCCGACGGACACGGTGCCCGGGCTGCATGCGCGCTTGGACCGACCGCGCGGGCTCGCCGCGTTGACCGCGTTGAAAGGTCGCGCGGAAGCTAAAACCTATTTGATTCTGGTGGCGACGATCCCCGAAGCTTTGGCTCTGGCGTCGCCGCTCCCGCCGCCGGCGGCGGATTTCGTGCGGCGTTGCTGGCCCGGTCCGTTCACGTTCGTCGTCCCGGCCGGCACGACATTGCCGCCGCAGGTCGTTACGCCGGCCGGCGGGATCGCGCTTCGCGTGCCGGCATGGGCTACGCTGCGCGATCTGTTAGCGCTCAGCGGGCCTTTGGCGTCGACCAGCGCGAATCCGGCGGGGCAGCCTGCGCCCGTCGACGTGGCTGCGGCGGCGGCGTTCTTCCCCGCTGTCCCGCGATGGAACGCCGTACCGGACGGCGGTGCGGCGATGCCGTCGGCGCTGGTCGATTTGACCGGCGGCCGGCCGCTTCTGGTGCGACCGGGTCCCCTGCCGCTGCCAGACTGGCCGGATCGCGGCTAGGCGACTTGGTGGCTGGCGGTTACGAAGCCTGGCCGCCTTGACGGTCCGCGGTCAGCGGTCTAATTTGGCGGCATGGCCCGAGGAGGCGATCGCTTGGCCCCCCTGACGGTGGTCTTCGTCTGCACTGGCAACACTTGCCGTAGTCCGCTGGCGATGTCCCTGGCGCAGCAACTCTGGCCGGAGGGAACCGTGTTCCGATCGGCCGGACTGCACGCTGCCACCGGCCAGCCCGCCGCGGTGGCAGCGGTCGCTGCGGCCGCCGAGCGCGGTCTCAATCTCGGCTCGCATCGCTCCCGCCGCCTGGATGCCGACCTGGCGGCGGAGGCGGACTGGTTGATCGGGATGACAGGCGCCCACGTGGCGGTCCTGCAACAGCAACTCGGAGGGTCGAACACCCGGCGCATCGGCCTTTTGGGCTGCCCGAACCAGGACTTGACGGATAGTCCTATCCCGGTGGCCGAAGAGATCACCGATCCCTTCGGCGAGACTGTGGCGGCGTACCGGAACACGGCGGATCAACTCGAGCGATTGCTGCGGGACTGGACACCAACCTTTGGCAACACCGCGGGAGGCAACGTGTGATCATCGCGATCGGTTCGGATCATCGTGGTCAGCATCTCAAGCAGTACCTGATCGCGGAACTCCAGGCGCGCGGCCATCAGCTGCAGGACTGCGGCTGTCCGGCCGCGGCGTCGTCGGATTACCCGGAAGCGGCGTTCGCCGTGGGAGAGCTGGTAACCAACGGTCGCGCTCAGCGCGGCATCCTGGTCTGTGGCTCGGGAATCGGCATGGCAATCGCCGCGAACAAGGTCGTCGGCGTGCGCGCCGCGCCGTGCGGCGACGTGCAGACGGCGCGCCAGACCCGCCGCCACAACGACAGCAACGTCCTGTGCCTTGGCGGCGATCACACCCCGCTGGAGACTGCGGTCGCGATCGCCGAGTCTTTCCTGGCCACCGATTTCGAGGGCGGACGCCATATGCGCCGCGTCGAGATGATCAAGGCTTACGAGGCCCGGTCCAAGAACTAAACAGAGGGGTTGACCGATGTACGACGCCGTCCGCCAGACCGATCCCGAAGTCGCCCGCGTGCTTGACGCTGAATTGAGTCGCCAGCGCGAGCAGTTGGAGATGATCGCCAGCGAGAACTTCACCAGCCGCGCAGTGCTCGAGACCATGGGCAGCGTTTTGACCAACAAATACGCCGAGGGCTATCCCGGCAAGCGGTACTACGGCGGTTGCGTGCATGTCGACGAGGCCGAGAATCTGGCCAAGCAGCGCGCTTGCGAGTTGTTCGGCGCCGATCGCGCGAACGTGCAGCCCCACAGCGGTTCGACAGCGAACATGACGGCGTATCTGGCGTTCTGCAAACCGGGCGACAAGATCCTCGGGCTGAGCCTCAGCCACGGCGGGCATCTCACCCACGGGCATCCGGTCAATTTCTCCGGCCTGATGTTCCAGGCGATCCACTACGAAGTCGAGCGCGGCAGCGAGGTCATCGACTACGACAAGCTGCGGGAGCAAGCCAAACGCGAACGCCCGCGACTTCTGATCGGCGGCGCCAGCGCCTACCCGCGCACCTGGGACTACGCCGCCATGCGCAGCATCGCCGCTGAAGTCGATGCCGTGTTTGTTTTCGACATGGCGCACATCGCCGGCCTGGTGGCGGGCGGGGTCCATCCAAGCCCGGTGCCGCATGCCGATGTCGTGACCAGCACGACCCACAAGACCCTCCGCGGTCCGCGCGGCGGTCTGATCCTGTGCAAGCAGGAGCACCTGAAGGCGATCAACAAGATGAACTTCCCGGGCATCCAGGGCGGTCCCTTGATGCATATGATCGCGGCCAAGGCTGTCTGCTTCCACGAGTGCTTGCAGCCGTCGTTCCGGGATTATGCCCAACGTACCCTGGACAACGCGCAAGCCCTGGCGGCTGCGCTGCTGGCGAAGGGGTTCCGGCTGGCGTCCGGCGGCACCGACAACCATCTGCTGCTGGTCAACTGCAAGCCGCGCGGCATGACCGGCAAGGCGATGGAGGAATTGCTGGAAGAAGTCGGCATTACCTGCAACAAAAACACGGTGCCCTTCGACGAGGAGAGCCCCGCCGTCGCCAGCGGCGTGCGCTTGGGGACTCCGGCGTTGACAACGCGCGGCATGGGGCCGGCCGCGATGGAGCGCATCGCCGACATCATGGATCGCGCCGTGACGGCGCGCGGCGACGCCGTGGCGCTGGCCCGGCTGCGCGCGGAGAGTCTGGAACTCTGCCGCGCGTTCCCGCTGTATCCTGAACTCGGGTGACCCCGCTCGCGGCGACAGCCTCCGACCGGGCGGCTGACGCTGGCTAGCGCGCCGCCGGAGGCGGAACATGCAGTGTCCACGTTGCGGCCATGACGACGACCGGGTCATCGATTCGCGGGCAGTCCGCGAAGGCCGCGCAGTCCGGCGCCGGCGCGAATGCCTGGCCTGCGGCGAACGGTACACCACCTACGAGGCCTGGGAGACCCGCCCGGTCCTGGTGATCAAGCGAGACGGCCGCCGGGTGGCGTACGACCGCGCGCGCATCACGACCGGCATCGCCAAAGCATGCGAGAAGAGGCCCGTCTCGCTGGAACAGATCGAGATCATCGTCGACGGTATCGAACACGAGCTCGCCAAGTCCGGCCGGCGCGAGGTGCCGACGGCGGTTCTCGGCCAGATGGTGTTGGATCGGCTGCGCGAGGTCGATGACGTCGCCTACGTGCGGTTCGCCTCGGTCTATCGCAGCTTCCAGGATGCGGGCGAGTTCCTGGAACTGCTGCGGCAACTGCTGGCGGCACGGGGAGAACAGCCGTGACCGAAGCCGAACGCGATACCGCGGCGGCGTCCATGTCATTCCTCGACCATCTGGAAGAGCTGCGGCGGGTCTTGATCCACAGCCTGCTGGCCGGCTTGGTGGCGTCGGTCCTCTGCTGGTTCTGGTCCGCGCCGCTGCTCGATGTGCTGGTAAGGCCGTTGGCGGAACACGGAGTCTATTTCTCCCGTCCGAACGAGGCCTTTCTGACGCGGCTCAAGCTCGCCGGCGTTTGCGGTCTGTTCCTGGTGCTGCCGTTCATCCTCTGGAAATTCTACAGCTTTATTCTGCCGGGACTCTACCGCCGCGAACGGCGGGTCGTCACCCCGCTGTTGGTCGCCAGCACCTTGCTCTTCTACCTGGGCGTGCTGTTCTCTTTCCTGGTGGTCTGCCCGGCGGTCGTGAGCTTCTTGCTGGGGTTCGGCACCAGCATCATGCAGCCCTTGATCGGCATCGGGCCCTATTTCGGGTTCGTCGCCCAGCTCAGCTTGGCCTTCGGCCTGGTTTTCGAACTGCCGGTGCTCGTCTTCTTCCTGTCGGTGTTCGAGATCGTGGATCCGCGCGCGCTTCTACGCACCTGGCGTTACGCCCTAATCCTGATCGCGGTGGCATCGGCGATCCTGACGCCGCCGGATGTCTTCAGTCAGCTCGCTATGGCCGTTCCGGTGGCCCTTTTGTATATCACCTCGGTGCTGGTGGCCATAGCCGTGACGCGGCGCAAACGGAGCCGCAAACAGGCGCCGGTCGCAGAACCGCAAGACTAGGTCGCGGCCGGGGCGTCGCCGCCGCCGGCATAGCGATAATATATAGGGGGGTGCATGTCGCTGCCTGATTTCGAACTCGTCAAGCTGGTCCAGTTGCAGCGGCGAATCAAGCCCTCGCTGGTCGCGATGCAGGCGGCCCTGGACGGCCTGGTTGCCTCCGACATCGAATTGGCCGCCGAGGTGGGCCGCCACGTGCGGCAGGGCCAGGGCAAGTTGTTTCGACCTACCTTGCTGCTTCTGAGCGCCATGGACGGCGGCGAGGTGCCGGCGGACGCGATCGAGGCGGCGGCGGCGGTGGAACTGGTTCATACTGCAACCCTGGTGCACGACGACTTCATCGACGAGGCGCAGACCCGCCGCGGGCGCCCGGCGGTCAACGCGAAGTACGGCCCTGCCACGGCCCTGATCATGGGCGATCTCCTCTATACGCGCGCCCTGCGGCATCTGGCGCGGCTGAGCCTGGTCCGGGCGTTCCAACTGATGACCGAAACCGCGGTGTTGATGAGCGAGGCCGAGATGCTGCAGGTGCAGACGCGCTACAGCCTGGATGTCGACGAGGACACCTACTTGCGGATCATCTACCAGAAAACCGCCTCGCTGATCGAATGCGCGTGCCGGATCGGAGCGTCGTTCCTACCCGACGGCGAAGCCATGGATCAGATGTTCCAGCAGTTCGGCCGGCAAACGGGGCTGGTATTCCAGATCACGGATGATATCTTCGATTACCTGGGCGACCCCCGCCGGCTAGGCAAACCGACGGGCGGCGACTGGGAAGAAGGCCGAATCACACTGCCTCTGATCGCCGCCTGGCGCCGTGCGTCGGAACCGAAGCGGCGCATGTTGAATGCGCTGGCAGGCTGCCGGGATCCGCGCGAGCGGGCGGCGAGCTGGGCGGAAGTCCAGGCGTTCGTGCAGGCTCACGGCGGCGTGGAATACGCTTATGAGCGAGCCCGCAGCTACGGCCAGCAAGCCAAACAAGCGTTGGCCGGCCTGGCGCCGGGGCCCCGCCGGGAACTTCTGGCCACGGCGGTGGAGTACGTGATCAACCGTCTCAACTGAAACGCGGCGCGAAAGAGCGATGACTGCAACCAACGACCATGCTGAGCGCGATCCCGCGCCCCCGACGATGCCGGACGACTCGGCGGGCTTCCTGCTGGCCGAGCGCGCGGCGTACCATTTGTTGGCTCTCAAGGGCGAGGATGTCGTTATTCTCGATCTGCGCCGATTGTCCGACGTCTGCGACTTTTTCGTGATCGGTTGTGGCCAAGCCGATACACAGGTCAAGGCCATGGCGCGGTCGGTGCGCACGGGCCTGGCCGGCGTCGGGCAGAAACCGGCCGGCAGCGAGGGCGAAGCCGACGGCCGCTGGGTGCTACTGGACTTCGTCGATGTGGTCGTGCACGTGTTCCGGCCGGAGGTGCGCCAGTACTATCAGCTGGAACGTCTCTGGGGAGACGCACGCTTCTTGGCCGTCACCGAGCGCCACGTGCAAAGCGACGAATGGCGCCGGCGCCACCCCGATCTCGCGCTGACCGGTCCGAGTTCCGGCTCTGCGGCGATGGAATAGAGCCATGCTTGAGTCGCTAATCCGAAAAGCCTTCAAGGCGCCTCTCGAAAAGCTGGGCATCTACGAGGAAGATCTCGCGATCACGCTCGAGAAGCCGCGCGACCGCGGCCACGGCGATCTCAGTACCAGCTTGGCGCTCATGCTCGCCAAACGGCTCGGCCGCAAACCCCGCGAGCTCGCCGGCGAGTTGGCCGCAGGGCTGGAACTGGACCGCGATCTGGTCGAATCGGTCGAAATCGCCGGGCCGGGATTCATCAATTTTCGTCTCGCGCGCAACTACCAGATCGAACGGATGCTGGCGGTCTGGTCCGGTGAAGCGCTCGCCGAGATCAAGACGGGCGGCGGCAAACGCATCAACGTGGAGTTCATCAGCGCGAATCCGACGGGCCCGTTGAACGTGGTGTCGGCCCGCGCCGGCGCGTTCGGCATGACGCTCTGCCGCCTGCTCGATGCTGTGGGGTTTGACGCGCACAGCGAGTACTACGTCAACGACGCGGGGCGCCAGGTCAATTTGCTCGGCGCGTCCTTGCGCGCGCAATTCCTGCAACTGCGCGGCCGGCAAGTGTCCGTCCCGGAAAACGGCTACGAGGGACGCTACGTCGAGATCATGGCCGCGGAGCTTCTCGAACAAGACGCGCTGGCCGTCCAGGCGGCGGCCAAGGCGTTCGACAACGAGAGCTTCCAGCGCGTCAGCGCGCCGCGCGGCAACGCCGACGATTGGTGCGCCCTGCCGGAAGCCGATTCGATCCGCTGTTTCGCGAAGTACGCGCTCATGAAGATCCTGGCCTGGCAGCGGGAGACGTGCAAGCGATTCGGCCTGCGTTTCGACACCTGGTACTTCGAATCGGAGCTGCATGAAACCAAGCGCGTCGAGCGCACGCTCGAGACCCTGCGCAAGAACGACGCCGTGTTCGAGGCAGAAGGCGCACTCTGGTTCCGGTCCACCGCCTACGGCGACGAAAAGGATCGCGTGCTGATACGCGCCGACGGCCAGGCAACGTACTTCCTGGCGGACCTCGCTTACCACCATCACAAATTCCAGCGCGGCTTCGAATTCGCCATCGACTACTGGGGACCCGATCATCACGGTTATATCCAGCGCATGCAGGGCGGGATGAGGGCGCTCGGCGTGCCGGCCGGCTGGCTCGAATTCGAGATTCTCCAGCACGTTACCTTCCTGGAGGAAGGCCGGCCGATCAACATGTCCAAGCGCAAGGGCCAGTTCGTGACCATGGACGCGCTGATCGACGAGGTCGGGGCGGACGTGGCCAAGTTCATTTTCTTGACGCGCAAGCCGAACTCCCACCTCGAATTCGATCTCGATCTGGCGAAGGCGCAATCGAACGAGAACCCGGTCTACTACGTCCAGTACGCGCACGCCCGCATCTGCTCGGTGCTGAGCAAGGCCGGCGAGGCAGGATTGGCCCTACGGGAGCCGACGGCCGCCGCCCTGCAACTGCTCGACCACGAGGCTGAATGGAGCCTCATGCGGGAGCTGATCCGCTTGCCGCAGGTGATTGTCGCGGCGGCGCAGGCACGCGAACCGCATCGGCTGACCAGCTACGTGCTCGAGTTAGCGGCGCTCTACCACCAGTTCTATCAGCAGTGCAAGATCGTCGATCCCGAAGACCAGCGGCGCAGCGAGTCGCGCCTGATGCTCTGCCAGGCGACCCGCCGCGTGGTCGCCACGGCTTTGGCGTTGATCGGCGTCGACGCTCCGGAGCGTATGCAGGAGAAGGAGTGACCATGTCGATCCTGGTGGTCGGCTCGATGGCGTACGACACCGTCGAGACACCGCGCGAACGACGCGAGCGACAGCTCGGCGGTGCCGCCACCTTCTTCTGCCTGGCCGCCGGAGCGCCCGCCGGCGTCCGCGTGGTCGCTGTCGTCGGCGACGATTTTCGCGAAGATGATCTGCGTCTGTTGCGCGACTGCGGCAGCGATCTGGCCGGCGTCGAGCGCGCGTCCGGCTGCAGTTTCCATTGGTCGGGCCGCTACCACGACGACTTCATCGAACGGGATACGCTGGCGACAGAACTCGGTGTTTTCGCGTCATTCGAACCAAGAGTGCCGGCCGTCTGGGCGGACAGCGACTATGTCTTTCTGGCCAACATCCACCCGGCTTTGCAGGCGCGGGTGCTGGCGGCGGTGACCGCGCCGAAATTGGTCGTGCTCGATACGATGAACCTCTGGATCGAGACGACGCGGACGGATCTGCTGGCGATCCTGCCGCGGGTCGATGTGCTGTTGGTCAATGACTCAGAGGCGCGCCTGCTCAGCGGCGAACGCAGCCTGGCGCGGGCAGCGGCGGCGATCAACGCGCTGGGCCCGGCGCGAGTGGTGATCAAGAAGGGTGAACACGGAGCCCTGCTGTTCGGTCGCGACTCGGTGCTGGCGGTGCCGGCGTTGATCCTGCCGGACGTCGTCGACCCGACCGGTGCCGGCGACAGCTTCGCCGGCGGGTTCATGGCCAGTCTGGCGGAACAGGGCGTCGACCGCACCGCAGGCGACGGACCGTTTCGGACGGCCATGTTGGCGGGGACCGTAGCGGCGAGCTTCGTTCCCGAACACTTCAGCGTCGAGGGGCTGTTGCGACGCACGCCGGCGGAGGTCGCGCGGCGTCTGGCGATGTTGCGGGAGATGATGGTGCCTTGATCGTACCTGGTGGATGTTGATATTGGGGATCATTAACGGTCGAGCGACAGAATCGCAACGTGGTCACTGAAGCAACAGCATGTTTCTTGTCTATTCCGCGTCCATAGGGTATGCTTTACGTTGGACGGAGCCTTGGGGGTGTCGACAACTCGGGACAAGCAGCGGGGCACAACCGGAGGAGCTCGATCGTGGAGTGGCAACCGGAGGATAGGGACGCCTGGGTGGCGGACGCGGAGAAATGGATCTCGCAGATCAAGAGCGTGCTGCAATGCAAGATCGACCTGGCGCCCGATGGCGAGGTTTCGGGTGTCCATGTCGTTGCCCGCTCGGATCGCGAGCCGCGTCACATCGTGCGCGACGTGGAGGGATTGCTGAAGGCGCGCCTGGGCATCTCCGTTTTTTACAAGAAGATCGGCGTCGTGCAGGTGGTCGAGGCGGAGCCCCTGCCGACACGGGACTCGGTGACGGCCGCCGAGGAGGACGCCGTGACCGAACCGCTGACGGGGATGCCGCTACGGGATGCGGCCAGCGGCGCGCAGGCCGAGACGATCGAGCGGCCGGCGATCGATCCCGTGACGTTGGCTCCGGACAAATCGGAAGCCCGGGATGCCATTTTACTGGCCGAAGAGCTGGCGCCGAGGCTATTGTGCAACGGCGTCAGCGTTATGGCGACCGCGGACCAACTGCGAGCCGAGGTCGACCTACAGGCGGCCGGACTGGAAGCCTCCGGGACGGCCGAGGGACCGAATCGAAATGGTGGTGATTTGTATCTGGTCGCCGCGGCGACCCTGGACGCGGTGGAAAACCTCGTGGGTGAGCCGCTGGGACTGGAACTCGCGGAGTTGCGCCGCGAGCGACTCGGCAGCGGCGATGTAATCCTGGTGGCCATCGAGATGGTCCAAGGACGTCGCTGCGAACAGCTCTACGGCACCTGTCAACCGGGGCCGAACCTGCACCAGGCGGTCGTATTTGCCGTCCTGGATGCGCTGAACCGACGCTTGGAGATGATGTTGCTGCGGCCGGCCGACGGTGGCGGCCGCTGACGGAAGGAGCTGGGGGACCGGCGCCAGGCACGATTCTAACCACGAAGCGGAGCTGAAGAGCGGAGCGCCTCACTGCTGCTTGTGCAACAAGTTGGCAAGATCCGATAAGGATTGGAGGTGTCGCCATGCTCGATTGGCTGCTCATCCTGTTGTCCAAATTCGAGTGGTAAAAATCACCTGGGCGCCGGTTCCTCGAGCTGGAGATCCTGCTGAACAGACTGCTTCATCTTTCGATCTTGGCTTGTCTCGGGTTCCATCTTAAGATTACTGCTTCGCCCGCCGATACCATCAGGGACGCAGTCTCTGTCAAGGAAGGCGTGGGATTGGAAAAGCAGCGCAAGAGCACAAGTTGGCTTTTTATTCTAGCCTATAGTGTGATATCGCTCGCTGGTTTTAGTTTGCTGGCATATCTACTCCAGTATCGAATGCCTACGTCATTGAGTTGGCCGCTTCTTGCGGTCTTTCTCGTATTACTCATCGGCGCGGATACCAAGCTCGGTGAATCGCAACCGGCTGGTGGTCGCGTTATGTCGTCGAAATGTATCGTCCTCTCGGTGATTGCCCTATTCGGCGCGGCACCTGCGGCCTTGTTAGAAGCCGTGTCTGCACTCGTCAGAGGTCTCATATTTCGTGGCAGCAGTCCGCGTAAAGCGTTTTTTAATTCCGCGATGTTGAGTGCGGCGGCTGGAACGGCTGGGTTGTTGTATGAATCTCTACCCTGGGCCGGTCGGTTTGACAGTGTTCTGTTCATTGGACCTCTCGCAGCTGCGATGATCACCCATTCGATTATCAATCACGTTTTGCTTGGTACCATCATCAGCCTGGACCAGCAGCTGTCCTTTCAACGCGTCTATCGACGCAGCTTGAGTTGGGTACACTTGCGGGGTCTTCTCGATCTGCCATTTGCAGTGATGATCATCCTGCTCTATCAACAAGCGGGTGTTTGGACGCTAATCCTGTTTCTCTTTCCGGTCCTCGCCCTCTACCAGAGCGACCGCCTGTACCAGCGCAACCGTGAGGCTCACATCAACAGCATCGCGGCGCTGACCACGGCGCTCGAGGCGGACGAACCGTATACGCACGGCCACAGCTATCGGGTCGCCAAATATGCGGTACGCATCGGCAAGGCCATGGGTATGAGCGACCGCGAACTGGAGACGCTGGAGTACGGCGGCCTGCTGCACGACATCGGCAAGATCGCTATCACCAACGAGATCATCTGCAAGCCGGGGCGCTTGACCGACAGCGAATTCGAGGTCATCAAATCGCACTCGACAATCGGCGCGGACATCGTCGAGCAGATCAAGTTCCTCTCGGAGACGACCGAGCTGGTTCGACACCACCACGAGCGACCGGACGGCCGCGGGTATCCGCACGGGTTGGCGGTCGAAGAGATCTCGCTCGGCTGCGCCATCCTGAACGTCTGCGACGCCTTCGACGCGATGACCAGTGACCGGCCGTACCGCAAGGCGCTCACTGTCGAGCAGGCGATGGAAGAACTGGTGCGGTTCCAGGGCACGCAGTTCGATGATCGGGTTGTCGCCGTCATGCTGCAGCTCTATCATCAGGGTGAGTTCGATTCGATGCGCGAAATGCTGGACGGCGCGGTCCCCATGGCGCCGCTGGCGACCCCCGCGCTGGGAGTTCAAGAAAAATCTTACGTATCTTGAGCTAACCGACGCAGGGCTCGAGCATTGCGGACGAGGTTGCCATGAAGTATGCCGACAGCGGGGTGAACATCGACGCCGCAGCGCGGTCGCTCGCGCGCGCCAAGGCGACGGTGCGGTCCACCTGGGATCGCCGCGTCAAGAGCGACCTGGGTTCGTTCGGCGGCCTGTTCCAGCCGGCCCCGGGCGAGCCGCTCCTGGTCGCAAGCGTGGACGGCGTCGGGACCAAGGTCCTCATCGCGGCGCAGGCCGGGCGGTACGATACGGTCGGGCAAGACCTGGTCAACCACTGCGTGAACGACATTCTCGTGCAGGGCGCCGAGCCGCTCTTCTTTCTCGACTACTTCGCGACCGGCCGCCTCGACGAAGACGTCTTGCCGGCGGTGCTCGCCGGATTCGCCCAGGCCTGCCGCGAGAACGGGTGCGCGCTGCTCGGCGGCGAGACCGCCGAGATGCCGGGGCTGTACGCGCCCGGAGACTTCGACCTGGCCGGCACGATCGTCGGCCGGGTGCGCGAGGATGACCTCATCGACGGCTCGGCGATCCGCGCCGGCGACCGGCTCTGGGGATTGCCGTCGACCGGGCTGCACACCAACGGCTATTCGCTGGCGCGCAAGGTTCTGCTGGAGACGGCAGGCCTCGCCCTCGACCACGTTCCGCGCGAACTCGGCGTCAGCCTCGCCGATGCGCTGCTGGCGGTCCATCGCAGCTACCTGCCGGCGGTGCGCGCGCTCTGGGC
>Ga0334882_1001724_pt1 | contig 24848 bp, 23 predicted proteins | sample GraSluR1_MG_5_FD_207226 | JGI IMG/M metagenome (GOLD analysis project Ga0334882, IMG submission 207226) | Sludge microbial communities from methane-producing bioreactor in Wageningen University, Netherlands - Granular Sludge_15_04-R1 | ecosystem: Engineered > Bioreactor > Anaerobic >...
AGTGGATATTGATATTATAATAAAAAATAATGTGATAGAATATTAGTAAAGCATTAAGATAAAAGGAGTAGTTAAATGGCTGACGAAAGATTATTGATATTGGATGGACATAGTTTGATGAACAGGGCGTTTTATGCGCTCCCAGAGCTTACGAATGATGAGGGACTTCATACAAATGCAGTTTATGGTTTCGTGAATATGCTTTTGAAAATGAAGGAGGAAATGTCTCCTGATTATATAGTTTGTACTTTTGACAGGAGTGTACCTACCTTCAGACATGAAAAATATGGAGAATATAAAGCAGGGAGAAAGAAAATGCCTCTTGAGCTGTCAGAGCAATTCCCGGTTTTAAAAGAGATTTTGAAACTTTTGTCCATAGATACATTTGAAATAGATGGTTTTGAAGCTGATGATATAATGGGAACTCTCTCTTCGTTTGCAGAAGGAAGAGGAATAGAAGTTTACATAGTGACTGGTGACAGGGATCTGCTTCAGCTTGCTTCCGACAAAATAAATATAGTAATAACAAAAAAAGGTATAACGGAAAAAGAAATATATGACAGGAATAGAATGCTTGAGGATTATGGAATAACTCCAGATCAGTTTATAGATGTGAAAGGTCTTATGGGAGATAGTTCCGATAATATACCTGGTGTTCCCGGAATAGGTGAGAAAACTGCCTTCAAGCTTATAAAGGAGTATAAAAACCTTGAAAATGTACTTCAAAATATAGACAATATAAAGGGGAAAAAATTGAAGGAAAATTTGAAGGAATATAGTGAGCAGGCGGTATTCAGCAAAAAACTTGCTACAATTGTCAAGGATGTTCCCATTGAAATAAACCTGGATTCAATAAAATCAAAGGATAGTTATAATGTTCCGGGACTCAGGGATTTGTTTGAAAAACTGCAGTTCAAGTCATTGATGAACAAAATACCTGGATTTAAGGAACTGGAAGATAAAAGTAGCAAAATAGAAGTGAATGTTGAAAATGTAGATGATATTGATAAATTCAGGAATCTTGTAGGATTGGTGGAGGAGGCCGGCGGAAATGAAATACTATATATAAATTTCACCACATCGAAGGAACAAATTTATTCGGAGAGTTATATCGACAGAATATTTATAAGATTTTCTGGGCACAATTATGTAGTTTCAATAAAATCCATACTGGATGAGGATAACAAATCTGCAGGGAAACTGCTGCATAAACTATTTAGCAAAATCAATATAGAAAAGGTCGGGTATAATGTTAAGACCGCCTACAGTATATTATATAAAATGGGCATTGATCTTCAAAGTGTAATTTTTGATATCAAAATAGCCGCATACATATTGAATCCGTCAGATAATTTAGACTTGAAAAGTATAATAAAAAAGTATGCAGGTTTTGATATCCCGGAGGAAGACGATAAATTTATGGAGAAGGCTACTTCTCTGCTTGAGAATATCTATAAGTGTTTGAAGGCTAAAATAGAAGAGGCGGATATGGAGAAGCTCATGTATGAGATGGAGCTTCCACTCGTTCATGTACTGTCTTCAATGGAATGTGAAGGCTTTAAAGTAGATAAGGATAAACTGCAGTCACTTGGTGTAAAATTCAAAGCGGAAATAGACAGGGTGCAAAAAGAGATATATGAACTTGCAGAAGAAGAATTCAATATAAATTCTCCAAAACAGCTTGGAAAAATACTCTTTGAAAAATTGGATCTTCCAGTCATAAAAAAGACCAAGACGGGATATTCTACAAATGTTCAGGTACTGGAAAAGCTTATGGATAAACATCCGGTAATTGAAAAGATAGTTTATTACAGGCAGCTATCAAAAATATATTCTACCTATGTGGAAGGTTTAAGTGCTGTTATAGACAGGGATGGAAAAATTCATTCCAATTTCAACCAGACTGTAACTGCCACTGGCAGACTTTCAAGTACGGAGCCAAATCTTCAAAATATACCTGTGAAATATGAGATGGGAAAGGAAATAAGGAAGGTATTTGTGCCTGAAAATTGTGATTGTGTTATAATGTCTGCAGATTATTCACAGATAGAACTCAGGGTACTTGCACATATTGCAGACGATAAAAATTTAATAGATGCATTTAAACATCATAGCGACATTCATACAAAGACGGCATCCGAGGTGTTCAATGTACCTATAGATGAAGTTACAAAACGGCAGAGAAGCAATGCAAAAGCCGTTAATTTTGGCATAATATATGGTATTGGCGATTTTAGCCTGTCAAAGGATCTCAATATAACCAGAAGCGAGGCTAAAAACTATATAGATACCTATTTTAAAAGATATCCCAATGTAAAAAGGTATATGGACGATATTGTGAAAAGCGCAAAAGAGACTGGATACGTAACTACTATAATGAACAGGAGGAGATTCATAAAGGAAATGCACTCCTCAAACAAGGTAGTCAGGTCCCTGGGGGAGAGACTTGCAATGAACACGCCTATACAGGGAAGTGCTGCGGATATTATTAAAATGGCTATGATAAATGTGTACAATGAGCTTAACACCAGAAAATTGAAGAGCAGATTGATACTTCAAGTGCACGATGAACTTATTTTGAATGTATACAAGGATGAAATTGACGAGGTCAAGGATATTTTGAAATTCCAGATGGAAAATGCAGTTTCTCTAAAAGTTCCACTTGAAGTAGACATGAATATGGGAAATAATTGGTATGAAATAAAATAATATTTATCAAAAGGTGGTATAGTATGGTATTGATAGGACTTACAGGAGGAATTGGTAGTGGAAAGAGTACTGTATCTACTATATTGAGGAATAACAGGATTTCCGTGATAGATGCGGATGTGATAAGTAGAAATGTATTGGGTAGATATCCTGAAATAATAAATGGTATAAGAATAGTATTTGGAAGCAATTTCTTTGATTGCAGGGGTAACCTTGACAGAAAGAAATTTGGAGACTATATATTTTCAGAGAAAATTTTAAAATCTAAATATGAAAATATAATTATGCCCTTCATAAAAAAAGATATATTTTCAGAGATAGACAGACTGAAAAATTATGGCAGTGATGTTTGTGTGCTGGATGGGGCGACTCTTATAGAAAATAAATTTCATATATATATGGATGAAATCATACTTGTTTGGGTGGACGTTGATACCCAGATAAACAGGGTGAAAACGAGGGATAGGCTTACTACTAATCAAGTATTGCTTAGAATTAATTCACAGATGACATTGAATGAAAAGAAAAAATATGCCACCTTTATATTGGACAATTCCGGAGATATCTGCAGCACCAGGCAAAATTTAAAGGATATATTTATTAGAATAACTATGAAATACAAGGGGGTGAAGTGTCCTAAATTTGATATTTAGGACATACTCAATATTGAAATTTATAAAGAGAATAATTACTATATTGATTTTGATTTTAATTGTAGTCAACGCAAAAAATATAGTAAGGTACTTTTATCCCTTAAAATATGTTAACTACATAAAGGAATACTCACAAAAATATGATTTGGATCCTTATCTGGTTATGTCGGTTATAAGAACGGAAAGCGGATTCAAGGAAAATGTTAGGTCGAACAAAAATGCAATAGGACTTATGCAGATAACTCCTGACACCGCCAGCTGGGCTGCAGAAAAAATGAATATACCTGATTTTAAAGATAGTATGCTCAATGATCCAAGGTTTAATATACAAATGGGGTGCTGGTACATGAACAACCTGAAGAATGAATTCAACGGAAATATGGATCTCGTGCTTGCGGCCTACAATGGTGGAAGGGGAAATGTCCAGAAGTGGCTCAAGGACTCAGGACATTCTTATGACGGAAAGAATCTGCACTATATACCGTTTAAGGAAACGGATAAATATGTGAAGAAGGTAAAAGTAAGCTATAAAGTGTATAAATATCTATATAACATAAATTGAAGTATATATACTTCAATTTATGTTATATAGATTAAAAAAAGAGAGATTGTTACATCTCTCTTTATCTTTTAAAACAATATCCAAAATACCGTTGAACTCTATTTGACACCTATCTCTCGACAGGTGGGTGCCCTCACAGATACTTCTATCAATTCCTACGTCTCAAAGGATACATATAGGTATCTAAATATTGAACTCCCTTTTTAGTAATGTAGGTTCAAATTAAAGCCTAACGAATATTTCAGAAACCAAAGTTTCTACAAGACATATTATAAAACTTACGTTGAATAAAGTCAACAAGCTTTTGCAAACATTTTCAAAAGCCGGAACTACTCAAACAATGGTGCGAAAGACGGGACTTGAACCCGTACGATTTTACTCACACGCCCCTCAAACGTGCGCGTCTGCCTATTCCGCCACTCTCGCACAGACTCAATCAATACAGTTAGTATTATAACTACATTTATTCAGGTTGTCAACTGTTTAATTCATATTATTTTCTTTACTAAACGTATTTAAATCTATGTTAAATTTTTTTATTTTGCGATATATTGTTGCTTTTCCTATTTTTAAGGCCTCGGCAGCTTTTGGTGCATTACCGTGAAAGTGCTCCAGAGCATCCTGTATATAGAGCTTTTCTATTTCATCCAGTGGGAGTATGGGTTTGTTTTTCCCGGAATGAATTTCGTTATCTGAGTTTATACCACGATAAACAAGATACTTGCTTGTTATAATTGTATTTTCACACAGATAATAGGACCTTTCAACTATATTTCTCAACTCTCTTATATTGCCATTGAATTTATGCAATTTCAGTTTTTCAATATATTCATAATCTACATATTTAGGATGGCAGGAATTTTTAATATTTAATTTGTCTATAAAGTACCTTACAAGAAGCTCTATATCTTCAATTCTCCTTTCAAGTGGGGGCAAATTCAATTTCATGACATTTAATCTATAATATAGATCGCCTCTGAAGTTTTTGTTTTCCACTTCTTTTTCAAGTAATTTGTTTGTGGCGGCTATAATTCTCACATCTATAGATTTTTCATGAGTGCCTCCAACACGTACTAGCTTCAGATTATCCAGAAATCTCAATAATTTAGATTGAACGTCAAGTGGAAGTTCTCCTATTTCATCCAGAAATACTGTTCCTCCATCTGCAAGCTCAAATTTTCCTGGATAACCACCTTTTGAAGCCCCTGTAAAAGCACCTTTCTCATATCCAAAAAGTTCACTTTCAACTAATTCTCTGGGGATTGCAGCACAGTTGATAGCTACAAATGGACCGGGATGTCTTCTGCTGTAATTGTGTATGGACTGGGCAAATACTTCTTTCCCTGTTCCGCTGTTACCTTCAATTAATATGCTGCAGTCTGTTTTTGCAGCCTTTTTGGCAAGATTTATAATACCCTTCATGTTTTCAGATCTTGTGATAATATCGTCAAATGTAAAGGAAGCCTTGTAGCCAACTACATTATTTACTATCTTATGAAGCTTTTCTGTATTCTTTATTGAAAATATGAATCCATATGTACTGCCGATTTCTTTTATAGGAACTATATTGACTACACATCTTATTTTTTTATTATTTGTTGAAAAGGTGTAATCTGCATCTAAAATTTGATGTTCCTTGGACAATATTGAGTACAGTGAGTTTTCCATGCAAATTTCATTTATATGGATTTTATATATGGTTTTCTCGTCTATTTCGAACATCTTTAAAATAGTAGAATTTACTTTTTTAATAAGCAGATTTTTATCAACTATTATGATGCCGTCATATACGGAATTGAGAATTGCTTGAAGTACAGGAGATAATAAGCTGTTTTCCAGCATATTACAACCACATTCATACAATGTATTTGCATCGGCATCAATATTTTTATAATTATTCAAAGATATCATCCTCGCTATAGATTTAAATGTATGTTGTTGTTACAAATGTTCATACTAAGTATAGCATTTCCCTATTGACAATAAAAGTTTGAGAATTATATTAAAAAACAGCCCAAAATATTTATATATGGAGAAAAATTCAGAAATTTGCTTTTAAATGCCCTTTAAACAATTAGGATAAGGTTATGACAAAACAAAATAATAATATATAATCATTTAGTATCAAATTAATTGAAAATTTACATTTAGAGGTGCTGAAAAATGATATTCAGGTTGGGAAAATTTTTAGATGCTCTAGTTGGCCGAAGCCTTAAGACGGAAGAATTAAAAGATGAGAAGCTCAATGTTTTTTGGGGCCTGCCCATACTATCAAGCGATGCAATTTCATCAGTAGCCTATGCAGGAGAGGAAATACTATGGGTGCTTATACCTGTACTGGGAATATTATCATATAAATACATGTTTCTTGCAGCACTGTGTATTGTCTTTTTAATGTTTCTGGTTACTCTCTCGTACAGGCAAACTATAGATGCATATCCCGGAGGCGGAGGATCCTACATTGTAGCCAAGGATAATCTTGGAACAATTCCAGGGCTAGTAGCAGGTGCATCTCTTACTGTAGGATATATACTCACTGTTGCCGTTAGTGCGTCCGCAGGAACGGCGGCTATAACATCGGCTATTCCGGAAATTTTGCCCTATAAAGTTACAATAACCGTAATGCTGATAGTTATTATGACTATAGGAAATCTGAGGGGACTTAGAGAATCATCAAAAACCTTCGGAGTACCAACTTATATATTTATGATAGTAACACTTATAATGATAATTTGGGGAATCTTTAAAGTGAAAATTTTAGGGTATGTGCCCTCACCAATTTACAAGGTTCCTGAAATTACTGGAGATATAACGCTATTCTTGTTTTTGAGGGCTTTTTCTTCCGGATGTACGGCACTGACAGGTATTGAAGCGGTGAGTAATGCAATACCTAATTTTAAGGAACCTTCGCAGAAAAATGCCAAGAAGGTACTTGGGATGCTTTCACTGGTTGTATTTATGATATTCGGGGGACTGTCATATTTGGCGACACTTTATCATGCAGTTCCAAATCCGCAGGTAACTGTAGTAGCCCAGATTGCATCGCAGGTATTTGGTACAAACATATTTTTCTATATAGTCCAGATTGCTACTGCCATAATACTCATACTTGCAAGCAATACCGCATTTGCAGGACTTCCTATGCTCCTTGCGTATATAGCCAAAGATGGGTTTGCTCCAAGGCAGTTTGCAAAGAGGGGGAAGAGGCTTGGATATTCAAATGGGATTGTAGCACTTGGATTTATATCAATTATACTGGTTATTATATTCGATAGTGATACTCACTATTTAATGCCGCTTTATGCAGTAGGAGTATTTATATCATTTACACTTTCACAGCTGGGAATGTTTATAAGATGGAATAGAAAAAAGGAGAACGGCTGGAAATACAAATCAATGATAAATGGAATAGGTGCTTTTGTAACTTTTGCAACGGCGGTCATACTTGGTATAACAAAATTTTTAAATGGAGCGTGGGTTGTGTTCATATTGATACCTCTACTTGTGTACTTCATGCTCATTATAAAAAAACATTATTCTGAGGTTGCAAGGCAGTTAAAATTGTCTATAGATCAGAGGCCCAAAGAGATAAACTTTGAAGAACAGAAGCGATATGTGATAGTACCTATAGATACATTGAACAAATCTTTTCTAAAGGCATTGAACTATGCAAGAACAATATCCGACAATATAATAGTATTTCATGTTTCAGTAAATGATGCAGCTACAGATAGACTTTTAAAAAGATGGAATGAATATGACATTGGGATACCTATAATAATAAAGAAATCCCCTTATAGGAGCATAGTAGGACCTCTCATCAAGTTTATAGAATCAGAGGAGTATTCTGCAGGGCCTAAAGATACAGTGACTGTAGTTCTGCCGCAATTCGTTGTAACAAAATGGTGGGGAAATATACTTCATAACCAGACATCTCTTATAATTAGGACAATGTTACTCAAGAGGAGAAATATAGCTATAGTTACAGTGCCATATATAATAGTAGAGAAATAAGATTCTGTATAAAAGATTGGACTTCAAAAATATTTTTGAAGTCCAATCTTTTGTATTAATGTGATTATAGCGCCAGTTTTATAAGATATTAATTATATAAAACGTTGACATTTATTATAATAATAAATGTCAACGTTTTAATACATGGAGAAATGGTGATATCAAAGGGACAGGCATGATGAAAAATATGTTGAATTTTTAGCTAATATATGCTAATATAAAAAATATAAATTTCAAGAGCGTACATTTGTACGCGAAAGACGTACAGAAAGGAAGCTATGAACAATAAATTTTTGATAATCGATTCGGAGATCCTTCCAGACGTATTTCTAAAAGTTGTGAAAGTTAAGGAACTTCTCAGGACCGGAAAGGTGAAGGACATATCACAGGGAACGAAAGAGGTTGGAATAAGCAGAAGCACTTATTATAAATACAAGGATTCAGTGTTTGCAATGTCGGAAGGTACAGTGGGGCACAAGATTACACTTGGGTTTATGATCTTGCACAAAGCAGGTACGCTGTCAAAGATAATTGACAAGATAGCACAAAATCATGGAAACATACTCACTATAAATCAGGATATACCTATAAACAATGCAGCCAGTGTTTCTATAACTTTTGATGCGTCAAAGCTTTCTGTTGACACCAACCAGCTGGTTGAGGAACTGGAATCTATAGACAGTGTAGTAAGTGTGAGACTTGTAGCAGTTGAGTAATATAAAATCTGCCTTAATAAGGCTGGATTTTTATATATAAATAAAAGGGAGGCATATAAACATGGCGGTTATAGCTATGCTTGGATATGGGGTTGTAGGCAGTGGGGTAGCTGAACTCATATCAAAAAATAAGGATAAATTTAAAAACAGATTGAATGAGGAACTTGAAATATCCAATATTTTAGTTAGAAATATTGAAAAGCATGTTGGCAGCAAGAATAAAAACCTGTTGACCGACAATATAGAGGATATTTTCAGAAAAAGAGTTGATATAGTTGTAGAAGCTATGGGAGGGCTCAATCCCTCCTATGAATATGTAAAGAGAGCTTTAAAAATGAAAAAACATGTTGTTACAGCCAATAAGGATTTGATAGCAGAATATGGGCATGAACTTTTGAATCTGGCAAATCAGAATGGGGTTACAATTCATTTTGAAGCAAGTGTTGGAGGAGGAATACCTATACTGAAATCAATGAATGACTGTCTTGTTGGAAATGAAATAGAGAGTATAGAGTGCATATTAAATGGTACCACTAATTTTATACTTTCGAAAATGAATCATGAAAATATGGATTATCAAGATGCGCTGAAGCTTGCTCAGAAACTCGGATTTGCAGAGGCAAATCCTGATTCGGATGTGAAGGGCTATGATGCGGCAAGAAAATTATCCATACTTTCTACTATAGCGTATAATAAAAGAGTGTATTGGAAAGATATGAAAATAGAAGGAATTACCTGTATCGATCAGGAAGATTTCAGATATGCAAAAATGGAAGGATGCAGCATAAAACTTCTTGGAATCAGCAAAAAATACAATGACCGTGTATATGCATCTGTGAGACCTGTTATGATAAAGGAAAATTCCGTACTTGGAAGAATTGAGGATGAGTACAATGCAATTTTAGTGAAAGGCGATGCAGTAGGTGATGTGATGTTTTCTGGAAAAGGAGCGGGAATGTTCCCTACGGCAAGTTCGGTATTTGCTGATATTGCAGATATAATCATGCATAAAGATGAGGTTATTTCCTTAAATGATGAAAAAGCAGAAGTAAATAAAAACTGGGACTCGGAAGGCAAATGGCTTCTCAGAGTAAAGACAAATGACAGAATAAAGGTTATTGAAAGCATTACTGATAATTTTGGGAACAGTTACATTTTCTCCAATGCAGTTTCAAAGGATGAAAATGAAGTTGCTGCCTTTGTAAAAGCGGAAAGTGAATGTGAAATTGACAAATACATGGAGGCTGTAAAACAAAGTGAATTTGTTGAATCCATAAAGAAATTGTTGATTTTAGACAAGTAGTTTCTTTTCGTGCTGGAATTTTATGAACTTGAATGTTAAAGGGGAGGATATAACATGTCTAAAATTAAAGTCAGAATACCGGCCACTACTGCCAATATGGGATCGGGATTTGATACTTTAGGAATGGCTCTAAATCTGTACAATGAAATTGAAGTTGAGGAAATAAATGGTGAAACAGAGATATACAATAAAGGAATTAGAGCTCCTGGAGATTTTAGAGATAACTTAATATATAAGAGTATAAAGACTACTATGGAAAGACAGGATTATTTTTGTGATGGTGTGAAAATAGACGTTACAAAGTGTGACATACCAATGTCAAGGGGGCTTGGCAGCAGTTCTTCCTGTATAGTTGGAGGTATAGCAGCTGCAAATTCAATTATTGGCAGCAATATGTCTATAGATGACTTGATTTCGCTGGCTACTGAAATAGAGGGCCATCCAGATAATGTAGCACCTGCGGCATTGGGAGGCATGGTAATCTCTCTAAAGGAAGATAACAAAATAACTTATTCACGGGTTAACCTGCCACTTCAGTTGAAATTTGTGGCGATGATTCCTTCTTTTGAAGTAAATACTGCACTTTCAAGGAAGGTTCTTCCTAAATCCTATTCAAAGGAAGACTGTATATTTAATGTATCTAGGGCTGCAATGCTTGTAAATGCCTTGAACAACAGTGAGCTTGACACACTCAGGGTCTGTTTTCAGGACAGAATTCATCAGCCTTATAGGAAAAATCTTATAAAAAATTGTGAACTCATTTTTGAAGAATGTAAAGAGCTGGGTTCCGTTGGTGAATTTATAAGTGGTTCGGGGCCGACGTTAATGGCAGTAATCGCTGACGAGAACAAAGGTGAATTTATGAATTCAATTAAGAAGTTTTTAAGTGGACTTGAAGATGAATGGAATGTAATTTTGCTTGAACCGGATTTGAATGGAGTAAAGCTTTTGAAATAAATTTATATAGGAAATTAAATCACTATTGTAGTATTTTACAGATCGATAGTGATTTTTTATATGAAATTGCCTTAAAAAGGTAATATTTTTTTCACCTGATACTTATATATAAATATAGTATAAACATTTAGAAAAAATGAGGTGAAAAAATGAATTACACACGATATGATCTCAAGAGGGAGAAAGGTACAAAAACTTTTATATTTATGATAGCAATTATACTTGTTGCAGCGTTTATTATAGGAACTGCTGCGTCTAAACTGCTTATGAACAGCTATGATTCCAAAGAGGCCTCCCAAAGCATGGATAATACTGATAGAACTATAAGTCATAGTAACACTGATACAGGAAAAAGTGATGAAAAGGCTGCGGTAGATGGAACAGAAGTAAAATTTACAGCAGTGCAGGGAGGAATATATCAGGACAAGAATAATGCAGCAAAAGAAAAACAGCTGCTGTTGAAATATGGAACACCATTTTTTGTTGAAGAAAATGGCAAGATAAGAACTTTTCTTGGAATATATACATCTGACAATGCAAAGAATATAATAAAATCGCTTGCAGCACAAAAAATTGACAACTCAAATATGAACTTTACTGTAAAAAAGGATAGCTTGTGTAATACTGAAATAGTAGAAATAATAAGTGCCTATCTGCAGATATTAAATAAGTTTGCTGATAATGATGTTGAATATGTAAAGACCGATGATCTAAAAAAATGGTGTTCATCATTGAAGGATGTAGATAGAAGCACTAAAAATTTTGCCCTGCTGGATGATTTGAAAAAACATATAGGAGGCATGCAGGGAAACATTACTCCGAATAACTGTGAAGAAAATTATATATATATATATAATATACTCAAAAAAATAAAATAGATTATTTTTAAGTATGTATGATTAAAAGTGGCTGGTATGGGTAATTTAACATCATATCTGCCACTTTTATGATTAAATAAAAAATTTTTTTAAACAATAATATATACACTTGTTTATAATTATATTAAATGATAAACTATATTAGATATATTGTTAATTAGGGGGATTTACGTGAAGGGGACGGGTAAAAATGCAGCTTTTTTATGGTTTATTATACTGTTGGGTGCAATAGCTGGAAGCCTTATAGGAGATGCATTGGGAAATAGCTTTAGTGTTTTGAAATTTTTAAAGAATTCATATGAAATAGGGATGAAGGAGCCTCTTTCATTGAGTTTTAAAATTATGACAATAACTTTGGGAATAAATTTTAATGCCAATATAATGACTATAATAGGCGTAATTGTGGCTATAATATTATATAGAAGGTACTAGGGAAGTGAAGAATATGAAAATTGTGTTGGCTTCCTCATCCATAAGGAGAAGACAGCTTTTAGGGAAACTAATAGATAATTTTGATATATATGCAAGCAGTTTCTGCGAAGAAAGTATTGATTTCCGGGGAAATTGCGGCGAATACGTTATGAATTTGGCTTTGGGGAAGGCCCAGGATGTATGCAGCAAGATGAGAGAAATGAATACCATTATAATAGGGTGTGATACTGTTGTATATTTCAGGGGAAACATACTTGGTAAACCAAGGGACAGAGATGATGCCTTTAATATGTTGAAATCTTTAAGTGCAAATGAGCATGATGTATACTCCGGGGTAGCAATTATAAACAAAGCTTCAGGGCTTATAAAAAGGGATTTTGTTAAAACAACTGTTAGATTCTCTGATATATCGGATGAACAGATAGAGAAATACTTGAATACATCAGAATATAAGGATAAGGCTGGTGCATATGGAATTCAGGGATATGGAGGAGTATTTGTACCTAAAATTCACGGATGCTATTATAATGTAGTAGGACTTCCGCTTAACAAGCTCCGTGAAATGCTAACGGGAATGGGGGTAAATCTATAGTTAAGGGGATCTTGTATGGATAGAATGTTAAAAATCAAGGATTTACCTGAAAATGAAAGACCGAGGGAAAGACTTTTCATATATGGCCCGGAAATACTGTCCAATGTGGAACTTTTGGCTGTACTCCTTGGCTCGGGAAGCAAGAGAGAAAATATAATGTCTTTAAGCAGCAGGATTATACATAATAAGGGTGGATTAAATGGAATCATGGAATCTACAATGGAGGAGCTTGTCAGCATAAATGGAATTGGAAAGGCAAAGGCCGCCAAACTTTTGGCCGTAGTAGAACTTTCAAAAAGATTTGTATCTTTTAGAGATGGTGATAGTTATAAGATATGTAATTCCAAAGATGCTGCCATGCTTGTGATGAAAGAGATGAGATCCTTGAAACAGGAGAATCTTGTGGTTATAATGCTAAACACGAAAAATATAGTTATAGGTGTTAAGAGAGTATTTATAGGCAGCTTGAATTCTTCCATAGTACATCCAAGGGAGGTTTTCAACGATGCCATTAAAAAGAGCAGTGCCTCAATAATAGTATGCCACAATCATCCATCAGGGGATCCATCTCCAAGCAACGAAGATATCAAGGTTACATATAGATTGAATGAATGTGGAGAAATTTTGGGAATACAACTCATTGACCATTTGATAATAGGCAATGGAAAATATATAAGCTTGAAAGAAAAGGGAATATTGTGAAATTGAAAGGAGAAATATAAATGGGACTTTTTAGTATTTCGAGGGATATGGGAATAGATTTAGGAACAGCTAATACTTTAATATATGTGAAAGGCAAGGGCATAGTACTCAGAGAGCCGTCGGTGGTTGCCATAAACAGTGATGTGAAAAGGGTTATGGCTGTAGGAAATGAAGCAAAGGACATGATAGGGAGAACCCCGGGAAATATTGTTGCAATAAGACCACTAAAAGATGGTGTTATTGCTGATTTTGATGTTACACATACAATGCTCAGAAAATTTATTGAGAAGGTAAGCCCAAAATCGGCATTTACAAGTCCTAGAATTTTTGTATGCTTTCCATCAGGTGTTACGGAAGTGGAGAAGAGAGCCATAGAAGAGGCAACAAAGCATGCAGGTGCAAGAGATGTACTGTTGATGGAAGAACCAATGGCAGCAGCAATTGGTGCAGGGCTTCCAGTCAACGAGCCAACGGGAAGTATGATTGTGGATATAGGCGGAGGAACTACGGAAGTTGCCATAATATCCCTTGGTGGTATAGTTACGAGCAAATCACTGCGAATTGCGGGTGATGAACTTGATCAAGCCATAATAAGTTATATAAAAAAGGAATACAACCTTATGATAGGTGAGCGAACAGCAGAAAATGTAAAAATAGAATTGGGGTCTGCCTATGATACGGGAGAAAATAAATCAATGGAAATAAGAGGAAGAGACCTTGTTACAGGACTTCCTAAAGTGGCAGCTATAAATGAAGATGAAATAAGAGGGGCTTTGAAGGAGCCGATAGTTTCCATAATAGAAGCCATAAAAACTACATTGGAGAAGACTCCGCCAGAGTTGGCATCAGATATAATGGACAAAGGAATAATGCTTGCAGGTGGTGGAGCAATGTTAAGAGGATTAGACCAACTTATAAATATAGAAACACATATTCCAGTTCACGTAGCGGAAACTCCCTTGGATTGTGTAGCATTAGGTGCAGGAAAGGCACTGGATACTATAGATAAAATAGTATCCAGCAGAAAATAGCGGTATTATGAAATTCTTTAGAAATAAACTGGCGGTTACTATAGTCGTACTGTCAGTTACATTTTTAATTTTAATTTCTTTTAGTGTAAAAAATAATAATGTATTTTTTATGAGAAATACTGCAGGAGTTACATTTAATTCTATACAGGGCGGAGTTTACAAATTAAATAATGGTATAAAACAGTTTCTGAGTTTTATAATAAACTTTTCTGTTGTGAAAAGCCAGAATGAAGAACTTATTAAGAAAAATAGTGAATTGGAAAATAAGCTTGTAGAATATAATTCTCTAAAAAATGAAAATGTCAGTTTAAGGAAAGAACTGGACTTTAAAAAGGAAAGAGCTGAATATAAATATATAGGATGTGACATAATAGGCAAGGGCGGAAACAATGTTCTTGATCAATTTACCATAAACAGGGGAAGCAATGACGGCATAAAAAGGCGGATGGTTGCTCTTACATCTGATGGGCTTGTAGGACAGGTAACACATGTGGAAAAAAACTGGTCCATAGTCCAGTCCCTTGCAAATGAAAACCTTGCTGTAGGTGGTGAACCTGAGAAAAAGGAAAATTCGGATGAAATTTATGGACAGGGGATTGTTAAAGGATATAGAGATAAATCCAATAATTTGCTTGCAAAAATATATTATCTTCCGGTTGATTCCAAAATTAAGAAGGGAGATAGTATATTGACCTCTGGAATTGATAATTCTTATCCAAAGGGGATAAGAATTGGAAGTGTCATAAGTGTGGAATTGGATAAAGGCAAGGTAATGAAAAATGCTGTAATAAAACCTTATGTGGATTTTGACAAAATTCAGGAGGTACTTATAGTAGTTCCAAAAAATCAAATAGATGTGAAGTACTAAGGTGATGTGATATGAAAAAGATATTAATATTATTTTCCCTATCTATAATACTCTTTATACTTGACAATGCAGTTGTACCTTTTTTCTCCATAAAAACAATATATCCCAGCCTGATCTTTGTATTTGCCATATCTTATTCAATTATAAGCGGAAGTTATGAAGGACTTTGGCTGGGAGTATTTACTGGAATACTTCAGGACATTTATTTTATTGATGGATTCTGGATAAATTCTTTTGTAAACATGATAATATGTGTTATTGGAGGATTTATAGGATCCAACATATTCAGAGAAAAGAAATTTATTCCTGTAATTTCCTGTTTTTTCTTATCAGTATTAAAGGGAATGATGCTTTTTGTCATACTGTGGTTAAGTGGTGCCGAAGTGAATATGGTAAATATATTTTTTACAAGTATTTATAATATGGTCGTTTGTATATTTATGTATAATATGGTATACAAACTCTGCAGAAAGAGTTACATGATAAGTGAATGGAAATTTTAAAGGAATGGTGATCTTATGAAGCTGAAAGAAAAGGAGAAGTTATCCAGATATACTGTACTTGTTATAATAATGGTAAGTATTTTCAGTATTATGATAGGTAAGCTTTTTTCACTTCAAGTTGTAAAGGGTTCTCAATATAAAGAGACCGCCACCAACAGGTCTATAAGGGAGATATCTGATCAGGCTCCACGGGGAGATATACTGGATAGAAATGGAGAAGTACTTGCCACAAGTGTCCAAAGCTATACTCTGGTTTATAATGAAACGGATGAAAGTGACAAGCACTTTTTTCAGACGATGCACAAGGTTTTTGAAATTTTGGATAAAAATGGAGAAAACCAGCAGGATGATTTTGAATTAAAAATAAATCCTTTTAAATTTGAATTCAGAAGTGATGATCCAAAGACGAGAAGAAATCTGGAGATAAAGTTCAAGAGAGACAGAGGATTGAATGAGGATATAGAATCAGAAATAAAGAAAAAGGACGAGAATATATCCGAGGATGAGCTTATAAAACAGGTAAATGACAGACTGCTTAAGATTTCACCTGAAGAAACATATAAGCTTTTATTGAAGCAGTATCAAATAAGCAATAAATATCCACTTGAAGAACAGAGAAGATTCATGATCATCAAGGACACTATAAAGATGCACAGCTTTTCAGGATATGATCCGGTTGTAATAGCCAATATCAGCAAGGCTACTGCATTGAAATTTTCCCAGATGCTCAATGATCTTCCAGGAGTGGATGTGAATACCCAGCCTATGAGATCGTATCCCAACAAGGATCTGGCCTCTGCGGTTCTGGGTTATATATCCAAAATAAGCAGTACGGATTACAATAAGTACAAGGCAAAGGGCTATGATCCAAATACTGATTATGTAGGACAGGCGGGTATTGAAGCTGCACTTGAGGATGAGCTCAAAGGTAAAAAGGGAGGCAGACGGGTAAAGCTCAACAGCAATGGAAAGATAATTGAGGAAATGGGAACAGAGAAAGCTTCTCCGGGAAATACAGTACAGCTTACGATACAGAAAAATGTTCAGGAAGCGGCAGAAAAAGCACTTGATAGCAGAATGGAACAATTGCAGTCCGATCCTTATGGGCAGGAAAGATCCGATACTACAAATGCAACAAGGGCTGCAGCCGTGGTTATAGATGTAAAGACAGGCGGGGTAATTGCACTTGCAAGCAGACCTGGTTATGATCCTAATCTCTTTTCATCGCCCGGGAAGCTGACTTCCGACCAGTACAGCAAGTACTTTAATCCGGATTTAGATAAATTTGGCAGGGAATATATAAGCAAAAGGGGAATTACCAGTCTTTATCCGGGAGCCAGTGAGGAGGATGTCCTCAATATATTGTTTCCGCTGGACAAGAGTATAAAAGGCAATACAACTATAAGACAGGATGTATATGATATATATGCGAAACCATTTTACAATTATGCTACGCAGTCTCTTATACCTCCAGGATCTACCTTCAAACCAATGACTGCTATAGCAGGCCTTGAAAGCGGAGCTATAACTCCAGACTTTGTTGTAAATGATACAGGTACCTTTGATAAAGGCGGGGGGAATATAGTACACTTTGATCTTGATGGATCAAATGGACCTGTAAATCTTGCAAGGGCCATAGAGAGATCCAGCAACCCTTACTTTATGACTGTAGGGAAACTTATAAGGGATAACTTTGGAGATGACACGCTGGCCAAGTATGCATGGAAGTTCGGACTCGGAGCAGACCCGAAGAGCAAGGCGACACCGACTACGGGAATAGAAATACCTGAAAAATTCGGCCAGGTATATAATACAACTTCAAATAAAAATGCTTTTGCCAATACGTACTTGTGGAAGACAATGGAAATACTTAAAGAAGGGCAGGATGACAGGGGAAATAAAGTTGTTACTGTCAACCTATATGATAATGCCAGTGATTCCGATGAAGTCAAAAATATAAAAAAGAGTATCAAAAATTTGATTCAGGATTGTATTAAAAACGGGAACAAGTCTTTTGACAGGTCACAATATAAAAAATTGTTTTCAGAACTTACATCAACAGATCCTGCAAACAAAAAAGAAATTACCGACAAGCAGATGAGCAATTTACTGGACATATTATATTATATAACTGTATCGGACGCCCATGTACAGCTGACAGTGCCGGCCAATATAGAAGATGCATCTATAGGGCAGGGACTTAATCAATTTACTCCGCTGCAGATGGCGAATTATATTGCTACAATTGCAAATGGAGGCACACGATATAAAGTTCATCTGGTAGAGAAAATACTTGATTCCAATGGCAAGGTTGTTAAGAATGTAAAGCCAGAAGTGGCAGAAAAAACAGGAGTGAATGCTTCAAACATAGCTTCAGTAAAAGCCGGAATGGAGGCAGTTAATGAAAAAGGTACTGCAGCCCAGACATTTGCAAGTTTCCCTATAAAAACCGCAGGTAAGACAGGTACAGCCAGCATTGGAAGCCAGGATCACATGGCCATGATTGGAAGAACTGATTATGCAGAGTATGTAGGATATGCACCTCTTGACAATCCTCAGATAGCTGTATGTGTGGTAGTATTTGACGGAGGTATGGGAGCCGGTTCCGCCCAGGTTGCAAGAGATATATATTCAGCTTATTTTGGACTTGATAAAAATTCAAAATAAAATTGAAATATTCAGAAGGATTTAGAGAAAATTTGTTGAAGTAATATATGTGGTGGCATGTGGTGGAGGTCTGGTATTATGGATGATGGTATAGTTGTAAAGGGAAATAGGGACGGAATAAACATAATTATAAATATAAATAAATTCAGAGATTTTGACGATATGGTTGAAGCCTTAAATAACAGGCTTTCAGCCGGAAAAATATTTTATAAGGGATGTACCTTGAAAATAACCACAGATTTGAAATACATAAATGAAAGACAGTATAGAAAACTTAAAGACATATTATTTGAGAAATTTTTAGTCAAGGATTGTATATTTGAAGACAGGAAAGAAAGGCCAAACAAGATATTTTCTGGAATTTATGAAGGCAGGACAAAATTTCTCCGACGTACCGTAAGAAGTGGACAAATTATAAATTATTCAGGAAATGTAGTTGTGATTGGAGATGTAAATTCTGGTTCTGAAATATATGCAGGAGGTAATATAATTGTATTTGGTGCACTCAGAGGGTATGCCAATGCTGGAGTTGGCGGAAATTCAAAAGCAATAGTTGCTTCATTTTATCTGGAGCCTGAAGTGCTTCAGATTGCCAATGTAATTACAAGATCACCGGAAGATAATATTAAACCACAATATCCTGAGGTAGCAAGAGTGAGAGGTAATACTATAATAGTTGAACCTTACCTGCCTAATAAATTTTTATGAATGGAGGATTATTTTTTATGGGAGAAGCAATCGTGGTAACATCAGGCAAAGGAGGAGTTGGAAAGACTACTACTACGGCTAATATAGGGACGGGACTGGCTGCATTGGGGAAAAGTGTAGTTGTAGTTGATGGTGATACAGGACTGAGAAATTTGGATGTACTAATGGGGCTGGAAAATAGGATCGTATTTACGCTTATCGATGTAATAGAAGAAAAATGTAAATTAAAGCAGGCTCTTATAAAGGACAAGAAATTTCCAAATTTGTATCTTTTGCCTACGGCTCAAACCAGAGACAAGGAAGATATAGATGGCAAGGACATGCTTGAGCTGATATCAGAACTAAAGAAGGAGTTCGATTATGTTTTGATTGACTGTCCTGCCGGAATTGAACAGGGATTTGAAAATGCAATTGTAGGTGCAGACAGGGCTTTGATTGTAGTTAATCCCGAAGTTACATCTGTAAGGGATTCTGACAGGGTTATCGGGAAATTGGATTCTAAGGGTCTCGAAAATCATCAGCTCATAGTAAACAGAATAAACTATGAGATGACAAAAAAAGGTGAAATGCTTGATGTAGATGACATACTGGATAGTCTTGCCATAAAGCTTATAGGAGTGGTACCTGATGACAGGGAAATAACTGTATCCACAAACAGGGGGGAACCTATAGTTTTAAATGCGAAATCCATATCTGGACAAGCATTTAAGAATATTGCTAGAAGGATAGAGGGAGAAGAAGTGCCATTTATGGATCTAACGCAGGGACAAGAAGGATTTTTTTCATCCTTAAAAAAATTATTTGGGATTAAATAGGAGGTAATATGATGGACTTATTTAGGATCTTTTCCAGGCAGCCTTCGAAGGATGTGGCCAAAGAGAGATTGAGACTCATACTCATACACGATAGATCCAATATGTCTCCTGATTTATTGGAAAATATAAAGGAAGATATTTTAAAGGTGCTTTCAAAGTATATAGAAATCGACTGTGAAGATATAAATGTGAAGATGACAAGTACGGAAGATATGGGAAAGGATTCTCCGGCATTGGTTGCAAGTATACCCATAAAAAAGGTAAAACACAAAAAATAAGCTATGTATAATTTGTGCATAGCTTTTTTAAATCTATGTGATATAATTTATTTAGTTATATTGGAGGGTTGAATATTATGCTGGAGAAGTTTGCTATAGACAGAAGGTTCCTCAGGGAACTTGATTTTACAATAATAATAACTATAATAGTTATTTCAATATTTGGAAGCCTGAACATATATAGTGCAACGCGTATGACACATGGCTTTTCAACTTTTAAAAGTCAGATTATATGGATAATTGGCGGAATTATACTTACCTATATCGTACTGGTAATAGACTATACAAAAATAAAAAATTATGCAAGTATAATATATTGGTTCGGGGTATTTTTGCTTGTTTTAAACTGTATTCCAGGATTGAAATCAACAGTTAACGGGGCTGCATCATGGATAAGTCTGGGATTTATTTCTTTTCAACCTTCTGAGATTGCCAAAACAGGGATAATTGTCATGCTTGCAAAAAAGCTGGATGACATGAAGGGAAACATAAACAACCTGAGAAATTTTTGTGAGCTCACACTATATGCAGTCATACCTATGGCGCTTATAATACAGCAGCCTGACATGGGGATGACAATGGTATGCTTTTTTACGGTGCTCGGAATATATTTTGGAGCTGGATTGAACTCTAAGACAATAGCTGGTGGAATAGTAGCTGTTGCTGCAGCTGTAACTATGGCGTGGAAATTTTCTCTGATAGAGGAGTACCAGAAAAAGAGAATCGTATCCTTGTTTGACCCTGTAAAATATGAAATGTCATATTCACTTCAATTGAGACAATCCCAGATAGGAATTGGTTCAGGCGGTATACTCGGAAAGGGATTTTTAAACGGAACACAGATTTCCGGAGGATATGTTCCCTTTGCCTCTACGGATTTCATATTTTCAGTAGTTGGTGAGGAATGGGGATTTTTAGGTGCTTCACTTCTCATATTATTTTATGGCATTGTGCTTTACAGAATAATAAGCATAGCAAGAGAGGCAAAAGACATATTCGGATCAATGGTATGTATAGGAGTAGTTTCCACTATGCTTTTTTCAATACTGCAGAATATAGGAATGACTATAGGATTGCTTCCAATAACAGGTATAACCCTTCCATTTATGAGTTATGGAGGAAGTTCAATATTGACGGCATTTATCAATATAGCAATGGTTCTCAACATAGGAATGAGAAGAAAGAAGATCAACTTCTAAATTATATATTATTGGAGGAGAGGTTATAATGAAAATTGCATTTATCGCCCATGATAAAAAAAAGGATGACATAATTGATTTTGCAAGAAGATACAAGGATATTTTTGAAGAACATGAACTGTTTGCAACGGGTACTACTGGAAGGCTCATAAACGAAATTACAGGATTAAAAGTTCACAGATTTCTTTCAGGACCACTTGGCGGGGATCAGCAGATAGGCGGGAGAGTTGCACAGGGGGATATCGATATGGTATTTTTCCTCAGGGATCCGCTTACTGCACAGCCTCATGAGCCTGATGTAGCCGCATTATTGAGGATATGTGACGTACACAGTGTACCACTTGCCACTAATCTGGCTGCGGCAGAGATATTTGCAAAGGTAATAGGCATGCATTCTCAAAAATAGTAACAAATAACGTGTAACCAGTAGTTTAGTGCATTGTAAATACTAAATTACTGGTTATTGTTTTGGTCATAATTCAGTACAATTTGAAATATATATAGTTTATGTATCAATCATATAGAAGGGTGATAAGTTTTGGGATATTATAATTCACAGTATGAGGATTATTATAATCGATTGAAGGGAAATGTAAAATATTCGCCAAATTATAATAAAATCGTCAGACAAAATATTAAACCTACCAGAGTTGCCTATATTACAAGGCGTATTATAAGAGATTTGATTGGAGTTTTAGTATTATCCGTAGTTGTAGTAGGCTGCAGAATTATATCAACGCCTCAAACTAAAGCTGTATATAATTATTCTAAAAAAATAGTGAATCAAACCTATGATTATACTAAGCTAAGGCAAAATCTGAATCAGGTTGATCTAAAAACTGTAGAGGATAAAGCAAAAAATATAATCGGCAGATTTCAAATCAACATACCGCAGTAAATAGTTGAGGACTGATTTTGTGATAAAAATAAGCAGATACTTTATTCCTTATGTAATATTTTTAATTATCATAGGTTATAGAGGTCAGATTGTTTATACCTTTATAATAGTTTTCTGCCACGAGTTAATTCATTATTTGGCTGCCAGGCATTATAAGTTTTCCGGATTTGACATAGAGTTTATAATTGTGGGAACCGTGATAAAGTTAAAGGACCTGGATGAAGCTACCAAAGAAGAGGACATCATTATTTCTTCTTCAGCACCTATAGGCAATCTGTTGTTTTCCATAGTATTTTATATATTGCATGAAAAATTTGAAGTTCAGATATTTTATATGCTTTTTTCTATAAATCTTGCTATAGGTCTATTTAATTTAATACCGGCATTTCCACTGGATGGTGGAAGGATTTTGAGAAGCCTGTTGAATTTTAGAATTGATTACAGAAGAGCAAATAAAATTACTATTGTTATAGGCATTATTATAGGAATTATATTAATGCTTATTTATGTAATAAGCTTTCTAAAAGGATACAGGATCTTTAATATTGGAATTATAGGATTATTTATAGTTGTGTGTTCACTTAGAGAAAATGAAAGGACATCATATATAATTATGGGTGATATTATCAAGAAGAATTATAAATTTTTAAAAAGAGGGTACATGGAAAATAGGAATATTTCCATACATCATAAACAGGACCTGCTTACTGCAATGTCTCTTTTTGACAAGAACAAGTACAACATCTTTACTGTGCTGGACGATTACATGAAAATTGTAGATATTGTGTACGAAGAAGAGATAATAGAGGCACTTAAGGTATATGGAAACATAACTTTGGAGGAATTTTTAAAAGCAAGTGACAATCATATCATTTAAAAAGAATTAGTGTTATGTTAGAATATAGAAATGTACTTAAGAGGAGGATTTTAATGAACAGAATTTCTGATGATATATTATTCAAGGTAGAAAAACCTGCCCGCTATATTGGAGGAGAAATGAATTCCTGTATAAAGGACAGCAAAAATATAGATGTTAGATTTGCGTTTTGCTTTCCCGATGTATACGAGGTTGGAATGTCACATCTTGGAATGAAGATATTGTATTATATTTTGAATAGCAGAGAAGACACTTATTGCGAGAGGGTTTTTGCACCCTGGCCGGATCTTGAAAAACTTATGAGGGAAAACAATATCCCATTGTATTCTCTGGAAAGTAAGGATCCTATCAGGGATTTTGATTTTATAGGATTTACTCTCCAGTATGAAATGAGTTATACGAATATATTGAATATGATTGATCTGGCAGGACTGCCTGTAAGAGCATCTGAAAGGGGAGAGCATGATCCTCTGATAATATGCGGGGGGCCCTGTGCCTATAACCCTGAGCCTCTGCATGATATAGCGGATATATTTGCAATCGGGGAAGGCGAAGGACAGCTTCAGGAGATAATTGAGCTTTATAAAAAATATAAAGGAGGAGGCAGAAAAGGCGAATTCCTAAGAGAGGTATCTCACATAGAAGGAGTATATGTACCTTCACTTTATACAGTGGAATATAATGAAGATGGTACTTTGAGACAATTCAAGCCAATATATGAAGATGTGCCTTCTAAAATTAAGAAGAGAATAATACCGGATTTGAATGCTGTACCTTATCCTGACAATCTCATAGTTCCATACACCGATATAGTGCATGACAGGATAATGCTTGAGACTTTCAGAGGCTGCACCAGAGGCTGCAGATTTTGTCAGGCAGGTATAATATACAGGCCTGTAAGGGAAAAGAGAGTGGATAAACTTATGGAACAGGCGGATAAACTCATAAAAAGTACAGGTTATTCCGAAGTTTCACTCACCTCTCTCAGCATATGTGATTATTCTGATCTCAAAAATCTGGTGCATGGGTTTATAGAAAAATATAAAGATTATAAGATAGGATTGTCCCTCCCATCTCTCAGAATAGATTCTTTTTCTGTAGGACTTATAAATGAAATACAGAAAGTAAGAAAAACAGGGCTTACTTTTGCACCTGAAGCAGGAAGTCAGAGAATGAGGGATGTTATAAACAAAGGGGTAAGTGAACAGGATCTGATGAGCTCCGTAAGAAGTGCATTTGAGTCCGGATGGTCAACTATAAAGCTGTATTTTATGATTGGGCTTCCATATGAAACAAAAGAGGATATAGTAGGTATTTCAGATTTAGCCGGCAAGGTTGTGGATGAATATTTTTCCGTACCAAAAGAGAAGAGGAAAAAGGGACTGAAGGTAACGGTAAGTACTTCCATATTTGTACCAAAACCTTTTACACCTTTTCAGTGGTCACCCCAGATAAAAATGGAAGATGTAAAAGATGAAATACAATT
>Ga0334882_1001727_pt1 | contig 24837 bp, 21 predicted proteins | sample GraSluR1_MG_5_FD_207226 | JGI IMG/M metagenome (GOLD analysis project Ga0334882, IMG submission 207226) | Sludge microbial communities from methane-producing bioreactor in Wageningen University, Netherlands - Granular Sludge_15_04-R1 | ecosystem: Engineered > Bioreactor > Anaerobic >...
CATCGCGGAACCGGCTGCTCAAACCGCTTCTGGGGCTATACACCTCGGTAGTCCGGGGGACGCCTCTGCTGCTTCAGCTGTTTTTTGTCTACTACGGCCTGCCCATCCTGATTCCCGCCCTCCGGTTTGAGCGGTTCACCGCCGCGGTTCTCACCTTCATCATCAACTACGGCGCCTATTTCACCGAAATTTTCCGGGGTGGCATCCAGTCCATCGAACGGGGTCAGTACGAGGCCGCCCGGGTGCTGGGCCTGAGTCCCCGCCAGACCATGACCCGGATCATCCTGCCCCAGACGATAAAACGGGTTCTGCCGCCGGTGGCCAACGAAGCCATTACTTTGGTGAAGGACACCGCCCTGGTGGTGGTCCTGGGGATCGGGGAGATTCTTCGGAATTCCAAGGAAATCGTGAGCCGGGACTTTACCATCACCCCCTTCGTGATTGCCGCGGGGATTTACCTCATCCTGAACTATGGGCTGGTCCTGTTTTTTCAGAAGATGGAAAGGAGGTATTCGGTCTATGAGTGATGCTGACATCATGGTGGAGACCCGGAATCTGCACAAAAAGTTTGGTTCCCTGGAGGTGCTTAAGGGGGTGGATCTGGCGGTCTCCCGGGGGGAGATTCTGGCCATCATCGGTCCTTCGGGATCGGGGAAGAGTACCCTGCTGCGCTGCTGTATTGAGCTGGAAAAGGCTTCCTCCGGGGAGGTATTCATCGAAGGAATGCCCCTGGACCGGCACAGCCGCCGAAAGCTGGGGATGGTCTTCCAGGGATTCAACCTCTTTCCCCATAAAACTGCCCTGGAAAACATCATCGAAGCACCCCTGACGGTGGAGAAGCTCTCCCGGCAGGAGGCGGTATCCCGGGGCGGGGAACTGCTCGCCAAGGTGGGGCTGCAGGACAAGCGGGATGTGTACCCCTGTCATCTATCGGGGGGACAGAAACAGCGGGTGGCCATAGCCCGGGCCCTGGCCATGAACCCCGACATCATGCTCTTCGATGAACCCACCAGCGCCCTGGATCCGGAACTGGTGGGGGAGGTCCTGGGGGTCATCAAGGCCCTGGCGAAGGAACAGATGACCATGCTGGTGGTTACCCATGAGATGGCTTTTGCCCGGGAGATTTCGGACCGGGTGGTCTTCATGGATGAAGGGCGGATTCTCGAGTCGGCGGCCCCGGACAAACTGTTTTCCCGGCCCGACCACCCCCGGATCAAGTCTTTTATTGATAAAATGTTGAATTAAAGGGAGGATCCCCATGGAGTTTCAAGGGAAGACGGTTCTCATCACCGGCGGCACCAGCGGCATCGGTAAAGCCGCGGCGGCGGTTTTTCTGGAAGCCGGAGCCCGGGTCTTTATCATGGGCCGGGATGGTTCAAGGCGGGAGACCGCCCTGGATGAGTTGGCGCAAATCGCTCCGTCGGTGGAAGCGGTGGCGGGGGACGTGTCTTCGGCGGATCAGTGCCGCCGGGCGGTGGAAGAGGCGGCGGCCCGGACCGGGCGGCTCGACGTGCTGGTAAACTGCGCCGGAGTCTACCGGGAAGGGCCCGCCACGGAGGTGACCGAAGAGGTGTGGGACCGCCTGGTGGATACCAACCTGAAGGGAACCTTCTTCATGTGCCGGTACGCCATCCCCCACCTGGAAAAAACCGGCGGGGCCATCGTCAATGTCAGTTCCGATTCCGGTCTGGTGGGGAACAACCAGGCGGCGGTTTACTGCGCCTCCAAGGGAGGGGTGACTCTCCTGACCAAAGCCCTGGCCCGGGAACTTCTCGTCAAAGGCATCCGGGTGAACGCCGTCTGTCCCGGGATTGTGGAGACCCCCATGGTGACCCGGGATTTTCTGGAATCGGGATACGGGACCCGGGAGGAGTACGACCGGGTCTGCCTCCGTCCCTATCCCGAAGGAACCGCCCGGTACGCCCGCCCCGAAGAGGTGGCCCGATCCATCTTCTTCCTGGCTTCCCGGGAGAAAGCCGAAGCGGTTAACGGCGCCTGCCTCTCCATCGATTTCGGCCTTACCGCGGGGTACTAACTTCCCGCTCCGGCGGCTTCTCCGCCCGCCGCGGGAAGCAGCTCCCGCCGGGCGGCGGTGAGCAGCCCCTTCCGGTCTACCATGCCGACCCATCGCCGGCTTTTTTCATCTTCAATCACCGGCAGATGCTCCCGGTGGAGCTGATCCATCATGGCCACAGCGTCTTGCTGGGTCTGAGCCGGGGTGACCCAGGTTCTGGTCCGGTGCAGGAAGTCCTCCGCTACCAGCCAGTCCCAGGTGCCGGGGTCCTGAAAGGCCGCTTTCAGGGCGGTAAACAGGACGGTGCCCCTGAAGACTCCCTCCCGGTCCACCACGGGGATGAAGCTGCTTTCTCCCTGGCCGAATCGGATGATCACCTCCCGCAGAGGTGTTTCGGGGGCCACCACGGGTACTTCCCTGATTCCCCCCTGATCCACCCGGTTCCGGGCCAGCACATCCTCAACGGTAATGTTCCGCCCCGCCTCTTTGGCCAGTTTTACCGAAAGCTTCACCAGCAGGGGCCCCATGATCTGGACGATCAGGGTGGTGGCGGTGACCCCGAAAATAATCACATCCCCCAGACTCAGTCCCGGTTCTATCAAAATGTTGGACAAATGGCTGCTGGCCATGATGGAGAGACCGATGGCCACTCCTCCCTGGGCGAAGAGACTCATGCCGGTATAGCGGGCCACGTTTTTGTCCGCCCGGGATAGTTTGGCGCCGATCCAGGCACCGAACCATTTTCCAAAGCTGCGAAGGATCACATAGGCTCCCACGATGATCCAGAGCCAGCCCGGCATGGATCCCAGGGAGAGCCGGGCCCCCACCAGGGCGAAGAAGAGGATGTAGATGGGGGTGCTGATCCCCCGGATCTGTTTGACCACCTCCTTGCTCCGTTCCGGCACGGCGTTGGCCACGGTGACTCCGGCAAACATGGCCGCCAGAATCACATCCAGATTGAGCCAGACGCTGAGGCCGATGCAGATAAGCAGAATTCCCAGGGACATGACAAAAAGGGTGTCGGCGGTTTTTGTCTTTCTTATCACCAGTGCCATGAGCCCTCCCGAGGCTGTCCCAAGGGCCAGAGATGCTCCCAGTTCCAGGCCGACCTTGAGAAGCTCCCCGACGATGTCCGCCTCCCCGCCGGTAAGAATCTGGGCCAGGCTGGTCCCCAGGCCGTAGAGGAACATGGCCAGGGCATCGTCCAGGGCGACGATGGCGATGATGGTGGTGGTCAGCACCCCGGCGGCCCGGTACTCCCAGAGGACGTTGATGGTGGAGGCCGGGTCGGTGGCGGAAGCGATGGCGCCGAATACCACCGCCCCCGCCAGGGCCAGGGGCAGTATTCCGGTAACCTGGTAGAGGATGAAGAACACCGCCCCCCCCACCAGGGTGAAAGAGAGAAGTCCCTCCCCCAGAAGTATCAGAGAAAACTGGCGGCCGTACTTCTTCATATCCTCAAAATGAATCTCACTCCCCACCAGGAAACCGATAATTCCCAGGGCGAAGTAGTTGAAGGGGGTGAGTCTCTGGATGTCTTCGGGGGTGATCAGACCCAGAACGGTCTGACCGAAAATGACTCCTGCGGCGATGTAGCCGATCACCTGGGGAACCCGGGCTTTTTTAAACACCAGGGAACTCAACAGGCCTCCGAAGATGGCGATACCGAAGATTAAAAGAATTCCGGGTTGAAAGTTCATGGGTTATTCCCTCTCCTCTGCCAGGAGCTGAAAAACCTCTTCGGGAGAACGGGCCGCCAGGAGACGGTTCCGGGCTTCTTCTTCTTTCAACCGCCCCGAAAGAAGGGAAAGCATCTGGATGTATTCGTTCTGCTGATGCCGGCCCGCCACAATCATAATGACCAGTTTTACCGGTTTTCCGTCCAGGGAAACATAGTCGCTCACCCCGTCGGGACAGACCGCCACGGCGGCGCCGATGTCTTTCACCCCTTCCAGGCGGCAGTGAGGAATAGCCAGGTTGATCCCGATGCCGGTACTCATCAGCTCTTCCCGCCGGAAAATGGCCTCGGAAAGCTCTTCCCGTGATTTGATACCCGGCCGGTTCTCCAGCAGATTGATCAGGGCGTTCAGGATATCCGCTTTCCTGCCACCGCCGGTGAATATGATTCGCTCCAGGGCCATCGCATCGGCCACTCTCTTGTTAACCGCCATAGAATCCTCCTGAGAAAAGAGTATTGAAAAGTCTATCAAAAGTCAACATAGTCTAATGTAGTACAGTAAAAAATCATTATATATCTCCCTGGGAGAGGCCAGGGTTATCCTTTTCTCCCACAATTAAAAACCTTTTTCGCCCTTGGTGCCAGTTTTTTCCGGGAATAATGGGAAAAGGCATAAAATGCTTTTGCGGTTCCAGAAATTCCGGCCTTGACGGATCGCCGAGGTGATATAAAATGGGGAATCAATTTACAGTGAAGCCGGAACGAGGGGGCCGCAGCTTCCCTGAAGTCGAATGAGGAGGTGTAAGTGACCCAGACGGAACGAAAACTCTATTTTCTGTTCGGCGGTATCCTGGGGATCATCATTGTCATAGGGCTGGTGGTGCAGGGGCCGGTGGAGGCCCTGCGGGGTTTGCTGAGGATCGTTGTTCATCCTGCCAGGCTGATAAACGATTTCACCCTGGTGGGAGGAGAGGGCGCTGCCCTGGTGAACGCCGCTCTGACCGCCCTTATCGGTCTGGTCCTGGTGAGGATCAACAGGATCAGGCTGGCGGGGCCTACGGTGGCGGCGGTTTTTACCATTCTGGGGTTCGGCCTCTTTGGGAAAACCCCCCTGAATGTGGTTCCTGTGATGATGGGGGTATACGCTTCTTCCCGGTTTCTGAAAAAATCTTTCAAAGAGTATATCTTGATCGCCCTCTTCGGTACCGCCCTGGGCCCCGTGGCCAGTGCGGTGGCGGTGGAGGCGGGGCTCACGGGGACTGCGGCCCTGGGGGCGGGAATCCTTGGCGGTTTTGCCATTGGAACCCTCCTGCCCGCCGCCGCCATGAGCATGCTGCGGCTTCATCAGGGGTTTAATCTCTACAATATCGGTATGACCAGCGGTTTTCTGGCTCTTTTTGCGGCATCCCTCTTTGCCGCTTCCGGTACGGTTCTTCCTCCCCAGCTTGTCTGGAATGAATCGCCGTCTCCCGTTCTGGTGTACCTGATCCCTGTCCTGTCAGCCTTGCTTCTGGCGGCGGGCCTTATCCTGGAGGGGGCTGGAGCCTTCCGGGCTTTAAAGAAAATACAGAAACTCGCCGGACGGCTGCCTTCGGATTTTATGGACATGGGTACCCCCGGGGGTACCCTTCTGAACATGGGAGCCCTGGGTCTGGCTGGCTGGGGTTATGTCCTGATCGTGGGGGGAGACCTCAACGGCCCGGTTTTGGGAGGGATCCTCACCATCGTGGGGTTCGCCTCCTTCGGTAAGAATCTGCGGAACACCTGGCCTGTGGTGGCGGGGGTGGCGGCGGCGACACTGCTTTTCGGAAAAGGGCTGGCCTCCCCCGGCCCTCTGCTGGCTGCCCTGTTCTGTACCACCCTGGCCCCCCTGTCGGGGGAGTTTGGCATACCCGTAGGTTTCCTGGCGGGATTTGTTCACCTGATGATGGTGGAGCGGACCGGGGCGTGGCATAACGGCATGAATCTTTACAACAATGGTTTTGCCGGAGGTCTCACCGCTACCCTGTTTGTGGCGGTCATTGAATGGTACCGGGCTAACCGGCCTGGTTCCAAGGGGCCGAAAAAAACGGAATCTCCCATCCCTGAAGAGGGAAGAAAATAGCCGGAGGAGGAGTGTTTTATGCATAAAAAAGATTTTCTGCTGCATCTGATAGGGGAAATGTCCCATTTTTTTCTGGACACCAATCCTTCCAAGATGGTTATCTCCCTGCACCAGGAAAAAGACGGTATCCACTTTGCCATCTTTGATGACCATGTAAGAAGCGATGAAGAGTTGAGATCCATCCGGGAAGCCCTCAACTCCAGCCGCCGCCCTGAACTGGCGGGGTACTATGGGAACATGTCGGGCTTTGATTTCGTGGGGGATCCCCGGCTGGACCTGGTGGGCTGGCAGATCAAGCACGCCGATGTGGGCCGGATCGACAAGGGCACCAGGATTGATCTCTGGCTGGGGGGAGATGAGTTTGATCCCAACAACTTTACCATTCCGGACAAGTGAGCCGGGTTTTCACTCGGCTAAATCAGCTAAAAGATTCAGATTTTGAGATTCACCCGGATTATTTCAAATTGAACCTGCCCCGGGAAAACCGCGGCAGGCTCTTATTCAGGAGGATTTTATGAAGCAGCTTTGGATTAAGGGGAAAAAACGGGGGATGATTCTTCCGGCGTTTTTTCTTTTCTTCACCCTGGGAATACCCTGTTTTGCCGGGGAAGAGTCAGTTGTTCCTGAAACGGTTCTGGTCAGGGCCGGCACCTTCCAGAGGGGTGATGAGGTGGGAGACCTGTGGGAGGGCTGCCGGCCGGCTCATACTGTCACCCTGACCTATGATTTTTATGCAGGAATATACCCGGTTACCTTCAACGAGTACGATCTTTTTTGTGAGGCCACAGGCAGAACCCCCGCCTATGATCATCTCTGGGGCAGAGGGCTGCGGCCGGTCATCTATGTCAGCTGGTATGACGCCATTGCCTATTGCAACTGGCTGAGCGAGCAGGAGGGTTTCAAACCGGCTTATAACCGGGGCGGGGAGCTTCTGGATGGGGACGGCGACAGGACAACCGATATAACCAGGGTGCAGGGATACCGGCTGCTCACCGAGGCAGAGTGGGAGTATGCTGCTTCGGGCGGCCATAAAGCCCTTCCGATACCGCCGAGGTTTTTATATTCCGGAGGCGATGAAATCGATGAAGTGGCCTGGTATTCCGGAAATACCGGGGATGAGTGGGTTTTCAAAGGGACCTATCTGCACAATACATCCTCCAAGCACGGGGCTTCTCTCTATGAAGGCCGATCCACCTTTCCGGTGGGTTTGAAGAAACCGAACCAGCTGGGCATCCATGATATGAGCGGAAACGTCTGGGAATGGTGTCACGACTATTATTCCCGCTATACCGCCGAGGAGAAAACCAATCCCTTGGGCCCTCTCACCGGCCATGCCCGGGTCATGCGGGGAGGCGCCTGGATTTTCGGCGCCAACGACTGCCGTATAGCCGGCAGGATAGACCGGACCGCCACGGATAAGCTCTTCCGCATCGGGTTCCGTGTCGCCCGCACAGATCTTTAGGAGCCTCCTCAGGGGGTAAGGAACGGCTATATTCTTTCCTCGTCATCCTGCAGGGCGTCGCTCTCCACTGCCGCAAGACGGGGACCGGCCCCTGAGGCGGGGCTGTCCTGGGTCAGCAGGCGGTGGCCCGCCCAGGAGATGGCCAGGGCGCCTGCGGGGGCGGTGAGGACGATGCTCATCACCGCCATGGCCAGGATGGTTTCTCCCGGAGCGGTGGGCATCCCCCGGCCGGCCATGACCGCCAGGGGAGCCGATCCTATGGCGGCCTGCACCGTGGCCTTGGGCAGGTACGAGATGACCACGAACAGTTTTTCCTTCCAGGTCAGCCCCGCCCCCAGGGTACAGAGCCAGGTTCCCGCCGACCGGGCCGCCAGGGCTGTCAGGATCAAGGCGGCTCCCTTCAGACCCGCTTCCGCGGCGGCTTCAAACTTCACCTGGGCCCCCACCAGCGAGAAAAGTACGATTTCTGCGAAGACCCAGATTTTGCCGAGTTTGGCAGAGATCTCATGGGCCATATGCTCCCGTCTTTCCAGGAAGATAAACCCGATGGCCATGACGGCGATGAGGGCGGCGAAGGGGATGTCCCGGGCTTCCAGCCGGTGACCCATCTGAACCAGAACGATGGAGACGCCGATGATGGTCAGGGTCCGCTTGGTGGCCCGGGGGTTATACCGGTCGAACAGTTTGTAGAGCATAATCCCCAGGGCAAGACCCACCAGGATCCCCGACAGAACCGCCAGGGGAATCCCCGCCACTTTCCAGGCAATGTTAACCTGACTTCCCGAGTAGATGCCGATACAGACGCTGTAGGCGACGATGACAATGACGTCATCGATACTGGCTGCCGCCAGGACCAGGGTGGGAATGCCCTTGGCAGTGCCCCTCCGTTCCTGGTTGAACTTGACCATCATGGGAACCACCACGGCGGGGGAAACCGCCCCCAGGACGGTTCCCAGAATCAGCGACTCCATTCGGGAAAGGCCCAACAGCACCGGCCCCAGCAGGGTCACCGCCGCCGCCTCAAAGAGGGCGGGGAAGAAAGAGAGCAGCACCGCCTGCAGGCCCACCCGGTTCAGGCTCTCCCGGGAGAGCTCAAACCCTGCCCGCAGGAGAATGACGATCAGGGCGATCATCCGCAGGTCCGCTCCCACCGCCATCAGTTCCGGGTTGATCACCCCGAAGACCGAAGGCCCCAGGAGGGCGCCCACCCCCAGCATCCCAATGAGCCCGGGGATCCGGAATTTCCGGAACACCCAGTCCGCCACCAGACAGAGAATGATGATTTCCGCAAGACTTACAGCCATGACACGTCCTTTACCGGCCAACAAATGAGGGGCCAAAGTTGAATCTTTCCGGTAGGAGTCATCATCGCATGCCGCAGGGCAGGGAGGTTGAGCCCCGGGGAAGGGCCGGGCGAACTCCATCGCCCACACCGACTATAGTAAAGAGGGGCTGGTTCGGTCAAGGACCGGAAGGTCTGCAACTCCGGGGCGTTTTCATTTAATAAGGATTTCACCTTGACCAGTTTGTAGAAGAAGGGGAAAATAGACTCGAGAGGGGGTGCTTTTTATAAAGCATTCACCTTTATCATTCTCTCAACTAACCAGAAGGAGGTTATCGGATGAGCGATTTTGTTGGCACTTCCTGCTGCCGGTCAGAACATGTATCCCCGGGCCGGGAAAAATCTGACGATCCTGACCCGCAACATTCCATCCCCGTACGGGAAGCCTCTTTCGGCCCTTTCAGGTAAGGTTTTTTTTAACCGCCTCCTGCCGTGAAGCTTCCTGCCGCGGCGCAAAGGAGGCAAAAAAATGGAGAAAAGAGAACTCATTCTTACCCCGGATCTGAGGGAGTTGCTCGCCACCAAGGATTTCGAGCAGCTCAGGAATTACTGTCGAAGCGGTCACCCCATGATGATTGCGGAGGAGATTGCCGCCCTGGGGCCGGAGGATATCTGGAACATCATCAGACAGGTCGATCTGCCTCTGCAGGCGGACATCTTTTGTAATCTGGAACCGGAACATCAGCTTGGCGTTGTCGACCAGATGGCCCGGCATGAAGTGGCCCGGCTGCTGACGGAGATGCCCCCCGACGACCGGGCAGACCTTTTTAAACAATTGCCGGAAGAGCGGCGGGAAAAAATCCTTCCTGCCCTCGCCCAGGCGGAACGGGAGGATATCCGCCGGCTGACCAGCTATCGGGAGGGAACCGCCGGTTCGGTCATGACATCCGATTATGCCACGGTGCTTCCCGGTCAGACCGCCTCTCAGGCCATAGAACATCTTCGTCTGGTGGCTCCCGATAAAGAGACCATCTATTACGCCTATGTTATTGATGAATCCAGAAAGCTTCTGGGATTCGTATCCCTGAAAGATCTCATCGTGGCCCGGAAAGACGCCCTCATAAAAAACCTGATGCATACCGAAATAATCCTGGCTTCCGTAGATGATGATCAGGAAGAAGCAGCCGAAAAAATTCAGAAGTATGACCTTCTGGCCCTCCCGGTCATAGACATCCAGGAGGCCCTGGTCGGTATCATCACCCATGATGACGCCATGGACATTATCACCCAGGAGTACACCGAAGATGTGGAAAAACTCATGGCCATAGCAGGAAGCCATGAGATTTCCTATATCAAAACGAGCCCCTGGGGGCACTTCAAAAACCGGGGCCCCTGGGTTGTGGCCCTGGCCGCCGTGGGTCTTATTTCCGGCTTTGTGGTCCAGCATTTTGAAGGTCTCCTTCAGCAATTTGCCATTCTGGCTGCTTTCATGCCCATGCTGGCCGATACGGGAGGGAATACCGGAAGCCAGTCGGCCACCCTGGTGGTGCGGGCCCTGGCTATGAAAGAACTGGTCCCCCGGGACATCCTGCGTATTCTCTGGAAAGAGCTTCGGGTGGCCCTGATGCTCGGCATCGTCCTCGGGCTGATTGCTTTTGTCAGGGTTTTTCTTTTCAGCGGCGGTTACAGCTCCACCGAGGGAGGAAGTCTGGGGATCCTGGCATTTGCCATTGCCCTGGCCTTGAGTCTTCAGGTGGTTACCGCCACCCTGGCAGGGGCTCTTCTGCCCCTGGGGGCATCCGCCCTTCGGCTTGATCCGGCGGTGGTGGCCAGCCCGGCCATAACCACCATTGTCGATATAACCGGGCTCCTGATTTATTTTACCACCGTTAAATTAATTCTCGGGATCGTCTAAGAAGGGCCGTCCCACCCTCTGTTCGGCTCTGTCATCTCAAGGGTGCTTCAGAATTCTCCAGGGGAAAGGAATTTTCCCTGGAATAATGAGTCAAAATGACCCAAAACTGGGAATCGGGGTGAGGTATAACGATACAATCAAACACCTCTATACTCTTTCTTTCTAAGAATTCTCCCGCCGGGAATACAGTTTTAATTCTTTTTATCAAAAGAAATTATATGATATCAAGATGATTTGTATAATTTGGCATACCTCTTGCTTTGTTATAAATAGAACAATCAATTTTCAGGAGGTTCATTATGACGCGAACAATTTTTGACGATCTCTTCGAGATCAACCGTGAAATGAACCGGATCCTCAATCAAGGCCGGTTCACCAGTACTGCGGCGTGGCCGGAAACCAACATCTATGAAAGCAAGGACGACTACATCCTGGTTTCCAAGGTCCCCGGGATGGAAAAGAAAGACATCGACATCACCATCCGGGATAATACTCTGACCATCGCCGGCAAGCGGGAGAAGAAATACGCCGATGCCCGGAAACAGCATCTGAATGAGCGGTTTGCCGGTGAGTTTCAGCGCAGTTTCATGCTTAACGAGAAGGTGGATGTGGATAAGATCAAGGCCGAGGCTGATAACGGCCTGCTCATGGTCCGGGTTCCCAAATCACCGGAAATCCAGCCCAAAAAGATCGAGATCAAGTAAGGAGGACCGCCGTGAATCTGATGAAAAAAGAACAGAGAGAAGACCAGATGGAATCCAAGAAGGGAAACGTCTACCGCTCTCCCGCCTGTGATATTCTGGAGAATGACAATGAGTACATTGTCTACTTTGACGTTCCCGGAGTGGAGAAATCTGACTTGAGTGTCAAGGTTGAGAAGAACAACCTTTATCTGACCGCTGAGTGTGCCAAGAACCCCGGAGAGAATTACCTCTGCCTGCGGGATGAGATGATCTATTCGGGATTCCGCCGCAGTTTTGACCTGGGTGAATCGGTGGACAGTGAAAAGATCAGTGCCGAATATTCCAACGGTACCCTGAAGCTGGTCCTGCCCAAGAAGGAAGAGAAGAAGACCCAGGAGATCAAGATCAAGGTAAGTTGACCGTCCCCTTGTCAGACTTTCCCATTCACGCATCGGGGCAGGCGGAAAGAGACTTCCGGCTTGCCCCGGTTTTTTATTTTCTGTAAACCACAAGGTTCTGCTTCCGAAACCTTCTTGCACTACGCTCCTTTGTGGTAATATCACATCATGACTCCTGATACCCCTTCGGAACAGTCGTTTTTTCCCCTCAAAATTCTCGTGGTTGATGACGAAGCCAATATCCGCAAAACCCTGTCCTACTGTCTTTCCCGGCTGGGCCATGAGGTAATCGCCGTAGAAAGCGCCGAGGAAGCCCGGGAAGAGGCCCGTCATCAGACCATAAACCTGGCCTACGTGGATCTTCGGCTTGGCGAGACCAGCGGGCTGGATCTTGTTCCTGTCCTGCTGACCGAGTCGCCCTGGATGAAGGTGGTGGTCATCACCGCCTATGCCAGTCTGGAAACCGCCGTGGAAGCCATGAAGCGGGGAGCCTGTGATTACATCGCCAAGCCTTTTACCGCCGACAGAATCACGGTTCTTACCGGACAGATCTCCCGGATCTGCCGGCTGGAGCATGAGAACGAGGCGCTCAAGGCGGATATCCAGGACAACCAGCCGGAACTGTCCTGGGAAACCGCCAATCCGGCGGTCATGCGGGTGTTAAGCACCCTGAGAAAGGCAGCCCCCTCCGAAGCCATCATTCTTCTCCATGGTGAAAGCGGTACAGGAAAATCGGTGCTGGCCCGGGCGGTTCATGCCTGGAGTTCCCGGTCTTCCGGACCCTTCGGGGTAATTTCCTGCCCTTCCGTCCCTTCGGAACTGCTGGAAAGCGAGCTTTTCGGCCATACCCGGGGGGCCTTCACGGGGGCGGTTAAGGATAATCCCGGCCGGATCAGCGTCTGTGAAGGGGGCACTCTTTTTCTCGATGAGATAGGCGATATGGCCCTGGGTGTCCAGGCCAAGCTGCTCCGTTTTATCCAGGATAAGGAGTATGAGCGGCTGGGGGAATCGGTCAGCCGCAAGGCGGATGTGAGAATCCTGGCCGCCACCAATGCCGACCTCTCCCTGCTTGTGGAGGAGGGCCGTTTCAGAGAAGATCTCTATTATCGCCTGAACGTCATCAGCCTTACCATTCCCCCGCTCAGGGAGAGGAGGGGAGATATCATGCCTCTGGCAGAAAGTTTTCTTCGCCATTTCTGCCGGGTCAATCATAAACAAGGGCTTGCTTTTGCGCCCGATGCCCGGGACTGGGTGAAAACCCATTCCTGGCCGGGAAACATCAGGGAATTGCGCAACTGCGTAGAAAGGGCGGTGATCCTGAGTCACGGAAATCTGATAACCCTGGAAGATCTTTCTGATAAACCTGTTCCTTCCTCCGGTCAGCTTTTTTCTCCGGGAGACCCGATGACTCTGGCGAAGCTGGAAGAGCTTCATATCCGCAGGGTTCTTGGGAGAGCCGGATCTCTCCAGGAGGCGGCTTCCCTCCTCGGTATCGATCAGACGACCCTGTGGCGCAAGCGTAAGGCACTGGGGCTTTTATGATTCGATGGGGGGTGACAAGTGAAGCTGAAGAGTAAAATTCTTGCTGTCAACGGTCTTGTTCTTCTTCTCCTCGGGGTCGTTATCATATGGGCTCTGGTCAATATCATTTCCCTGGGTCAGGCTTCTGAAGCCATATTAAGGGAGAACTATCGGAGCATATCAGCCGCTCATAACATGATCACCTCCCTGGACGCTCAGACGGTCCTTTTGCAGGCGGAGAACCCCCATCGGGGGGACGATGATATTCTCAAGCTCATGAATGAAGCGGAGGGGGCCTTTCTGGAGTGGCTCGGCCGGGCCCGGGACAATATCACCATTCCCGGTGAGGCGGAGCTGGTGGATCAGATCGGCAGCCTGTTTGCCGATTACCGGCTGGAACTCAAGAACCTGCTCAGGGAAGAATCTGATATCTCCAGAGAACACCTGGGAGCCGCCATCGATGAGGTGAGGTGGACCTGCCGGCGCCTTCTCGAATTGAATGAAGAAACCATGTACGAGGCAAGCAACCAGGCCCGGCTTCTCTCCCGGGAGGCTCTGGTCTCCACCATGATCACCGCCCTGGCTTCTCTGATGTCCGCCCTGATCCTCAGTTTCATCCTGGCAGAGAGGGTGGTGAAACCCATTTATCAGATCGGAGAGGCTTCCCGGAGGCTTTCCGACGGCGATTATTCAGTGAAGGTTCCGGTTGTGTCCCGGGATGAGCTGGGAAACCTGGCGGAGGAGTTCAACCGGATGGCTGCCCAGTTAGGCCGGTTCCATGAGATGAATATTGAAAAAATTGTATCGGAAAAGAACAAGGCCGATACCATCCTGTCCAGCATCGAAGACGGTCTTGTGGTGTTTAACAGGGATCTTTCGGTGGCAGGAATCAATCCGGCGGCTCAGAATATCCTTCAAACCCAGAGCCTTCAGGAAGAGGAAATTTCCTGTGAATCATTGTTCCCCCATTCGCCGGTCTGTTCATTGATTCGGGAGTCATTCCTCAATGAAAGGTTATCAGAGATTCCCGAAGAGGATCGAACCCTGGCGGTTCTTGATAGTGAGGGCAACCCCCACCATTTTCTGTTCACTTTTTCCGTTATCCGGGGAAGGGGGAAACCCCTTTCGGGTATTGTTATGATGTTGCGGGACATAACCCGTATGAAGGAACTGGAGAATCTGAAAAGCGAGTTTATCATGGCCGCCTCTCATGAGCTGAGAACCCCCCTCACCAGCCTGGGGATGAGTATCGACCTGCTGCGTGAACAGTTTTCCGGTAAGGCTTCGGAGATGGAGCAGGATCTTATCGATACGGCCGCGGCAGAGATACAGCATATGAAATACCTCACCGAAGATCTCCTGGAACTGTCCCGACTGGAATCGGGAAGGATCGAGCTGGACTTTGACACCGTGGTGGTGAGACAGCTTTTCGGCATTATCGAAGGCATCTTCCGAAAGCAGGGGGATACCCGACAGGTTGATTTTACCACGTCCCTTCCTGATGAATCCCTCTCTTTCCGCGGTGATGCCAATAAAATAACCTGGGTTTTATCCAATCTGGTATCCAACGCCTTGCGGTATGTGCCACAACGGGGTGTCATCGATCTGGCCGCCGCCAGGATCGGATACAACCTGCATGTCTCGGTAGGAGATAACGGACCGGGAATCCCCGTGGAGTACCAGTCCCGGATCTTCCAGAAGTTCTCCCAGATAAAAGGCAGGAAATCCGGCGGATCAGGGTTGGGCCTGGCCATTTGCAAGGAAATTGTCCGGGCTCATGGGGGAACCATCTGGGTGGAATCACAGCCGGGGAAGGGGAGTGTGTTTACTTTTACTCTGCCGCTGCCGGGTTGATTTTTGTCATTGCATAATGCCATGTTTACCGGTTTCTCTCTTTCATAATGAAATACTTTCAAGACCTCTCGCATTGCTAATTTTATTTAAAGTAATAAGTTAGGTGTTGGCATGTTTTTTGCTGTCCTCATTCTGAGGAGTAAAGGCCCATGCTTGCTGTTTACTGTGAATTGGCGTTCGATGAAGTTCCGGCCAAGGATGATGAAATACGGTACACCGACAGTCCCTTAACCTGTCTCTCATTGACGGAGGTTCATCGTCCGGAGTATGTTGTCATCCGGTTTCCCTACGGTACCCTGGATCTCAACTTCAAACTCTTCGAACTCTGTGGCTGTTTGAAACGGGATGCACGGACCCGGGCGATTCCGCTGCTGGCCCTCCTGAGCTTTCCCCACCGGGCACTGATAGAGGCTTTGCAGGAAGCAGAGGTGGACCATCTTTTATTTTACCCGGGGGATCCCCCCGGATCTCAGGCTCTGACTGATCTCGTCAAGAGTCTTCCGGGCCTGCCCGGTCCGGCTCGTTTCCGTGAATCGGTGTGCCCTTACCTGGACTATGAGGTGTTTAATACCAATAATGAGATAACCCTCTGCGGCGCCTATCTGGACCATCTTGTGATCAACCCCCAAAGGCTGCAGCGGTTCTGTTCCCAGGATCAGCACCGGGAGTGTTCCTATTTTTTAAAACCTAAGAAACCCCATGAAATTGTCTAAGGCCGTCCGCACCATACCCCCCGCCCTGACTCTTCTGCTGAGTTTTCTGGGAGCTATCCTGGCGGGCACCGTTCTGTTGATGCTGCCAGCGGCAACCAGAGGCGGTTCCATTCCTTTTGTGGATGCCCTGTTCACCTCCACATCGGCGGTCTGCGTCACCGGTCTCATCGTGGTGGATACGGGAACCTTCTTTACGGTTTTCGGACAGATGGTAATTCTCCTTCTCATCCAGGCGGGCGGACTGGGGATCATGACCCTGTCGGTTTTTTTCTTCCGTCAGGTGGGGCGGGGGGTGTCCCTTCACCAGCGGCGGATCATTCAGGATCTGTACGCCCCCACGCCCCGGAAGGATATCTGGGAGCTTCTTCGGATTATTTTACTTTTTACTCTGATCTCCGAGGGGATTGGGGGTGTCGTGCTGTATGTGTCCTGGAGCGGAAATGGATCGGTCCTCCCTGTTTTTTCCGCTCTCTTTCACGCGGTGTCCGCTTTCTGCAACGCCGGATTCTCTCTCTTTGCCGACAGCCTCGTGGGTTTCAGCGGTTCTGCCGCAGTGAGTCTGACCGTGGCTTTTCTCATCATCCTGGGCGGTCTTGGTTTCCCGGTGATCTTCGACATCATGCAGAAAATTAAATTCCGAACCATCAAAGGATATCGCTTGTCGACACAGACAAAAACCGTCCTGTCGGTATCTCTGATGCTGATCGCCGGCGGAGCTCTGCTCATCCTTTTTCTTGAGTTTAACGGGGCCTTAAAAGGGATGGCCTGGGGTGAGAAGATTCTTAATTCGTTATTCCAGTCCATCACCTGCCGGACCGCAGGGTTTAATACCATCGGTATTTCCGCCCTGGGGGCGGCCACCCTGATACTGATGATTTTTCTCATGTTTGTGGGGGCCTCGCCGGGTTCCTGCGGCGGAGGAATAAAAACCACCACCGCTGCGGTGGTGGCGGCCCATCTGGTGAGCCGGCTCAAGCGCCGGGAGCAGCCTTCCCTCTTCCGAAGGGGTCTTCCTCAGGATACGGTAGGAAAGAGCATGGCCCTCATCCTCCTTGCTTCGGCCCTCATCGGGGTGGTGTATTTTTGTCTGCTGGTTTTCGAGACCGATCCCGGTCGGGAACATGAGAAGGCCCTGCCCCTGTTCTTCGAAGCTGTTTCTGCCTTCGGAACCGTGGGGCTTTCCATGGGAATCACTTCTGGTTTGACCCGGGTGGGAAAAGGATTAATCATCTTTCTCATGATCACCGGCCGGGTGGGGGTCTTGAGTATGGTCTATATCATCATCGGCAGCGGCCCCAGGGATGCCAGGCTCTATGCCGAAGAAAACATCATGATAGGTTAGGGCTGCGGCCCGGGAGGGAAATATGGGACAGTATGCTGTCATCGGCCTGGGGAATTTCGGTTTTCACATTACCAAGGCTCTCTTTGATGAGGGCAATGAAGTGGTGGCTCTGGATCAGGATAAAACCCTTGTCCAGTCCACCTCTCCGTTTTGTACTCAGTCCATGGTGTTGGACGCCACGGACAAAGAGAATCTTCGAAATCTGGGAATGGAGACCATGGACGGTGTCATTGTTTCCGTGGGGTCCAACCTGAGCAGCAGTATTCTCATCACCCTCCACCTTCATGAAATGGGGGTAAAACGTATCATCGTCAAAGCCATCGACGAGGATCATGCGAAAATTCTGGCAAAAATCGGGGCATCCGAGGTGGTGCATCCCGAAAAGGAGATGGCTCTCAGGTTGGCCAAATCTCTCACCCATCCCAATATCCTTGACTATATTCCCATTTCCGATGAGTTCGAGATCGTCCAGATTTCCCCCCCCCGGGAGTTTTGTGGTAAAAACCTGCGGGATCTTGATCTCCGGGTCAAATACGGCATCCAGGTGATCGCCGTCAAGGAAACCAAGCCCAACCAGAGTACCCTGATTCCTCCCTCAACCTACATCATAAAAGAAAGTGACACCCTGATCATCGTGGGAGAACAAAAGCACATCAAGAAAATCCGGGGGCTTAAGGGAGGAAAACAGACGTGAGCCACTCCTTCCCCCGGCGAAGCCATATAAAATCCCGAAAAAAAATGATTGTATCCGAACAAAACTGACCTTATAGTGATTTCTGAGGTTACAGAAGAACATGAGCCCCCGGAGTTTGGCGGAAATCCGCCGGCAGGAGATTATGGAACATTTCTATGCTGTTGTCTCTGAAGAAGGCTTCGACGGCGCCTCCCTGGCCAAGGTGGCCTCCCGGATGGGGGTCAACCCCAGCCTGCTGCTCCACTACTTCGGATCCCGGGATCAGATCGTCAAGGAATTTGTCGGTTTCATCATCGCCCGGTATGAGCAGGTTTACATCAATATACTCAAAGAAGTGACCGCTCCAGAGGAAAAGCTCGAGGTTCTCATGGATCGGGTCTTTGCCCGGGATTGGGGCGAACTGGTGGGAGACCGGGCCTTCTACGAGTGCTACGCCCTCTCCCTGAGTCACCCCGAAATTAAAGAACAGTTCACCACTTTCTACGCCAGGTTTCGGGATACCCTGGCGGAAGAGCTGTCAGAGCTCGCACAAAAAGGGCTGCTGACCCGGATTGATCCCGGCCGGGCGGCGGATCTCATTATTGTCATCCTCGAGGGTAAGGATTTTTACAACAATATCGCTCCCGACCAGGAGAATTTCGCAGAAGTAAGGAAACACCTCAAGTCAGTCACCTATTCACTTTTAACCGGAAAAGATTACGAAGATAACGAAAATCACCTGTAATATCGGGGGAATTTAAAAAAAACTTGACAGCAGTGTTAAACGACCATTTAATAAATAGAAAGGTTGTTGAATATATATAAAGGTTCAGACATGGTCAATATAAATCTTTATATATATTGAAATATAAATCTTTTTTTGGGAGGTTTTGAGGTGTCAAGTGACGTAACAGAGACAAAGACCACGGAAAACGGTACACATTCGGTTCTTCACGACAAGGAAACCATCAAGAAGCGCGTCCTTATCTGGGTTGTTCTTCTTGTGGCCTTCGCCATCATCGGCGCCCTGGTGCCGGACCCGGAGAACATGGGGGTTCTCACGGTTCTGCCCTCGGCATTCCTGCTTTTCTACATTTTCTGGACAAAGAGGATCCTGGAGTCCCTCGTTTTGGGTTCGGTATTCGGTTTTATCATGGCCTATAAAACCGGCTTTTTCTGGCCCTGGAACGATGCGCTCCTGGAAACCATGATCAACGAAGACATCGGCTGGCTCTTCATCGTCTGCGGTTTGATGGGTTCCATCATCGCCCTGGTGGAAAAAGCCGGCGGTGCCAAGGCCTTCGGTAACTGGGTGGCCAAACGGGCCCACTCTGAAAAGAGCACCCTCATGTGGTCCTGGGTCCTGGGAATCGTCATCTTCATCGATGACTATCTGAACGCCCTCACCGTGGGGTCCAGCATGGCCCCCTGTACGGACAAGCACAAGGTGCCCCGGGAAATGCTGGCCTACGTGGTGGACTCCACCGCCGCCCCGGTCTGCCTCCTGGTGCCCATTTCTACCTGGGTCATCTTCATGGGAAGCCTGATCGAGCAGCAGGGTCTGGTGGCAGACGGCCAGGGGGTCAAGTACTTCATCGGTTCCATCCCCTACAACTTCTACGCCTGGATCGCCGTCATCATCGTTCCCCTGGCCATCCTCGGCATCGTTCCCCGGATGGGCGCCATGAAGACCGCCTACAAGCGGGTCAAGGAAACCGGCATCCTGGCCCCCGAAGGATCCGAACGGATCGACATCCGGGGTGGAAAAGAGACAGTGACCCCCGAGAATCCCAAGCTGATGAACTTCTTCCTTCCCATCATCGTTCTTGTGGTTGCCACCATCGCCACCGATGTGGACATGCAGGCGGGAGTTCTGATTACCCTGACCTTCATGTTCTTTTTCTACATCTTCCAGGGCATCATGAGCGAGATGGAATTCTTTGACCTGGTCATCGAAGGGGTGAAAAACATGCTCATGCCCCTGATCATGGTGGTTCTGGCCTACATGTTTGCCGCCGCCAACGAATCCATCGGGTTCCTGGAGTACGTGATCACCACCGCCACCGCCCATGTGACGCCCCAGATGCTGCCCCTGGTCATCTTCATCGTCCTGGCCATCACCGAATTCATCATGGGTCTTTCCTGGGGTATGTACGTCATCGCCATCCCCATGGTGGTGCCCATCGCCCTGAACCTGGGGGTCAACCCCCTGATTGTCATCGGTGCGGTGGCCGCCGCCGGAGGTTTCGGGAGCCATGTGTGCTTCTACTCCGACGCCACCATCCTCACCTCCGCCGCCTGTGGTTGTGACAACCTGAGGCACGCCTTCTCCCAGGCTCCCTACGGGCTCCTGGCAGCGGGCCTCTCGGCGGTGCTTTTCCTGATCACCGGCTTTGTGATGTAGCACAGGGCCAGAGACTTACCCAAGCGTTTTAATAGAACCGGGGCGGCTTTGCCGCCCCGGTTATCCTGAAAGAAGGAACCCTCCGCCGGCGGCGGCAAAAGGTCCGAATCCGTCGGCCCTGGGCGAGGCGCGCCCTGAGAGGGGTACGGAAGGAGCAGTTATGTACGGCAGATTCGACGACAAGACGGCCTTTATTACCGGGGTGGCCAAGCCCAACGGTATCGCCTGGGCGGTGGCCCGGGCTCTGGCGGAGGAGGGGGTGAAATTAGGCCTCACCGATATTTCGCCCCTGGTTCATGAGAGGGCCAAAGAGCTGCGGAGCCGGGGGACGGAGGTTTATTCCTGGGTCACCGACCTGAGGTCCCTGGAAGCGGTGAAGGCCATGGCGGCACAGTTCGTGGAGAAGGTCGGTAAAGCCGATATCCTCTGCAATGTGGCGGGGATGGCCATCACCGGCGGTCAGGAAGAGAAGCTTGAGACGGTTCTGGAGATGGATGAGAAGGACTGGGATTTCAGCATCGAACTGAACCTCAAGACCACCTTCAATGCCATCAAGGCGTTTCTTCCCTGCATGGTGAAAAACGGCTACGGCCGTATCGTGAACTGCTCTTCCGTAACCGGGCCCCTGGTATCCAACCCCGGAGAGAGTGCCTACAGCGCCGCCAAGGCGGCCATCGTGGGGCTGACCCACGGCCTGGCCATCGAAGCCGCTCCCCACGGGATCACCGTAAATGCCGTGGGTCCCGGATGGATCACCACCGGTTCCAGCCTGGAGGGTGAGCTGGCGGCAGCCAAAAACACCCCCGTGGGACGGGGGGGGACTCCCGAAGAGGTGGCCAACGTCTTCCGGTTTCTCGCTTCCGAAGACGCTTCCTACATAACCGGGCAGCTTATCGTGGTGGATGGGGGAAACATTCTGCAGGAGTACAAGGGGCCCAGCGAGCTCTACTATTAGGAGGAATGATAAAATACTTCCGTGTATTTTATCATTCTGGAGAAGAAAAGCGTTGCTTTACTTCTCCTCATTCTCTGCCATCTGAGCTGCTCGGCAGCTCCGGGCTCGCGGCTAACGCCGTGTTTTTATAGGAGGGAAAAAATGGAAAATAAGGATTTTGTGCATCCCTACATCGCCAATTCCGTGGCGGCCATCAGGGAGGAAATGCTGAAAGAGACGGGGTTAAAAAGCGTCTACGATGTTTATGCGGAAATTCCCGAGAAGCTCCGGTTCAAGGGGCGTCTGGACATCCCCGAAGCCATCCCCTCCGAATACCTGCTCAAGAGGCACGTGGAAGATATCCTGAAAAAAAATGCCACCTGCGGGGAGTACCTGAGCTTCCTCGGAGCGGGGTGCTGGCAGCACCATGTGCCCTCCGTGGTGGATGAAATAGTTAATCGCTCGGAGTTCCTCACCGCCTACTGCGGGGCCAACTACTCCGACCTGGGCAAGTATCAGGCCCGGTTCGAATTCAACAGCCTCATGGCGGAGCTGCTGGACATAGACGCCGTGGCCAACCCCATCTACGACTGGGGGGATGTGGCGGGCCGGTCCATCCGGATGGCCTCCCGGATCACCGGGAAGAACGAGGCCCTGGTGCCGGGGACCATCTGCCCCCAGAGACTGGCGGAGATCCGTCAGCTCTGTCAGCCCGAGGAGATGGACGGCGCCATCGCCATCCGCCTGGTGGACTACGATCCCGCCACGGGCCTCATGGATCTGGAAGACCTGAGACGGAAAATATCCGATAAAACCGCGGCGGTTTACTTTGAAAACCCCTCCTACCTCGGTTTTATCGAAGATCAGGGGGAAGAGATAACGAAAATCGCCCACGCCGCCGGGGCCCAGAGCATCGCCGGGGTGGATCCCATCTCCCTGGGCATCCTTACCCCTCCGGGGAGCTACGGCGCCGATATCATCTGCGGCGACCTCCAGTCCCTGGGAATTCACATGCTCGCTGGAGGCGGCCAGTCGGGATTCATCGCCTTCCGGGATGAAGAGATCTACATTGCCGAATGCCCCCTGGAGATCTACAGCATCGTGGATACCGTCAAGGAAGGGGAGTTCGCCTTCGCCGAAGTACGGTCCGAACGGACCTCCTACGGGCTTCGGGACAAGGGTAAGGACTGGGTCGGCACCGCTTCGGGCCTTTGGACCATCGGCGCCGCGGTCTACCTGAGCCTCATGGGCCCTGCGGGGATGAGGGAGATAGGCGAGGTGATTCTGAAGAAGGCCGCCTACGCCCGGAACCTGCTTTTAACCCTGCCGGGGGTGAAACCGGTATTTACCCAGACCAACTTCAAGGAGTTCCTGGTGGATTTCAGCGGTACCGGGAAGACCGTGGCCCAGATCAACCAGGGTTTGAAAGAGAAGAAGATTTTCGGCGGCAAGGATGTCTCGGCGGAGTATCCCGAGCTGGGACAGTGCGCCCTCTACTGCGTCACCGAAATCCACACCGAAGATGATATCCAGAGACTCTACCACGCCCTCCAGGAGGTACTGAAATGAAGGATGTGAAACTGCGAAACTACCGGGCTCCCCAATACGACGAGCCCCTGATTATGGAAATGGGGGTTCCCGGCCGCCGGGGTATCATGGTTCCCCCGGCGGGGGCGAAAATCGATGCCTCCGTTCCTTCCCTGGAAGAGCTGCTTTCCCCCCGGGCCCGGCGTCAGACCCCCCCGGCGATCCCTGAAATCGACCAGTACCACGTGCTGATGCATTTCCTCCGCCTCTCCCAGATGACCCTGGGGATGGAGACGGGCATCGACATAGGGGAGGGGACCTGTACCATGAAGTACAGCCCCAAGGTCAACGAGGCCCTCACCCGGATGCCCCAGATGATAGACCTTCACCCCCTGCAGCCCGAGGAAACCCTCCAGGGGATCCTGCAGATCATCTGGGAACTGGAAAGTTATCTGAAGGCCATTTCCGGCATGGATGCCTTTACCTTCCAGACCGGCGGCGGTGCCCATGCCACCTACGTCAACGCCTGCATCACCCGGAAGTACCACCAGGAACGGGGGGAGCTGAACCAGCGGAACGAGGTAATCACCACCCAGTTCACCCATCCCTGCAACGCCGCCACCCCCTCCACGGCGGGATTCAAGGTGATCATTCTGCCTTTGAAAAACGGCTATCCCGACATCGAAGCCCTCAAGGCGGCGGTGTCGGAACGGACCGCGGCGATCCACATGACCAACCCCGAGGATACGGGGATCTTCAATCCCCGGGTGGAAGAGTTTACCAAGATTGTCCATGATGCCGGGGGGCTCTGCTTCTACGACCAGGCCAACGCCAACGGCCTCATGGGGATCGCCAGGGCCCGGGAGGCGGGCTTTGACGCCTGCCACTTCAACCTTCACAAGACCTTTTCATCCCCCCACGGCTGTGAAGGCCCCGCCGCGGGAGCCTACGGCTGCAGCGAGAAACTCATCCCCTACCTCCCCGCTCCGGTGGTGGTGAAACAGGGGGATAAATACCATCTGGATTACGACAGGCCCCAATCCATCGGCAAGGTCCGCAGCTTCTACGGCAACCTGTCGGTGATCGTCAAGGCCTACGCCTGGATCCGCAGTATGGGACCCGAGGGACTGCGCACCGCCTCGGAGATTTCGGTGCTGAACAACCAGTACCTGGATCATCTGCTTATGCAGATTGATGGTATAACCCGGCCCTACGCCGAGGGCAAGCCGCGGTTTGAGCAGATCAGGTACAGCATGGAGAAACTGAAAGAGGAAACCGGGTTCGGCTCCCACGAGATTCAGGACAGGATGGTGGATTTCGGTATCCAGTCCTACTGGCTCAGCCACCACCCCTACGTGGTCCCCGAGCCCTTCACCCCCGAGCCCTGCGAAACCTATTCCAAGGAAGACATTGAGTACTGGGCCGCCGTCATCGCCCGGGCCTGCCAGGAGGCCCGGGAAACCCCCGAGGTGATCCGCCAGGCACCCCACAACCAGCCGATCAGCCACGTCAAAGATTTTGACCAGGCCGAGGACCCGGACCGCTGGGCCATCACCTACCGGGCCTACCGGAAGAAATACAAAAAATGAAGACCCTGAAGGTGGGCTTCATCGTCAACCCCGTGGCCGGCATGGGGGGGGCGGTGGGCCTCAAGGGCAGCGACGGCGAAGAGATCCACAGGAGGGCCCTGGAACTGGGGGCCCTCCCGGTGGCGCCGGGCCGGGCCCGGCAGGCCCTGGAGGGGCTGACGGACCTGGGAGACAGACTGGAGCTTGTCACCTGGCCCGGAGAGATGGGGGCGGATGAATGCGCCGCCGCGGGCCTGAAGGCCCGGGTGGAGGGCGCCGTCACCCCCGGCCATACCACCCCGGAAGACACCGTCCGGGCGGCCCGTGAAATGGTAAGGCTCGGGGTTGACCTGATCCTCTTCACCGGAGGCGACGGCACCGCCCGGAACATCTACGATGCCGTGGGAGCCGACACACCCGTGCTGGGCATCCCCGGGGGTGTGAAGATCCACTCCGGGGTCTACGCCGGCAGCCCCGCCAAGGCGGCGGCCCTGGTGCGGGACATGGCGGAAAACCCCCGCCGGGTTTCCTTAAGGCAGGCGGAGGTGATGGACATCGACGAAGAGATGGTGCGCCAGGACCGGGTCTCCGCCCGGCTCTACGGCTACCTCCTGGTACCCCACGAGCGGGGCCTGAATCAGTCCGCCAAGGCGGGGAGCAGCTCCACCGACGAGGTCTACCAGGACGGCATCGCCTCGGAGGTGATCAACGGCATGGACGAAACCACCGTTTATCTCGTCGCCCCGGGTACCACCACCCTGGCGG
>Ga0334882_1001734_pt1 | contig 24784 bp, 22 predicted proteins | sample GraSluR1_MG_5_FD_207226 | JGI IMG/M metagenome (GOLD analysis project Ga0334882, IMG submission 207226) | Sludge microbial communities from methane-producing bioreactor in Wageningen University, Netherlands - Granular Sludge_15_04-R1 | ecosystem: Engineered > Bioreactor > Anaerobic >...
CATTACATTGATTTAGATATATTCCCCCCGAAGTTGAAATATTCGTATAGTTATCAGCGTATATCCTGTTATTCCTGATAATCATACAAGCACTGGTAGCGCTGTAGCAGTACTGGGCATTTATCCCAACCCCATCGGCTCGGATGAAAGTAATGTTATTGTCCTCAATTTTGGGAGCGCTAAAATATTTTATGTATATCCCTTGCTGAAAAGTATTTAGCACATTGTTCGAAACAACCAGATTCTCTCCATAAGTGCTATTAATATTTTCGAAGAAAATCCCGTAACTTCCGTAGATGAAATAATTATCGGTTATAGTTGCGCTGTGAATCAATGGATTATTATCCATTGCAAATATTACAGCATCTTTATTATCTAAAGTTGATTCAGATCTTCCATATAGGATGTTGTCAATTATTCCATTATGCTCACACTTCCCTTCGAAAACGAATATTCTTGAATACAGGTTACTTCCTGATTGGAAAGTCATTTTTTGAAACGTTAGGTAATCGCCTCCCTCAAACTTGACAATGTAGTTGTTGGATAAACCAGGATCGAAGGCAATGGTAACATCCTGAGCATTTCCTGTTTCCGACTCGAAGGTTATGGTGGCATCAAGCGATGCACCTGCAATTTGGGGAATAACCATTTGCTCATAATAGATGCCGTTTTGTACCTTAAGCACAACATCCCCTAGAACTCCTCTTTGAACCAACGTATTAATGGCAATATTGAAAGTTTCAAAATCACCGGTAGGCCCAATTGTATATTCTCCTTCCAATGGGATTAAGGTTGATGTGTACTCATCGGCGCCAATATCGGGAGTAGTGGCATGACGTTCTTCACCATCAATATCATGGGTAACTATACCCGGAATGGGTGTACCTTTATTGTCGAGCCAGTATGAGTTTGTATGGAGATCGGAATCCGACAAGTAGTTTGGATCAAAGTTAACCGAGTGGGTATCCATACCCGAGGCTGCTGTTAGGCTGGCTAAAGTAGTGTAGCTGGTTCCTCCCCAGTTTGCAATGTTTGTGCCTGAGGTAAAGAAATTATTGTAATCGGACTCAGTAATTCCGATGCTGCTAGTGCCATGAAAGGGAAGGCCAGGTCCGGTCACAACGTAGTTATTATTTTTAAAGATTATGTTTTCAGCGCTTGTTGAAAAATAATAGTACAAAGCTCTGCTACCCGTGTTACTGCTCACAACATTAATGCTATTGTTGTATATGCTGGTATTGCTGGTAGTAATGTACATATAGATCCCATAAACTGCAGATGAGTTCTCAACATGCACGAAGTTGTTGAAAATTAAACCTCCTTCGTTGGTTCCAGAGCAACGTTCAAGGAGCATTCCCCTTCCTGGGGTAACTGTTGAACTCAGCTTATTTGCATTAACAGAGTAAGGAGAAGCGCAATAGTAAAGGTAAAATCCGATATTTGTGAAGCTGTTTATCTGGTTTCCCGAAATCTCAAAGTCGGTGTAGTAGGAAAGTTTTATCGAAGCATATCCACCGCTGATAACATTTCCCGTTATGGTTGCCTTATCCGAACGATCAGAAGTTATTCCGATTAGGGTAATTGAGTTGGAACCGTTGCTGAAACTATTGTTTTTAACAAGGAGCCACTGAGGTTTTTGCTTATCGGCATAGATAATCGACCTATTGGTTGTTTCTGCTGCACTGCCACTACCCACAAGCACACAGTTTTCAATGGTAATGTTCGATGCATGTCCTATCAGCGTAATAACCCGTCCATAGGTGCTTCCTGTATTTCTCAGGGTCATCTTTTTTACAGTAATATAATCGGCACCGTCGAAAATAAGGGTTGAGTTATTAGATTCGGAGGTTGAGGCGTACTGTAGGGTAACGGTTGTAGAATCGCCAGTAGCCGAGGTTATTGTAATGGTATTGTCGCTGGTGACACCGGGTATTGCAGGGATAACAACCCGCTCAGAATAGGTCCCTGGATCGACAAGTACATTTATCGATCCAGAAATTCCCTGCAGCTTAAGCGCATCAATGGCTTCGTTGAATGAAGTGAAATCGCCACCGCTGGCCTTAATGGTAAGGTTGCCGCTGTAAGTCGAGTTATCTGCTACTGTAAATTCATAGGCTCCCACATCGGGGGTCTCGGTTCTGGCAACCCCTTCAATATCCTCAGGCACCATGCTAAGTAGATTTGCCCCCGTGTTATCCAGCCAATGCGTTTGGGGTATCAAACCATCCACATTAGCGGTTGAAACGAAGCTGGGTAGGTAGTCCGTTGAGTTTGCATTAGCTCCGCTTGCTGTTTTAAGATCGGCTAAGGTATAGATGTTCTCATTGTTCCACTTTGCAATGTGATTACCGGGAGTGAAATAGTTATTGTTGTTGCACTCGGTTAAAGTAGTATTGTTACCAAAGGCATATCCATTATTCTCAACGGCAAACAGATTATTCTTAATCTTCATGTTATTCCCTTGATTGATTAGGCATGCATACCCCGAACTGCTAGTATTCTTTACAAAAACCGTATTATGGTAAATATCCTGATAGGTGCAGTTAATTAATTCAATGCCTAGATTTGAGGTATTGCTGCCATCATCGTAAACATATATAGCATTGTTGGCAATTATTCCTCGAAAAGCGATGGATGCTTCACACAATTCAAGGAGCATTCCGTTATGGGCAGTAGTTGCGTAGCTGGTTATCTTATTATTCAACACTTTTATATCCTGATTGCATCTGTTCAAATACAGGCTATTCCCATTGTTCGTTGATATGGTATTCCCAATAATCTCAACTTTATCGATCGCTTCAATGAAAAGTCCTCGGTGTGTACTGAAGGTGTTTGAGTTGATTTTTATGGCATTCGATAATTCTCCTGGGTAGCTGTAAATGTCAAAGTAAATGGCATACGATCCACCTAAAAATGTGTTGTTCGATATTTCTGTACTATTAATTTTTTGGCGATAATGGTAAAAAATCGCTTGATCGCTGCTTGTTTGGTTTCCGCTTTTACCTATTAGGGTATTATTCTTTATGGAGTTGTGCTCAGTGGTTCCATTAAAAGCAATTACCTTTGCGTAGGAACCGGTGGTAGTATTAACAATTTTTAGATATTCCAGGGTAATATAACTACATCCATTAAGTTGAATAACCCAATTTGCCCCACTGGTTGTTGGGGCAAAGTATATCATTACATCATTGGGGTTCAGGGTCTCGGATCTAAATGTAATGGTGTTGGCGGCACTGGCCCCAGGGATTGCAGGTATGCTAATCTGCTCGTTGTAGCTCCCCGATTTGATTAGCATTGTTACAGCACCGTCAATCCCATCAGATGCCAGTGCATTAATGGCTCCCTGTATGGTTTCAAAATCCTGTCCTGTACCAATATAGTACGTATCGCTGTACTGAGAGTATGTGTTTATACTTATAATAACTGTAAATACAAACATCAAAATACTCCAACCGATGTATTTATAGGTAGTTTTCATAGAGTTAAGTTTTTGTGGTTTAAATACAACAACTTTTTTTGCTCTGCTGAAAATTGGCAAATCAGAACTGGATAAACTTTAATAAACTCAATATTAGGCGAAAGGCAAAAAAAAAACGAATGGTCTGAGGTGGTATCCCAAATGAGAAAAGGAATTCTTTCAAACTTTTCGCATTGGATCAAAGGTAAATAATCAAGCTATATATGTCAAGAAATTTAATGATTTTTTAAACGGATGTTTATTGTATATAATTATGGTTATAAAATCACAAGATTACATGAGCCAAATAACAGATATACAATGATTAAGAAAATACCCTTATTTAGAATCCATATAGATTGACGGGAAAGAGTTGTTTTATCAGGCAATCAACCCTAAGCAAGTATTGCAAATATTGCTTATCTTATACTTTCATCTCCAAATTAATCATTTTCCAAACCGCCCCCTCTTTTAGCGCATACGTCGATTGCATCATTCGCTCGATACCAAACTTTTTGATAAGAAAATTGGTAAATACGGTTGCTAGCACAATCATCTCAACACGCATGGGGTCCATGCCAGGGATGGCGTTTCGCTGTTCTATGGTAGTGGCGATCAAATGATTATGCAACTTTAGGTATTCCTCGAGGGGGATCTTCACGCTGGGATTGCCATTGGGCTCGATAACTTTTGCAGCTGTTAGAATACTCCTGTATGTATCGAACGATCCTGAACTACCGATGATCATGGTGGGTTGGTATTTCCGCATGGGCTCAACCATATCGGCAAGTTCAACCTCAAGATACTTCTCAACCAGCTCAATTTCGCTAGGCTTTATGGGATCGGAAGGATTAAACTTTTGAAGCAACCGCGATATTCCCAGATCGTAGCTGCGCTTCCAATGGTACTGCTGGCTGTTGCCAATGATTATCTCGTTGCTACCACCGCCAATATCAATAATCAAAACATTTTCCTCATTCAAGCTTACAGCCTGCCTAACCCCTAGATAGATAAGTTCTGCCTCCTCATCGCCACCAATTACCTTAACATCAATACCGTATAGGTTTTTAATGTCGCCTACAAACTCCTTGCCGTTGGTAGCATTACGAGTGGCCGATGTGGCGAATGCAAAGATCTCGGTTGCACCGTAAAGCAAAATGGTGCGAAGGTGTTCTCCTATGGCTTTTAGTCCACGCTGGTATGCTGGAGAAGCAATAACCTTTTGGTTAATCCCTCCCTCACCCAGCTTAACGGGTAGCTTCCCGCTGTGGATGATTTGATATGTCCCATCGCCATTCACCCCTGCAACCAGAAGGTTGAAGGTGTTGGTTCCCAAGTCGATGATGGCTACTTTTTTCATTGTTGTTCTTTTTGATGGAACGCTGATATGACTGATTTAAACTGATAAAAAAAAATTTAATGTATAAAATATGGATAAAAAAAATGATTTTTGAAAAGATGTCTCACTTCGTTCGACATGACATTTTTTTAATACATTGAAGGGAGGAAATGGGGTGCAAGTGTGGTGTTAACGCCCACACTTGCACCCCATTTCCTCCCCCCTTGTTCCTAATATCTTCATTTCTTGTCATGTCGAACGAAGTGAGACATCTTTAAATTACTAGATATAAACAGTTTAAAATTAAAAAATCTGCGATTATCCATTTTATAAGCGTTGTCTGTGTTCTATGTCTTTAAGATTCCACTCATCCAAAAACTGTTCCACAAACCGCACCATGTAACTATGCCGTTCAATTGCTATTTCTTTGGCTGTGTTGGTGTTAAGCTTGTCTTTTAGCAGGAGTAGCTTCTCATAGAAATGGTTTAGGGTACTGCCCTTTGAACTTTTGTAATCCTCGAATGAGCCATGGAGAGTTGGTTTTTCTTCTGGATTGTAGATTTCACGGTTCTTCGAGCCGCCGTATGCAAATGCTCGGGCAACTCCAATGGCACCAATGGCATCGAGCCTGTCCGCATCCTGCACCACGCATGCTTCAAGGGATGAAGGAGTGGTATCAACATTTGCGCCTTTAAACGAAACCTGCTTGATGATACCAATTACCTTTTCCACCAATTCTGCATCAACATTTAATTGAAGCAATGTTTTTCGGGCATTGGGAAGATTTTCACCATCGGCACCATCAATCTTGTGGTCATCCATATCGTGAAGCAGGGCTGCCAGTTCAACCTCTAGAATATTAGCGCCTTCGCGCTGGGCAATGTGTTTTGCCAAATTCCACACCCGCCAAACATGCCACCAGTCGTGACCGGTGGTATCGGAGGAGTGGAATTGCTTGGCGATGTTGGATGCAGCATCCACAAAAGTTTCGAAATTTTCAGCGATGGACTTTACGGTTGATGGTGAAAATTTATGCATAATGAAAAGAATTATTAGGTAAAGATATCAATTCCCTGATTACTGATAAGAATTTGTATAACGAATGAAGCCAAAATATCTTACTCATCAAATTTAAAATATTTGAAAAAATCTTTATTCATTTCAATTAGTTAATCAACAGTTTACCATGTAAATTAATGCTAATTTCTAACAAGTTAACTTGATTTTAGTTTCTGAAAGTCATAACTTTGTATAAAGTTGCCCAATGCAATTTGGGAAGTTCTAAATAATCACTTTTCATTTTTTTCTGCCATTTACGTCCTGACACTTTGGAAAACATTAGTTATTTGGATCATAAAAAAACAATGACATGAATCTATATGCTTTTGTAAGTTTTGCAACCCTTTTCCTCAGTTCTTTTATAACAAGCAGTGGACAGGAAAACAAAGTTGATTCCCTTAAGAATGAAGTATTAAAAGCTGAACACGATAGCACTAAGTGTAATGCTTATCTTGAAATTGGGTATTTCTTTGAGGAAAACTACCCAGACTCCGCTCTCCACTATTATAGCATTTGCTTTCAGCTTGCTGAATCGAAAAACCTCAAGAATCAACAAGCAAAAGCGTTAAACTATTCAGGTATAGTCAATTCGAATACAGGAAAATACAAGCAAGCCATAGAGTTTTTCACAAAATCAGCAATTATTTATGAAAAGATTGGTAACAAAATGGGGATATCGAACAACTACAACTCAATAGGAATTGTATATGCACAGCAAGGAAACTATGAATTGGCAATAGATTTTTTAAAAAAATCATTAAAGCTTGACCAAGAACTTTCAGATAAGAAACGAATATCCGTGTGTTTAAATAATATTGGTCTAGTACATTGGGAAAAAGGAGATTACAATGAAGCCTTGGAATACTACTTGAAGTCTTTAGAAATACGAAAAGAACTAGGCGACCAAAAAGGAATAGCAAGCAGCTACAATAACATCGGATTGGTTCATTGGAAATGGGGAAACTACGATTCTGCCATTGTTTATTACCAAAAATCAGTTCTCATCCGTGAGGAAATTGGCGACAAACGGGGGGCATCGTCGGTATACGGTAATATGGGAAATATTTTCTTAGGCAAGGGCGACTACGACAAGGCAATAGAATACTATTTAGTATCGTCAAGAATAAATGAAGATCTATACGATACCAAGGGATTGGCAGACAATTATAATAATATCGGATTAGTTTACAAGCAGAAGGGTTCTTATGATCAAGCCTTTGATTACTTCATGAAATCACTCAGAATCAGAGAAGAAATTGGCGATAAAAAGGGGATCTCAACTAATTATTCCAATATCGCTCTAGTTCAAAAAAGCATGGGAAATCAAAATTTGGCAAGGGAGTACTACCTGAAATCCCTACAAATCAGTGAAGATATTGGGGATAAAAGTGGACTTTCAAACAACTATAACGAAGTGGGGAATTTTTTTATGGATCAAGGTAATTATAATCAAGCCATAGAGTATTTTCATAAAGCACTGAAAATTAACAAAGAAATTGGCGACAAAGGAGGTATTTCGTCGAGTTTAATCAATATTGGAAATTATCATAAGTTGCAGAGTGATTACGATAAAGCGATTGACTACTACCAAGAATCATTAAAGTTAAAAGATGAAATTGGCGATAAAAGTGGCATTTCTATACTTTACACTAACATCGCATCGCTTTACATTTTACTTGCTGATTCCGTTGAAGAGATAGCTGCTGATAGAAATAACTACTTGAATAGTTCCATCAGAAATGGCATTAAAGCTTTGATGTTATCAGAGGAATTGGGAGCATTACCTATTAAAAAAGATGCTGCAAATACACTTATGAACGCATACCAAAAAATGGGTAATCATAAAAAAGCCATGGAGTATGCAAGTATTTATATAACTGCCAACGATAGTTTGTTTTCACTTGAGAAGACCAAGGCCATTACCGAAATGCAAACCAAGTACGAGACTGAGAAGAAGCAGCAAGAGATTGAGAACCAGCAGCTGGTTATTGAGAAGCAGGAGATTGAGAACAAGCGCCAGCGCGCCCAGCGCAACTTCTTCATCGGGGGATCGGTGCTTTTGGCTCTGTTAGTATTGCTAATTTTCAGGGGTTATCAGCAAAAGAAGAGGAGCAACATCATCATAACTCAGAAGAACGCCCTGTTGGAGGAGGCCAATGAGGAGATCCGAACGCAGAACGAGGAGATTATCGCTCAGCGCGACGAGATAGAAGCCCAGCGCGATCAGGTAACAGAGCAAAAAGAGCGCATTGAACAGCAGAACAAGCACATCACCGATAGCATCAACTACGCCCAGCGTATCCAGGCAGCAGTTTTGCCCCGATCCAATTTTGCTGAAAGCATTCTGGGTGACCACTTCATCCTGTTCAAACCCAAGGATATCGTTTCGGGCGATTTCTACTGGGCTACCCGCATCAACCACTGGTTGATATTTACCGTTGCCGACTGCACGGGGCATGGTGTTCCCGGTGCGTTTATGAGCATGCTAGGAATCTCCTTCCTAAAGGAAATTGTTGCCAAAAAGGAGGTTACCCAGGCTAACGAGGTTCTTAATATGATGCGCGAATCCATAATCGATGCCCTCCAGCAGAAAGGGGAGCTGGAAGAACAGCAGGATGGAATGGACATGGTGCTATGCGTTTTAAACACCGATACCAATCAGATACAGTATGCTGGAGCAAACAACCCCTTGTACATTGTTAATGCAAAAAAAGAGTTCCAAATAATACGCCCCGATAAGCAACCCGTTGCCATTCATCAGGTGATGAAACCGTTTACAAATAATGAAATTAAAGTAAACAAAGGAGACACGATTTATTTAACAAGCGATGGATTTCAGGATCAGTTTGGCGGCTCACAAAACACCAAGTTTATGGTTAAAAACCTAAGAGACTTGCTGGTAAGCAATGCGGATAAGCCTATGGTAGAGCAGAAAAATTTTCTTGAGGAGGCCTTTGAGAAATGGAAAGGGACAAACCCTCAAATAGATGATGTTACCGTTATGGGGATTAGAGTTTAATCTCGAAAATTACCGTACCTTAAACGGCCAACTGATCACTGAAATCAAAATATACAGTAGAATTACCGGAGCAACCGATGCCCTGCCAAGGGCAAAAATGGTGATCAATGCCAGCACGATTAGCAATTGCTGCTGCCATGTTTCCTTAATATTAAACGACTTAAACTTAAGTGAGAACATGGGAATGGGCGAAACCAGTAACGCAGATAATACCAAAACCATCACAATTATTGCTGTAGAGGAAGAGGTTAAAACCTCGAACCAAGCCCCGAAAGGGCTATTCAATCCAAGCACCAAGCCAACAATAAAAATTGCATTTGCTGGAGTTGGGAGTCCTATAAATGAGTTGGTTTGCTGAGTATCAAGATTGAATATTGCCAACCGAAGGGCGGAGAAAACAGCAACAATAAATGGTATGGCGAGTAGAACGTGACCTGTTGTAAATCCTTCGCTGGCTGAAATGCCAAGCGAGTCCTTTAGAAGGTGGAATAGCAATACAGAAGGGGCAACACCAAAACTTACCAAATCTGAGAGCGAGTCGAGTTCCTTGCCCAATGGCGAGTAGGCTTTTAGCAACCGTGCCGCGAATCCATCGAGGTAATCGAAAACCGCAGCAAGTAGAATAAGGTAGCTGGCCAAAAGCAGATCGCCCTCAAATGCTGAAACAATGGATAGGCATCCTATAAAAAGGTTGATTAGGGTTAGCGTGTTAGGGATATGCTTTACTGGGTTTAGTGTGCTCATGGTTTTGCTGTTTGATGCAATAATTAGGGCAAAAGTAAGTTATTTGATTTGAAAACTGTATTAATATACATTCAAAAAGCTTTAAGTTTGCAGCTTCAATAAGAATTTAATTCCTTTACCCGAATTAATAAACAATGAAAAGGGTTGTATTTTTATTTTTTATCTCGATTTTACACTTGTCAGCATTTGCCCAAACCGCCAAGTATAGTAACGATTTTTTGAATATTGGTGTTGGAGCAAGGTGGCTGGCAATGGGTAACACTGGCGTTGCCACCAGCACCGATGTGGAGTCGGCGTATTGGAACCCGGCAGGACTTACTGGAATGAACCGTGCATGGGAAGTTGGCGGAATGCACGCCAGCTACTTTGCGGGCATGGCGGCATACAACTACATGGGCTTTGCCCATCGTCCCGATACTGCCTCTGCGCTGGCATTCAGCGTGATACGCTTTGGCGTTGACGATATTCCAAACACCACCGACCTGATTGATGCTGATGGCAACTTCAGCTACGACCGCCTAAAAATGTTCTCCGTAGCCGATTACGCATTCCTGCTATCGTACGCACGAAACCTTCCTATACAGGGGCTTTCGGTTGGCGGTAACGCCAAGATAATTTATCGCAACGTGGGCAAGTTTGCCAATGCCTGGGGTTTTGGTGTTGATGTAGCCGCTCGCTACCAGCTAAACGATTGGCAATTTGGAGCCAACTTCAGGGACGTAACCACAACGCTAAACATCTGGAGCTTCAATGCCGATGAGCTGGAGATTACCATTGGAGACAGCACCTTTAACCGTGCCCCTGAGAATAGCCTCGAGATTACAATGCCACAGCTTACACTTGGTGTTGCCAGAGCATTTAACCTTTCCGATGAGATATCACTACTTGCAGAGTTCAACGGGGTTTTCTACTTTGATGGTAGGCGAAACACACCCATTTCATCGAACTTTGCCAGCATTGAACCTCGTTTTGGTGTTGAACTAGGCTATATTAACCTTCTGTTCATCAGGGCTGGGGTCAATAATCTTCAAAGGGTGAAAGAGTTTGATGATAAAACAGCCATCATCCTGCAACCAAATTTAGGACTTGGCATTAAGTTTAGGGGTATTTCCCTCGATTATGCCCTAACCAATGTGGGTAATGTTGGGTTTTCGCGTTACTCAAATATCTTTAGCTTAAAATGGGAGTTTGACAGACTAGGGAAGGGGTAATTGCCAATTTTTAAAACTTGTATCCCTAATCATTCGACTTTTTATCAGCTTCTGCTTTAAATTCTTTTAGTTTTTCCATTACTGCTTTTAGCACATCATACACAGTAGCATTTTCTAAAAATTTTTCCGAAAATTTGCAAAACGACAGGAATTCAATGGCATCAGTGCCCTTAAGTCCTGTGTGTATTTCAATACCTTCAGCACTTAAAATGTCATATATCCCTTCCATTTTTTGGGTCAGTTCAATCTTTTGCTCAATCTTTTTTTGCTGCTTCGAGTACCAATCTTCACCGAAGTACCATGTTTTGCCGATAATTTTTAGGTATGGAATTTCGTGTGGGTTCTGTTTTGGCATAATCAACGAATCGGTATCAACATCATTAATACTTTTTCTTAGCTTTTCAACCCTTTGTTCATCTTCGGTCAATGGGATTTCTCGGGTGGCAAAATCTCTTACAAAGTTGTAGTACGACTTGTACCGGGTTATTGTAACCGCCTCTATTTTATAGCTTATGGGCAATAGCACTATTGTGTAATAATCTTCCTTAGAAGTGAATGAATTTGTAATTGATAAGGTAAACTCTTTGTATCCTAATGCAGTGATAATAAGTGTATTGTATATTTCCACAGGAATTTTAAAATACCCCAACGGATCGGAAATGGTTCCTTTTTTCCTGTTGAGGTTTATTATATGTGCATTTGCTATGGGTTTTTGATCTACTGAGTCTATCAGCTGAAAGCATACTTTTAACTCTGCCTTTACCTCATCCATTGATTGACCCATAACAATGTTGGCTAAAAGTAATAGTAAAGTAGTTTGGCTCAGCTTCACTTTTTTTTAATCAAACTTATCTATATGCTTTTTATATTTTTGTATGTATTAACTTTTATTAACCTTAAACAAATGTTAATCAGCACTTTTTAACTAAGGTTACTTTCGAAAGGTTTAATAAATTATTTTTATCAACTTAATTTACGATATTATTTATGCTTAAAAAATGTAAAAAGTTTTATTTGGCAATTATAAGATGATGAACAAATAGCTTATGTTACAGGTTCATTTTATTATAAATTCAAATTTTAACCTAAAAAAGTTGAAAATAGTTTGATCAAAAAACTTAAAGCAGTTGAATCCTGATTCATTTTTTTTAATTTTATTGGCTATTAGTTCTGATTAATTAAACATTTTTCTGTTTAATGGGTTGATAGTGTGTTTGATTTTTAACATTTTGATTTTGTAAAAATTGCTAAAGTCCTTGCTTTTCAATACAGGGCAATTATTTGCCTATATATTTAAAGCCATTAAAAGTTCACAATTGGCAAAGATTTTACTGCTGATAGTTTTCCTAAAAATTCTCATTTTCTACGGCTTTCTAAAGGGATTTCTTTTTCCCCGCTACCTCAAACCTAAGTGGGAGAGCGATGAGCACCGTAGCAATGAGGTGATGAAAGATCTTCTGAACAAACCTAAAACCTTTTTCTATGTTCGATTTTATTGACATGACGCTGGTAAACTGGAGTAGGTTGCAGTTTGCCATGACCGCTATGATCCATTGGCTTTTTGTGCCCATAACCATTGGAACAACCTATATCATTGCCTTTGCGCAGACCATTCACGTTAAAACGGGCGATCCGCACTGGGAGAAGATTGCCAAATTTTGGGCTAAACTCTTTGGGATAAACTTCGCCATTGGTGTGGGAACGGGCATAATCCTTGGCCTTGAGTTTGGCACCAACTGGAGTAACTACTCATGGATATCGGGCGATATCTTTGGAGCGCCCCTTGCTGCTGAAGGGTTAATGGCTTTCTTTCTTGAATCCACTTTTATAGCAGTGATGTTCTTCGGATGGGGTAGGGTTAGCAAAAAATTCCACCTGGTTTCAATTTACCTTGTGGCATTGGGCGCAACTATTTCATCGCTATGGATTTTAGTGGCCAATGCCTGGATGAATAACCCTGTGGGCATGGTTTTTAATCCCGATACGGCACGACACGAGATGGTAGATTTCTGGACGGTTCTGCTGTCGCCCTTCGCCATCAACAAGTTTCTACATACCATTGCTTCATGCTTTGTCATTTCATCTTTTTTTGTGATTGCCGTAAGCGGTTGGTATTTGCTAAAGAAGAGAAATATACTATTGGTGAAGCGTAGTATTATACTAGCATCGGTATTTGGTTTGCTCTCAAGCCTTTTTGTTGTTCTAACAGGCGATGGTTCAGCATACAATGTGGCACAGCATCAACCAGCAAAGCTCGCTGCCATGGAGGGGATGTACGATGGCAAGGAGGGTGCCGGACTGGTAGCCTTCGGAATTCTTAACCCGGGTAAAAAGATTGGAGATGATATTGACGATTTTGTGGTAAAGATTGAAATTCCCAAGTTGCTTTCGTTCCTTGGCTATCGAAAATTCGATGCTTTTGTGCCCGGAGTGAACGATTTGGTTTATGGCAATCAGAAGCAGGGCGTTCTTTCTGCTTCGCAGAAAATGGAGATGGGGAAAATGGCACTCGATGCTCTTGCAGCATATAAGAGCGCTCAGGCTGAGGGTGATTTTGAGCTGATGGAGCGATCCATGGAAACTTTCCGCGAGAACTACTACTACATGGGTTACGGTCATCTCTACAAACCTGAGGGAATCATGCCAAATATCCCGTTTATCTTCTATAGTTTTAGGATTATGGTTATGATCGGTTTTTTCCTCATCGCAGTTGCCGCAGGTTTCCTGTTATTTGCTGTTAAGGATAGGCTCGAAAAAAACAAATGGTTGCTCCACGTAGGGATATGGAGTTTTCCCCTTGCATTTTTAGCGTCTATGGCGGGATGGATTGTTGCCGAGGTTGGTCGCCAGCCATGGACTATTCAGGGATTGCTGCCCACTATGGTGTCCACGTCAAATATCAATTCCAACGCTGTGATACTTACATTCTGGTTGTTCCTGGCCTTGCTCTCCCTGCTGGTGATAGCTGAGGTGAAAATTATGATAACAACTATCCGTAAAGGACCCGATAACAAAGATAATAAGGAAGGAGGTACCCATGTTTAGCGCACTTACCCATTTGCAGCTTCAGCACTACTGGTGGTTTCTGATGTCGGTTGTTGGATCGCTGCTGGTTTTCCTGCTCTTCGTGCAGGGAGGACAAACCCTTATCGATATCCTTGGAAAAACCAAGGAGGAGAAGAATATGGTGATCAATTCCATCGGTCGTAAGTGGGAGTTCACCTTTACCACTTTGGTAATGTTTGCGGCAGGTATGTTTGCTTCGTTCCCCTTATTTTATGCTACATCGTTTGGAGGGGCATACTATGCATGGAAAATTTTCTTGGTATGCTTTGTTCTGCAATCTGTATCGTTCGAGTATCGACGTAAAAAGGGAAACTTGCTTGGTGAGCGAACCTACGAGTGGTTCCTCTATATCAACGGCTTTCTGGGAACATTCCTGCTGGGCGCTGCGGTGGCAACATTCTTCACGGGTAGCGATTTCTTACGCAACGAATATAATCTAACCCAATGGCAAACACAACTTTACGGCATTGAAATTCTTTTCAATTTCACAAATCTTTCGCTTGGACTTGCTGTGCTTTTCCTTGCGCGCACCCTGGGAGCAATGTACATTATCAACAACGTTGATAATGCAGCAATTCGTGAGAGAGGGCGTAGGCAAATAGCCATAAATTCGGTTCTTTTTCTGGTGTTCTTCCTTTTCTTTGTGGGCAGGATACTAACCATTGATGGATACGCTTACGATCCAGCAACCAAAGAGGTTTTTCTTGAACCGTACAAGTACTTTAACAACTACCTCCAAATGCCTGTGGCATTAATCCTTTTCCTTGTAGGTGTAGTTCTTGTTCTCTACGGAATAGGGATAAGCTGGCTTAACAAGAGCGTTCGGGGTATATGGTTTAGCGGACCCGGAACTTTTGCCACCGTACTATCGCTGTTTTGGATACTTGGATACAACCATACCAGCTTTTATCCTTCGTCATTCGATTTGCAGAGTTCGCTTACCATTGAGAACGCATCATCGAGTCATTACACGCTAACAGCAATGAGCTACATATCGTTGCTTGTGCCCGTTGTACTTGCATACATATTCTTTACCTGGAAATCCATTGATAAGAATAAGATAAACCCCGAGGATGTTAAGGAGGATAGTGGGCATCATGTGTATTAAGGGATTGCCCCGACCCGACTCCGATGTTTCGGAACTCGGGGTTGGGGCTCAGGGCGACAAATGATTGGATGAAAACTAAAGAATTATAAAAAAACCAACAATATGAAACACTTACCTTCAATACTGTGGCTTATCAGTTGGCCTTTACTTATATACATTACCTATAAAGGGAGCCAATATTTTATCAAATTGTTCGAAAAGAATTCTGCGAATAGGGAAAAGGCAGAGGGAGACGAATAGCTCATTTAACTGCTATCGGTAGATATAAAAGAAACCTTTAGCGGGGTTGTATTTACCATCCAGATCTTCAAGGATATAGTAGTAAATTCCCTCGGGAAGATCTTTGCCATAGTAATTTTTACCATCCCATTTCACCACGTTGGCCTCGTGCTGGTAAACCAGCTGACCCGAACGGGTAAATACTTTGAATGATAGCCGGCTGGTTCCACTGGCAACAACCTCGAAGTAGTCGTTTATACTGTCGCCATTGGGTGTAATGACATTGGGAAGGTTTTCAAAATCAATTTTATCTGATCCAAAAATGGGCAAGAGATTTATAATTTCGGTGTACTCCTTCTTATTGGCTGGGCTATTGACATTATGGATTTCAAGGGTTATTGCATAGCTGCCTCCATTGCTAAAGGTATGGTAAACATTAGGATAATCAAGTAGAGTAATATCGCTAAAGGAGTAGTTACTGGGTTGAAATCCGCTAAATGTCCACTCAAAACGCATATTTCCCAAAAAATCGGGATGGTTTTCTTCGACCATAAAGACGCTGCGAAAAACCCTTTTAAGCGAAGCTAATTCTCCCAATTCAGAGTCGGGTAAAACGACAAAGTAAGCAGGATTGACTTCAATTTCAACTTCTTGCGAAATGTTTTCAGAATTGCTAGTATAACTATGGGTAACCGTAAAAAGGGTTGCGCTGCTTATATTGTACTCAAAAGTTGGGTTTGCTTCGGTTGATGTTGCTCCTCCCTGTCCAAAATCCCATGAAATGTTTGTTGCTTCAACAGGAGCATTGGTTGAAAATAATACTACTGATTTAATCTGTGGATTATCTGTTTCGAGAAATTTGTAGGTAAAAATTTGCTCGCTTTGACCAACCGCAAGCCTAACAGTGAATGCTAGAAAAATAAAGAGGGAAACAAAATATTTATACATGGTTATATTCTTTCAACATGTAAATATAGTAATTGCATTATAAACTCGCCTAAATTTTCTGCGTTAATTTCTGCACCACCCTGAAATTATTCAAAAACTCTTTGGCAAATACTCTCAACACGGTATATCCCGGAATGGCAAGCAACATACCCAAAATGCCGCCTAAACTTCCGGCAATAAGTAGCACGATGAATATCTCCAACGGGTGAGCATGAACACTATTTGAGAATATAAGTGGTTGAAAAACAAAGTTGTCAACAAGTTGAACGGCGATAAAAACAATCCCCATGTAAATAATTAAGGGAACAAGTTCAGAGGAGAAACCCAAATGCAGATTTGTGGCAATTCCAATGATTATTCCTAAAATTGATCCGACTATTGGGCCAACGTATGGAATAACATTAAGAATTCCCCTGAAAAGCCCTATTACCAATGCTGTTTGAAAGGAAATACCAACGAGCATAAGTCCTAGTGTATCGAGGATCATAATTCCAGTACTCTGAAAGACTATACCTATGAAATACCTGCGTAGAAGTTTGTTGATGCTTGTTAAAGCATGCTTTATATTCCTTTCAAATTTTTCCGGGAAAAGTATTGTTACACCCTCGAAAAACAGACCCTCATCCTTCATAAAGAAGAAGGTGATAAAAGATATGGAGAAGGCTGCAATTACAATGTTGCCAAGCAGATTGGCTGTGGAGCTGAAGATTTGTGTTACAATCTCGACATTAACCACAGTGCTTACCTTTTCGATTAAAAAATCCTGAAGAGAAAAACCTTGCACCGAAGCAGGCAGATAGTTCTGTATGAATGTATCGATATTATTTATTGGCTCCCTAAAGTTTTCGATCATACTGGGTACGTTAACCGTGCTAAGTTCATTGATTTGGCTCACAACCAGAGGGATCATAATCCTGAAGAAAAGCAGGAACAGTAACCATAGGCTAATAAGGGCAATTGCTGCCCCAAGAGCTTTTGGCAGATGCCATCCTTTTATCCTAATTCTAACAATAAGATCAACAATGGGTTTTCCCATCAGCGAGAGCACGGCCGATATGAGTATGTATGCAACAATGCTGCTGAAGTACCAAAGGAGGAATAGCACAATGGCCAATCCGGTTCCTAATATGATGTAACGGGCAAGCTTATTCATACAGTAAATTCTAAGAGTACAATCTTTTATGTCAGGGGAAGCATTTTGATATATTGCTCCATAACATACATCAAACCTACATCTATTTTATGATTTTTCAAAATAGCTGTAAATGTGATTTTCGGAAAGGAAACGATTGATGATAGGAGAAACTGTTAAAAACTCTCCAACCACAAAACTAATTTGCAGTTTAATAATACAAGAACTATTATAATTGGATTCGAAAATCATTTGTTTTTTTACTAGTAATAAGTTAGCTTTGCATCATCTTAATTACTATGATTTTTACATCTTTTCATTATTGATATTTTTGATTTTTTTTGATTTACCTCTCAGCATTAATTTACTTGTAAACTCAATAACATATTATGGATTACAACACCCAGCGAAAGCATCTTTCACTTCCTGAATATGGTAGAAATATTCAGCAAATGGTCAACCATCTTCTCGGGGTAGAGGATCGTGATGAGCGGAACAAAATGGCTAAGGCAATTATTGCCGTGATGGGCAATATGAATCCTCATCTACGCGATATCAACGACTTTAAGCATAAGCTTTGGGATCACCTGCATATCATGTCCGACTTTCAATTGGATATCGACTCACCCTATCCCAAACCAGACATCAATTCCATCTTCGAAAAACCAAAAATTGTACCTTACCCAACCAAACCCATCAGGTATAAGCATTACGGGCGTTCCATTGAGATGATGATTGCTAAAGCCATTGAAATGGAGGAGGGGCCTCAGAAGGAAGCCTTGACGCAGCTTATTGCCAACCACATGAAAAAATCTTTCCTTACATGGAATAAGGATTCTGTTTCCGATGAGGATATCATTCGTGATATGACTGAGCTCAGCAATGGGCAGTTAACCCTTGCACCTGATTTTAAGCTGAACGAAGTTAAAGAAACAATAACCCATAAGAGCAAGAAGAAATTTTCACCCCGAAAAAATAAATAGAACTCTCATATCATGGCAACCTTTGAGATAACAGGAGGTAAAACCCTTAAAGGCGAAATCACCCCTCAGGGTGCAAAAAACGAGGCCCTTCAGATAATCTGTGCGGTTCTTCTCACCCCCGACAAGGTTACCATCCGGAATATCCCCGATATCCGTGATGTAAACAAGCTGATTGAATTGCTCGAATGCATGGGTGTTGAGGTTCAGCGCGAATCCTCGTCTGCTTGTTCATTTAAGGCAAGTAATGTAGATTTAAAGTATCTTACAACCGACGATTTTAAGGCTAAAGCGGCTGCCCTAAGGGGTTCTATTATGATAGTAGGCCCTCTTTTAGCTCGTTTTGGTATAGGTTATATCCCCCAGCCCGGTGGCGATAAAATTGGACGCCGCAGACTCGATACTCATTTCGTTGGATTCCAAACTCTTGGTGCAAAATTTAAGTACGATTCCAAGCAAAATTTCTTTGAGGTTAGGGGCGAAAAGATGAAGGGTGCCTATATGCTTCTCGATGAAGCATCGGTTACAGGTACTGCTAATATTGTTATGGCAGCTGTTCTTACACGCGGAAAAACCACCATCTTCAATGCCGCTTGCGAGCCATACCTTCAGCAGCTATGTAAAATGCTAACCCGCATGGGTGCTAAGATATCAGGTATTGGCTCCAACCTACTAACCATTGAAGGAGTAGAGTCATTAACAGGATGCGAACACACCATTCTGCCCGATATGATTGAGGTTGGCTCGTTTATTGGCATGGCTGCCATGACATGCAGCGATATAACCATAAAAAACGTGTCGTACGATGACCTAGGCATAATCCCAGCTTCATTCAAAAGGCTTGGTATTAAGTTCGATCGGGTGAATGATGACATTCATATTCCGGCTCAGGATGGATATGAGATTGAAACGTTTATCGATGGCTCCATAATGACCATTGCCGATGCTCCATGGCCAGGGCTTACCCCCGACCTGCTTAGCGTTTTTCTGGTGGTGGCAACTCAAGCCAAAGGTGCCGTATTGATCCACCAGAAGATGTTTGAAAGTCGTTTGTTCTTTGTGGATAAGCTTATCGACATGGGTGCTCAGATTATCCTTTGCGATCCCCACAGAGCAACGGTAATAGGCCATAATCACCAAATGAGATTACGGGCAACTTCAATGGTATCGCCCGATATCCGGGCGGGCGTTGCACTTCTTATTGCAGCCCTTTCAGCAGAAGGAACCAGCGTGATACATAACATTGAGCAGATCGACCGGGGTTACCAGGAGATTGACAAAAGGCTCAATGCCATTGGGGCGCAGATTGTCCGAAAAGGCTAAGTTCGTTTTGCCAAAAAATCAGCATGTGTTGAATGTACGTGCCAATTTGACCGAAACCAAACATTGGCAGGAGTTTTGATTTGCACAATGGCATAAATCGAAAAAATGAATTCAAGATATGAGCAAGAAGAAATCAACAGAAAAAGAAAAAATAGCACACGAGGAGAAAGATAACGTTAAGGTTGACCCTTCGGGGAATGGACAGCCAGCTGAAACGGAAACGCAAGTTGAAGAAAAAACTGAGAGCGATCAACCAGAGAATGTGATTGATCCCATGGTTGACCTACAAAATCAGCTAGGCGAGGCAAAGGACAAATACATTAGGTTGTCGGCAGAGTTCGATAATTATCGCAAGCGCACCCAAAGGGAGAAGATGGATTTAATTAAGTATGCTTCCGAAGATGTGATGAAATCGTTACTTCCTGTAATCGATGACTTTGATCGCGCGGTGAAACATACCCACGATTCCGTTGATATTGATGCCGTAAAGCAGGGACTAGTCCTAATTCAGTCTAAATTTCTGGATTTCCTAAAATCCAATGGCGTTAAAGAAATCGAGGCCGTTGGCCTCGAACTTGATACAGATGTACACGAAGCCATCACCAAAATTCCTGTGGATGCCAAGAAGTTGAAGGGAAAAATTGTGGACGTGGTGGAGAAGGGGTATAAGCTTAACGATAAGGTAATCCGCTTCTCAAAGGTAGTTGTTGGAGAATAGTTTAATACTAAGCAAATTAATGTCAAAAAGAGATTACTACGAGGTACTGGGCATTTCGAAAAATGCTGGTAAGGACGAAATAAAGAAGGCCTACCGGCAGATGGCCATTAAGTACCACCCCGATAAGAATCCGGGCGATTCCACGGCAGAGGAGAAATTCAAGGAAGCAGCCGAAGCATACGAAGTGCTTAGCGACGACAATAAGCGCGCCCGCTACGATCAGTTTGGACATTCTGCATTTAACGGAGGATCAGGTGGATTCAGGGGTGGTGGCATGACCATGGAGGATATTTTTTCCCAGTTTGGCGATATCTTCGGAGGACATTTCTCTGGATTTGGAGGATTTGGAGGATTTGGCGGGGGTAGGGGTAGCTCTCGTAGGGTGAATAAGGGAACCGATCTAAGGGTGAAGGTTAAGCTTAACATACAGGAGATAGCCAACGGAGTGGAGAAGAAGATCAAGGTGAACAAGTATGTTAGCTGCAAGGACTGCTCCGGAACCGGTGCAGCCAACGGCTCATCCTATTCAACTTGCTCAACTTGCCGTGGTTCAGGGTATGTTACACGCATTACCAATACCCTTCTTGGGCAGATGCAATCCACTTCGCCATGCCCCACTTGTAATGGTGAGGGTAAGATGATTACCGATCGTTGTACAAGCTGCTCAGGCGAGGGCGTAGTTCGCGATTCGGAGGTCATTTCCCTTAAGATACCTGCCGGAGTTGCCGAGGGAATGCAGATGTCGGTATCGGGCAAGGGCAATGCCGCCCGTAGGGGCGGTGTTAACGGCGATCTGCTGGTGCTCATCGAGGAGGAGAAGCATCCCGACCTTATCCGCGATGGCAACGACTTGATCTTCAACCTATACGTAAGTTTTCCACAGGCTGCATTGGGTTCTCCCGTTGAGATACCAACGGTCGATGGCAAGGTAAAAATTAAAATAGAACCCGGCACACAACCGGGTAAAGTGCTTAGGCTGAGAGGAAAGGGATTGCCCGATGTTAACGGTTACGGCAGAGGCGATCTGCTGGTTTCCATTAATGTATGGGTGCCCAAGAATCTATCGAAGGAAGAGAAAGCTATGCTTGAAAAACTTGTAAACTCCAAGAGTTTTGCTCCGAACCCCGATAGCAGCGACCGTAACTTCTTTGAACGGATGAGGGGATTTTTTGACTAATCAGGTTTTTAGTCCGTAAGCCACTCCATTACGAGTCTTGATAAAAAAGTTGTTCATTCCTCTTTGCATGAAATTCATGCATTACCCCATTATTTTTCCATAGCAGCAGTTTTCAGCTCTTTGGGCATTTTTTCTATGGCATATCTTAGTGATGTTCTGGGCATGATTGCCTTATTATTGATCACATAGTCAAATATTGCCCGTTGATTTGCCTCGCTGGCGGCTTTGAGCATCCAACCATACCCTTTTTGAACCAGATCATCCTGGTCGGTAAGCAGAATGTTTGCAATCTCCAAAATATCGCTCAGGAACTTTCCTTTTCTTGCGGGTATAATCAGTGTTACTGCAGATGCCCTTCGCATCCATCGGTTCTCTGATCTGGCATAATCCTTAAGCCTGTTGACATGGTCAGGGTACATCTCAACAAACGTTCCCACCGTATGGTTACACAGGGTATCACACGAAGCCCAGTTATTTACATAATTCTGAATCCATTTCTCGAATACCAGCAAATCTTTGGGTTCATATCTTTTGTGGATATAGTACGACCAATTGCATGCAATAAACGATTCCTCAATGTATTCCGATTGCCACAGCTTTTCACACAGGTTGAAAATTTCGGATTTTGATAAAGATTTAATTTGCTCGAAATACTCCTTGCCAATTTTGTTTACAACAGGAATCTTTACTCCGTAAGACTTAATCCTTTCTTTAAAGAAATTCTGACTCGTCTCCTTTGTTTTTTCATCAATGCTGCTTCTGAGATCATTCCTTATTTTTTCAATCAATGTTTTCATTGTTTTTAAAACATTTAAAAAAAATTTTAATCAGTATTATTTTAAAAAGGTACATGATTTCTATTCCAATTATATCTCATACATAAAGCATAATGAATTTATTTATACCACAAAATCACATTTTGTGCTGTTATAAAATACCATGAATGTAAAAAGCCTATCATTGAATACTAATGATGCGAAACTCCTGAAACGCTATTCAATCCAGCATAGCCCGGTAATAAATTCATTCATGAAAGTCACCTGCGTCATATTGGTTCCGTCGGTATTGATAATATAAATCTGAGGATAGTAATCCTCCTCTATTCCTCTTGAAATGTTGAAGGCAAGTTTGGTCCCGTCAGGCGACCAGGTGACATACGTATTAGCGACATTCCTGACCATGGGCAACTCCTTCACTACTCTTGCATCTGAACCATCAATATTAACAATCATAATCTTTCTGTAATAAGGCGGGGGGCTTGGTTCTGCGAACCAATTCGTCAGCACGAAGGCAACTTGCTGTCCATCGGGCGACAGGACAGGACCGTAGGCCGTAATTGGAAAGTCATATGTTATCACTGGCACAACTGTATCTTCCTGAATGTTGTATAAGTAAATTCCCTGCGGTGGATCATCAAACGACTCATAAGCGCTGGCATAAACTATAAAACTATCATCGCAGGCAGCTGAAATACTCCTGAAAACATGGAATTCTGTTACCTGTATCAAGTCATTTCCGTCGGGCAGCATACTGTATACGGGTCCATAGTACAAACCGGCGTGGATGAAATATATCCTTGAATTGTCTGAATTCCAGACAGGACAGGTTAAGTGATCCTCTAAACCCGAATTTTGATCCGGGATCTTAATGTATTCCTGAGTGTTTAAGTCCATTTTAAACACACGATACCCTTCGTTGGAAAGTGCAGAATAAGCCATCTGCGTTCTGTCCGATGACAGCGAAACGGACGCCTCCCAAACATAAGGCTTCATATAATTATTGTAAGTTATTGTGTTTGGCACCGAGATGGTCTTACTGGTTTTTTTTCTCCGTCGAGGATAACTATTCTTCCCTCAGAGATTGAAAAAGCCATGATACCATTCAGGTTAGAATAGTCGTACTTGGGTTTACTTTCGTCTTTCTTGCAGGAATAATGGAGAGTCATGGTACACAGCATCGCGCTTAGCAAGAATTTTGTTGTTGTATTTCTTTTCATTTCATGTCCTCCCTTATTTTAAGTTGAGAATACTGAAAAAAGTTGATTTGTCAACTCTTAAAAAATGAGCACTGAAAAGAGAATTGAAGTTAATATACGCTATACTAATTTAGTGAATTTTAAAATTTTATATCCCAAAGTAAATGGTTTATTTCAAATTGGGTGCACTCAAAACTTCAGATCGAATGATATCCACTCAGCCTAATACCTGTCCTGATCGCCAAATAACGGTTCGATTAACTACACCCCTTGTTGGAGCCAGTTTTTGATTTCACTTATTAATTATTCCAAAAATCAATGCACCTTTCTTGTTCGGCAATTCTCAATACAGAAAAACCCAGTTCAATTGCCTTACTAAAGTCTGCACATCCTTGCTCTTTTTCGCCTAATTCGTATCGCGCCAATCCACGAAGAAAGTAAGCATTTTTACTATTTGGGTCTATAGATATTGCTTTATCACAATCTAAAATTACTCCGTTCAAGTCATTTGGAAATCTGGTTCCAGCCCTGTTTACATAAACTCTAGCGTCTAGTGTGTCTGTTAATAGATATTTATCAAAATCATCTTTTGCCATGTTGATCATACCTATTGCTAAATATATCCTAGCTCTAGTTAAATATAGTTCTGGCTGAGGCGATTTTGATATTTCATCATCAAGAGCCTTTAAAAGATCATTGAAATCAGGACGCGTCCAAAATCCCATTGTAGCTTTTATCCTGCCACCACAATCGTCATCGATTAAATCGAAGGACACATAGTAATCTGTTTGATAAACTTTGTACTGCCCATATCCCCAGCACATTTGCCCTTCTAAATCAGTAAACCTGATTGTATCTCCCGACATTTCATATCTTGCACTAATATCAACAGTTTGGTCGTTCCCAAAATCACCTTCTAACAATCCATTCTCTTTAAACTCAAAGCCAATGGGACCAATTTGACTAATCCTTACCCACTTACCAATAAGTGTTTTTTCTGACTTGGTAACTGTCTGATTATTTTGCTTCTTATTTGAGTTGCAGGCTAAAAAAATTCCTGTTGAAAGGAGTACCAAAAAAATCAATTTTGTTTTCATCTTTATCTTTTTTTGTTTGACGATGCTGAATGCTTTTATAAATAAATAGCTACACCCCTTGTTGGCAGCAGTTGATTTTAACACACTATTCTTATTAAGAAAGTTAGGTAACCTAAATAACGTGAGTTCGACCTAAGCAACACGCTTAAGTGATCGATTATCAATATTTTCTAAATTTATTGAAGGTTTTTTGGGGAAGAATGAGTATGCAA